>Ga0207707_10003337_pt1 | contig 14251 bp, 13 predicted proteins | sample KBSC83BmetaG_FD_184336 | JGI IMG/M metagenome (GOLD analysis project Ga0207707, IMG submission 184336) | Corn rhizosphere microbial communities from Kellogg Biological Station, Michigan, USA - KBS C8-3B metaG (SPAdes) (version 2) | ecosystem: Host-associated > Plants > Roots > Rhizosphere ...
CGCGGTGGTGGGCGGCGTCAACCGCGTGCTGATCTCGCACGTGCTGGCGAACGACCCGCGGCCGCTCACGGCGCTCAAGCCGGAGCTCCTGCGCTTCATCAAGCTCGCGCTCGCCTCGCACTAGACCTGCTAGCGGTTTCGCCAACTCCTTGCGAAATCGGTTGGTCGACCTTAGCTTCTTTGGGTGTACTCGACCCGACTGGTCCCGGGGCTGCTCGTTGCCGCCGCCGCGCTCTCGCTCAGCGCCGCCGCCGCGCCCGCCGCGACCACCAAGAGCGGCCCCGACCTCGTCTCCCGGTCCATCAAGGGCCACCCGGGCAAGCTCACGAGCGGCACGCGCTTCACCGTGAGGATCAAGATCCGCAACTCCGGCAACAAGAAGGCCGGCAGGTCCACCCTCGCCGTCTACCTCGGGCGCAAGTCACACCACTCGAAGGGCGACCTCAGGATCGGCAGCGCGCATGTGCCGGCGATCGGCGTGCACAGGTCGAAGACCGTGAAGGTCAAGGCCAAGCTGCCCGCGGTCAAGGCGTCCGCGCATTCACTGCCGGCCGGCAGCTACCACGTGATCGCGTGCGTCAACGCGTCTCACAAGCTCCACGAGCGCAACGCAGGCAACGACTGCCGAGTCGAGTCCGGTTCCTTGAAGCTGCGGATCGTGTCCCCTCCGGGCACCAGCCCCGCGCCGCCCACCCGGGCCGCGCCGCCTACCCAGACCACGACACCCCCCGTCCCCGCTGCCGCCCCGGCCTTCGCCATCTCCGACGGGATCGACTGGGGCGAGGACGAGTACGCCGACGGCAATACCCTCGATACCGGCGACCCGATCGACATCACGCTCACGGCAGGCAACGGCCTCGCCGGGCAGGCGGGCTACACCCGCACCGCGGTGGCCGACGAGCCGGTGCCGAGTGGGACGGCCACCACCCTGTCGCCCGTCGACCGCGACGACGGCATGGTCGCAGTCACCCTTCCGTTCAAGTTCCCGTTCGGCGGGATTCCGTACGACTCGACATCCGTGGGCACAAACGGACAGCTGACCTTCGGCGCGCCGTCGCCCGACTACTTCGCCAACTCCGTCGAACAGGATTTCCGCGGCGTCGACACTCTCGTCGGGGAGTTCGAGCGGGGCTTGATGCCCTACTGGACGGACCTGGACCTGGCGGCCGGACCCGTGAGCGACCCCAAGCTCACGGAGACGGTGGCCCCGGGCAACGCGTCGGTCACGTTCTCCTGGCACATCAGCGAGTGCTGCCCCGGCCCGCCCGAGCGGAACTTCTCGGCCACCCTGTTCCCGGACGGCCGCTTCCGCTACGACTACGGCACTCCCAACGACCCGGGCAACCACGACGCGTTCATCGGCTATTCCGCCGGCAACGGGACGATGGACGACTTCGCCTCGCCCACCACCAGCGTTCCGTCATCCGCCCTCCTCTACACGCCCAACCCGCTGCCGCCAGGCCTCACAGCCGCAGCCGGGACGATCACGGCCACCATCCCGCGTGGTGTGTCGGGGGTCACCGTCGACACGGGCTGCTCGGTGACCAAGGCCAACACGGGCCCCGAGGACGGCGAGGTGAGCTGCGACGTTCCCGCGCTCGCCCCGGGCGACAGCGTCGTCCACCACGTCGGCTGGAGCGAGTCGCTTGACGACGAGTCCACATCGCTTCCCGCCAGGGACTTCTCCGGTGCGTACACCCCGGGCGGCGGATCGCCGGCGGGCGACAGCGACGAGATCCGCGCCGGCTGGAGGTTCAGGCCGCAGACGGACTCAAGCGAGACAGTCGCCTACACGGGCGCTGACCCGCCGACGGCGGACAGCTCGACGACCTTCACCGTGAAGCCACAGACCTTGAACGGGCTCCTCAACCCATCGGTTCGGATCGGGCTCCCGGCCGACACCACGCTCGACTCGATCAAGGTGGACGGGTTGTCCGACGACTACCCGGGTTGCCTGCCGCCGGACAGCGGCCTCGTCACCTGCCTGCTCCCGTCCGGCAGCGACTTCAAGCAGCTCGACATCACGGTGACGCCCACCGACGCCGCGGTGGGCTCGCCGCTGACGCTGACCGCCTCCACGCACGCGGACAACGGCGGCACCGACACGCCGGGCAGCGACAGCAGCCAGAACGTCGTCGCCGCTCCCTGAGCTGAGCTACGCGCGGACCCAACCCGGGCTGTAGCGCGGGGCGCGCAAGGACGACCCGTCGATCGTGCCCGTGTCGAACACCGTGATCGCCGCGGGTGGTGGGCGGCGTCAACCGCGTTCTGATCTCCCACGTGCTGGCAAACGACCCGCCGCCGCTCACGGCGCTCAAGCCGGAGCTCCTGCGCTTCATCAGGCTCACGCTCGCGTCGCCCGAGCAGAGCTGACGCCCCAGCTCCGGTGTTATCGCACGCGAGAGCCCTGGCCGCGCGATCGATCATCGCCTGTACGAGCGCTACGACCGCGGCTTCCTGGTGACCGCGTTCATGGCGCTGGCGATCGCGCTGCTCGCGGCTGTCGTCCTCCCACGCATCTCACTCGGGAGCCGGCCGTGGCGCTCTTAGGGCAACCCGCGACGTGCTCGACCCGAAGATCAAGACGAGATAGCTGTTGCTCAAAGCGGTTGCCCGTTGTAGCGTCGTCGGGTGACTCGCGCGCGCCTTGCGCTCTCGCTGCTGCTGTTCGCGCTCCTGATCGTGTCCGCGCCCGCCTCGGCGGCGGCGAGGAACGGCCCCGACCTCGCGTCGGGATCCCTGAAGGGCAAGCCGAAGGCGCTCGCGCCCGGCACCCGCTTCACCGTCAAGGTAAGGGTGCGCAACGCCGGCAACCGCAGGGCCGGCAAGTCCACGCTCGATCTCTACCTCGGCCTCAAGGCCCGCCACCGCGGCAAGGACCTCAGGATCGGACGCTCGCGGGTGGGCGTGATCAGGCCGCATAAGTCGAAGGTCGTGAAGATCAAGGCCAAGCTGCCGGCGATCGCCGCCCGCACGCTCAAGCCCGGCTCCTACCGCTTGATCGCATGCGTCGACGCGCTCCACAAGGTCAAGGAGCGCAACGAGCGCAACGACTGCCGCGCGGCCGGCGGCACGCTCAAGCTGCGGGCGGGCGGCCAGACCGGCACCGGCCCAGGCTCCGCTCCCGCACCTGGCGGGTCCACGCCCAGCCCGGTCGGCCTGCCCGCATTCGCGACCACGGACGGCATCTCCTTCGGCCGGGAGAAGAACGCTGCCGGCGCAACGACCGGGCAGGACGATCCCGTGCCCGTCACGCTCACCGCCGCGAACGGCTTTGCCGGCCAGGCCGGCTACGCGCGCGCCCAGGTCGCGAGCCAGCCCGTGCCGGCGGGCACCGTCACCACCCTTGCCTTCACCAACCTCGACGACGGCTCCACCCAGGTCAACCTGCCGTTCACGTTCTCGTTCGGCGGCATCCCCTACGCGTCCGCGTCCGTGTCGACCAACGGATATGTGAGCTTCGGCGACGCGGCCTGGGACGAGTTCACCAACGCCACCGTCTATGACGACTTCCGCGGGGTCGACGCGGTCGCGGGCAACTTCTACCGGGGTCTGATGCCGTATTGGAGTGACCTCACCCTCGCGCCGAGCGACGTGACCGATCCGGCGGTGAGCGAGATCGTGGCGCCCGGCAACGCGTCGGTCACATTCCAATGGCACGTGCCGGACTGCTGCGGCGGCAGCACCGCCGCCGAGCGCAACATCGCGGTCACGCTCTTCCCCGACGGGAGCTTCCGCTACGACTACGGCAGCCCCAACCCCGATGGAACGAACGATGGCTTCGTGGGTTATTCGGCCGGCAACGGCATGTTCGACGACTTCGTGTCGAAGACGTCGCACGTGCCCACCACCGGCCTGCTCTACACGCCCAAGGCCCTGCCTCAGGCAGCGGCGCTCGCGGCGGGCACGATCACCGGGAGCATCCCGCGCGGCACGAGCGCGTCGGACCTCGACCCCGGCTGCACAGTCTCCACCGCGGCCACAGACACCGCCGACGGCTTGGTCACCTGCAGCGTGCCGGCGCTCGGGCCCGGCCAGTCGGCCGTCCGTCACTACAGCTGGAGCAACTCGCTGGACGAGATGGCGGGCGAGCCGCCCACCCGGGACTACTCCGGCAGCTACACACCCGGCGGCACGGCCGGAGTGGCGGACACGGATGAGTTCGCCGTCGAGCATCCATTCGAGACCAACTCCCCGACCCAGGCCGACGTCGCGTATGTCGGCCCGGTGTCGCCGACCGTGGGGAACCCCATCACCTTCAGCGTCGTTCCGAAGATCGGGCTGGGCGGCTCGGCGCTCTTCAACCCGGCGGTACAGATCTCGATCCCGGCCAACACCACGCTCGACTCCGTGGAGGTGGACGGTTTGGGGCATGCCTACGCGGGTTGTCAGCCGCCCTCGGCCGGGACCGTCAGCTGCCGCCTGCCGTTCGGCGACGACTGGTTCAAGCTGGACGTCACGCTCACGCCGGCGACCCCTGGGACGGTCGACCTGACCGCGCACCTGGACGCCGACAACGCCGGCACGCAGACCATCGGCGAGGCCCCTTCCCCGAGCGTCGCTCCGTAGGGCTACTTGCGCGCGGCCAGCTTGGCCGAGCAATTGCGGCGCTCGGTGTCGTGCTCGAACGAGCTGGCGGTGCGATTCGAGCCCGCGGCGGCGAGCGCTCCCTCGACCACTCCCTCGGCCAGCATGCACATGATCTCCGGGCGGTCCGGCGCGACGATCGAGCAGGGGCAGCCCGAGAGCTGTACGCGCCCCTGGCTGACGGTGGCGTCGAAGCCCAGGCGCCCGAGCACGCGCGGCAGCTCGGTATCCACGTCGTAGCTACCGGGGCGGCCGATCAGGTAGCGGCCCCACTCCTCGCCCACCGCGCGCAGCTGGTCCGGATCGAGCCCCACACGGCCCAGCGCCGCGGCCAGCAGCTCGGCCACGCCGAGGAAGTCCTTGCCCGTGCCCGCCCAGCCCTCGCCCAGGCGGTAGTCGATGCCCGGCCGCCCGCGCCGGCTCGGAAGCACGCGGCGCTCGGACACCAGCAGTCCGGCTTGCTCCAGCTCGAGCACGTGCGGGCGCAACGTGTTGGCGTGCACGCCCGCCGCCTTCGCCAGCTCGGGCAGCGACGCGCGCTCGTTCTCCTCGAGATAGCGCACCACCCTCAGGCGGAGGGGGTCAGCGATCAGCTCTAGATAGTCCCTCGGACCGTCGGGATTCGCACCGGAGACAGGCATTTTCATACATCTATTCGAGCAGAAGTCAGCGCGACCTTAATGATTGTGTTGGTCGGCTGACCGGGATTCAGCGTTCCCAGCGGGCCATCTCGGCCTCGAGCCGGCGCGCGTCGGCCCGATTCGGAGCGCCCGGAGCGGGGGCGGGCTCCCCACCCCCGCGTGAGCTCCACCAGCGCACGGCGATCACCGCCAGCCCCGCACCGAGCAGCAGCGCCAGCGCTGGGACGATGTACACGGCGGCGTTGAAGCCGGAAGTCTTGGGAAGCGCCAGCACGCGCGGCCCGTACTGGGCCACAAGCGCGGCCTTGATCTGCTGGGTGGACTCGCACTTGTCGATCAGGCCGTTGATGAAGTCGCGCTCGCGCGAGGCCTGCGGCGAGTCGGCCAGGCTGAGCGGCACTCCGCAGACCAGGCACATCACTTGGGCCTCGATCGCCGGAAAGTTGGCTTTGCGACAGTTGGCAGAGGCAGTGGCAGTTGGCAGGGCGGCAAGGACGAGCAGCAGGGTCACTGCGATACGCCTCACGACTTCTCCTTCAAGAGCGGGAGCACCGCCCGGCGCATGAACGCGTCGTCCACGGTTCCCCGCCTCACCGCGGCGATGTGGCCGCGGCGGTCGATCACGAAGGTCTCGGGGTAGCCCGTGATGCCGAAGCGCTGCTGGCTGTGGCCGTCGCCGTCGTGCAGCATCGGATAGGTCAGGCCGTACTTGCGCATGAAGCCGCGCGCGTCGGATACGACGTCGAGCGAATCCACGCCGAGCACCGTGCCGCCCTGCGGCGCGATCCGCTTCTGCCAGCGCTCGAGCAGCGGACTCTCGTCGCGGCACGGCGGGCACCACGACGCCCAGTAGTTGAGCACCACAACCTTGCCCTGCCAGTCGCTGAGCGAGACGTTGGTGGCGCTGCCAAGACGCGGCAGGCTCACCGACGGCGCGGCCGGCCGCTTGCCGGCGGCGAGCGCCGCATCGATCCCGCGCGTGGGCTGGTTGATGAACACGCCGTAGGCCAGCAGGGCGAGCAGCGCGGTGGCGATCGCCAGGACGGCCATCGTCACGGGCGACACGCGGCGGCGCGTCACTCGGCCACCTCCACGCCCCGCGCTGCGTCGAGCCGGCGCAGCAGCTCGATCGCCTCGGAGCGCAGCGAGTTGTCGAGCGCCCGGTAGTCCTCCTTAGAGAGCTTGCCCGTGCGGAAGTCCAGCTCGGCGTCGCGGATCTCACGGAACTTCGCGTCGCGCGCCGCCTCGAGGGCGACCTGCTCGGCGTCGTCCCCGATCAGTCCGCGGCGCTTGCCGTACAGCGGCGAGACGATCAGCGCGGTCGCGCCGCACAGCACCAGCATCACCAGAAGGAACTGCACCTCAGGCCCTCGACAGCTCGCGGCCGAGCCGCGCCGACCAGGACGAGGCGGGCGCCCGCGAGCGCTGCGCCCGCGGCGGCGGCCAGATGGCGATCAGCCCGCCCAGGCCGAGCACGATCCCGCCGAGCCAGATCCACTCGACCATCGGCGACACGATCAGGCGGAACACCGCCGGCGGCGGCGCCGCCACGTAGCGCTGCGCCACCGCGGTGAGCAGGAAGCGCTGCGTGTCCCCCTGCGCGAGCGGGAAGCGCTTGTCGATGCCATCGATCATCTTCTGCATCGCGCCGACGTCCGGCTGCACAGCGGTCCAGATATCGCGGCGCAGCCCGGCCTTGAGGCCGACCTCCGTGGTGGAGTCGCCGTCGAAGTACTGGCCCACGGGCCCCGCAGTGGGATCCGGGCTCGGGTAGTAGCCGCGGGTGGTGCGCAGAGTGGTCACGTGCCTGCCGTCCTTGGACACGTCGAGCACCGCGCCGAGCGTGACCTTCTCGGGAGCCACCCGACTAGTCGCGCGCACGTAGTGGACGGCGTAGCCGCCGATCGTCGCCGTCTTGCCGGGCGAGAGCCTCACGTCGCGCACGTGCTGGAACGCCGCCGAGGCTCCCACGCCGATGAACAGCAGCGCGATTCCCAGGTGCACGATGTAGCCGCCGTAGCGGCGGCGGTTGCGGCGCACCACGGACACGAGCGCCACCGGCGCCACCTCGCTCGCCGTCGCCCGCCGCACGGCCACGCCGCGGTAGAGCTCCTGCACCACCGAGCCGATCGCGAACGCCGCGCACGCGAACAGCGCGAGCGCCCCGGGCTTGGCCGGCACGCCGAGCGCGAGCAGGGCGACGAGCACCACGACCGCGAACGCCCCCGGTCCCTGCACGCTGCGCCGAGCGCCCGCCAGCGTGGTCTTGCGCCACGCCATCAGCGGCCCGAGGCCCGAGAGGAACACGAGCCCGATGGCCAGCGGCACCGTGTAGCGGTCGAACCACGGCGGCCCGACGCTGGCCTTGTTGCCCGTCACCGCCTCGGAGATGAGCGGGAAGAAGGTGCCCCAGAAGATCACGAAGCACAGGCCCACGAGCAGCACGTTGTTCATCAGGAAGATCGACTCGCGCGAGAGCGGCGAGTACGAGCGCGCCTCCGGCGAGCGCAGGTCCTCGCGCCGCGACGCCACGAGCAGCACGGAGCCGAGCACCAGCAGCGCGATGAAGCCGAGGAACGGAACGCCGAGCGTGGAGCCGCCGAAGGCGTGGATCGACTGCAGGATCCCGGAGCGAACGAGGAACGTGCCGAGGATCGCGAGGATGCCCGCGCCGAGCACGAGGCACACGTTCCACATCTTCAGCAGGCCGCGCTTCTCCTGGACCATGAACGAGTGCAGGAACGCCGTGCCGGCGAGCCACGGCATGAGCGCGGCGTTCTCCACCGGATCCCAGGCCCAGTAGCCGCCCCAGCCGAGCTCGGACCACGACCAGCGCGCGCCGATCAGGATGCCGATGCCGAGGAAGCACCAGGCCGCGAGGCCGAAGCGGCGCGTGGCGCGGATCCAGGCGGCGTCGGTGCGGCGGGCGATCAGCGCCGCCACGGCGAACGCGAACGGCACCGTGAACAGCGTGTACCCCGAGTACAGCATCGGGGGGTGGATCATCATGCTCGGGTGGCGCAGCAGGGGCTGGAGCCCGGTGCCGTCACCGGGCGCCGGCGAGAGCAGCTGGAACGGGTTGGCCAGGAACACCACGAGCGCGCCGAAGAAGGTGGCGAAGCCGAGCAGCACAGCGGTCGCGTACGGCGCCAGCTCGCGCAGGCGGTTGCGCGTGAGGAAGAGGACGAGGCTCGACCACAGCGACAGGAGCCACATCCACAGGAGCAGCGACCCCTCCTGCGAGGACCACATCGCGGCCGCCTTGTAGAAGAAGGGCGTGGCGATGCTCGAGTGCGTGGCCACGATCTGGAACGAGAAGTCGGAGCGCAGGAACGCCGACTCGAGCACGATGAACGCCACCGTGAGCACAGCGGCGAGCGCGTAAACCGAGCGGCGCCCGACGGCGACCCACTCGCGCCGGCGCGTGCGCGCCCCGTAGATGGATGCGAGTGCACCGATCGGCGCGATCGCGAGCGCGAGGATTACGCAGGCCCGGCCCAGCGTCATCACGTCAGGTGCCCTTGGACGCGCTGAACTTGGACGGGCACTTGGTGATCAGCGAGTCGCGCTGGCCAACGAAGGTCCCTCCCTGCTGCCGCACCGTCACGATCACCTCGCGGCCGGCCTTGAAGGGATCCGGGATCTCGCCCGTGTAGCGCACCGGCACCGAAGCGCGGCCGCCCCGGTCGCGCACCCGGAAGTCCAGCTCGTTGCCCCGCACCCTGTAGCCGGGCACCACCTTGCCGGTGAGCTGGTACGAGCGGCCGCTCTGGGCGGACGCCAGTAGCTGGCTCGGCGTTCGCGCGTCGCTCGCCGCGCTGAAGCTCGTGTAGATCAGGCCCCCGGCCAGCATCAGTGCTGCGCTCAGGGCCACCACCAAGCGGATCCTGCGCTTCCGTCTGGGGTCCATGGCCGCGACTCCTTCCACCGTCCTTGACAAAAGTCGCGAAAACTGTATATAAATCCCGCGCTGCTTGTCAAATAAATCAGCGGTCCGTCATTCAGGAGGAGAGATGTCGAGCGCCTTTGGGAGAGCCCTCAAGTTCCTACCGGTGGCCGCTGTGCTGATGGTCGCCGGCGCGTTGCTGTTCAACGTCAGCGCGAGCTCCAAGCCGTCGAAGCACCACGCCAAGCGGCCGACCGTGCCGCGCGTGGACGCGAAGCTCTACAAGCAGGGCAAGCACGTCTTCCGCTACGACACGTTCGGCGACGAGGCGTACTGGAGCGGACAGCTTCAGCTCGACAAAGCGATCGAGGGCGCGAAGAACGGCGGCGTCGGCCCGGGCGTCTCACCCAAGACGGCGCTCGCAGTGGGCCTCAAGGTGGACGCGAACGCGCTGCCCAAGGCGGTGGTGAACGGCATCAAGAAGGGCAAGGTCAACCTCAATGACCCGAAGACCACTCTGGCGCTGCTCAAGCTGAACGCGGTGGTGGGCGTGCAGGGCAAGTTCAACCGCAACGGCTCACTGCGCTCGATAGGCCTCACCTGCGCCGTCTGCCACTCGACGGTGAACAACTCGTTCGCACCCGGCATCGGCAAGCGGCTCGACGGCTGGCCAAACCAGGACCTGAACGTCGGTCAGATCGTCTCGCTCGCGCCCAACCTGAAGCCGCTGACCGACGCCCTCGGGGTTGACGAGGCGACGGTGAAGAAGGTGCTCGCGAGCTGGGGGCCCGGCAAGTTCGACGCCGAGCTCAACCTCGACGGCAAGGCCTTCCGGCCGGATGGCAAGCCGGCGGCGACTCGCATCCCGGCTGCCTATGGTCATCTTGGGCAGGACCTCCACACGTGGACCGGCGGCTTCGGGGACGTGACGTACTGGAACGCCTACGTCGCCAACCTCGAGATGCACGGGCAGGGCAACTTCACCGACTCACGGTTCAACGACCCGGTCAAGTACCCGGTGGCGACGCGCAACGGCGAGTTCCAGGTCCGGCACAGCCGCGACCTGATCACGTCGAAGCTGGGCGCGCTCCAGTACTACCAGCTCAGCCTGATGCCACCCAAGCCGCCAAAGGGCAGCTTCAACAAGGCCGCGGCTCGGCGCGGCAAGGCGCTATTCGACGGTCAGGCCAAGTGCGGGAGCTGCCACATGCCCCCGCTCTTCACCGACGCCGGCCACAACGCGCACAAGGGGTCGGAGATCTGCATCGACGACTTCCAGGCCAACCGCGGACCCGACAACTCCTACGTCACGCCACAGCTCAAGGGCCTCTGGTCGCGCTCGAAGCGGGGCTTCTTCCACGACGGCCGGTTCCAGACCCTGGGCGACGTCGTGAATCACTACAACAGCTGCTTCGGGCTGAATCTCAGTGCCGGGCAGAAGAGCGACCTGGTCCAGTACCTGAAGTCGCTGTGAGGTCCCTTCAGTACCTGACGTTGGCGTCGGCCGCCGCCCTGGCGGCGGCCTTCGCCCTCGTCTTCGCATACGCGCCGATGGATGCGGACCAGGGGCTGATCCAGAAGATCTTCTACCTGCACGTGCCGCTCGCCATCGTCACGCTCTGCGGCTTCATCGCGGGTGGGCTGATGGGAATCAAGTACCTGCGCACGGGCGACCGCCGCTGGGATGTCCGGTCCTACGTCGCGATCCACATCTCGATCGTGTTCGCGGTCGCGGTGCTGGCCACCGGCTCGATCTGGGCCCGTGCCGCGTGGGGCCACTGGTGGGTGTGGGATGAGCCCACGCTCGTGTCCTTCCTGATCATCTTCCTGCTCTATTGCTGCTACCAGCCGCTGCGCTTCTCGATCGAGGATCCGGAGCGGCAGGCCCGCTACGCCGCGGTGTTCTCTGTGATCGCGGGCGCGTTCGTGCCGCTCAACTTCGTGGCGGTGCGACTGGCTCAGGCGTTCACCCACCCGCGCGTGCTCTCGGCCACCGGCGGCAACATGCCTGGCTCGATGCGGCTCACGTTCGTGGCCGCGATCGGGGCGATCGCGCTGCTGTACATCACGCTCTGGCGGATCGAGATCGCGTCCAAGGAGACGAGCGGCGAGCTTCGCCGCCTGCGTCGCCGGCTCGCGGAGGCGGCGTCCTGATGCCGATGCACGAGGCGATCAAGTACGTGCTCGGCGCCTACCTCGTGTTCGCGGTGCTGCTGGTCACCTATGGGGTGATCATGGCCAAGCACACCGCGCGCGCGCGAAAGGAGCTCGCGTCCGTGAACAACGCGCTCCATAAGGAACGCCGATGACCGGCTCGCACCTCGTGGTGCTCGGGCTCTCCTACCGCACCGCGCCGGTGAGCCAGCGCGAGAAGGCCGCCCTGGACGCTGACGGCACGCGCGGGTTGCTGCGGCGGCTGATGGCGGATCCGCGCGTGGCCGAGGCCGCGGCGGTGTCCACCTGCAACCGCAGCGAGGTGTACGTGGTCAGCGAGGACCCCGAGCACGGCAGGGCGGCGGCGGCCGAGGCGCTCGTGGCGTGCAGCCGCATCTCGGCGGCGGAGCTGTCGTGCGCGCACTACTCGCTGTGCGACGCCGCGGCCGCCGGACATCTCTTCCGCGTGGCCGGCGGGCTCGACTCGATGGTGCTCGGCGAGAGCGAGGTGCAGGGCCAGGTGCGCGCGGCCGGGCAGATGGCGCGCGAGGAGGGCGCGCTCGGCCCGCTGCTCGACCGGCTCTTCCGGCAGGCGATCGCCGCCGGCGCACGCGTGCGCCGGGAGACGCAGATCGCCACCGGGCCGATGTCAGTGTCGTCGCTCGCGGTGGACATCGCGCGGCGCGCGCTGCCCGATCTGGGGTCCCGTCGCGTCCTGCTCGTCGGCGCCGGGCGGATGGCCGCGTCGACGGGCCGGGCGCTGCGGCGCAATGGCGCGAGCCACATCACCGTGGCCAACAGGACTCTCTCCGCGGCGCGCGAGCTTGCGAGTCAGCTCGGGGGACGGGCGGTCGGGCTCGACGCGCTCGCGGAGGAGCTGCCGCGCGCGGACATGGTCGTGTGCTCCACCGACGCTCCGTTCGCGATCGTCCGGCCGGACGCGGTTGCCCGCGCGCTCGCGGCCCGGCCTGAGCGGCCGCTTGTCCTGATCGACCTGGCGGTACCGCGCGACGTCGAGCCCGAGGTGGCGAGCGTGACCGGGGCCGTGCTCTTCGACATCGACGACATCGAGCGCGCCATGAAGGAGAACCTGGCCGGCCGCCGCCGCGAGCTCGTGCCGGCGGAGGCGATCGTGGCCGACGAGGTGTCGCGCTTCCTACGCGCGGCCGTAAACGGGAATCGCGCCGCCGCTCGTCACCGCGGAATCGTCCGACACGAGGAAGCAGACCACCTTGGCGATCTGCTGTGGGGAAACCCACTTCGAGTAGTCCGCGTCGGGCTGGGCGCGCCGGTTGGCGGGCGTGTCGATCACGCTGGGAAGGATCGCGTTGCAGCGCACGCCGTCCTGCCGGTACTCGGCGTCGAGCGCGCGGATGAAGGCGAGCACTCCCGCCTTCGCGGTGATGTAGCCCGCGGCGCCCGCGAACGGCTGTAGCGCGGGGCGCGCGGACACACCCACGAAGGCGCCGCCGCCGTTCGAGATCAGTCTCGGTATCCCCGCGCGCGCGAGGAGAAAGCCGGGGCGCAGGTTCAGCCTGAGCTGCTTCTCGAAGTCCTCGATGTCCGACTCGTGCACCTTGCCCGGCATGCTGAAGCCGCCGACCAGGTTCACGATCGCGCCGAGGTTCTCCACGTCGCCCACTGCCTCGTCGACCGCCTCGGGGTCCATCAGGTCGGCCTTTACGAGCATGAGGCCCGAGCGCCCGGCGAAGTCGCTTTCGATGCGCTCCCGCTCCTCGTCCACGACCCACGTCGTGGTCACGGGATAGCCCTTCTCCAGCAAAGCCTCGAGCACCGCCGCGCCTAGCGCTCCGGTGCCGCCCGCCACGAGTACGGCTGGCTTTTCGCTCGCCACCCGACCAGCCTAACGAGCCCCAGTGCCGTCCGGCTCCCGCTCTACCTTGGACAGCGTATGGAGCAGCAAACACTTGGAGTCTCAAAGACCTTCGTGCGCGACCTCGCGGACGGCCAGGCGGTCGACAGCATCTTCGTCGTGCGCGAGCGCACGCGCCGCCAGAAGAAGAACGGCGAGGCCTTCGTAAAGCTCCAGCTGGGCGACGTCACCGGGGCGGTGGAGGCGGTCATCTGGGACCGCGTGGACGAGCTGTTCGACCACTGCTGCCCCGGCGGCGTGGTGCGCGTGGCGGGCAATTTCTCGGTCGACGCCAAGTACGGGTCCTCGCTCACGGTTCGGGCCCTGCGCGTGGCCGAGCCGGGCGAGTACGAGGCGTGCGACCTCGAGGAGGGTCCGGCGCATTCGGTCGAGCAGATGGAGGCCGGGCTGCGCGAGCTGATCGGCATGACGCAGAACCCGTTCCTGCGCGAGCTGCTCGAGCGCTTCTTCGCCGAGGGCTCCTCGATCTGGCAGCGCTGGCGCGAGGCGCCGGCGGCCAAGCGCTACCACCAGGCGTACAGGCACGGGCTGCTCGAGCACAGCCTGTCGGTGGCGCAGGGCGTGCACTCGCTGTGTGGCACGTTCCCGGAGATCGACCGCGAGCTGGCGGTGTCGGGCGCGCTGCTGCACGACATCGGCAAGATCGAGGCGTACGCGAGCGACAGCGGCGCGATCGAGCTCACCGATGCCGGCAAGCTCCAGGGCGAGATCGCGCTCGGCTACTACATGGTCCGCCGCGAGATCGAGGAGATCGAGGGCTTTCCGCCGGCCACGGCCGAGGGGCTTCTCCACATCATCCTGTCCCACCACGGGCAGCTCGAGCACGGCAGCCCGGTGGTCCCGTGCACGCGTGAGGCCACGCTCGTGCACATGGTCGACAACCTGGGCGGCAAGCTCGGCAGCTTCGACCGGCTGGAGAAGAGCCTCGCCGACGGCGAGCGCTGGTCGGGCTTCGACCGCGCCCTGAGCGGGTCCGCCTTCTTCGCCTCGCGCGAAGCGGCCTAGCGGTTTCCGCCCGGAATCCGCAAACAGCGTAAATCTCTCGGACAAAGCCTGTAACGGGCGATCGTGCCGAGGGGCCCGGCCTCC
>Ga0207707_10003343_pt1 | contig 14238 bp, 14 predicted proteins | sample KBSC83BmetaG_FD_184336 | JGI IMG/M metagenome (GOLD analysis project Ga0207707, IMG submission 184336) | Corn rhizosphere microbial communities from Kellogg Biological Station, Michigan, USA - KBS C8-3B metaG (SPAdes) (version 2) | ecosystem: Host-associated > Plants > Roots > Rhizosphere ...
TGCACTTGTGCCTCGGATTTAAAAATAGCACCAAGTATACATAACACTAAAAATAATTTCTTCTTCATTCCCATTGTGATTAATTTTGTTATCTTTTTTATTAACGTAGATATCTTTATCAATATGCCGGGCTTGGCGGTTACCGCTTTATTTACCAATATTTGCGCCGCGGGTTAAATAATAATCTTTTAGCAGGCGGAGTAAATCCGCTGTTTCCTGTCCTTTTTCATCCCGTATGGTCAATTCCTGCGTGGAAACGGAAGTGGATTTTGTGCCAGAGAAAAATAAGACCGACCGGAATGGTTCATGTGCAGGGCTTTGCCTGACCAGCAATTTCTCCTGCAGAAAAAACCCTTTTGCCGCAGCAAGTTTTTCAAAATAATTTGTCCGGTGAAAGGGGAGGAGAATACTGAATGCGCCGCCTGGTTTCAGTAGTAGCTGAATGACCGAAATCAATTCTTCGAAGGTTAAAGCGTCGTCATGCCGGGCTTTATTTTTTTCAGGGGAAGGGGAATGCAAATCCGATTCAAAAAACGGCGGATTGGTAATGATGAAATCGTATTGGCCGGTGAAATTATAAGAACGAACGTCCCCATAGATCAGATGAATTGCGGCAGCCCAGGGAGATGCTTTGCTATTTTCAACCGCCTGTTCGAAAGCTTTTTTATCCAGTTCGATTGCGTCAAACTGTATCCTGTTTTTCTGCGCGAGCATCAGGGTTAATAATCCGGTGCCGGTACCGATGTCCAGCACGCGCGCAGCATCCCGCAACCTGTCGGCTGTCCACGCTCCGAAAATGCAGGAGTCCGTACATACTTTCATGCTGCAGCGGTCCTGCTGTATGGTGAATTCCTTAAACCGGAAATAATTATTTGACATCTATCGCTTGTTTACCAGCCGGCTCTTGCACTAACCGTGACCGTTAGCGGAGAGAATTCCTGATTCAGGTATTTATAATATCCGGTAATGGCGATCATGGCGGCGTTGTCTGTGCAGTACTCCATTTTCGGAATGAATGTTCTCCAGCCATTGTTGCTGCCAGTTTCCTGAAATGCTTTTCTCAAACCTTTGTTGGCTGCCACGCCGCCGGCCAGACAAACATCCCGGATACCTGTTTCTGCTGCCGCCTTTTTTAATTTATTGAGCAAGATCGAAATGATCCGTCCCTGAATGGAGGCACAGATATCCGGCAGATTCTTTTCAATGAATTCCGGATCTTTTTCCTTGTCCTCCTGCAGGAAGTACAGAATCGCAGTTTTGAGTCCGCTGAAACTGAAATTCAAACCGGGGATCTTCGGTTCGGGAAATTTAAAGCGCTCCGGATTTCCGGATGCGGCGTACCGGTCAATCAACGGTCCGCCGGGATAGGGAAGTCCCAGCATTTTTGCGGATTTGTCAAAAGCCTCACCGGCCGCGTCGTCCATCGTTTCTCCGATAACTTTTAAATTGGTGGGGGAACTGCAGACAACAATCTGCGTGTGACCACCACTCACTGTTAAACATAAGAACGGAAATGCCGGCTGCTGATCTCCCGCGCCTGCAATCAGGTTGGCCAGCACATGCGCCTGCATGTGATGCACGGCAATCAGGGGAATATTTAAAGAAAGAGCGAGTGATTTGGCAAACTGAGCGCCAACCAGCAGGGATCCGATCAGTCCGGGTGACTGGGTAAATGCGATGGCATTCATAGATGAAAGTTCGCAACCCGCAGTTTTCAAAGCCTGATCCACAACCGGAACGATATGCTGAATATGTGCACGGCTGGCCAGCTCCGGAACAACACCTCCGTAGCGGCTGTGAATTTCCTGGCTCGCAATGATATTGGAAAGGATCTGCCCGTCGCAGCAAACCGCGGCTGCCGTTTCATCGCAGGAAGACTCGATGGCTAAGAGAGTAATGGACAATGGAATTATTTATTTCCGCAAAGATATTTTATAGGATGCGGAATGCGGCAACTAATCAGGTTGTGAACCGGATGGCGACCACCGGATCCAGTCTGGCGGCCGTCACTGCCGGGATAATCCCCGCCACAATGCCGACAAATATGCAAATGCCTACGGCCAGTCCGATGATATTGAGCGGAACAAATACTTTAAAGCTGAACATAGTGGAGAAAATTGCCGCCAGAATGAATACGGCCAAAAGGCCGATCAGTCCGCCGATTATGCAAAGGAAAGATGACTCGAGCAGGAATTCTGAAAGTATGGTACTTTTCTTTGCTCCAATCGCTTTTTTTAATCCGATCTGACCGGTGCGCTCCCTGACGGTAACAAACATGATATTGGCTACTCCGAACATGCCCACGATCAGGGACAGCGCTGCAATGGCCCACCCGCCTTTATTAAGACTTGAAAAAAAAGATTCTGTTGATTTACTGAGCGATTCAATATCATTTAACGCGTAATCATCTTCCACACCCGGCGCCAGTTTGTGGATGGACCGCATCGCGCCGGTAAGTTCATCCTTAAATGCGGGTATGCTCATATTGCCTTTGGCCTGGACAATAATTTTCGGATTGGCATCTTCATCCCGGATCAGTTGTTTCATGAACCGGTAGGGGAGGATAATACTATCATCGAACTGCCAGATATCGAAGATACTCTGACCCTGTTTTTCAATAACCCCGATCACAACGGCCGGTTTGCCATTCTTCAATATGACCGTTTTACCGATAGCGCGTTCCGGCTTGACAAATAATTTCTCTGCCACATTATAGCCGATCACAACCGAATTTGTTCCGTGATCAAAATCTGATTGTTGCAGGTATCTTCCGTCCCCGATGGTGAAATGTTCTATTCTCGCATAATCTTCTCCCGCGCCATAATAATTTACGCCATTGAGAATGTCATTTTCATGTTCAACGACCGAATTATCCTGGGTCCAGAAAGTAGCGTACTGAATGATCGGTACTCTTTCTTTTAGTTCGGCCACGTTTTCAAATTTCGGGGAAGGCCTTTTAACATATTTCCACCAGGGGTATTCCCTGTCGTCGTTCCCCCATTGCCATTTATCTATGATCACTGCATTACTTCCCAGCGCATTGATATCATTCTGCACCGCCGTTTTCATGCTGTTGATCGTGGCCAGCACACTGATGATGCAGAAGATGCCGAAGGTAATGCCCAGCAGGGAAAGGAATGTTCGCAGTTTGTTGGAGCGGAATTCCGTTAAAGCCATTTTCAGGCTGGTCCAGATGATATTCAGGTAACGTGTCAGGGAATTGATTTTAAGTTATAAATATCGTAAAATTCCGGCTAAGTAAGCAGCCGTTCATCCCGATATGCAGGCGAAATACAGGATAACCCCCGCAGAGCCTTAAAAAACCCTTACCCGCCATTGCCTGCTGAAACTGTCTCCCGGGTTGACTTTCTCAATCCCTTCCTTGCTCTGCAACTGCTGATTGCTGTTTACCGCATCAGCGATGCCGCACCAGGGCTCCAGGCAAAGAAAATCGGCATCTTTGGCAGACCAGATCCCCAGGAAAGGGAATTCGCCCATCTGAAAGTTGATGCCGTGAGTTGTTTTGGAAGAAAGCAGGGAGATTTCAGACGATGCCGGGTACTTAAACACCAGGGCGTCCTGATAAAACAGGGGCTTCAGCAGGTTCAGCCGGTCGGTATCATTCAGCAGCGGGATGGCCTGGGTCTGGATCAGGCCTTCCGGCGAAATCGGCCAGCGCGAAAGATTTTCCCTTTCATCGAAACGCAGGTAATAATCTGAAAACCGGGTATCGGCTGTCAGGGGCAGACGGAAAGCCGGATGTCCCCCGACTGAGAATAACATGATGGCAGTTCCCGTATTCTTAACCAGATATTCTGTACTGATTTCATCCCCGTCCAGCGTGTACCGGATCCGGAATTCAAAATCGAATGGATAGATTTTTTTTGTTTCTGCGTCGCTGTGCAGCAGGAAAACAAGTTCCGAAGAAGCCTGCTTTTCCAGGATAAAGTTTTTGTCGCGCGCAAATCCATGCCTTCCCATTTTATAAGCCTTCCCCTGATAATAGTAGGTATTGTCTTTTAATGTGCCTACGATCGGGAACAATACCGGCGCATGTTTATTCCAAAAGGCCGGATCTCCGTTCCATAGATAGTCCAGCTGATGAACTTTATGGAATATCCGCTGCAGTTCGGCGCCTTTTGGCGACACTTGTATTTTTAAAAATTCATTTTCGAGGAAAAACATTGTTGTTAATGTGTAAATGTGTAAATGCGGTAATGTGTAAATGTAAGGCACATTCTCCATTGTCCATTGTCCATTGTCCACTGTCCATTATGTATATTGCAGGATCATGAAATGGATAATTTATATTCTCATTCTTTCCGGATTAACCGGAGTGTATTCCTGCACCCAACCGGTAGCGCCGGAATACCTGGGTTTCCGGGATTTAACTTTTGAGAAATTCAGCATGGATGAATCCCTGCTGCACACCAACCTGGCATTCTACAATTCAAATCCTTTCAGCATGCAGCTGAAACGGGCGGATATCAGTGTATATCTGGATGATCAACTGGCCAATCATTATATAATGGATTCGACCATTTTTATTCCTCAAAAAGACAGTTTCCTGGTGCCGCTGAACCTCCGGCTGAATCCCAAAATGCTGATCGGCAGCGCCATCAAAATGCTAATGAATAATAACCGGGTGAAGGTCCGCCTCGAAGGGAACGTCCGCGTGAAACGGGGCGGAATGGCGTTTACAGTGCCGGTGCGGTATGAGGAGATGGAGAAGCTGGATATTTCTTTTTAGGTTGACGGATGACGGACGACGGTTGACGGACTTCCGTTGAATCAGAATGACTGTATTTAATCCTGCTGCTTCCCATAGAGTCCGTCATCCGTCAACCGTCATCCGTCAACCCTTCAAAGTGATCTCAATCGCCGCTATCCTCTCTTCCGTATCCGATTTTTTCTTTTTTTCCAGCGCTATTACTTCCGGTCTGGCATTTTGCATAAACCGTTCGTTAGAGAGCTTTTTATCCAGGGATTCCAGGAATCCGCGATAATAATGGAGCTCCTTTTCCAGTTCCAGTTTTTGTTTTCCCCGGTCCGCCTTCAGGGTGGCCTGAAAACCGATCTGGTGGCCCAGAAAGGGGATCATCTGCAGGTCCGGATTATTTTCCCGCGTTTTCCGGTCGAAATCCAGTGCGCTTGCGTTGAGTTGCTTGCGGATGATGGCGTACAGGCTTTCTTCCTCTCCAAAAATATCTATTGGCAGGGAGATCAGGTTAATGGGATCGCTGTTTTTCAGCTGATGCTGATGCCGGAACTCACGACTAACGGTCAGGAACATGCGTAGGCGGTCTCCCTTCTCCAGTACATTCGGATCCGGAGCTTCCGTAACGCTGAATTGTTTCATGCAGAGATCGTCTCCCGGCTTGCGCTCTTTCAGCAGATGGTATATTTCTTCCGTAATAAAAGGCATAAAGGCATGCAGCCATTGCAGTAATTCATCAAAGAAAGAGAGGGTCCTGTTATATACAGCATGCGAAACAGCCTGTTCAGTTCCCGGCTTAACCCATTCCAGGTACCAGCTGCAGAAATCGTCCCAGATAAGCGAGTAGAGATTCTTCAATGCCTCGCTAAGCTTGAATTCCGTGATCAGCTTTTGCATATCGTTCTTCGCCTGGCGGAGGCGGTTATCGAACCATTGAACGGCGAAATCAGCCGGAGCAGAAACTTCCGGGCTGATCCCGCTGATCGTTACCGGCTGTTCTGTTTTTGATTCCCAGCTTCTCACCAGCTTCAGCGCATTCCAGAGCTTGTTGTTGAAATTTCTGCCCTGCTCAAGCCCTGCTTCATCAAACAAAAGATCGTTCCCGGCAGGCGAGGAGATCATGATGCCGAACCGGACGGCATCGGCGCCGTATTTATCGATGAGTTGAAGCAGATCGGGCGAGTTGCCCAGACTCTTACTCATTTTCCGGCCCTGTTTATCCCTTACCATCCCGGTGAAATACACATCCGAAAAGGGTTTTTCTTTTTTAAATTCCATGCCGGCCATGATCATGCGCGCCACCCAGAAAAAGATAATATCCTGACCGGTTACAAGTACGGCCCCCGGGTAATAATAATTGATATCGGGATTGTCCGGTTCTGTTATGCCGTGGAATACTTCAATAGGCCAGAGCCAGGAAGAAAACCAGGTATCGAGCACATCTTCATCCTGTGTTAAACTTTGTCCGGGTTGAAGAGCTCCGAATTCCTTTTGATAGGCTTCAACGGCCCCGGCTTCCGTTTCCGCAACAACGAAATTTCTTTGATCATCGTACCAGGCGGGAATCCGCTGACCCCACCAGAGTTGCCTCGAAATACACCAGTCCTTTACATTTTCCAGCCAGTACTTATAAGTGGCCAGGAATTTTTCCCCCGGATGAATCCGGATCTCTCCGGAAAGAACCTGCTGCAGGGCCGGTTCAGCCAGGGGTTTCATGCGGACAAACCACTGCGTGGAGATCCGGGGTTCCACCACTGCGTGAGATCGCTGGGAATAGCCCAGCCGGGTGGAGTATGTTTCTTCCTTACTGAGGAGGCCTTCTTCCCGGAGTTTTTCCACCACTTTTTTACGGGCCTCAAAGCGGTCCATTCCAACGAATATTTCCGCGGCGGGAGAGAGGGTGCCGTCTTCATTCAGGGTATCGATCACCGGGAGGCCATGCTTTAAACCCAGGTTATAGTCGTTAATGTCGTGGGCCGGCGTCACTTTCAATGCGCCGGTTCCGAAATTCATATCGATATAATCATCGAAGATCACCGGAACTTTCCGGTTCACCAGGGGCACGATGATCTGCTTCCCTTTCAGATGCTGATACCTCGGATCCGCGGGATGAACGCAAATCCCGGTATCACCCATAATCGTTTCGGGGCGCTGCGTGGCAATGGTAATAAATTCAGCAGAGCCGGCAACGGGGTATTTGATATAGTAGAGGGTACCTTCCAGGTCCCGGTACTCCACTTCTTCATCACTGAGCGCCGTACGGGCGGCAGGATCCCAGTTGATCATCCGGGCGCCGCGGTAGATCAGGTTTTTGCGGTAGAGATCCACAAATACCTGCATGACCGCTTTATAATAATGATCATCCATCGTGAAACTCTTGCGGTTCCAGTCTACACTGCAACCCAGCCGGGCAATCTGATCATAAATGATATCTCCATATTTATCCTTCCATTCAAACGCGTATTGCAGGAACTCCCCGCGGCTGAGACTGTTCTTGTCAATGCCTTTTTCTTTTAGCATGGCAACCACCCGGGCTTCCGTGGCAATGGACGCATGGTCGCTTCCGGGAACCCAGCAGGCGTTGAAACCGCTCATGCGGGCGCGGCGAACGAGGATATCCTGCACCGTTTCATTGAGTGTATGGCCCATGTGAAGAACGCCGGTAACATTGGGGGGGGGAATAACGACAGTAAACGGCTTATGCCCGTCGGGGAAACTATTGAAATACTTTTTCTGCTTCCAGTGAGCAGACCATTTGCCTTCCGTGGCAGACGGGTCGTAATGTTTACTCAATTCCATCCGGGTGCATCTTTTTAAGGTTGGCAAAGTTAGTCAATCGCTTATAAGGACGGAAAGCTGGCCCGCAGGAAATAAAAAAGTTTCCGTTGCCGGAAACTTTTAGCTTAGGAGAGGAAATATAAAATCAGCCTCTCGTATTTCGGGAATAGAGGGTTCTGAAAATTAATTCAGCAGGTAAGCGTGATCTTAAGCAAACCAGTAGAGATAAGAAAGCAGCATAACCAGCGCCAGGAAGCCAAAGGCAAACAATGCTGTTTTTACATTTTCTCCAATGTGAAATGAGTGTAAAGTCCTCTTCATAAATAACAAAATTTAAGGTGAAACCATGTTAATAAAAAACATTCGTTTCAAAGGGACGCAAATCAACTCAGGGTAGGTTTCTCTTACGATTTGGGAAGGCCTGGAAGTAAGAAATTATGGCAGGCTCACCACAACTCCTTACAAATATAAACTCTTTTTACGGCTGATGCCAGCATTTTGATATAAATTTTTCCAGGGTTTCCCGCCACTCTGTTGCCCCTTCGAAAAGTGGAAAACTCCGGCCAGGGGCCAGAGTTAGCGAACCGGCTTTTTCCCGGATCATGTCAGGGTAAAAACATACGCGAATAGCATGATGGAGCAGAAGTAAAGTACTGCAATGACGGCAGCCAGTGTTGCTTCTTCGCCAACATGAAAAGCGTGTAATTTTTTCATGGAGATGAATTTAAAGGTGAATACAACCACAGGGACGGATCAGGCGTTGTCAGGGGTACGGATGAAATATCTGAAAACCAATAAATGAATTGTGAACTGAAGCGTGATTATTCCTAACTTTATTAGCAAATCAAACAGGATCTCTTACCGGTTATGTATGCTATCGTAGATATCGAAACAACGGGAAGCTATGCAGCTAATAACGGCATCACTGAATTGGCTATTGTGCTGCATGACGGAAATAAGATTACCGGGCGGTTTGAGACCCTGATAAACCCGCAGATGCCCGTTCCGCGTTATATTCAGGCCCTGACCGGTATTCACGACGGCATGCTGGAAACGGCGCCTGTATTTCAGGATATCGCGGGCCGTGTGTATGAAATGCTGAAGGATTCGGTGTTTATCGCACACAATGTCAATTTTGATTATTCCTTTCTCAAATACCACCTGGAAGCCTCCGGTTATCCTTTTACCGCCCCGAAACTTTGCACGGTCCGGTTAAGCCGCCGGCTTTTCCCCGGTCTCCCCGGCTACAGCCTGGGTAAATTATGCCGGTCGCTCGAAATTCCCCTCGAAAACCGGCATCGTGCCGGCGGGGACGCGGATGCCACGGTAAAACTTTTTGATAAAATCCTGGCCCGGGATTCCCAGGGGCATGTTCAGCAAATGTTGCTGGGCAGGAACCGCGAACAATACCTGCCGCCAAACCTGCCGGCAGAGCAGATACAATCCCTGCCCTATGGCTCCGGAGTCTATTATTTTCATGATAATAAAGGAAAAATAATTTATGTCGGCAAGGCCAAAAACCTCCGCCAGCGGGTCTGCAGCCACTTTTCCAATAATCATCCCGGCCTGCGCAAACAGGAATTTCTCCGGAATATCTATTCTGTTTCCTCGCAGGAATGCGGTACGGAACTCATGGCCTTTCTTTTTGAATGTATTGAGATCAAAAGGCTCTGGCCAAAATATAATCGCAGCCTCAAACGATTTGAGCAGGCCTACGGACTATATGCTTTCGAAGACCGGAACGGGTACCTGCGCCTCACCATCGAAAAGAAGAAACGGCAACTGACCACCTGGTATTCATTTAACGGTCTTTTTGAAGGAAAACAAATCATGCAGCGGCTCGTACGCCAGTTCCGTTTATGCCCGAAACTCTGCTTTTTACAAAAGGGAGAAGGGGAATGTGACGGCGTTCTGCAGCAGTACTGTCCCGGAGCCTGTTCCCAAAAAGAAGAACCATCCCGGTATAATCAGCGGGTGCAGGTAGCGCTGGATTCTTTGCAGAAAGCACTCCCGTCTTTTATCATCCGCGACAAAGGCAGGAATGCTTCGGAAGAAAGCTGCGTGCTCATCCAAAACGGCCGCTTTTATGGAATGGGTTACCTGGATAAGGAAGAACAGATCACTGATCTTTCCGCGCTGAAAGAGCATCTCACCGCCTATCCTGAAAATGATTATATGCGCGGACTGGTGTATGCGTTTGCGGAGAAATGGCCGGGGAAGAAGAAGTTGATGGTTGATGGTTGACGGTTGACAGTCGACGGTTGACGGACTTCCGTTGGTACAACATGACTGTTTTTAAACTTGGTAATCCACATAAAGACCGTCAACTGTTAACCGTCAACCGAACCCAGCGCCTCCACCAACCCCAAAAACTCCCCCCTCGCAATCATCTCCGCGCCCAGGCTTTCCAGGTGTGCGGTATATACCTGGCAATCGATCAGTTGTACGCCTTGAGATTGCAGCTGCTGAACATAGTGGATAAAAGCAAATTTACTGGCATTGCTGACTTTGCTGAACATACTTTCGCCAAAAAATATTTTTCCCAGCCTCACGCCATAGAGACCGCCTACCAGTTCCCCATCTAACCAGGCTTCGGCACTGTGCGCATAACCATGACTGTGCAGGTTGATATAGGCATTCCGCATGGCGTCCGAAATCCAGGTTCCTTCCTGGCCCCGGCGGGATATGCTTTTGCATGCACCGATCACGCCGCTGAAATTCCGGTTAACGAAGAATTCCAGTTCTCCTTTTTTTAGAACCTGCTTCATGCTGTTGCTTATTTTCAGTTTTCCGGGAAAGAGAACAAACCGGGGATTGGGGCACCACCAGAGAATATATTCATTCTCGTACCAGGGAAAAATGCCCTTCCGGTAGGCAAGCAGCAATCTTTCCATGGAAAGGTCTCCTCCGATAGCCAGCAGGCCGTCTTCATCGGCAAGGTCGGCAGGGGGAAATTCAAGATCATTATCCAGAACGTACAGCGGCATATCGGATGGATTGAGGAATTTGCAGGAAGTGGTTTGAAACGGGAATCAGGAAGTGGAGAGTACTTCGATGGTAGCGCCAATACCGCGGTCCGTTATGGCATCACACATGGGTTTCAGCTCCTCATAGCTTCCGCGCTTTACCCCATATTTCCCCTGGGTATGGATGATCATGGCACATTGTTCGGCCTGCTCTGTAGAATGTTTACACACTTCGATCAGGGTTTGAATGACCCAGTCGAAACTGTTCACCTCATCATTCCATACAATTAAACTGTATGGCTCTTCAGGATCGGTGAGTATTTCAATATCCGCCAGGTTTTCTTCCCGGGTGCCGGGATTGTTCAGCTGCATTGCCATGGCATAAAATTAGAACAATACATGTTTTTATACAAAGTGCAGGGGCCTAAAAATCGGACAAATATTTTAACAATTTATTTTTCGTCCGGCTTTGTTGCCATTTATACCCAGATTTCCCGGAGAAAACAGGAAAATGCAGGCCAAATGGGGATGGCTTATAGTTTGAAGGGGTACGAGAGCTTATTACTAAAACGCATCATATCATCTTTAAAATTAAAATTATGAAATTACTATTATCCGGTTTTTGTCTGGCAGGCCTTCTGTTTGCCCTGCAGGCCTGCAATAATTCGCAAAGCACTTCCCATGAGGACGCGGTGGATAGCGCCAAAACAGTCAACAAGGTCGTTCAGCCGGTTCAGAAGGATGCTTCTGATTTTGCGGTTGCAGCCGCCAACGGAGGCATGATGGAAGTTGAACTCGGAAAAATTGCGGAAGAAAAAGCCGTGAACAAAAAGGTAAAGGATTTCGGGGCCATGATGGTGAAAGACCATACTGCCGCCAATGATAATCTGAAATCAGTTGCGGGAATGCTGAATATTACTTTGCCGGATTCCGTTAGCGACGATACCCGCAAGGAAATTGACAAACTGAAAATGAAAAAAGGAAAAGATTTTGATAAGGCCTATGTGGACATGATGCTGGATGACCATAAAAAGGATATAGCGGAATTCAGGAAATGTGCCGATAACTGTTCCGATTCCAGTATTAAATCTTTTGCTTCCACTACTTTACCGACACTGGAAAAACATCTGGATTCTATTCAGTCGATTGCGGGAAGAAAGTGAGGGGCAATTGACAATGGATAATGGACAATGGAGATTGGCGAATAGCCAGTTGATGAATTAATAATGCCGAATGGGGATGAATGGGGAGGGAAGAGCCATCCCGTGGCCGGAAAGGGATCTTTCAGCAATTTGCGTAAAAACTGTGAGGCGGTAAATGAGAGAGGTCCTGGAGACGAGTCTTCAGGACCGATTTTTTATAGCTGTGCCCGGTTTAAATCTGTATTCCGGTGACACCTGTGCTGTGAACTTTCAACTCTTTGCGCGGCATCCGCGAACTCTTCATAGTTTTGCCGCAAATCAATTTACCATGCCGGCGGTCAGGAGAAACAGCAGGTTAAAAGCCAATGATGATACGGGATTCGGAGCAAATCCGGAAAATTTTGGCGGACGTTTTGTAAACCGGGATGGCAGTTATAATGTGCGAAAGGAGGGAGTTCCTTTTCTGCGAAGATTCAGCCTTTTTCATACCATGCTGAATATGCCGGCCGGGAAATTTTTTGGCACACTTTTTCTCTTTTACCTCTGTATAAATTTCCTGTTTGCCTGGATTTATTTTATTATCGGCCGAAGCCAGTTTCAGGGGATTTTCGTTTCCGGCTTTGGCCCTGTTTTTAAGGAAATGTTCTTTTTTAGTACGGAGACATTCACCACGGTAGGGTATGGCAGAGTAAACCCGGCGGGGGACGCGGCAAATTCCGTAGCGGCCACGGAATCCATGCTGGGGTTTCTGTCTTTTGCCATTGCTACCGGACTCATTTATGGACGGTTTTCAAAACCCAAGGCCTTTCTGCTCTTTAGTAAAGAGGCGCTTATCAGTCCTTATCGCGATGGAAAGGGGCTGATGTTCCGATTTGCCACGTATAAAGACAATCATACGCTTACCAACCTGGATATCAAAGTGACTGCAGCGATGCTGATGGAGGAAAACGGGGAACGGACTTTTAAATTTTATGATTTGGATCTGGAAAGAAGCCATGTGGAAAGTCTTCCAATGAACTGGACAATCGTTCATCCGCTCAGTGAAAAAAGCCCGCTGAATGATTATACTGCTGAAGACCTGAAACTGGCCGACGTTGAATTATATGTTTCCGTTCGGGGTTTCGATGATGTGTATTCCAATATCGTTCAGCAGCGGACTTCCTATACTTTTGAAGAAATCCTGTTTAACCGGAAATTTGTTCAGATGTATCATGAAAGCGAGAATGGGAAAACCACGGTTGTGGAATTGCATAAACTCCATGAGCACAGGGAGGTGATTAATTGACAATGGACAATGGAGAATTGACAATGGAGAATGAATAGCTGGAATAACGTGCCGTTTGTGGTTGTAAGATTTTTAATACGAATGAAATGATGAGAAGAAGAGTTGGTTGTTTTTTAATATTTTTTATATATTTCTCCGGGGCTTACGGGCAGTTGCAGTCTGCCGATCATGATTCGGCATATTATCAATCCTACCGGGATCAACTGACAACACGTGTTTATCTTTCGCGGAAATATACTTTGCTGAGATTTGATCCGCCGGAAAAAACTGCGAGGTTTGTTTATAACCCCAATACCAGCCTGAACCTCGGCGTTGGCGCCACCTATCACGCCTTGACCCTCAATATCGGTATTGGCGTGAGTAAATTTAACCCGGAGGGGGAAAAGGGTAAGACAAGATACCTGGACCTGCAGGGACATTTCTATGCCCGCGAGTGGAATTTCGATCTGCTGGGCGAATTTTACCGGGGATATTACCTGACACCAAAGGGCAAGGCCGCCGGTGCCGGGGAATCCTATTACAAACGCAATGATCTCAGGCTGGACCTGATTGGTCTGGCCGTGTACCGGAACCTGAACAAAAGGCATTTTTCTTATCAGGCCGGATTATTACAAAATGAATGGCAAAAAAAATCGGCCGGTGCTTTCCTGGCCGGCGCAGAAGTTTATTACGGATCCATTCATGGAGATAGTGTGCTGGCGCCTTCCAGGCTGGACTCAGACTATCAAAAACTTGGAATTGATAAATTGCATTTTTTCGAAATCGGACCCGGGTTCGGTTATGCCTATACGTTTGTGTACAGGGAACATTTTTTTGCGCTCGCTTCTCTAACAGTAAATCTGGCTTTACGATATTCAAAAGAACATTCCCTCCTTCCGGGAAAATACGAGGATCGGATAGATTTTACACCCAACGATATCATTCATGCGGGCATCGGATATAATACAGAAAAGTGGAGCGTGAGCGCTCTCTGGGTAAGTACCCGGCTCAACGTTAAAGGAGAGGTCTCAAATTATAAATATGGAATCGCAACCGGAAATTACCGGCTCATTTTAGCAAAGCGGTTTCAGGTAAGCCACCGCGTTAAAAAAGCGCTCGAACCGATTCCGGATATTATGGGGCAGTAGACAATTGACAATGGATAATGGACAATTGACAATGAAGCGGACGGCATCTGCATATTTTCACATTTCCACATTTCCGCATTTCCACATTTCCACATTTTCACATTCTCACATTCTCACATTCTCACATTTTCCTCATAGCTGCTCACGGGCTCACAGGTGCAAACCAGGTTCCTGTCGCCGTATGTGTTGTTAATGCGTCCGATAGATGGCCAGAATTTATTTG
>Ga0207707_10003345_pt1 | contig 14233 bp, 17 predicted proteins | sample KBSC83BmetaG_FD_184336 | JGI IMG/M metagenome (GOLD analysis project Ga0207707, IMG submission 184336) | Corn rhizosphere microbial communities from Kellogg Biological Station, Michigan, USA - KBS C8-3B metaG (SPAdes) (version 2) | ecosystem: Host-associated > Plants > Roots > Rhizosphere ...
GTTCGTGGAACGCGAACGCACCTGGCGCGGAAGCGTCGATCGCTATCGTGGCGTCTACGCTGGCGTACTCGCGCGCGCGCAACGCGAGGGGGGAGCAGGTCGTGTCGTCTGATACACCTGCAGTGGTGCTTGGAGCGGGCATCAATGGATTGGGCGTGGCGCGCAGCCTCGCGCGGGCGGGTGTTCCCGCCTGGTTGCTCGACGCCGACAGTCGGCGGTTCGAGATGCGTACCCGGGCAGCCCGACCGCTGACCCTCGCCAGCATGCATGGACCCGCGCTGGTCGACGAGTTGGTGCGCCTGGGCACGACACGGTTCGCCGGCCTTCGCCCTGTGCTGCTGTTGACGCAGGAGGAAAGCGTCAAGCTGGTTTCGCGCGGGCGAGAAAGATTGTCGCCACTCTATCGGTTCAACTTGCCGGCCGGGAAGTTGCTGGAAACACTGTTGCACAAGCATGGTTTCCAGGGTCTCGCGGAACAGTTCGGCTGCCCCATCCCTTCACTGGTCCGCATCGGCGCGGCGGCGGAATTGCCGGCGCTGGAACGTCTGCGTTATCCGGTGGTGGTCAAACCGGGTGAACGTCACGACGGCTACGGTCGGCAGTTCAAAAAAGCCTATCGCGTGGAAACGGCGGCGGATGCTATGGAACTTGTTGGACGGATCCTGCCGGTCATGCCCGATGTGGTGGTGCAGGAGTGGACCGAAGGCCCGGATTCCAGCATCTACTTCTGCCTGCAATACATCGATGCGCAGGGCGACGTCACCGCATCGTTCACGGGCCACAAGGTTCGTTCGTGGCCGCCCCAGGTCGGCGGTACCGCCAGTTGCGCGCCGGCACCCGAAGCGCACGCCGAGTTGTCCGCGCTGACCACGAAGTTTTTCCGCGATGCGGGGGTGATCGGCATGGCGGCAATGGAATACAAACGCGATGCGCGCACCGGCGCGTTCCGCATGGTCGAGCCGACCGTGGGGCGCACCGATTATCAGGCGGAAGTTGCGACGTTGAATGGGGTCAACCTGCCGCATGCGGCGTATTGCGGCGCGCTAGATTTGAGTTTTCCCGCGCCGCGCCTCGCTTCCAAATCCATCGCATGGCGGGTGCGGTCGGAAGATATGCAATCGGCGCGCGCGCAACGCCAGCGGCCGAAGGACGGGTTTGAAGCGATCGATGGGATTGCGGATGCAATCTGGCGCTGGTCCGATCCCATGCCCGGCTTGGTCAATCTTTCTCATCGCGCAACGCAAGCCTTGCGCACGCGGGCAGCAAGGATGTCGCCGTCAACCGAACCCTTGGAAAGCAAACCATGAATGTGTTGGCCAAACTGCTGCCCAAGCGTCGGGCGAATGCCAATCTCGATCCGGAATTGGCGTTGCGTGCGGCGGCCGAGTGGCTGTCGCGCGCGCAGGACGTTACCGGCTGCGGTGGCGTCAGCGCCCATTACGACGCCACGAAGCGCAAATGGGTGGGGGCTTATCCGGAAACCACCGGCTACATCATCCCGACGTTCTTTCGCTATGCGGAATTTTGTGGCGAGACGGCCTACCGTGAACGCGCCGTCCGCATGGCCGAATGGGAATCCGACATCCAGCTCCCCGATGGTGGCGTGCGTGCCGGCACCATGGACGCGGCGCAGATCGTGCCCACCATCTTCAATACCGGGCAGGTTCTTTTCGGTTGGACGGCCGCATGGCAACAGACCCGGAATGAGCGTTTTCGCAATTCGCTGATTCGCGCGGCCGAGTGGCTGGTGGCGGCGCAGGATGAGGACGGTGCATGGCGGCGTTTCGCTTCGCCATTCGCGGCGCATGCACTGAATACCTACAACACGCGCGTGGCATTCGGCCTTGCCCAAGCGGGCAAGGCTTTGGGTGAACAGAAGTACATCGACGCGGCGATACGCAATGTCGAGTGGGCACTTACGCAGATGCGCCCAAACGGATGGCTCGAAAACAACGATCTCGAGGACAATAGCCGTCCACTGACGCACACCATCGCCTACGCCACCCGCGGCATCTTGGAAGTCGGCTTGATCGCGGCCAACGGCATGTTGCTCGATGCGGCTGCGCGTATTGCGCGCGCTGTCGCGCAAACGCAGCGCGACGACGGCGCGTTACCCGGTCGCATCGATGCCGATTGGAAGCCTGCGGCTCGTTGGAGTTGCGTGACGGGCAACGCCCAGATGGCCATCGTGTGGCAACGCGTTGTCCAAGAAGCGGGTGACCGCTCACTGCTGCCCGCCGCAGAGAAAGCGAATCGCTTCAACATGTCGGTGCAGGATCTTGCCACGCCCGATCCAGGCATCCGCGGCGGCATACCCGGTTCGCACCCGCGCGGCGGTGGTTACATGACACACCGTTATCCCAATTGGGCCGCCAAGTTCTTCATGGACGCGCTGATGTTGCAGTTGCAGGCGGCCTGAAAAACATGCGCGATATAGTCCTCGCCCTGTTCATCTTCGGGACGATTCCCTTCATCCTGTCGCGCCCATACATCGGGCTGCTGGTGTGGTCGTGGCTGGGCTACATGAACCCAAATCGATTGTGCTATGGCTTTGCAAATAATTTCCCGTGGGTGCAGATCGTTGCAATCGCCACACTCGTGAGCCTGGCGTTCAGCAAGGAGCAAAAAGCGATTCGGATGTCGCCCATCGTGGTTTTGTTGACGCTGTTATTCGCATGGACAACTCTTGCGACCGTATTTGCAGTGCAAACCGTTTCAGCGTGGCAGACATGGCAAGAGTTCGGCAAGACCCTGATCATGGTAGTGGTTACGTTGATGTTGGTGAAGGACCGTCAACGCATGCATTGGCTCATCTGGCTCATCGTAATATCGGTCGGATTTTATGGGTTAAGGGGTGGTGTATTCACCATATTGCACGGCGGTGCTTACCACGTATACGGCCCCGCCAAAAGTTTCATTGCCGACAACAACGATCTGGCTCAAGCGCTTTGCATGATTTTGCCGCTTACGCGCTATTTGCAATTACAGGCAAACCGCAAAGCTGTTCGGGTTGGCTTGGGCTTTGCAATGGGAATAATTATTATCGGGATTTTCGGAACTTACTCGCGAGGCGGGCTCGTTGCACTGGCTATCGTTGGGGTGGCTCTGTTTCTTAAAAGCCGGCGGCGATTAACTATCGTGGTTGCACTGGTAGTGTTAGGTGTCGCCGCGTATCATTTCATGCCTCAGGAGTGGATCGCACGAATGGATACATTGCATCATGCTGAGCAGACGGATTCTGCTCAGACTCGCATCCAATCGTGGGAATTCGCAACCAATGTGGCTTTGCATCGGCCACTGATTGGCGGAGGCTTCAACGTTTACGAAAGCAGCGCGATGTGGCGTGCGTACGGCCCAGAAGGTGCCACTCCGCGTGCAATTCACAGTATTTATTTCCGGATACTCGGAGAGCAGGGATTCCCGGGCTTATTTCTATTTATAGCGTTACTCGCCGCCAGCTGGCGAAAATGCGCGAAGGTCCGTAGGACATCGCGAGGTTTGCCCGAGGAAAAGTGGGCCTTTGACCTGGCATCTATGCTCCAGGTGAGCCTGCTGGCGTTCATCGTCGCCGGCTTGGCCACCACGTCGAGCTATTTCGATCTAAGCTACCAGCTGGTGGCCGTCTGTGCGTTGCTGGCGACGATTATCGAACACGGCAGCGCACAAACCCATGAGGTCGGAGCAGATCCACGGGTACCACGCGCTCACGGCAACACAGCGAACACCGTTGCAAGACGGATTGGGCAATGACGGCTCCCTCGAACCGTGTACTCATGGTCGGCTTCCATTTTCCCCCGAGTGCATTGAGCAGCGGACATCTGCGGCTGCTTGCGTTCACTAGGTACTTGCCTGAATTCGGCTGGGAGCCGGTGGTCTTGTCCGCCAAGCCGTTTGCATATGAGCAAACGGACCCGTCGAGCGTCAGCGCGATCCCTTACGGCGTCCGCGTGCATCGTGCACTCGCCTTGGATACCCGGCGGCACATGGGATTCCGCGGCAGGTATCCCTCGATTCTGGCACAGCCAGACCGCTGGATAAGCTGGTGGCCGGGCGCAGTGCTGAGCGGGCTTGGTTTGATGAGGCGCTACAATGTGCGCGTGATCTGGTCCACGTACCCGATCATGACGGCGCACTGCGTTGCGTACGCCTTGAATCGGGTTACGGGGATCCCGTGGGTCGCCGATTTCCGTGACCCCGTCGCAAGCTCTACCGCTGGGAAGGATCGGATTACGGTGCGTACTCAGCGACGCTGGGAGCAGCGCATCGTAACGAACGCGGCACGCTCGGTGTTCACCACGTTAGGAGCGGCGAGTGCGTGCGAGGAGCGCTATCCGGTGATCGCGCGCGAGCGGCGTATCGTCGTAATTCCGAACGGGTACGATGAGGAAGCTTTTGCCGCCCTACCTCCCGGCAACCAATCACCGCGAACGCCGTTGCAGTTCGTGCATGCTGGCGTGTTGTATTCCACTGGGCGCAACCCATTGCCGTTTTTCGAGGCACTGGCGAACCTAAAAAAAGCCGGGATCCTTTCGGCCGCAGATGTATGCATCACGCTGCGCGCCAGCGGATCCGAGGCACTGTATGCGAGCTATCTGGAGCGTCTCGATATCGCCGACATGGTCCGACTGGCGCCGTTTCTTCCCTACACGGATGCGCTTACCGAGCAGGCTCACGCGGATGGATTGCTATTATTCCAGGGACCGCAATACGATCGCCAGGTCCCTGCCAAACTGTATGAGTACGTCCGGCTTAGAAGGCCCATATTTGCTCTTGTCGGCGAACATGGAGATACGGCTGCGGTGCTTGCAAAGATCAGCAATGCAGTGACCACACCATTGGATGCGATCGGGGCCATTCAGGAGGCCTTTCCGCGATTCGTCAGCAGCGTTCGTGGCGGCACCTTCCCGAACGTACCTACGTCGGAAATCGAACAGTATTCAAGAAGGAATACCACGAAAAAGTTCGCGATGCTGCTGAATCAGGTAGCGGGAAACGCCCCATGATGTCTGGAGCCAACAGTTTTCTGCACGCGCCGGCCGATCAGGTTACCGCTCAAATGGAGCAGGAGTTTTTTAGTTCCATCATGGTAAGGAATCGAACTTGGAAGACCACGTCCCACGGACGCTTTCGAGAAGTCAATGAATGGCTGATGCATGAAGTCTGTGCAGGTAGGGTGCGGTTAGCGAATATTCTTGACGTTGGTGTTTCATCAGGCATCAGCACACTCGAACTTTACAATGACATCTGCTCGGGCGGGTATGAGACCCGTATCGTCGGGACCGATCTTTTCATCCACGCGTATCTCGTCCGCGTGGGTGCCCGTTGCCATGCACTTGTCGATGATACAGGGTTTCCTCTCCAGTTCGACGTGTTCGGGCGCGGCCTCGCGCCGTGGGTAACCCAGCGGGACCAGCACAACGGAATGTTCTTGCTTCGCAAGCTGGTCAATCTTGCATTTACGCACAGGGCCCGCGCGATCCTGAGACGCAAGAGCGACGCTCGAGTCGAGCAGGTTCAATTGGTCACGCCGAGGCTGGCCGGAATCACGGACATTTCGCTTCAGACGGATGATGTTACCCGCTACAATCCTGATTTCTACGCAAAGTTTGGCTTCATCCGCGCCGCGAACATATTGAACCGAGGTTATTTCGACGAACCTGCCTTAATCGCAATTATCGACAACATCAAGCGCTACCTTGATGGCGGCGGTGCGAGTCTGCTGGTGATCCGTACCCACGAGGACGGCAGAAACCACGGCACGCTGTTCAAGCTGGTCGATAATCGTCACTTCGAGATATCGATGCGATTCGGGGCCGGGTCCGAAATTGAAGATCTGGTGCTCCCGTAACGCCTGAGGGTGCGAACAGGTGCGGGGCGTCAGCGCAGTGCATTTCCGTTTGGTGCGAGCGCATTCGAGCATGCAGCGTACTGCACTGTGTTCCGGGTGCCGTAGGTTGTCTGGTCATCACTTCCAGGTTAGCGCGAGATACCAGTTTAAGTACACAGCTGTTCGAATCGCTCACATGCACCCAACCGGCGACGACATTGGCAACGCGGCCGCTAGTGCACCGGCGGTTCACCAACGGGAGATCAAGGTGTACTTAAGGCGCATCAGGCCACTGCGCCAACGACTGCGGGGCGCGTCGCATGTGTAGCCGAACGCCTTGAGGGCATCACCAGCGACCTCCTCGAACAGAGCCTTGTCCGCCACGCTCATCTCGCGCCGCCAAGATTGCGTCTTGGCGGGATCGGGCGGACGTATCGAGTTTCCATGAAACTTCAGGGCAGAATCCGGCATGTCCGCCGCGGCGTGCTCGTGATACTTGAGCATCTGCTGGTCGAAGGCCTCGCCCAGGAATTCGCAGACGCGCCGCAGCACCGGCTCGGGTGTGTGTACCAAGTCTTCGTACTTGATTTCGAGGTAATACCGTGCATCGAGCATCATCCCCATCTTGTGCGCCAGTGTCACCCGCCAAGCCCAGTCGCGCGCGAGTTTGATCATATTGCGCGATCCCCAGTCGAGTCTGCGAAGTGAATTGGCGACACCGCGGCCGTCGCGCACGATATGCACGAACCGGCAGCCGGGGAACAGCCTCCAAAGCACATCGAGCTGGACGACGTTGTCCGGATCCTTGTCGCCCCACCTTCGCTTGCCTTCGGCTTGGGCGTACGTTTCGTAGATCGCGGCCACAAGTTCGCTGTAACTGCGTGGGTGCCGGGCGAGGATCAATGAGGGATCACGGACCAGCCTGCCCCTGCTCACAAAAGGTTGCGCGGCTATGTCCCCAAGCAAGCGCGCTACATTGGCGGCATCGTTGAGGTCGCCATATTCCCCGAGTCGTTTATGGAATTTCGGTATGAAGTCGGACTCAAACGGGATCGCGACGCGGGGATGTGCATTGAGCATCAGGCGCAGCATCGTCGTGCCCGAACGCGGTGCTCCCACGACGAAGACAGGGTGGCTCGTGTCGTCGACGTTAATCATGGATCCTATCTTGATCAGTTGCAAACTCGTTGGTGCTCCTGCCCATTGGTACGTGCTTCTGCCCCTGCCTGAGGGCAAACGAAAAACATCACGCGATCGTGCCCTCGATCAGATAAAAGGTCTTGCCATTGGCGTCAGCCTGGAAGGTGTCCACCCGTAAGTCGGTGAGGCAGCCCGCATATCGGGCGTAAACCTCATCCTCATTTGCAAAATGTCTAACGTGGGAAATAAACGGAAAATTGGGGACCGTACCATAGAATTTTGCGCCGGGTCGGATCCGGCCCAACAATGCGAGATCGCCTTCGACATGTTCTAGGAACTCCGTGCAAATGACGGCGTCGTAGTCGAGCCTCGTAAACCAATCTGTCTTGAAAGCATCCTCGACGCTGAACGTAAAATCCGTGCACGCCCTTCTCGCCTGTTCGATACGGTTGGGACTGAAATCAAACCCGTGATACTGGTGAACTCCCTTGTCCCTGAGCAGGCAGGCCAATTGTCCGGGACCGCAACCGACTTCAAGTATCGGCCCGATTTTTTTACTTGCGATTCGGTCTGCGATCACGGTCCACAGGAAATAATATTCCGATTGCGAGTAATGGCCCCGCCAATGATCGCACGCGTCGAACGAGGCATCGTACCAAGCCGCATCCTTTTCACCCGCAGGTTCTTGACCCACGGATCGATTGGCGTTTGGCGCGCGCAATGCCTCAGCTATGCGTATAAGGATTGGAGGAGTCAGTCCATGAACAATGCTGCTGAACTTTCCGCGCATGGCGAGGCGCCCTCAAGAAAATCTTCCGTATAAAGTCCACGCTTCGTTACCGGGTAGTCCCGGACAAGGCGTGGCGCTGACTGGTGGGTGCAAGACATCCCGTAGCATCGCAATGACACGCTTGGGATGGTCAAACACAGCCATACCACGGTAGTGTAGTGCAGGCGCGCCACGCGAAGGCGCCTTGCGAGTAGCGTTCCGTGGGCTCAGTGGCTCCATATGTCGGTCCCAAGGAGCGCGTTGGCCCGCGTGCTTCATACCGTGCTGGGTTGCGACCCCATAGGCCGTAGCACCTCTCAGGTACCCGCTGTGCTCTCGGTGCAATGCGGCCCGAGAATTTTCCCGAGGCAGCCCTCGAATCCACTGCGACGCCTTCCAGTGGAACAGCAATTTCCAGGCGAGGTAATTGTCTTTCTGCACCGGGCGGAGTGTTCCGCACAGATCCGGATTGACTCACCGGTCAGCGCCTTCGAGCAAGTATCTGCCAAGAAAGCTCGAGTACTGCAAGCGCTGATACTGCGCGCGTCCGAACAAGCGTGGATGCCGTGATCGAAAAACGCGATATCCGGCCTGCAAACGTTCCATGCACCACACCCGATCGTACCGGTCGCCACGTATCAGGTTGCCGCCGCTGAGAAATGGAACCGCGAGTGCATGCGGGTCCAGCTTCGCTAAAAGACTGCGGCAGAAACCGACACCCTGTTTTTCGTCGAACGGGATCATCGCCGTATGGGCCATGAAATCCTTCGAAAGCCCAGGCGTAAACGCGCGCGTGTGATTCGCGTATACCTTGAGCGGATTCATCGCGGCCCGGTTGCGGCTGCGGTTCTCGATCACGAAGCGTGCAAGGCCGTGCATACCGTGTGGCAATCGCTCGATTTCAGCGCGTAGGTCGTTCCTGAGTCCCTCGTACATTGTATCCGCGACTTCTCGCCTGAACAGGTTCCGCGCGGCCTTCCAGACTGTGCTGTCTGGTCCCCGTATCTCCTGCTGCAGGTAGGCATCGAATCCGCCTTCAGGCTGGTGTAGCGGCATGAACGCGAACCCGGGAACCAATCCATCCCAGACCGTCGGGGTCTTGATCTGGGAGGCCACCTCGGCGATAAAAGGTCAAGACTGGGGGAACCCGCATCGCTGGCCGCAAGGTAATCAAGATACGCGTGTGAAGAAAAGAAATTCGCGGAAGGGTGGATTTTTCGAAATGGCACGTTGGCGATCGCGGCCATCAACTGCGCCAGTCGCCCATCGGCATCTCCGAGTTCGTCGTCGTGCGCGACAATCAGTGCATCCACCGGGATGCGCGCGCTTTGGAGCAGCAACAAAAGCAGCCGCGAATATCGCGCTCCAGCGCATCGATGAAATCGAAGCTCTGCCACGCTTCTGTCGGTTCCGGCCAGTGCCGGTAACGCTGAACCTCGAGCTGGTTCCGATCGGGATAGTAGGTCAGGATGCTGGTGGGCGGCGCGCGTCGCAGACCGGCAACGAGACTGCGGTCGCCAATTGGATGGCCGATCAACATAAAGGCACCCTAAGCTGCAGGGTCGGGATCGCCTCCGATGGCCTTGGTTTCGGATACGGTGTCCGCGTCGACGATGTGTGTGGAGTCCGGTCCATTGATGGACAGCCCCCGCGAAAAGCAGGCATTGCCTTTTGTGGGGAGTGGGGAGACACCGAGGTGACCGACTGCGCCGTGAGGAAGGCTCCGCTGATAGAGATCCATGCCCATGCCCGCGAGATTCTGGCGACGCAGCATTGCATCGACCTTGCACGCATCGCGCGCGCCAATGTGAATTGCTAGTTTTTTTACCCGGAAATTGTCTGGTATGGCAGTCATGCCGTTCCCGCGTACTTTCGGATTTCGGAGCATGCATCTGCCCCTTGCAGTTCAAAGTGACCGGTGCACCAAAGCGGCGGGAACAAGCGAAAATTAGGCCCGCAGCTACTGAAAACCGAGCATGAGTATTGCAATGACGCCCGCGGCCCAGATGAATCCCGCCGACAAAAGCACGCGTCGTGCCGATGTCTTTACGATTCGCCATACGGCATCGGTAACCAAAAGGCACAGCACCGAAAAACCCATGATTTCCACTAGGGGCCATGCAAAGTGCCCTTGCGACCACAGAAAGAGTTTCATGGCGGCGCTCCGGTGGCGATAAGCGTTTCTCCCGCGCGCACGCGATTACGGGGTTGCACGCAAAGGCAGAACTCTTTGGGCATTTCCAGTACCACAGTGCTTCCGAGCAGGATGCGGCCCAGACGTTGACCGCGCACGAGCGTATCCCCTACTTGGGGCCACACTTCAATTCGGCGGGCCGCTAGGCTGGTGATCAAGCGTACCGCTAGGGTTCCGTATTCTCCGGCGTCTAGGACGATGCGGGTTTGCACCGGGCAGTGCTTCTCACGCAGGAATGCGAACTCGCGTCCCTCGCCGTCCATGAAATCATCTCCGGTGGGCTCGATCGCGATCACTTTGCCCGCGGCCGGACTGCGCTGTACGTGCATGTCCCAGAAGCTCAGCGCGATGACGAAATAGCGGGTTCCCTCACGGATGTCGGTGCTAGTGACGATACCGTCGGCGGGAGCGATCAGCCCGGTCTCGAACGGCGGCATCCGTTCGGGATCGCGGTTGAAGAATTCAAGAAAGCGCGGGTGAAAACGGCCGGTGCGCAGCCAACCGCGAATCTCGGCCTCGGGCCAGCGCCGTTGTGGCGAAAGGAAAGGGCGCAGCCAAGGGGCCGGGTAGGGGAAACGCACAGCCCAAATCGTCGCCAGCGCGGCCTGCAGTGCAAGGATCAACATTTGCACGATCAGGATGACCATATCTCAAAGCGTCCCGGCACCGGAAGTCGGGCTCGTTAGCATTTTGGCCCGTGGCGCGAGGTTTTTCATCACGTGAGACGGCCTGCGCAGCAGGAACCCGCGCGCGGCCTCGCGCATGAAGTGCGCCCGTTGCCTGCCATCGTCGGAATGCGGCGAAGCATTTCGCGCATAGGGAATGTCTGCAAAATCGGGATAGGCTCGCGCGATCACGTCGTCGTGGAAGCGATGATCCAGCAGTATGCTGGAGGGCAGTTGATGAAGTCGAACAGGTGGTTGTCTAGGTAGGGTGCATATACCGTCGGCACACCCTCCAACGTGCTGAACGGCGCCAGTGCAATTTCGCGTCGGGTACGGTTTCAAAAAGCAGAACGAACCTAAAGGATTTTGGAAATTCGAGATGTATTCCCGACTCCCCTGCGAGTCTGCGCCTTGCGAGATCCGGAGCCCGACAAGCGCGCAGTTCATGCTTTACCAAGCTTTTGATTCCGGCAAAGTTCGCGGTGTCTCGCGCGAACAGAGCGTCGCAAATCGCGTGGAGATTGCCCCAGCGAAATGCAACATCGAGCCTCGGAGTCAGAAACTTGCTCTGCGACGCAAAATACCAGCTATGCGAGTAGCGCACAAATGCGTCTGCCGATTCTTGCGTTCCTCAGCTGCGAAGCGCGACACGCCCTGGGCGACAATGATGTGGCGAAAACCAAGGCGCGCGCACAGTCCTACGGCGACTAGGGGGTCCTCGTTCGGATCGGGTGGGTGATTGAGCGCCGGGATGTAGGCCGCGGGCGCGTGTCCTTGGCGATGAAGTTCCAGTGCGATGTGCCGCGAGGCACGGCCGCCGCTCAGGGTCACTGCGAATCGCGTGGACACGGGCGGGTGTTTGGCGATCGATTTCTCGAACAATTCCATGTAGCGGTCGATCGCATCATTCCGCGAGAGGCTCGCCGCCTGCGGAGCATCTGCGTACCGCGGACGGCAGGTGAGCTTGCCGTCTTCCCATTCGAAAACTGCGTTTGGCGGAATCGTGCGGATCGACTGGAAGGGCGTGTCTTCACCCACGAAGTAACCGAGTCGGAAGAAAACGGAAAGGGCGTCGAGATCAAGTGCGGTCGATGCGCCGAGTTGGATGAGCTGGACGAGTGATGGTGAAGCTGCAATGCCCCCGTCGGACAGGTGCGCATGAAATAACGACTGCAAGCCATGACGATCGTTGCGGATGACGAGCCGCCGACCGTCCCAATCCCATTTGGCGAAGACTCCGTCCGATTCGTCTGCATTCCATGCGCGAAGGCGGTGACCCAAGATGGCGTGGCGAGCGCCGTTGGCCGTAGGCTCTCCTGCTGAGACGCGCACGGTGACCCAGGCGTCGACCGAGGCGTTCGAGCGGTCCAGACGGGATTGGCGCTTCGGTGTATCCATCAGAAAGGGACCACGCATGATGTGTGCCGTCTTGTCTTGCGAATCGGCTGGCACGACTCTGGAACCTACGTTTTCAGGAAATGGATGTGGGAGGTCATGTAGTGCTACTGGGGGATCGGAATACCGGTACCGTGCTACCCGCGCGGACGATCAGTGCTGTCGCCTGAAGAGATCGATGATCTCAAAATACTTCTCACGGTCCACCAGCCACATAACGCCTAGGTACACGACCGCCCCGACTGCGGTCAGGAAAATCAATCCAGGTATCGGCGAGAGCGACGGTTTAACGATTGTCGTGCGTGCCGCGATTACAGCAAGCAACATCAGGGCTCCGGCGGCGGCAGGCATCGCGATGGCCGAAAAATACTGCCGATATGTCACACCGAGAGATGGCAGCCCGATTCGGAGCCGGATCAGCATCAGTATTGGGTACACCGTGACCCACGCCAATGCCGCACCGTTGAGGCCCCCGAAATGCGCGCCTACGAAGAACGCCGGGGGCATCAACAGCAACGCGACGAACTGGTAGAGCGTGCCCAAGTGGGGCTTGCCTATCGCGTCGAGGACTGATGCCTCTGCCTGCCCGATCATGCGCAGCGGCATGATCAGGCCCAACAGTTCTATCGGCACTACAGCCCGTTGCCATTTTTCTCCCAGCACCACGCTTACCAGTTCGGGCGCAATGCTCACAATCCCCCAAAACACGGGAAACGAAACCACGCCGAGTATCCGTACGGCCTTCAGGAAGTTTGAGCGCAGCACGTTCATGTTGTGTTGGATAGATGCATACGCTGCGTAGCCAACCTGGCCCAGTAGTTCGGCGACCTTTTGCATCGGCAGCGAGGCCAGTTGCATCGCGATCGAATAAAACCCCAGCAGATTGCTGCCAAGCACCTTGCCGATGATGAAGACGTCAGATTGCGAATAGACGTACCAAAACAACCTGCTTGCAGTCACGAAGCCGCCGAAGCGGAGCATGTCGCCCATTCCTTTGCGCGAGAACCGCGGCCAGCACCAGTACCGCGCCGCCAGTACCAGTCCCACCGCACGGATCACAGAGCCTGCGACATTGCCGAACACCAGCGCCCAAACCCCGGCGCCTACCAACGCGAGCGGTAGGGTGGTAAACCCATTGCCGAGCGAAGCTGCGAGGTTTACGAACGACTTTGGCTTGAATTTCATCTGACGGCTCAGCATCGCATCCTGCACCACGCCTACTGCGGCCAACGGAAATTGGATACCCATGACACGCACCATGGGGGTAAGGCGAGGATCTCCAAAGTAATCCGCGAGCAGTGGCGCGGCCGCGAACACCACGGCGTAGATCACGCAATTGGCAAGGATTAATAGACCAAACGATTGCTCGACTTGCCGCGCGGTAAGATCGCGCTTTTGCACCATCGCCGAGTACAGCCCCATTTCGCGGAACAGGGCGGCGAACCCGACGATTGCCTCTGAAATGGCCATCAAACCGTAGTCAGATGGTTTCAGGATGCGAATCACCACCAACGTGATCGCCCATGCGACGAGCTGGCCGGCAAAGCGTGCACCGGCCAACCATTTCAATGAATGGAGTACATCTCCACGAAGAGTCATTTGAAATCCAGTTGCTGCCGCCTACACGAAGAGCAAGCAGTTGCAATGACACACCGACCTGCCGGTATCGGTGCAAGAACGGCAGTGATGGTGTGGGGGCGGGGTTGCACGGCACCTAACAAGAGTGCATTCGAGTTCACGCAAATTCCGCTGAACCACGCCATCGCGGCCTTTTCCATGAAGGTTGCAGTTGCAGGTTTCGTGCCGTGCTCAACTGCGTCGTTGACGGGCGCGAGAGTGAGATGCGGATTCCCGTTATGCCATCAGGGCTGCGAGGATCTGGGAATCACCGCAAAATTGGGGTAATTGTCGTAGGCGTGCGGGTGTTTTGGCTTCACACTGCGTGAGATGAAAATGCGCCAAGCATCCTGTCCCTTGGGCAATCCGCTGTCGACGGCGGCGGCGAGGCCGATCTGAAAGTTGGCAGGGTAGCCCGTGGCAGAATTCGGATAGCCCGCCATTTCGCCTCGTTTTCTGGGCCGTTTCGTGAGCCTGACCAGTTCCATCACCATTTCTCGTGAATTGCATTCCGAGCCCGCGAGAGTTGGGAACGTCGCAGCGTAAGCCGCCGTCAACGACGGTAGCCAGTTTCCGCTCGAGTTTTTGACTTGGATATTGTAAGCGGACGCTTGCAGCCAGCAGTA
>Ga0207707_10003348_pt1 | contig 14227 bp, 12 predicted proteins | sample KBSC83BmetaG_FD_184336 | JGI IMG/M metagenome (GOLD analysis project Ga0207707, IMG submission 184336) | Corn rhizosphere microbial communities from Kellogg Biological Station, Michigan, USA - KBS C8-3B metaG (SPAdes) (version 2) | ecosystem: Host-associated > Plants > Roots > Rhizosphere ...
CGAGTCCGCAAGCGCCGCCGCGACGGCTCGACTGGCGGCGCTCTCGTCGCCGGCGGCGAGCTGCGCCTCGGCCAGCAGCAGCTGCGTCGGCGCGTGACCGGGCGCAAGTTCGAGTGCCCGGGCAAAGCAGCCGGCCGCCGCCGCGGCATGGCCGCAGCGCAGCTCGGCGATGCCGCGCGCCTGCTGCAGGGCGGCGCTTTCCGGGCCGAAGCGCGCGGCATCGACAAAATGCTTCAGCGCCTGCGGCGGCCTGCCGCGGTCGAGCGCGATCAATCCGGCGAGGTAATGGGCGCCGGCCAGCTCCGGCGCCTGCTTCAGCAACTTGCGCACACGCTCTGCGCTTTCCGCGAGGCGCCCTTTCTCATGTAGGCGGAAGGCGGCAGCGAGCTGCTCGGCGAGCGGTGCCGCCACGATTCAACCGGTGGCGAAAAGACGCGCCAGTCGATCGACGGCCCGGTCGAGCGTCGCATCCTCCTTGGAGAAGCAGAAGCGGGCGAAATGGCGCGGCGCGTCTTGCGTGTAGAAGGCGCTCACCGGGATGGCGGCGACGCGCGCCTCGGTCGTGATGTAGCGGCAGAAGCTTTCATCATCGCCATTGAATCCCACCGAGCGGATGTCGACCGACAGGAAATAGGTGCCGCCGCAGGGCAGCACCTCGAAGCCGATGCGCGCCAGCCCCTTGCCGAGATGGTCGCGCTTGGCCTGCATGCTGCGCGCGAGCCCGGCGAAATAGGCATCCTCCTTGCCGAGTCCGTAAGCGACGGCGGCCTGGAGATTGGGCGGGGTGGTGAAGACCAGGAACTGATGGCACTTGCCCATGCGCTCGATGAGCGGCGCCGCGGCGCTGATATAGCCGACCTTCCATCCGGTCAGGGAGAAGGTCTTGCCGGCCGAGCCGATGCGGATGGCGCGCTCCGCCATGCCGGGCAGGGTGATGAGCGGTATGTGCGCGCCGCCGTCGAAAACGAGATGCTCGTAGACCTCGTCGCACACCGCATAGCAATCATGGGCACGGCAGAGCTCGGCGATGAGATCGAGCTCTGCCCGGCTGAACAGCTTGCCGGTCGGGTTCATCGGCGAGTTGAAGATGATCGCCTTGGTGCGCGGCGAGAAGGCGGCGCGCAGCTCCGCCTCGGGCAGGCGCCAGTCCGGCGGCGCGAGCCGCACCGGCCGCGCCATGCCGCCGGCCAGGCGGATGACCGGAATGTAGGTGTCATAGGCGGGCTCGATGACCACCACCTCGTCGCCGGGATCGATCAGCGCCATCAGCGCCACGGCGATCGCCTCGGTGGCACCGCTCGTCACCATGACCTGGCTCTGCCAATCGAGAGCGAGCCCATAGAAGCGCTTGTCGTGCTCGGCGACGGCGCGCCGCAGCTCGGGCGTGCCGAGCATGGGCGGATATTGGTTGGAGTCCGAGCGGAGCGCGGCGGCGGCTTTCTCCACGACATCCAGTGGACCGCCATCTTCGGGAAAGCCCTGGCCGAGATTGATCGCCTCATGCTCGCGCGCGAGCCGCGACATCACCTCGAAGATGGTGGTGCCGTATTCGCCGACCATGCGGTTCGGCTGCCTCACCGCTCCGTCCTAGCCTTGCGGGCTTGCTGCGGCAAGGGGCCGAGCCGCGGCTCGCGGTCCTCGAACTCATCCGCGGCATGCGAGATGAAGACGCCGCGCGCCTCGGTCATGGTCTGGTGATCGCCCTGAACGTGGAGATAGGCGCCGTTGAACTCGGCGCCGAAGGTGAAGCTCAAGGCCGCGAAATAGAAGAACAGCAGGGTGATGATGACGCCGCCGAGGCTGCCATAGGTCACGGCCAGGCTGCTGATATTGTCGACATAGAAGGAGAGCAGATAGGCGAGCGACAGCACCAGCACGACCGAGAGCAGCGCCCCGGGCAGGAGCTGCACCCAGCCGAGCGTCCGGATGGGCAGCCAGCGATGCAGGCTCAAGGCGCCGATCAGCATGACCGCGCCGCCGAACAGGTAGCGCATCGGGCCGACGATGAGCCTGAGCTGGTCGCTGACATGCACGTAACGGGAGACCAGATCGGCGAGCTGCGGGCCGGCGATGATGATCACCGGCAGGATGAGGAAGCCGGCCGATCCCAACAGGATGAAGGCGATGCTCTGCACCCGCCTGATCCAGAAGGGCCGGGTCTCGGCGCCGGCATAGGCGCGGTTGAGCGACAGGCGCAGGGCCTCGATGCCGGAGGAGGCGCTCCACAGCGTGCCGATGGCGCCCAGGGTCACCAGGCTCGGGCTGCGCGCGGTCAGCACGTCGTGCACGACCGGCGCCAGGGTCTGGGCCACCTGCTCCGGCATATAGGAGAACAGCAGCTTGATGGCGCTGTCGGCGGCCTCGGCATCGCCGAAAAAGCCGGCCAGCGCCGTCAGGAAGATCATGAAGGGGAAGATGGCGAGAATGGTCGTATAGGCCACGTAGCCCGCCAGCTCGAACCCGTCATTGTTGATGAGATGCAACAGGCCCAGCCATAATCGTGACCGCCAGATCGCATCGAGCCAACCCCACATGCCGCTGTTCCCCGGGCGAAGTCCTTGATCCGCCGACTATTTTAGACGAAACGGCGGCAGCTTGACCGAATTTGGCGTCGGTCGGAACGGAAATCGCGGTCGGGCGTTGAAGCTTTGCCGTGACAGCGTAAGCTGGCCCGCGGCCATGCCGGCGTCCGGCCCAGACCGGGCGCGCCGGCATCGACAAACAATAAGGAGGAGTCCGGATGTCGACGCTCACCCAACGGTCCCTGCCGGTCCTGGCCCTGGCTCTAGCGGCTTTTATCACCCATCCCGCGGCCGCCCAGAGCGGCCCCGCGGTCATCACCCAATATTTCGGCGCGGCCGAGGCCATGGACCTCTGCGGCACCAAGCTGACCGACGCCCAGATCGCGCGGGTCTCGCAGCTGGCCCAGGAGCACGGCGGTTCCTCCGTCCCCTCCGGCGACATGATCGCCCTCATCCAGCAGGGTCGTGACAGCACCCGCGTCCGCCGTTTCGGGCTTAATGGCTGTAACGACCCGATCGTTCAGGATCGGCTGAATTTCTTCCGCTCGACCATCCAGCCGAGCATGTAAGTCTCCGGCGGGCGCGCGCGGTCGTTACGGGCACCCGCGCGCGCCGCTCCGCGAAACGCATCGCTTCCCGCTATCAATTCTCGACCGGAATTGGTATCGGGAAGCCATGCGCGCTCGCCTGTTCCTGCTCCCGCTCGCCCTCGCCCCGCTCCTCGCCGGCGCCGCCGCGGCGCAGGATGCCGATTTCTATCGCGGCAAGCAGATCCATGACACGGTCAGCACCGGCCCGGGCGGCGGCTACGACGCCTATGCGCGCACCTTGGCGCGCTACATGGCGGCGCATATCCCCGGCGCGCCGACCATCGTGGCGCAGAACATGCCCGGCGCCGGCGGGCTGCGCGCCACCTCCTATGTCTACAACAATGCGGCGCGCGACGGCACGGCGATGGCCCTCGTGCATGGCAGCATGACCACGGCCGATCTGCTGACGCCCGAGGGCGCCAGTTTCAAGCCGGCGAACTTCGCCTATATCGGCAATATCGACGGCGAGCCGGGCTTCTGCGTCGCCTGGAAGGGTTCGGCGGTGAAGACGGTCGCGGACTTGAAGACGCACGATTTCATCGTCGGCAGCACCGGCGCCGGCGCTGGGCTCGACATTCATCCGCGCGTGCTGAACAAGCTCTATGGCGCGCATATGCGGGTCGTCGCCGGCTACGAGGCGGGCAACGACGTGGCGCTCGCCATGGAGCGCGGCGAGGTCGATGGACGCTGCAGCTGGCCGGTCAGCGCGCTGCAGGTGATGCGGCCGCAATGGCTGACCAATGGCGACATCACCCTTCTCGTCCAGTTCGGCATCGAGAAGCATCCGCGCTATCCGAACGTGCCCTCGATCCTCGATCTCGTGACCGACCCCGATGCGCGCGCCGCCCTCGAGCTCATTCTGGCCGAGCGTCAATTGCTGCGGCCGGTGATGGCGCCGCCCGAGACGCCGAAGGAACGCGTCGAGATCCTGCGCCGGGCGTTCCTCGCCACGATGGCCGATCCGGGCTTCCTTGCCGAATGCCAGAAGCAGGGGCTCGGTGTGACCCCCATGGCGGGCGACAAGGTCCAGGCTCTGGTGGCGCGCGTCCATGAGACGCCGCCCCGCATCGTCAAGCTCGCCGCCGATCTGATCGCCGACTGATTTTCTCTTCTCCCGAGGCGCTGTGGCGTCTTGTCACGGACTGGCCCGGGCCCCACATTCTCGCCTCAAATCCGGAGCAATTCCGGTCGAAGTTCCCTGGCCCCAGCGCTCCACGGGGCTGCACCGAGCGTCGGTAGGCCGGGCAAGGGACCGAGTTGGGAGTGGGAGGGTTAGCGATGCGCGCTTTGATCATGCTTCTCGGGCTCGTGCTGGCTGTCGCGGCCGCGCCGGCAAGTGCGGCCGAAACGGGATCCGTCCAGGGCATCTTCCTGGTCGCGCCCTATCCGGCGGTGACGGTGGCGGCCGGGCAGACCGCCTCCATCAAACTCAAGTTGCAGAATTACGCGCTGCCGCCCGAGCCGATGAAGCTCAGCGTCACCGGCGTGCCGTCCGGCTGGAAGACCTCCTTCCTCGGCGGCGGCCAGCTCGTCGATGCCGCCATGCCGGCGACCGGCGAAGGCGTCGATCTGCAGCTGCAGATCGATGTGCCGCAGGAGAGCAAGGACTCGGCTGCCAATCTCGTCGTGCATGCGGCCGGCGCCAAGCAGAAGGCGGACCTGCCGCTGCAAGTCAGCCTCGGCACCAACCTGCCGGTGCGGCTGAAGCTCACGCCGAAGATCCCCAGCCTGCGCGGTACGCCGACCACCAACTTCAGCTACGAGATGACGCTCGCCAACGACAGCGGCCAGGATCTCGTGGTGAAGCTCGCCGCCGAGGCGCCGCAAGGGTTCCAGACATCCTTCACCGAGCAATATGGCTCGCAGGAGCTGAGCTCGATGCCGGTGCCGGCCGGGCAGAACAAGGTCGTGAATCTCAAGCTGACGCCGCCCGACCAGGCGAAGGCCGGCGATTACGATCTCGTCGCGACGGCGGCGGCCGGCGACGTCACGGCGCAGACGCCGCTGCAGCTGCAGATCACCGGCCAGCCCAAGCTCAAATTGAGCGGCAAGGGCAGCCGCCTCTCGGCCGAGGCGGTCGCCGGCAAAGCGACGCAGGTCGCCCTCGAGCTCAAGAACGAGGGCAGCGCCCCGGCCGACGGCATCACCCTCTCGAGCACGCCGCCGCAGGATTGGAAGGTCGAGTTCCAGCCGAGCCGCGTCGATGCGATCGAGCCCAACCAGACGGCGCAGGTCACGGCGCTGGTGACGCCGTCCGAGAAGGCCGTCGCAGGCGACTACATGACGACGCTCAACGCCAACGGCAAAAGCCTGTCGAGCTCCGCCGATCTGCGGGTCACGGTCAGCACCTCGACCCTCTGGGGCATCATCGGCATTGCCATCGTCGCGATCGCGTTGCTCGCAGTGCTCGGCGCCGTCGCGCGCTTCGGCCGGCGATGAGCGCCACCACCCGCGCGCCGGTCATCGAGGCGGCCGGGCTGGTCAAGCGCTACAAGAGCGCGACGGCCGTCGACGGCATCGACCTCGAGATCCGGTCCGGCGAGATCTTCGGCCTGCTCGGGCCGAACGGCGCCGGCAAGACGACGACGATCCTGATGCTGCTGGGCCTGACCGAGCCCAGCGAGGGAAGGGTGCGGGTCGCGGGCTTCGACCCGGTGCGACAGCCGCTCGAGGTCAAGCGCCGCGTCGGCTACATGCCGGATTCGGTCGGCTTCTACGAGAACCTGACGGCGCGCCAGAACCTGCGCTATTCGGCGCGGCTCATGGGCATCGCGCGCAAGGACGCCGACCCCCGCATCGAGGACGCGCTCGCCAAGGTGCGTCTCCAGGCGGTCGGCGACCGCCGCGTCGGCGCCTATTCGCACGGCATGCGCCAGCGTCTCGGCCTCGCCGAGATCTGGCTGAAGCAGGCCGAGGTGGCGATCCTCGACGAGCCGACCTCGGGCCTCGATCCGCAATCGACCCACGAATTCCTCGACATGATCCGCGAGTTGCGCGCCGAGCATGTCGCGGTGCTGCTCTCTTCGCACCTGCTCGAGCAGGTGCAGAGCGTATGCGACCGAGTGGCGCTGTTCTCGAACGGCCACGTCGTGCTGCAGGGCACGGTGCGGTCGCTTGCCGAGCGCGTCCTCGGCGGCCATTCCGTGGTGATCGTCGAGGCGATCGGCACCGGGATCGAGACGCTGCTCGGATCCATTCCCGGCGTCCGCCGCGTGACGGCCGAGGAATCGGGACGCTACCGGCTGCTCGCCGAGCGCGACGTCATGCCGGACATCGCCTCGCGCCTCATCGCGCATGGCGCGAAGCTGGTGCAGCTGAGCCAGATCGAGCCCAGCCTCGATGCGATCTACTCCCATTATTTCCAGGAGATGAGCCGTGCCGCGTGAAGGTTCGCCCTGGGCGGGTTTCGGCGCCGTCTATGCGAAGGAGCTCGCCGACCACCTCACCAGCATGCGCATGCGCGTGCTCGAATGGCTGGTGGTGCTGACCGGTCTCGCGGCGATCTACGCCGCGATCCAGGACGCCAAGAGCCTGACCGCGTCCGACCGCTTCCTGTTCCTGCATCTCTTCATCCAGTCGCGCGATCCCTTGCCCTCCTTCATCGCGCTGGTCGGGTTCCTGATCCCGCTGGTGGCGATTGCGCTCGGTTTCGACGCCATCAATAGCGAGTTCAACCGCCGCACCATGAGCCGCGTGCTGGCGCAGCCGCTCTATCGCGACGCGCTGCTGATGGGCAAGTTCGCGGCCGGCCTCTCGACCCTCGCGATCAGCCTGATCGCGCTGTGGCTGCTCGTCTTCGGGCTCGGCCTGGTGCTGCTCGGCGTGCCGCCCTCGACCGAGGAGGTGTTCCGCGCGCTCGGCTTTCTCGTCGTCGCCATCTTCTATGCCGGGGTCTGGCTCTCGGCCGCGACCCTGTTCTCGATCATGTTCCGCTCGGCGGCGACCGCGGCCATGTGCACCATCGGCCTGTGGCTGTTCCTGTCGATCCTGTGGCCGGTGCTGGTGCCCTTCGTCGTGCAGGCCTTCGTGCCGATCGACCCCATGCGCCTGCTGCTCGGCATTCCCGACGTGACGCAGATCTACTGGACGCAAGGCCTGTCCCGACTGTCGCCCAACACGCTGTTCATGGAAAGCGTGGTGGCGCTGCTCGATCCGACCACGCGCTCGCTCGGCCCCTTGTTCATGAGCGATCTCGTCGGCGCCGTGCGCGGCGCCGCCTTGCCGCTGCAGCAGAGCCTGCTGCTGATCTGGCCGCAGCTCACCGGCCTCATCGCCGGCACGCTCGTGCTGTTCGTGATCGGCTATGTCCTCTTCCAGCGCCAGGAGATCCGCGCGTGATGCGCTTTCATAGGCTGCTCGCCGCCCTCCCCCTCCTGCTGCTGCCGCTCGCCGCCCAAGCCGCCGATCCCGCCGGCACGATCGAGATCTGCCGGTTGCATGCGGCGGGCGACCGGCACGAGGGCAAGGACATCCCGATTCCGAGCGGCGCCGTGTTCGGCGATTCCGGCGAGCTCAAAGACGGCGATCATATCGGCATCTATTGGCCGCTCTGGATCGCGACGACCCAGCCGCTGACGCTCGCCGCCGGCGACAAATGCATCAGGGGGCCGGCGAAGATCCTCCGCAACCTCGACAAGCACAAGCTGCACGCCGCCGACCATCGCTTGTTCGTGCCGTCGGGCACGGCCACCTCAACGGAGGAATGGCCCGGCAATTACGACGTCGGTGCCACGGTGGCGAGCGACTTCAAATAGGCGTCGCCGCGCAGATCTCGACCCGGTGAAAGCTGATCGCGTGAAGGCGCCCTACCGCGTCGCCTTCGCGGCGCTGATGGCGCGCCAGATCCGTTCCGGCGTGGCCGGCATCTCGATGTCGCGGATGCCGAGCACAGACAGCGCATCGACCAGCGCATTGGCCGTCGCCGGCAGCGCGCCGACGCAGCCGGCCTCGCCGGCGCCTTTGACGCCGAGCAGATTGGTCTTGGTCGGCACCGGATTGCTCTTCACCTCGATCGCGGAGAGATTGTCGGCATGCGGCATGGCGTAATCCATGAAGGAGCCGGTCAGCAGCTGGCCTGACCCGGGCTCGTAGCGGATGTCCTCCATCAGCATCTGCCCCACCCCTTGCGCGATGCCGCCCTGGATCTGGCCCTTGAGCAGCAGCGGATTCAGCACGAAGCCGACATCGTCGACGACGCTGTAGCGCAGGATCTGGACCTCGCCCGTCTCCTCGTCGATCTCGAGCTCGCAGACATGGCAGCCATTGGGGAAATTCTCTTGCTTGAGATGATAGACCGCGGTCGCGGTGAGGCCGGGCTCGAACCCCTCCGGCAGATCGTCATAGTTGCTCGCCGCCTTCGCCACCTCCTTCATGGTCAGGCTGCGGTTGGTCTTGCGGCTGGTGAAGATGCCCTCCTTCAGCTCGATATCGTCGGGCTCGACCTCGAGGAGGTGGGCGGCGAGCGCCGTCGCCTTCACCTCGATCTTCTCGGCCGCCATCAGCATGGCGCCGCCGCCGGTGGCGGCAGTGCGCGAGCCGCCGGTGCCCTCGCCGTAGAACACCGCGTCGGTGTCGCCCTGCACATATTGGATCTCCTTCGGATCCATGCCGAAGCGGTCGGCGACGAGCTGCTTGAAGATGGTTTCGTGACCCTGGCCTTGCGTCACCGCGCCCGACAGGATGGTGAGCGTGCCGGCGCGATCGAAGCGGATCTCGGCTCCTTCAAAGCCCGGCGAGGCCGCCTTCTCGATGCTGTTGGAGATGCCGATGCCACGCAGCTTGCCACGCCGCCTGGCATCGGCGCGCCGCACCGCGAAGCCGGGCCAGTCGCCGAGCTTGAGCGCCATGTCCATGTTCTTCTCGAACTCACCGCAGTCATAGGTGAAGGTGAGCGCCGTCCGATACGGCATGGACTCGGCCGGAATGAGGTTGCGCCGCCGGATCTCGACCTTGTCGAGCCCGAGCTCGTCGGCGGCGATGTCGATGATGCGCTCGATGACGAAGGCGGCCTCCGGGCGGCCATTGCCGCGATAGGGCCGCATCGGCTGGGTGTTGGTGAACACCGCGGTGACGTCGACATGCATGGCGCCGGTGGTGTAGACGCCGGCCAGCGTGCCGAGATTGGCGGTCGGCGCGCCCTGCGCGCCGGGCTGGATATAGGCGCCGAGATTGGCGGTGAGCACGACCTTGAGCGCCAGGAACTTGCCGTTCTCGTCGAGCCCCAGCGTCGCTTCGGTCACATTGTCGCGCGCCCCGGCGTCCGACAGAAAGGCCTCCGAGCGGGTCGAGATCCATTTCACCGGCCGACCGGTCAGCTTCGAGCCGAGCAGCACGAGCCCGACCTCGTTATAGACGCCCGATTTCATGCCGAAGCTGCCGCCGATATCGCCGGCGACGACGCGCAGCTTGCTCTCCGCAACCTTCAGCGTCTTGGCCAGCTGCTCGCGGAAGCTATGGGTGCGCTGCAGGGTCGTGTAGATGGTGAAGTGCTCCTGCGTGCGGTCGTACCAGCCGATGCTGCCGCGCGGCTCCATGGTGGCGGCGGTCACGCGGTTCAGCCGCAAGCGGCGCGTCACCACATGCCTGGCCTTGGCGAGCGCCGCCTCGGTCGCGGCGCGGTCGCCCTCCTCATGGTTGAAGCAGACATTGTCCGGGCTTTTCTCCCACACCGTCACCGCGCCCGGCCTGGCCGCCTCGTCGGGCAAGGTCACGGCCGGGAGCGGCTCGTATTCGATTTCGATCAGCTCGGCCGCATCCGCCGCTTGCGCCTGGCTCTCGGCGATGACGAAAGCGACGTAGTCGCCGACGAAGCGCACGCGATCCTTGACCAGAGCGGGGAAGGGCGGCCGCACCATGGCGCCGCCGTCGCGCCGCTTGAAGCCGCCCGCCACCGGCAGATCGCCGAAGCCCGACGCCGCCCAGTCGGCATGCGTGAGCACGGCCAGCACGCCGGGTGCCGCCTTGGCGCGGCTCGTATCGAGCGCCCGGATCTTGGCATGCGCATGCGGCGAGCGCAGCACATGGCCGTGGACCATGCCGGGCAGCACCATATCTGCGACATAGCGTCCGCCGCCGCGCAACAGCCTGAGATCCTCGAACCGGCCGACCGGCTGGCCCAACGCATATTCACCCATGGTCTTTCCTGCTCCTTGACGCGGCGCCGGTTTTCGGGACTTCCTCGGGGGAGAAAATGCAAGCTCGAGGGCTCCCCAGGCAAGAGCCGGGGAGCGGGGAGGCGATCCAGGATGCGGTACCGCGCGCTTTCATTCGTCCTTTTGGCCGCGGCGCTCGGCGCGAGCCTGCCGGCCAAGGCGCAGGACGCCGTCGAGACATTCTATCGCGGCAAGCAGATCGACCTCATCATCGGCTCGGCGCCGGGCGGCGGCTACGACGCCTATGCGCGGCTCGTCGCCCGCCATATGGGCAAGTACATTCCCGGCAACCCGACGCTGGTGCCGAAAAACATGCCGGGCGCCGGCTCGGCCCGGTCCGCCGCCTATCTCTACAAGATCGCGCCCAAGGACGGCACGGCGATCACCGCGAGCTTCTCCGGCGCCCTCGTCGATCCGCTGTTCAACCCGCAGACGCGCGACCAGTACGACCCGACCAAGTTCCAATATATCGGCAGCGCCAACAACGAGGTGGCGCTGTGCGAGATCTGGCACACCGCGCCGGTGCAGACGATGGAGGAGGCGTTCAAGAAGGAGACCATCGTCGGCGCGTCGCAGACCGGCGGCACCTCGGTCGATTTCGCCGCCTCGCTGGTCAATGTCCTAGGCGCGAAGCTCAAGATCGTCGCCGGCTATGAAGGCTCGAAGGACATGCTGCTGGCCATGGAGCGCAGCGAGATCGGCGGCATCTGCGGCCAGCTCTGGTCCTCGATCGCAACCGCGAGCCAGGACTGGATCCGCGACAAGAAGATCATCTTCTGGGTGCAGATGGCGCTGAAGCCGCATCCCGACCTGCCCAATGTGCCGATGGTCTGGAACTATGTGAAGTCGGACCGCGACCGCCAGGTGCTCGAGCTCATCTACGGCCAGCTCGTTTTCGGCCGGCCCTATTTCCTGCCGCCCGGCGTCCCCAAGGAGCGCGTCGAGGCGCTGCGCACCGCCTTCATGAAGACGATGCAGGACGAGGGATACCGCCAGGAGGCGGCGAAGGAGAAGCTCGAGAACAATCCGGTGGCGGGCCCCGAGATCCAGGCGCTGATCGACAAGATGTATGCCGTCGATCCCGCGATCGCCAAAGCCGCCGCCGACGCGCAGAAGCTGCCCAAGCAGAACTGAGCTGCGCTCGCTCGGTTCCGGCTTGGGCATCCCCGGACCTGTTCCGGGGATCATGAAGACAGGGAGAAGGACCTTGGTTCGCCTGAACACGATCGACGCCGACGCCCATGTCCTCGAGACCATGGCGACCTGGGAGTATCTGCAGCCCGACGAGCGGCGCTTCCTGCCGACGGTGGTCGACTATGCGCAAGGCGGTGCCAAGGCCAGCAACGAGGGCAAGCGCCAGCAGCAATTCTGGATCGTCGACGGCAGGCTGCAGCCGAAGGAAGGCAATGTCGGATCGAACACGCCGGAAGAGGCGCGCGAGATGCGCGACATCGATAAGCGCCTTCAGCATATGGACGATCTCGAGATCGACGTGCAGGTGCTCTACCCGACCCTGTTCCTGCGCCCGGTGACCAAGAACCCGGCGGCGGAGTTCGCGCTCATCCGCTCCTACAATCGCTGGCTGGCCGAGATCTGGGCGAAGAGCGGCGGGCGCCTGCGCTGGGCCGCGAAGATCCCGACCTACGATCTGCCCAAGGCCGAGGAGGAGCTGCGCTTCGCCAAGGATCACGGCGCCTGCGCCATCTTCCTGCGCGGGCTCGAATGCGAGCGGCGCTTGAGCGATCCCTATTTCTATCCGCTCTACAAGCTGGCCGAGGAGCTCGATCTCGCCCTCGGCGTGCATTCGGGCAGCGGCTGCTTTGCCACGTGGGACATCTTCCAGGACGAATCGGGCTTCAACAAATCGAAGCTCGCCGTCATCGGCGCTTTCCATTCCATCGTCCTCGACGGAATCGTCGAGCGCTTCCCCAAGCTGCGCTGGGGCTTCATCGAGGTCTCGGCGCAATGGGTTCCCTATGTGCTGAACGATCTCGATCTGCGCTTCAAGCGTCGCGGCAAGCGCCTGCCGAGCGATCCCTTGAAGACCTACAATCTCTGGGTCGCCTGCCAGGTGACCGATGATCTGCCCTATGTGCTGTCCTATGCCGGCGACGACAATCTCGTGGTCGGCACCGATTACGGCCATCACGACACCTCGACCGAGATCGAGGCGCTGCGCCTCCTGCGCAAGAACGAAAAGATCAAGAGCGGCGTCGTCGACCAGATCCTTGGCGCCAATGCGCGGGCGCTGTACGGCCTCTAGCATGGCGCGGGCGCTGGCGCTGGCCCTGCTGCTCGCGGCGACCGGGCTCGCCGGCGCCGCATCGGCGCAGGATTTCTATCGCGGCAAGACGATCAGCATCGTTGTCGGCAACACGGCCGGCGGCGGCTTCGACGCCAATGCGCGGCTCCTGTCGCGCCATCTCGGCCGCCACATCCCGGGCGCTCCCGCCATCATCGTCGTCAACATGCCGGGGGCGGCGGGCTTGACCTCGATGCATTACATCGAGAATCAGGCGGCGAAGGACGGCACGATCCTCGAGCATTTCAATTTCGGCCTTATCCTCGATTCCAAGCTGAGGCCCGAGCGCGTGCGGCTCGACTTCGCCGACTATGCCTGGATCGGCAGCATCGGCTCCGATGTCAGCGTCTGCTATGTCTGGTACAAGATTCCCGAGCGCGGCATCGCCGCGCTGCGCCGGCGCGGCACGCTCAATTTCGGCGAGACGGCGGCCGGCTCCTCCAACGACATCAACACGCGCATCGCCAAGCAGATCTTCGGTCTCGATATCCGCCAGATCAACGGCTACCCGGGCTCGGCCGAACAGCGCCTCGCCATCGAGCGCGGCGAGCTTGACGGTTCGTGCGGCGCCTGGGGCAGCCTGCCGGCCGAATGGATCGAGGGAAAGAAGGTGGCGCCCTTCCTGAAGGCGCTGCCGGTGCTGCAGCCCGGCCTGCCGGCCGACGTGCCCTACGCCGCCGACATCGCGCCGACGCCGAAGGACCGCGCCGCCATCCGCTTCCTCACCGAATCGGGCGAGGTCGGTCGGCCCTTCATCGCCTCCTCTGCGGTGCCGCCCGACCGCCTGCGCCTGCTGCGCCAGGGCTTCGACGCGACCGTGAAAGATCCCGCCTTCCTGGCCGAGGCCGCGAAGCTGCATCTGCCCGTCTCGCCGAAGAACGCCACCGAGGCGGAGCGCATCGTGGCGGAAATCTTCGCCGCCCCCGACGACATCGTCGAGGCGGGACGCAAGCTGATCTCGGACTAAGCTTTGTCCAGCGCCGCCTTCACCCGCTCGGGCGTGAAGGGCACGCGGCGCAGCCGCACGCCGGTCGCGTCGAACACGGCATTGCCGATGGCGGCGGGGACCAATCCCAGCGCCATCTCGGCGGCGCCCGAGGGCTTCTCCTCGGGCCGGTCGATGAGATGGATCTCGATGCTCTTCGGAATCGCATCGATATACAGCACGGGATAACTCACCCAATCGACCGAGGTGACACGGTTGGCGTCGAACCGCACCTCCTCGAAGAGGGTGCGGCTGGTGCCGTAGACGAGCTGCCGGTCGATGACATGGCGCAGCGTCTCGGGGTTGACGATGAGACCCACATCATGCGCGCAGACATAGCGCAGGGGCTCGATGAGGCCGGTGTCGCGATGCACCCGCACCTCGGCGACCAGGGCGATGAAGGTCGTGAAGTGCCGCCGCATCGCGATGCCGCGGCCGACCGCGACCTTCGGGTCCTTCTGGTCGCGGCGCGGCGAGGGCCGCGTCTCCCAGCCATATTTCTCGGCGGCGATCCGCACCGCATCCTTGTCGCGCGGATGCGAGAGGTAGGCGAGGCGGAAGGCGACCGGATCGGTCGCCGTCGCCGCCGCCACCTCGTCCATGAAGCTCTCGCTGCCGAACAGGATCGGCGGACCGTAGGGATCGCGCAGATGCGTCGTGCGCAAGGGCAGGCACGG
>Ga0207707_10003349_pt1 | contig 14227 bp, 12 predicted proteins | sample KBSC83BmetaG_FD_184336 | JGI IMG/M metagenome (GOLD analysis project Ga0207707, IMG submission 184336) | Corn rhizosphere microbial communities from Kellogg Biological Station, Michigan, USA - KBS C8-3B metaG (SPAdes) (version 2) | ecosystem: Host-associated > Plants > Roots > Rhizosphere ...
GAGCAGTGGAGTGCTGACTTCAACAGTCGATAAAACTGGCACTCATCAAGGCTTCTCCAAAATCATGCGCAACGTCACCGAACAAAAAGAATTGCAGAACATGATGCTGCATCGGTCCACTCATGATTTTTTAACCATGCTACCCAACCGCCGCTATTTTGAGCAGAGTTTAGTTAAAGCTCTTCGTGCTGCTGAGAAAACTAGTTTAGTGGCAATAATGTATTTGGATTTCAATAACTTTAAAGCAATCAATGACGAGATCGGCCACAAATATGGCGACTTGGCATTAATAGAAATTGCTCATCGCCTGACCAAACATATCCGTTCCACTGATATGGTCTCCCGCCTTGGTGGCGATGAGTTTGTTATCTTGCTACGCGGTTTTAAAAATCAAACCCAGATCAATACTTTTGCAACGAAAATTTTGCGCACTTTTAGATCGAAAATTATAGTCGGCAAAAGAAAGTTTCTGACCACGGTGAGCATGGGAATTGCCATCCATCCCCAGCATGGCAAAAAACCAGCCGACCTCCTCCACCATGCTGATATGGCGCTATACGAGGCAAAGAAAGCTGGTGGCAACAAATTTATCACGTATTCCAAGTAAAATCCATCAAATTTTTGAAAAGTTTGCTTAATAAAGGCGAAAAGGTTCGACGCACTTCGAGGGTTGGGCTACCATCGGTGAAAGGTTGACGGGTTGCGATGATTTGAAAGGGATCTTTGAGCTTAATTGAGACAGATTTACCGTTCGCCGTCAGGTTCGAGGTGACTATTTTCACCAATTCACGCTTGTCGAACTCATTCGCCGATTTAAAGCTTAAATAAGCCGAATTCGCGAGTTCGAGAAATTCATCCAGCCGGGTTGGCAATACGTCAAGATCGTTAAAGTTCTTTAGATTCGTTTTGAGTCTTTGTTCCTCGAATGCCAACTGCTCCTTTCGATCGACGTACGTTTCCTTGTCAAGGATTCCGTCCATGTAGCTGTCGACAAGACGCATATGCCTGTCTTTGACCGTTTCTAATTCTTTCGCGAGGTCACTTCGGACTCTATCGGCTTCGTCTTCCATTTCGGCAAACCGCTCAGCGGCGAGCTTGCGAAGCATGTCGTATTCCCTATCGCGAAGTTCCAGTCCTTTGAACACAGCTTCGATAGAGTCGAGTACTGATTCTTCTTTCACTCCCATGGCTGTACAGCCGTTCGTGTGGCAGCGATAATAGATCTTCATTTTCTGCCGTTCCGCTATAAGTAGGTTGCCGCATTTACAGCATTGGATGAGTCGCCGGAAGGTCCAAAAGTGACAGGCCCTCTTCTTGATGTTTTTTCCAGCAATTACCATTTGAACTTCGTCGAAGAGGGACTTCGACACGACCGGCTGGTGCAGTCCCGCATAACTATCGCCGGTCTTCTCGATCCTTATGACCCCGACATAGAACGGATTGTGTAGCATTTTGGCGATCCCGTTGAGAGACAACCGACCGCCGCTCCTACTCCTCAATCCGAGGTCATACATATGCTTGTTGAGATCGATAAGGCCCCAGCGTCCCGTTGCATAGAGCTCGAACGCCTGTTTTACCAGCGGTCCTTGCACTGGGTCGATCCTCTTCGGTTTTCCTTTCCCGGAATCGAGATATCCGGTCACAGCCCGGAAAGGGAAGTATCCTTGTTTGAGTCGTCCATACAGGCCTTTCTTTGTTTCTTCACGGAGATTGCGAATGTAGTCCGAGGCCACGACAGCCTGGATATCCGCGCTCAGCCTCCCGCCTCGTGAGTTCAAGTCGACGCTCTCCGATGCAAAGTGGACCTCTACTCCACTATCAATAAGCGCGCCCAGGTCCGCCCAATCTTTGAGATTACGTGCGCTCCGGTCGATCTTGTGAATAACTACACCCTGCGCTCGGCCGGTTCTCAGCTGCTTGAGCATTTCCAAAAAGACGGGTCGACCCTGCTTCGCAGCGGTCTCGCGCTCTTCGAATCGACGGATGATCGTGCAACCCGAGCTTTGTGCGAACCGGTCGATAGCGGCTTGCTGTTCCGCCAATGATGTACCTTGCTGTCCTTGCCGCTGAGTAGAGACACGGATGTAGGAGAAATATTTTTTATCTGACATTTGGAGAGGATTAATGGCAGTTCGCCCGAAAAATTAGGCTTGATCAAGCGCTATTTCGAGCCTTCCTCCTCAGCCTAGCGCGACGCCGCAATTCCGTCAAAATTTCCGGCTTTTCCTTGCGCACATTTTCAAATATCCGCTTAACTACGCCTAAATACAGATGTAGATTCTCTTCTGCCTCGAGCATAGCTTCTGGCGGCTGTTGTGGATAAAAATTTGCGAGAGTGGATCGCGAGTCGTTTTCAATCATGTTTAAGCAGGCTTGTCGTAAGGCAAGACAGGTTAATGGTTCGAATCAGAGCTATTCAAAGTGGTTATTGGTAGCCCGCGACGCGTGAGTTAGAAGCAAGGCCGATCGCAACCGCCGAGAGCAGCACGAAGGAGTATTCGCGTTGAGACCGGTTCTGAGAGTTAGTGTACCGCTGAAGCTCAGGAAACGATCTCGAAAGCATCATGTAGATGTTCGACCGCAGGAATTCATTACTTCCTGCAATTTGGCGAAAAGCCTCATTATGATCTGCAAAGGAAATAGAAGACCCGCTCTTCCTGAATGCGAGCGCAACATTATGGACGAGGTAGCGCTGCATTGGCGAGGTGGCGGACTCTCTCGGAAGCCTTATGAGAACGTGTCCGACCGGATATTGATCACGGAGCTTGTCAAGATGCCCCATGGCCTGCCGAAGAGTCGAGTCGGGTGTTCGCGGTGATGAAAAGCTTTTGATCGCAAAGTTAAGCAAGACTTCGCCTTCGAACAAAGCGTAGCCGATCCTTTTTGCGGACAATGATATGGATAGGATCACCCTATTAGGCTTTCTCATAGTTGTTGGGTTTTCTTGGGTTAAGGTGGCCGAGCTTCTCGGCCGTTAGGCGAATGAGATCCGTTACGTGTCGCTTTGCCTTGTCGATGATCACGGAATCGACCTCCTTCGAGCAAAGCATGTCTTCGAGTGCACACGCGTCAAAAGGCTCGTTTCGATCGGAGCCTTCGCGTGTTTTGAGCACTCCGATTATCGCGCGATGTTTCTGTTCCTTCCTCACCTCCGCCAGGCAAGCTTCATAATATCCGTCGAGCATTATTCTAATGGGGATGTCGTAGATCGCAGCGAGTTTTAGGGCAATTTTGAGGTTTGGGACTTTGATCCCACTTTCATACCGAGAAAGTTCAACGGTGCTCCGGTGGCCAAGCAAAGCTGCGACCTGTTTAGATCCAAGGGATCGGCGTCGCCGAAAAAGCGCAAGGCGGTTTTTGATATGCCTTATCTGTCTTAATGCCATCTTATTTTGATTAGTTAATTATTTGGATTGAACAAAGGTCTATCGGTACAGATCGAGCGTTTCCTGGATGATCATGTTCACCCGGTTCATTGCGAGGACGGCCTCTGACATCGTGCGTTGGGATACCGTCTCTTTCGCTCCGATATTTCTGATGGTCATATATTGTCTCTTGAAGTCGGGAATAAAACTCTTCATTGTCCGTACTGCCTTCAGGGGTTCGGCCAGCCAGACATCGGAAAGACATTTTCCGAGCCACCATAGCGCATGAACTGCGATCTGGAATTCCAAGATGTCATGTTTTGACTCTAAGTTGTGCGGTGACTGATTGTAATACGACAGTCCTTCCCAGCTCGCAAAGCCCATATCTTCGCCAGCTAGTCCGAACTCGCGCGTCTCCGCAGTATTCAAACCATTCTCTAGAAACCGCATCTCCAGCTGATGAAGGCGGCCGCTCTCATGCTGTGTGTTCACCGTCGGCTCGAGTGGTTTCGGACAGGCCAGGAGTTCAAGTATCGTCCGGACTCTAGATGGGTCTTTGCTTCGCGGTGAATCAAGCATTACCGCTGTGTATCCATATCCGGGCTTTCCGAAGACTGATTTGAATATGGAATTCGCTGACCACGGGCCCTTGCCGATCAGATCTGTCATATAACGAATTATTCGATGCTTGCCCTGAAAGATCTCTTCGTACGTCTTCTTCCGCCACGCGGCAAAATCCGCCAATCTAGCGAATGACTCTTCGGACCATATATGCCAGACCGCGACGCCCGAAGGCAGCAAACACAATCGGCCATTTTCGATCTTGAACTCTTTGTATGAGAGCCACCGTGAAGCTTTTGCAGGGCTTCGGATCTCGCGGATCAGATCAGGGCCTAAGTAGACGGGTACGAAGATGTGTGCAGTGACCCGAATATTGGCAGGGTGGCTCGCTGAATCTGCGTTTGGCAGACCCAGAGCTTCTTTCTGCGCAATACCGGAAATGATGTTGACCGGCTTGATAAATCGATATCCGCGGCCGCTGAACATCGTTTTGACGAAGGTCGGTCTCCGCCAATCGTCGTTAAGAACTTTTCTTATCCGGGCGATCTGTTTTCGGATACTGCCGAGATGCATTGGTGAGTCGCTCCAAACGTTCTTGATGAGTTCGTCAGCAGGAACGAAGCGATCCGCATTTTTTATCAAATAAAACAATAGGTCGAAAGACTTTGCAGGTAATTCTACCGGTTGGTTTGCGAGCAAAAGCGATCTATTCGCAGCTCCCAACTGAAATCCGCCAAACGCGTAGCAGACATCTTTTTCGTTGGTCATTTAATGAATAAATTAATGATGGAAGGGTGAGGTGGCGAACGCCGCGTCGACGCAGCAAGGACGCGGATTTTACGCAGTTTCTCGAGAATCGTCGCATGCATTTTACAGGTATAAAAAATCTTGTCAATAGGCTGATCACCAAATCGTCTGCCTGACCGTTCGCAAGTGATCGGGCCTGATGCGATTTATGCGATCAGAACCCCGCGACAATTCCCGACGAACTGAACGTCAAGCGGCAACACGGAGAATGGTGTTTGATTTTTAGGCCCGCGGAATTCATTGGCGGTTTGAGTACCTTTAAGAAAAGAGGAAGTATCGGCATGCCGATGCTTCCTTTTATGAGTATAGATGTCAGGCCGCGCGCGGCAATGCAAGGGTTTCCGTTGTCTCGTCTCCCATGCCTTCTAAATGGTCCGCCTCTGTGTCACAGGAGCGTGCGGAGATCATCTTCCCGAGATCCTGCATTGCTTGACCGCTGAGCACCTTTTGTACGTCGCAAAGGTAATTGCCGAGACGGGCGGTCACTTCAAACTGCCTTACGGGAGCAAGCTTCTTGATCGCCGATGTAAACGCATTCGAGAGTGACCACATTGTCCGCGGCTCAAATACTCTCTCCCTTGGTATGAAATAGTTATTGTGAACCTCAGGCATGAGCGCCCTTGGAATTCCTTTGATCGCCCGGTCGATAAATCCGTTATAGATCACAAGCCGAGCGTCGTTATCGGTAAGGCCGAGTTGTTGCATCGACCCTATCCGTGCCTTCAGAGGGTCAAAACCGCGTTGGATCCGATCCACAGCGATCGATATCGAGTCTCGAAGATCGAGATTTCGAGTATGCTTGTGCAGAAGCGGTGTAAAGTCTCCGGAGAAGGCCATATTGTCGCAGACGAAGACGCGATAGCCGGCTGTTAGGGCCAGCCGCATGGACTTGTCGTTCGAATTTCGAAGGCCGATCGAAAAATTTCCGCCCTCGAATTCTGTATTGAGATCCATGACGCCGAACATCTTCATGCCGTCAGGCGACACCGCGTACTCGTCTCGAATCACCTTCAAAAAGCGAAACGAAAGCGCCTCTTCGAGCACCTCAACTATCCCGAGATGCGACAATGGTTGGTGTGTCTTGGTAGCCTCCGGGATCGGTATCTCCTTTAGCTCCTCACGGGTTACCTTTCGCGCGCCGCGGTGCGCGACCAGCGTAGAACCTGCATCGTTCATTGATCAGTTCCTCCTAATTGTTGATTTGGTTTTTGTGGGCGGTAAACGTAAGTGAAAAGAATGATCAGTCCGCTGCTTTCCACCTACTGGAAAAAAGCTGCGGGATCTTCGCGCCCTTGCTCTTTCTTCTGATGTCGTCGAGATAGCTTTTGTGGACCTCGACGTGCCTCTTTGCCGACAATTCGAGCCTTACTTCCGAATCGACGAGTGTATAGTCAACGTCAAATTCAGCAGCAAGGTCCCGGACTTCCGTTTGGGAGGTGTAGCTGTTACCGTATCCGACCGCGCCCTTATAACAGTGCGCAAGAAGAAACAGGATACGGATCTGTAATGAACGGTCAAGGCTCTTTATGAACGCGAATTCCGACCGCCCGTCCTTCATAGATGTCGCACCGGGATCGTCCTTCTTGCCTTGCCACTCGGAAACCAGATATATAACGACGCCGTTCAAGTTGCCTGAGTCACCCGCAGAAGACATTCGCCAAAACCTGGATACCAGTTGTGGCAGAAAATCCGTCCCGACATCGGTCATTCGGAACTTCTTTTCAAACTTCTCCGCGGCCTGTTTGAACACACGTTTACGGACAGCCTCAGCCACTTTCGCGTTCCAGATCTCCTCGCGACGCGCGCGATGATTTTCCAGTTTTTCGGCCGCCTCCATTTCAGGCGATCTTCCGTTCGGAGCCTGGCCGATAGAGGGTATCCTCACGGCTGGCCAGTGGATCCTGCACTCGCTTATCTTAAGGCAGACCTGTACGGTCCGACCATAATTCTCGGCCTCGATATCGATACCGGTAACGGCTTTCTTGCACTTCTTCTTACTGGCACCCCGCATGTCTCCGATAACTGTCGCCGACTCGCTTCCGAGATAATCCTTCCCGTCCGAATAACACCAGCTCCTAACGATCGGAACCTGCGACACGTCCACCTTTCGAGTCTCGGCCAGCTCCCGTCTTAAGACCTCGACGTGCATTTCTATTTTCTGCTTGTAGCAGGCAGGATTCAGGCACGCATCCTTCTTGCCGATCTGGTTCGGCTCGAAGAGACTGACCGCGGCACCGGTCCTTTCCGGGCACTTCATACATGCCAGGCGGTCGTTCCGAAGGTTGGTGGCCCTTGGATCGAACGGCGCTTTGGCAAGCAGCCGATGAACGTTGGTATTGATCCAACCGATAAACGATTTCCAAGGAACGGTTTCCCCTTTCACAGGAGCCGAGACGTGTTTCTCCCCCTGGTATCTGCCCTGGGTCCGGTACACCTCTGCGTAGATCAACTTCTGGACCTCCGGAGCGTACTTCGCCATTTCAAGTGCGTAAACAAGGGGTAGCTGCCCCTCATCGATGTCTTTTTGCGCCTCTTTGATAAGAAGATTCAGCTTGAGTCGGTTTAGGACATAGCCTTCCGGCTTCCCGACCCTCACCGCAAGTTCTTTGACATCGCAACCGAGTTTCTCCCTCAAAAAGTGGTAGCTATAGGCCTCGTCCATCGGATGGACGTCTTCCCGATGGAGATTTTCATGGATCTGAATGTCCAAGACCTGCTCGTCGGTTAGTTCGCGGACGAGACATGGGACGTCAGACATCGCCGCGATCTTTGCCGCGCGATAACGCCGCTCGCCGCATACGATCTCGAACTTGTTCTCTACCTGGCGAACGATCAGAGGTTCAAGAATGCCTTGGCTCTTTAAGCTATCCGCCAGGTTTTCGATCGTTGTCTGATCGATCCTTCGCCGCGGATTGGTCGGTGACGTTTGAAGGTCTATCCATTGTATCAGTCTGTAATCGGCTCGAACCGATTGCGGCCAGTTGCCGTTTGCCAAAGTCTGGCTTGATTTGGCCGCGTTTCTGGCGGCTGCTTTTGCTGTCATATTCTCCTCCTATTCAAAATGGAATGTCGTCATCCTTTTTATTGATGACCTCCTTGGGAATGCGCCTCGGAACGGCCCGAGCATGGGGTGATACCTCAGGCAGAGGTTCGCCAGCATCGGCGCGTTCACCGTTTGATTTGGGCTCGCGAATGTTGAAACGCAAGCCCGGAAACATGTCGAGCTTGAGATTCAGGCTGCCGTCACGACAGACGAATGCCGTTCCGGCGACACGCCACAGGTTCGGCGATTCCGGATCGCCGCGCTCGACGATCAGATACACGACCTTGAAGTCGGACATAAGTTTTCCTCCTATTAGATTTTTCGGTTTTGGTCTTTGAACTTATTGACGAGAGTGTTGAGCCGCCTAATGGCATTGCTCGATCTGGACATCAAATGCGAAAACGATCCATGACCATTTAGGGCGGCCTTCGCTCGTTCCCGCGCGACAATGCGATCTTCATCGCAGCAGTACCAAGGCAGATCACGATGGCATTCTTTGCAAAGGACTTTCCCGCAACCTCTGCATCTGGTCCAGTTGCAATCGCTCGTTTCCTGCTCGACGATCACGATAAACGCCCCGTCTTGGGCGAACGTCGAGACGATCACACCAGTCAGCTCCTTGCCGCACGACGGGCACGGCATTTTTTCGAACATATTCTTTCCTCCTTAGATCTGAGCTACTTTTTCTTGCTAGATCCCGCCGGCAACAGGGAAAGGCAATAATCCCTTGCCGGCAGGAAGGAGCAAGAAAACTTTGGTGATAACGGGGATCTATGAAGGAAGGACCGTGATCGCGCTAAATGGACGGGAGATCTTTCCGTCGATCATTAACTTGAGAACTACATGATAATTCGCCAGGTTGGTGAAATCGGTAGCTTTGAATTCCGGAGCGAACTCCATCCCAAGCTCCTGGGCATCAGCGGCGCCGATACGAAACACGACGATAGTGCCGACATTCCCCAGGATCGCGTCGCGGATGTTCTCAGTGAGCTGTGAGAGATATTGATGTGCCAGCACGAGGGACAAACGGTACTTACGAAGCTCGCTGAGCATGAACATCAGGCTCTGTGTCGTGAAGTTGTGAAACTCATCCAGGTAGAGCGTAAAGTCCGCTCGCTCAACCTCGGGCTTGTCCGCCCGGCTGAGGGCAGCGAGATCGAACCGCGAGATGAGCAGCGAGCCGAGCAGGTTGGATATGTCCTCGCCGATACTACCCTTTGAAAGATTAACAAGCAGGATCTTACCGTCATCCATGGTCTTTCGGAGATTCAGCGACCTTTCAGGCTTCGTGAGGATCTTCTGAAGCAACGGGTGCGACACGAAAGCTCCGACCTTATTTTGGATAGGGCTGATGGCCTCGGCCCGAAGGCGTTCCGGAAACGCATCGTATTCCTTGTGCCAAAAATCCTTGACCTGTTTGTTGCTAACAAAGGTTAATACCCGTTCCCGAAAGAGCTTGTCAGTCAAAATTCGCGAAATGTCGGTCAACGTCGAATCGGGCGACTCGAGAAGGGAAAGCAAACAGTTCCGCAAAATATACTCGAGTCGCGGTCCCCACGAATCGATCCAGAGATGTCGAAATACCTGTATCAGACCCGACGCAGCGAGAGGGCGCTTTGATTCGGGGATCCCGGCCAGAGGATTAAATCCATATGGCTGGAACGGATTCGGCACATCGAAATCAATGACGTCGGCGGTGCGATACTCGGGGATTCTCGCCTTGACCTTCTTTACCAGGTCGCCATGTGGGTCGATAAGCGCGAATCCAAGCCCCTTTTTCATGTCATCGACCATGAGAGCTTCCATCAGGGTCGACTTTCCTGTCCCGGTCTTTCCGAGCAGATACATGTGCCCGCGTCTGTCCGCCCGTTTGATCCCGAACGGCACCTTCTCATTGCGGAAGTTCGTCTTTGCGAACATCGCGATGTCTGGTTGTAAGTCGGCGGATGTAGTGATCATCATTTAGAGAGTGACTTCTCTTAAATTTTGCCTTTTTGGTGAATTTTGCCTTTTCTAGCGGCGGTCGATCTCGTTGGCTCAAGAAGGTGTGCACAAGATTTTGGGCCCTATTTCCGCGAGATCGGCCGCCACTTTTCGATCAAAATATTCAGCGACCTGCCGTTTGAGCTGGTGCGTATATATCCCTTTTCGCGGAGAACACGGAGCCATCGCTCAATACTTCGCTTGGAGAACGATGTTGCCTTGGCCATCGTTTCGACCCGCATAAATGACTTGCCGGTCACGTGATTTGCAGCACTGAGCAGAAGCAGGTACAGCCATATTGCCTTTCTCATCGCCTTGTAATGCTTCCCTGAGGCATCTCGTACGAGCCCGCTCCTGACCGGCACCCACCAGGTGTTTAGTCTTGGGGTTCTGACGCGGCCAATCGCTGATCTACCGATCTGGCTTTTGACAGCGTCGAGCCGACGACGGTCGTACCTTATCCTTCGCTCACCGATGGACGAGTGATCATAAGATTTCTTCATGTTTGTCTGTGTGGGTTAGTTGATCGGTACCTCACACACTAGCATGCAGGGAAAATCGTGAAAAGCCGGAAAATTTTAGCTTTTCCGTATTTTGATCCCACACGTTATCCACAGCGACACCTCGACTTATTGTTTAGTTGATCTGATTTAGTTAGCAGAGCGGCCCCATAAAAATTTCCGCATTCGCCTGAGGTAAATCGGTCCTTGTTCAAATCTATCACCTACGCACTCGGCGGTTCAGTGACGCCGATCCTGGCGCCTCTAGCCGAGCGGATCCGGCGTTAAATGTGGACAGCTGTGGATAACTTTTCTTCCCCAACCACGCCCACCTAGCCTCAGGTTTGAATCGGGCGGATGCCTGACATCAGGCTTCAATTTCAAATTATCACCATGGGCTGGGAGGTGACGGTCTCCTTTGAGTGGACGCTGCCGAAATTTTATGCGGTCAACAGCGGTTTTTCCATGAGCAGATCGGTATAGGAGCGCTGACCAAGAAGAAAAGGGACTTCCCCAATTTTCGAAAATCCATTCTTTTGATAAAAATGAATCGCTCTTAAGCTGCATTCCCATACCGTCAACCACATAACGTCGCAAGATGCTCGATGAGAAACCTCGATACAACGGGTCAAAAGAGCTTGGCCAACCCCGGTGCCGTGGACATTTGCCGAAGTATACAGACGTGATAAGAATACCGGTCTGGTTCCCATAACACCGGTGTTCTCAGCCCCGAGAACGACTTTTGCAAAGCCAACCATGACCTTGTTCGCAGTTGCCACAAAAAACTGCGAATCCGGGTGTGCAAATTCCGCGCGAAATTGGTCCGGTTCAAATATCCTTTGGGCATATGTCAAAAGTTCTTGATCGTCTATATCCGGACCTCCATTATAGGATTCGAAATAGACCCTCACGGCGAATTCTGATAGCGCTTGGATCTCGTCCGGAGCAGGCTGCCTTATACTCAGTCCATCGTTCATTGGGATAAAGGCGCTTGGTATGCCTTATGGCCCCGCTTGCGTTCAGGAAGTAAATCCGAGAAGGGGGGATGCACTTTAGTCCGGTAGCTCGAGCAGATCATCCGCAAAATTCTCCATGGCTATATTGGTCAACCTGCTATAGCGCAACAGGACAATGATCGGAGGTTCGCGCTCGCCCTTTTCATATTTCGAAATGTCCTGCTTGGTGACACTGAAAACGGAGTCCGATAGTGCATCGGCCAGTTCAGACTGGGTCATTTTGAGGCGAGCCCTCACTCCCGCAAGTTTCGGCGAAAGTCTGACCGGCCTTTTGCGCGGAGCGAGGCCCATCACCGTCGCCCTCCGCATAAGCCTGAGGCCGCCCGGGAGGCTTTTCGTATAATGTGCGGGATATGAGAAAAGAGGTCGCTAATTAGCGACCTCTTTCGGTGTGATATATGATTTGCCGAGTTTCTAGAAATTCGCTCGGGTTTAAGGTTCAACCGATTTGCCCGGTTCCTCTTACCATAATGAAAACATAATAGCTGATCGGATTTGAATCGTGATGACGCAAAGCTTATCAGATAAACAACCTGGAGTCATGGTGCGCCATGTGTTCATAAAAGCTTTGTCAAGTTGATGGAGATCAAAGGCACGGGCATTCGATTGCGACCGAATTAAATACCGGAACCATCTTCCGTTGCTTGCATGATCAAGATGTCTATTCGAAGTCTGCCGGCAGACTTCCGGAAACGTACCTTTGCAGTTCCGACGGACGCATGATCTTCAGCCCCTGCATAGTTTCGCTTGAAAATCATATCGATTGCCATTACACTCGTTTCCGGCTCGGGTGCGGTGTGGGAGACGTGTCCGAAGCTTTGGCCGCTTTGGGTTCCGCCCTGGGATTCGAAGCGGCCTTTCTTATCTATCGTCGATAGGCTTCAATTCCTGACCGCGGTCTTGGCGATCCTCTCGAGACAAGTTCTCCGCTCGCGGGTCTTCATTTTGAGCAGTCACCGATCCCGGTTCGAGCGTGTGCCGCATCGACAAATGTAAGCTTGGCTGGCAAAGGTTCAAAAAAAGATGACGGGACAGTGAGGCTAAAGCGAGATAAATGGTGCGTTTAGAGATACAACCGGCTGAGCGGATCGCTAAGCTCGGCCCCCGGTCCCGGCCAATGCCCTGTCGAGGCGCGGACAATTATGGGACCGGGGAGGCGTTACTAAACAATTCAAATAAGGAGAAGCAAAATCTATGTCTTCCACTACGGAAGTGATCTCTCACTGGAGTACCCTGATCGAGAATTTCCAATACTCCCCGCAAAATTTTTATCAGCAGGTGACCGATGCGATCGCCCGGCGTCAAATGCCGAACGCCACGATAAGCAAGGTCAAATTCAAAGAAGGAAATTTTCTGTCCGCATATCGAGACTATTTAAAGGTCTATTGCGGTCGTGAGAAATTTTATTTCGCGATATGCGGCGGTATGTTCGGCACCGGGTTTTTTGTTTCGTATTGGCAGCTGCAGCAGCCTGACGGTTGTTTCGTACAATTGTTTTCGGGATTCCCTTTGCTGTCAGCTCTGGCAAAAGCTTTGGTCGTTCCCTGGACATACTACCGGGTCGACACGGTTACAATGTTCAACACCGCAACACACCAAGCCATCATCGAAGTCGTCGATTCCATTACATCGGCCGCACAGGGAGTTCGCGGTCTGACCGAAAGTGAAAGGAAACCGGTGATGCGCGAGCTGCTCGCTTAGCAGCGCACCGTCGCATGGGGGAGGCGCTGGTTCCATTTCAATCTGGTCTACCGGAAGGCCGGGAAGAGTCGTTGACTCGACAATTCTATCAGTGGGAGAAGCGTGGACGAGGCTGGCAGCTGTGCTCGTACCCGGTCGAATTGGAGCCGCCGTTTCGACCATTAATAATTTTCGAGACCGGACTCGGAACGGTGGCGGACGACGGCCGCATACATTCATTCTGGAGCCGGATCCGTTCGAATGAACAGCCTGAAAAAGCGAGATCAGGACCGACCGCTTCGGAATACATGCGGCAGATCGCTGAACTTGACGAGCCTCTGGTCTGCCAATATGACAATGATGATTTTCACGAACTGCAGATAATTCTGCCAAGAGACCTGAGGATAACCAAGTCGATCTCGGACCGTCTGCTGTTAAGCGCAACGTACTGTACCAACCCGATCGCGTTTGAGCTTGTCGGAACCGAGGATGAAGTAACGGTCCAGATGGCCGCAACGGACCGGGATGTCGACCAGCTTACAGAGCAACTGACAGCTCACCTCCCAGACGCGATCGTTCGCCGCACCGATGGAAACGTTCTGCACGCGACCTGGGAATCCCGCTTCGGCAGCACCTTGATTGCCGATTTCGGGCTATCGAATGAGTTCATTATTCCGCTCAACACAATTTCCAATCTGGAAGCCGATCCTCTGGTCTCCGTCGTTGGAGCGTTATCACATCTACGGCCAGGCGAAACCGGCGTCCTGCAGGTATTGTTTCAGAGAACGAGAAACGATTGGGCAACCGAGATCCTCGACTCGGTCCAGTTTCTTGACGGAACACCTTTCTTTTCAAACGCACCTGAATTTATTTCGCATGCGAAGCGGAAAGTCATGTCGCCTATCTATGCCGTTGTACTTCGTACTGCGGTAAAGTGTGAAGATCGCGCAAGAGCGATTAAGCTGGTCAGGAGTCTTGGTTCGGGACTCTCTTTGCTGGCAAGCCCGTCTGGTAACGAGTTGATCCCGCTCTCGAACGATGACTACGATGACGACTATCATGAAGTTGCCCTCCTGTACCGTCAGACATTTCGTCCCGGCATGCTTCTGAATCTGGACGAACTGGTTTCTATCGTGCACCCTCCAACGTTGTCCGTTCGTTCCGAGAAACTAGTAAGGGAGAGCGAACACACAAAAGCCGCTCCAAGACTGGTGATCGGGAATGAGCTGATTCTTGGAAAGAACGTTCATGGAGACGAGTCAGTCGAAGTAT
>Ga0207707_10003351_pt1 | contig 14224 bp, 8 predicted proteins | sample KBSC83BmetaG_FD_184336 | JGI IMG/M metagenome (GOLD analysis project Ga0207707, IMG submission 184336) | Corn rhizosphere microbial communities from Kellogg Biological Station, Michigan, USA - KBS C8-3B metaG (SPAdes) (version 2) | ecosystem: Host-associated > Plants > Roots > Rhizosphere ...
CTGAGCGTTAGGAATCTTCGCGAGATACTGCGCGATCAGATTGGCATCCACATCGAGCCGTTGACCAACCGCTAGCGGGCTAACTTGCTCGTGATCGCCCACAACCGCGACGCGATCTCCGAGGTACCATGCCAGAAGGCCCGTCACGTCAGACTGACTGGCTTCGTCGATAATGACGACGTCGAACTTTGCCTTCGCCGCGTCGAAACTCTCGGCGACACGCGACAGAGGCATGATCCAAACGGGAACCGCGTCACGAGCGTCAGCTAAGAGTTTGCGCGCTTCAGCTTGGAGGGCAGGAGCGCGCTTGCCGGTCCCCTTCCCGATTTTCTTCTGGGTTAGGGACCATCCCTGTAGCGCTTGGCTTGCACGCAAATCGACTCGCCTTATCTGACCGAGCCAAGCGCGCCTGTCGATCAGATCGGCTGTGGTCTCCCGAAGCTGTGCGCTATGAGCATGCATACTGCGCATCAGCGCGGCCTCATCGAGAGCGGCCCGTCTATCCACCTCCTGCCGTAGTTGCCGCCACCTCCACGCCACGACAGGATCACCGGGCGGCCGAGCTGCACCATGATCGCCTGCGCGATTGCGGATCGCACGAGCCCACTCCGGTGCGACTGGAGCAATGCTGCCTAACAGAGCATGGCGGCGGACGTAGCAGCCGCGTTTCCTGATGAGAGTCTTCAAGACGCTGTACGCTGCCTCGTACGCGCCCACATCTCGGCCTGCAATCGCTGCACGCAACGTCGCGCATTGTGGAGCATCGTATTCAGCTAGTGCCTTCTCGCACTGATTGAGCCGCCGCTCAGCGACTTCGCGTGCCGTAACGGAGACGCGCGCCGCGATAACCTTCGGCAGCGAGGATCGGAGAATGCCGCATTCGAATGCGAAAGGATCCGCCGGCGACGAACGCGCTGCCTCGCGATCACGCCAGATTTCCCATCGGAAGCCGACGTCTTCCGCAACTTGGGAGATGCGGTGCCACCGCTCATCCCACCACGCAAGCAGGCGCTCTACCTGACGGGTGTACGCGCTCAGTCTAGGTTCGGGTACGTCCCCAAAATCGTCATGCGGTGGGAGACCGGACGGTTCGGCCAGACGAGTCCATCTGACACGAAGGTCTTGTCGCGATTGTTCGAGTTCCGCAGCCATGCGGACAGCACGAATCTCATCCAACGTCTTCGGCTCGCGTCCGTTGCAGCGTGACGAACGGAGGAACCGTCGCCATGAACCGTTCAGCCAACGAGAGAACAGCCCAAGAGATCCATGACGTTCGACATGTCTTTCGAGCGTCCGCGCGAGAATCACCGCCTCGTCAGTTGCTACGTCGCTCGCGAGCTCGGGAGAGTATTGGATGAAATGGGCTAGTGATTTTTCAACCAGCACCTCCGCGGCTCTTACCCGGCGGTCCAGGTCGCGCCATAGATCTGCGTTCGAACCGCCGCCATAACCCGCACCCACGATAGTCAGTTGCCATGGCTCAATGTGAGTCAGCTCTTCATTCGTGTCGCGAACTAGCTCACCGAACCGGCGCAATCCATTCGAATCCGCTTCCTGAGCCGCGTGCTGCCAACAGAGGCTGTAGTCAGCCGGCTCAGTCGCTGCAAGTGCACCAACCATTTCTACAAAGGCCTGTGGAGTCTCGAGAGAGTCCAGCGTCGGAACACCGGCTGCAATCCCTTGCTCTTCGCTCGGATTCAACTCGGCGTTGGACGCATAGAGCTCCAATACTTCCTCACGCGTCAACGGAAGAGGTGCGCCTGCCTCGATAGAATTTGGAATCCAGTCGCTACCGTCCTGATGCTGCGTCGTCCAACGTGCCGCCTCAGAAGCGCCGACAGACTCTCCGGCAATCAATATCGGTTTGTACTCTGATTCACGAATCAGCTTCAAGTCTTTGGCGCAACGGGCGATCTCACTATTCAGAGCAGCTCGTGCCTCAGACAGGTCTGCTACTTCCTTCTCTAGCGTTGTTTGGTTAGCCGTCGTTAGACGCGTGAGAATAGCCTTGACAGCTTGCTCCATCTGCACTCGGCCGTCGAGATCATTGTCTAGGAGTGCGACGCAAAGCGGCCGTAGAGTTTCTACAATCGATCCTCGGAGAACCTTGAGTGCCTTCGTGCTATGGCTAGTTACTAATACACGCTTTCCGTGCGCCACGAGGTGTCCGATTAGGTTCGCGATTGTGTGACTCTTTCCGGTTCCCGGCGGCCCCTGGACGACGATCGCCCCATGTCGCTCAAGGGCGCGCGCTACATGGATCTGTTCTTCATTCGCCGGCTTGCTTAGGAGAATCTCCGGGGGCTCGCCCCAGGGAGACCATTGGCCTAACTGCGGCTGATCCGCAATCGGCTGGTCTACCCCCACGAGTCTCGTCAACGCAACGGGCACTTCCGCTCGTCGCTCGAGATCGGCGAGTACGCGGTCGAATGCCGCGGGAAAGCCGGAGGGGCGATCTCGGAGAAAAAGTACCGGATCGCGCAATATGACAGGCTGCTTGGTGGCGGCAGGTACGGTTTCGGCCGTACCGAACATTCCGTTAGGCGCTAAGAGTTGTACGAGCCGTCTCAGGTATTGTGTTGTTCCCTCCTGCTCGAGCGGATGATAGCCGCCTACTCTGACCTGCTCGCGGAGCTCGGTGAGCTGCGTTGGCGACAATGCCTCGCCCGCCGACAAGACCGCCGAAAACAACTCGGCCTCGCGATCTGTATCGAGAACCCTAAGTGCGGGAATGTCTGCGTCGAAGACGACTTCTACGCGCTGGAGAATGACCGGATGATCGATGGAACCAGAAGTCGTACTCCAGATCAAACGGCCGTCGCCAAGCACTAGTTCGTAGCGCTCGCTCTCGCGATCAATTCGCCCTTTCAACTCATATAGGCGCTCGAAGATTCGCATCGCCTGGCGTGCTGGTCGTTCGACATAAGCCCACTCGTTCCACTGCGCTTGCCAAATTCGAAGTGCCTTTACTCGCTTTGCATCTTCGTCGAAGCGTTCTGTAATCGTCTCGCCATTTCGAGTGATGTTCCGGGTCTCGTCGACAGCGATCGAGCCGTCGGGTTCGCGCCAGCCAGCCTTCAGGAAGTCGAGAATGGCGTCGGGAGGTGTCGGCGCTTTCGTGATATCGGGCCGACGTACAGTGATGAGGGCCTCATCTTGCGCCGCCGGACCCAGAGAAGTCTCTGTTGCGGATGGCGACAATTGGACGCTTCCGATCGCGATACACGGATGCTGCGGCAGCTCTCGCAGCCAGAGGGACCAATGGTGATCCGCGATCCTTCTTGTAACCGGAGCGTTGCGCTCCGCGAATGCCTTGAGGAAGCGAAATAGCTGCTTGGTTAGAGCAACAGCCGCATTAGCAGAATCACTGATAGAAGAAGTAGTCATCGATTGGTGGCGCTTTCAACGTTGAAAGCGGGCCGACTGGGATGCACAAGAATCTCGTTAGCCAAGATGGTCGGTTAGCGCACAATTGTCTTCCAGTGACTTCAGCAACGGTACCTGTACCAAGCGGGCCCCTGGTTGCATTCGCTCGGCGCCCGGCGATCATGCACGTCGGCTTCTCCTAACGCAAGAGTGGGCGGCGGACAGGGGCGCTGGATGTACGATAGTCGGGTCGCAGCGTTGGGCCAACGGATGGCGCACACAATGATCTTCCGCGCGCCCTAACGAGGCAAACAGGCTTACCTGGCGCGCCTTGGGTCTCATTAGATGCGAGCGACACCGAATTCATCGTCCTGAGTACTGTATCGCGTCAAGCAGCCTCAACAGACCGCACCATCGCGCTTGTGACCGCCTCGGACATCGCAAGTCTCTTTCGTAGGCGAAGAGCCATTCCTAACCGGAGGTGACCCGTGGCTCGCTCCTGGCTGCTGTCCATTCTGACCCTCGTGCCTCTGACAGCCGGTCTTAGTGCTACCTCGCACGTCGAGCAATGCCCGTTAGTCGTCGATAGCGTGTCGTCCGTTGGCATTTCGGCCAAGATTGCATTTCATAACGAAGCTGGCTTCCCTGTGCGTGTTCTCGTCTTTCACATCACGTATGCGGACCCGCTCGGAGCCTACCACGAGGACACGGTACGCAGTGACATGCTTATCCAGCCGTATCAACGCCTGTCCGTTGAGACGCCACCGATGACTAAAGCGATTGTCGTGTGGTCGACCCTAGGAGCCTCAATTTCATGCAAAGCTGTCGACAACTAGAGGAGCAGTTTCCTGCCCAAAAATTGGAATCAGAAGTTCGCGCGCAACCTCCATTCCAATATTCCACCTCCTTCGTCGTTCAGACACGGGTCTAACGCAATGAAAGCCTGCCGCTACTGTGCCGAAGCCATCCAGGATGCCGCGATCGTCTGTAAACATTGCGGTCGGGACTTGAATCTGGTCGATTCAGCGAATGCCGCTTCGCGAGCAGTCGACGAGAAAGTAAGCCCAATGGCGCCAGCCCCGAAACGAACACCCGGGATACTACTGCTTGCCCTTGGCTGTGTGCTTGTGGCGGTGGTCGCCGCGCAATTCGCTCGGGAAGGCGTCGCAGGTAGCACGCCACGATCCCAGCACGATATGACACAAGTCATTCCCCTCGCCGACACTGCCGCGCTCGAGATTTCCGCCGGCGGCATGCAGTCGATCTCGTGGGACGCTAGCCGGTATCGCACTTGTAGAGTAACGGGCCGCATCATTGGATTGGCTGGAGGTCTAAAGGATGTTGACGTTTCTGTAGTCGATGAAGACGGATTCATCAATCTGCAGAACCATACTCAGGTGAAGGCGTACTTCGACAGCGGCAAGGAGGCTGCGGTAACTGTCGACTTGTCCCTTGCCGGAGGCAAGAAGTACTACGTCGTCATTTCCAACGCCTTCTCAGTATTCACGTCGAAGACTGTACAAATCCAACACCTAGATGCGATGTGCTACTTGTCCTAGTTAGGCATCCGCGGTCACGAGCTGCTACCGGGCAGATGCGACACCCGGCAAAATAGCGGTCGCGGGTCATAAGCGAGGTCACCGGCTCCGCTAGGCTAGTGCCTGCGCCAACCCTTGCCACGTAATTGTCAGCGGCGCCCCCAGCACGACCTGGTGAGATGCCGGCAGCGTTAGGTCGTCTAGGTGGAAGTTCTCAAGGCCAGGGTATCCCAACGGTAACATTGGCTGCTGTAGCTCGATACAATAGTAGAGTTTTCCGCCCGGCGCGGGATAACCGAGCGCCAGCAGCTCCGCGTCTGTTACCAGTCGTGGGCCGCCGATGATCGGATAAAGAACTGCTCCCCGAATAGAATTCCCATAAAGGAGAAGAAACTCCGAGGAGAGTTCTTGTGAGTTGAGTCCGACCGCGCCATTGCGGGAGTCCGCCCGCAGATTGTAAAGCGCGTGCTTTCGAATCCAATCGAGATGCGATTGGCTCTTCACGTATCCTAACAGAACCAACGCATCCGCAGGCGGTTGATGTAAAAATTCGGCTGCCTCTACGACCTTACTTACTACGGGCGTTGCCGCGAATGACCTTTCGCTCCAGAACCGTGATCGCTCGTGTTGTGTGATTTGCGACGCAACGTGGGTTATCGTGTCATTAAGAAATGTCTCGATTGCGGTAGCGCCTATCGCAGCACCGTCTTCAGCGGGTTGAAGGCCGAAGGCGCCCAAGCCCGGCAACAACTCGTGATATTCTCTGCACTCTCTGACGTCGCTACCGGGATAAATCACGTAGGCGCCCGCTGAGCGGCGAATTGCATCCCGGTACGCGTGCATCTTTAGTAGATCTTCTCGCAGCGGACCCGCCTCTGCCGATTGCGCTGCGGTATCCAAAGGATCGTCTGTGGCAGCCGAATCGGATTCGAGGATCTCGAGAAGACTCTCAATTCGATACTTGGCGTCGAAATGCAGCCAAACGTCGGGTACATCGACGCTGACGCCGCCAGTCGGCGTTAGGCGCACCGAGCAATCAGGTCGCATCGCCATGGACCAGGACGTGCCGGGCGCACGACCGCGCGGAAAAGTACGATTAAAGTACAAGTCAACATCTATCACCCGACCGAGTCGGCGCACTGCGCCACTCAGCACTCGTTGCCTTCCACGAACGAGGCCAAGACTCAAGCCGGATTCGTCACTCTGAACTAGGCGTCCGAAGTCGAACGACTGACCGCACAAGCGAGCCAATACGTTGGCAAGCTGAAAGAAAGTCCAATACTCGAACAGCGCTGCGACGTTTCGCTGCCCAGCGCCGAAGACATTCTCACCTCCCGGCCAACTTAGCTTAGAGGCGAAGGCAGAACACAAGTACGCGCGATAGATATCGCGGTATCCTGCTCGCTGTTGAAGAATCGTACTGGCAGCCGGAAACTGATCGAGATCGCCGACCCCACGAAAAAGATCATTCGTTAGGACGTAATCGAGCTCGACTAGCGAAGCAGTCACCTCTGCTGTTCCGCGTCGCACTGGGCTGCTTGCCGGCAATCGCTGCAACGCACTCTCAACGCGTGCGATCTCGCTACGCCAGCTCTCCAAAGCAAATTTGACGAAGCGATTCGGTAGGTTATCCAGCGAATCGTGTGCAATCGTGACCAGTATCTGGCGAGTCGACAGGCGCGCGTCGCCATGACTTGCCGGGCGTCCGCCTGCTTCGCTCATAATCCAGCCGGCTTCTGCTAGCTTGCGAACTATCTTGGATGTTGGTTTGAGTCCCTTCGCCGGATTGCGCCGATCTTCCGACTCTTCCCAATATGAGTATGGATGACTGAGCACCATGCGGACGGCTGCGCGGAACAACTCATCCGAGAGAAGGCTCTTCAAGAAACAAAAACGTTGATAGAGCGTTCGCGCGTCCGCCTCCTCATCTATTTCGAAATGATGCTCGGCCGGCGCAAAACGCTCCATGACAACTTCCGCCATCTGCGTCGCCACGTCTCGCATCATCCACTGGTACTGCCGCAGATAATCGAACTTCTTAGAGCGCACTTCGAATTTGGCTTGCCCAACGGGGCGGCCATCCCGACTCACCGTAACTGGGACGAGCCCAGTAGCGAGTCCTATCCGAATGCGACCGGAGCTTCCGGTGCGGTCGTCGGGAAGGAAGATCTCCGGGCGGTCTGTGGCATAACCTCCTGCGCCGCGCGGTTGAATTGCATAGCGGTACTCTGTGCTCTCGATGAGCTGAATCGGTGCAAGCGCCGTGTCGCGATCGAGGTCTTGGCGCAGATCGAGAAGCGCAGCGCTCTCGACTGGCGTGGTGGGAAGCAGCTCTATTCTTAGGCGAACATCGGTCTCGCGCTCACCATCGAGGAGCACCATGCTCGCGTCGGTGACCGCTCCTTGTATCATTCCGAGAAGCTCGCGAACTGATTCGAGCGAAGGCTGCGGGTCATGCGTTTGACCTTGTCGAAGGACATAGGCAGAGCAGCAGTCGTGGAGAGAGGAGCCAACGGATCGAACCTTTCGGACGCAATCATGTCGTTAGGCGCGAACGCCTTTGGTGCGACGCAGTACCGCCCAAGCGCCGATAGCGTTGGCTCAAGGCGCCGGCGGGATCCGTGTAGCCTCGGCATGATCTTTTGCAGGAGTACAAGGTCTAAAGCAGCGAGCCAGCTCGGCTCGCCGGCACCGGCTAGCATCGCGGCGAATCGCACGGCCTCGTGCGCGATCCGATGCCCAAATTCGAAAGCTCCTTCACTTAGGAGATCGTGTAGTGAACGCAGAGCGCTATCGAAGTCCTCTCGATCGCGGGGCAGATCGGAAAACTGCCATTCCTTATCACGCGCGATCTGCAGAAAGCCCCGTACTAACGCGTCGTCACCTGGCTCACTCTCGAGAGGCCTGTGCGCATCGAACCGTAACGCAGAAGACGGAACCTTGAATTCGATTGTGTTGGCGCGATCGAGGACCTTTGGCGAGAACATGTACGTCGTCTCATCGACGTTCACCGTGCCAATGATAAACAAGTTGTCGGGGAAACGTATTTTCGCCGACTCATCTTCAACGGCACGCCAAAGCCCGCTCTCCAGTTCCAAGTTGGGCAAGCAAGCGACGTCCGATTCCATTCCAGACAAGACATCTGCGAAATATCGCTCGACGTGTGCGAGGTTCATCTCGTCGAGAATCAGCGCGTACGGATTTGTCGGATCGCCCGTGGCCCTCAGAATGAATTCGAGCGCTTCCGGTACACACCACGCCCGCCGACCCTCGACCACCGGAAGCAGCGCGTCTTCGTAGCCGAGAAGTGCCTCTGGGCCGGTCCAATCCGGGCGCACCGGCACTACGCGATACCTGTCGGTCCCACACCATTGTCCGAAATGCAAGGCGATCTGCGTCTTTCCCGATCCTGATAGCCCGGTCAGAATCAGGAAACGCTTTGCGGCGAGGCTTGCTACAAAGGTCCTCGTGAACTGCAAATGCTGCGGACCAAAATCGATATTGCTAGTCGTCAGACACTGTGCGAAAGCGTCCACAATAGCGCGCAGATCTGCCACAGGTGCCGCGCTTTTCGTTCGCTGTTGCTCGGCAATCAGCTCGTCGATCGTTTTTGCCTGCAGCGGCGTGAGCGAAAAGTTCGTGCCTTGCGGCGCGCGAAGAATCGACAGGTCTTGAAGAGCCGGTACGTTTGCGAGATCGCGCCTCAAGAGCGGGTGGATCAGTTTGCTCACAATTTTCAGCGCCACTCGTAACTGCGGGTCAATCAGACCATCGGGATTTTTCGCAAAGCGCGCGACCGCCTCGTCCATTCGTCGGATGGTCGGCTGGTCTTCGACGATCGCGGTGCCAAGGATACCCGCGTCCGGTCCGGATTGCCACAGATAGACCTTGTCACCCGCTGCAACTTCGTCGGCGTGTTGGCGCACCAAATAGGTGAAACCTTGGAGGTACGACATGGCTTCGCCGAGGTCCCACCTGTCAGGATTGCTTTGAAAGATCCAGCTGCGGGTCGACGGTGCGGGAATTGGCATTCGTGCGGGCAACGCCAAGTAGGCGTCGTACGCGAAGAGAACGGCCTCCAGATCAGAGGCGAGAGCGCCATCACTTGGGACGTTACCGGCTTCGTAGTACTTGTAGGCGATCGTCGAGACTTCGTAGTCTGCGCCGACGCCACTTGCGGCGGTCAGGTCAAGCCTGTCGTCTAGACGAAAGCCTGCCTTGCCGAGCGACGCGCACTGTCTTCTGATATCGGCCGCCGTTGCTTTGAGCAACTTTCGACCTTCGGTCCGACCAAGTCGTTTGAACGGATCGGTTACACCCTGATTGAAGGTGAGATACACGCCGGACATGTCCTGACGAAACAGGTACACGACGTAGACGCCGTGCTGAGTCGTGTCCGTCTCTTTGCGATCTAGAAGGGCGATCCACGGTACGTTAGTCCAATTGCCCTGACCGACAGACCACCTGACCGACAATCCCGTGCGGCCTCTTACTGAGCTCAACGCCTGGATAGCAGCTTGAATATTCCGGAAGGAGTCCGTAATCGGGTGGCGGCCAGAAAACGAATCACCGCTTCTTGCGCTCCGGTATGTTGCTAGGATTCGCTCGAAAGAAGATTGCAATTCGATTGTTACGTCAGCCTTGATTGTCATGAGAACCAGTCAACTCGTGGCGTTGCGGTCCCGTTCTTGGAAGGCTCATGGCGCGCCACGACACAGAGGGAGGGGAGATGGTTGATGGCAACGATAGCGCTGCAGGTTGGACAACAAATTTGACGATCAATGGGTTCCTGGCGCCGAGCGAAGAGGCGGCACCTCTGAGGGCCGGCGCCACCTGCGCCGTACAGTCATTCCATGCGAAGTGCTCGTGCTAGCGTTAGTCAAGCGCAATGATCGCCCTTGCATGGAGCCGCCCCAGCACAACGTGTGCAAGAAGATCTCTTCTCGCAAGTCTCGCCAGGGCAGAGTAGCACCGGAAGAGTCCCGACCAGACTGGCGCCTTACGACATCGAGCGCGTCAATCTGGGCTTGCGGCCGGATAGGCGACGTGGGGGGTCTTGTCCAAGTCCACGCAACCTTCAGAGCTCGCGATCCCATAGCGGAGGCGTCGCGATGTATGTCTAGCTTCTTTCGATTTCGCTGGCTAACGCCTTGAGCTGCGCACTCCTCTCTCTGGCTAGCTTCGCCAAAATCATCGGCCAGCCTACCGGCGGCGATCGATAACTGGGGTTGGTTGGATCGAGGCGCGCCTGACGCACCAGCTGAACTGACACTCGAGCGGCTCGCGCAATCTCGGCGTGGGTGATGCAACCTGCGAGCCGGTCAGTCGCTTCTTTGAACGTCATCGCGATTTGCCGTCTATCTAGTTATTGACGCAACCCAGGGCGTATATTATCATATATACAGCGAACGCTAGTGCAATACGCGCTGAGTCAGAACGAGCCCGTAGAAATTGGGAGGTTTGTCCGTGGCTTACACATACTCTCAGGTACGCGTTCGTCATAAGTCGGCGGACGACTTCGCGCCATTCGAAGTTCGACGGTACGGTCGCCATTGGGAGGTGCGAGATCCAGCCGGCGATATCATCTGCCTAACCGTCTATCGCAGAGGTGCAGCCGAAGTAGTACGCCGCCTAAAACTCACCTTTGACGTGCGGCGCCAGGAGCAGTAAGTCCCTATACATGGCAATGCGGTCAGCGGCCGGGCCGCATTCACTGTTCCGTTGCCAGCCATCGCTGAAACTCGGCGATTCGGCAGGCATTGGGGAATATTTGGTGGGACCGGTCAGTTGGTTTGGTTAACAGCCTGTCTCAGGGGTGCGGCTGAGGCGGTGCGGCGCCTCAAACTCACCCTGAGATCGAATTATCGCGAATAACTTTTGCTTCCGAGAAGCTGAATTACAGATAATCTAACGAGCCGCACGCGACCGCGTTGCTGTCAACCCTGCGACTACGAAGCGCTGTGGCACGCTAGCATGACTTAGGGTAATGGGCGTTGTACTCTGGCGAACTCGGAAGGTAACTGCCGAGATTCACCAGACAATGTTAAGAGTCGCCAGGCGGTGTCGTAAGGACTCGCGTCAAGTCGGAGACAGGACATGATCAAGGCAACAGATTTACTTCCAGCCATTCGTGCCGCGGGGTACTCCGGATAGAGCGAAGACATGCGCCTCATACACGTTCGCAGCGACGATATTGTCGGGGAGCAGTGGCGGCTTTTGCTGCGCTTCTCCTATGACCGAAACGTTAGCACCGCGATGTGCGAACTGGGTCATGCGGCGCCAGCAGCTGACACCTTGGCGTTGGTCACGGGAGCGGTGCGCCAAGCGCATGCCTACTTTGATGCGGCCGCGCTGGCGCCGCTAGATATCGCGCCGCTTCTCCTGTACTACGGCGCCACGAACTTGTTAGGCGCAGTAAATGTCCTGCGCAGCGGCGACGCGTCGTTGCCGATTCAACACCATGGTATGCGGCTCGATCCACCGACGCCGCACGCCGAGATCGGCGACACCTCATTCATCACGCGCGACGCGAACCACGGTGCCCTAGGCGCGTTGGCGAAGCTCGCCTCGGCACCTCTGGTGGCGCGCCCAGGTGTGAAGTGGACACTCCGCGAAGTACTTGCGACGATCCCAAATATCGGGGACCACTTCGACTGGCCGTACAAGGAACACCCGCAAGCGGTAGTGGCTGTATACCCTGCACGTCGTGAGCACGAGACCGTAGATCGCATCCGCGTTGCCGACTTTGGAAAACGCGACCCACTTACTGTTCTCGCAGCAGTCCCTCGCTTTCGCGAGGCATATCTCCGCCCATACGATGGTCACGAGTGGATAGTGCTTTTCAGGCGAAGGGCCGGCATCGACCTGTGCGAGTACTCCTTCATGGGACAGAGGTACTTGAATCTTGGCCTGCCGAAAGGACGCCATGTTCTCAGCCTGCCGCAGGCCGTCTCGTTCTTCATGGCTCTCTACGTGCTCGGCACCCTCTCGCGATACCACTCAGCAGTGTGGCATCCGTTCGTCAGAACGGACAAGACCGGTGAGCGTGGGGCGGTCGAGCGCTTCGTGGAGACGGCCCGTCGCCTGGTGCCCCGTCTCGCCCTTGAGTTGCTCTACGATGCGCGATGGTTGTTCGACTCGCGGCCGGCCGAGGACGAAGATTCGCGCGAGCACCTCGTCGTGGAGGATGTTGAGAGAATCGTGCGGCAAGAGCGTCGACTTCTTGACGAAGAGTACTGGAATGAATGAGGTGCCGGCTGAGACCAGTTCTGCATTGGATGCTGCCTTCGCACTGAGTCGCGAAATTAAGGAGCACCCAATGACCTTGGCGCTGCACACACTTTTGCGCGATCTCCGCGGTGATTTCGATCCGTCCTTGGCACGTCGGACGGGGCGCGCGCCTTACGGATTCGCAGCGGAGAGCCTGGGTCCACGCCTATCTGGTTACGCTATGATTGCGTTCACGCGTGCCATCGGCACAGGCGGGCCATATGCGTCGCTCCCGCCGCTGACTAACGACGAACAGGAATTAATCCTGCGTTCGTACGTTAGTTTCGTGCGCGTCGTCCGCCTGGCAATGGAGCCGTTACTAGTCGTGGCGCCACAGATGTGGGACGTAGTTGACCCGGACCGACCTCTCGTTCGTCTACAACGACCTGCGTCGCACCTACTGGCTGATCTGCAATCCATGACGACCGGGCCATCGAACGATGAGGCTGCGGCACCCTTCCGGCTATGGTCCGCCGCAGCGGAGGAAAGACTCGTTCGTGCTCTACACGCGCATCCGGCCCACGCGCTGATTCGCGAACTGCTCGAGGTGCCGGCCGCGCGCAACCTACTTTATGGATCGGCGGATGCAGCACGACTCCAAGTGCGGGACTTACGCCGAGCGCTGTGGCGGGCTGGCGCTCATGGGATTCCCGACGACTGGACCATCCCGATGCATATGTCTGAGACGGGCTCTGGTGCGCGCGCGCGCTTCCGCGCTGGAGCCGCCCTCCTGGCACTTCGTTGCAGTGCGTGGGTTCTCGAGCAGTTGCTCTACCAGCGACTCAACGACAAAAAGCCGATTATCTCCGATGACATCGTTGTGAGCGTCCCGTCGAGAGGATGGAGCGAGATAGCAATTGGAGCGACGGTCCGAGTGATCCCGTTGGAGCGTGGACATCGGTTCGGGGACATCCGCGGGGAGTTTCTTGCGTTCGTTACTGCTAGAGACGCTCTGACCGCTACTGGCGGCGCGATGGCCTTGGCGGAGGTAGTCGTGCGCTCGAGTATCGCTAACGAATATGGCGAAATCGAACAGCTCGATCTTCGCCAAGTGGACTCCTTCCTTAACCCCTATCCAGGGCTTACGCTGGATCCGCTACACCTGGAAGCGAGCGAGGGCTCCGCGACAAATGGCCAGCTACCTCGGTAGCGGCGAGCTCGGGTTGCAGCTCGCCCTTGGTGTCGGATCATCGGCGTGCACGCGCTGAAAGTTCCAAGCTGCACGCCTAACCGCAGGACTAAGCTCGGGATAGTCGTCAATAGTGCGCCCGTTGACGAAATAGGTGTTGCTCTCTATCGGTGTGGGGCAGCAGGAAGAACCTCGTACTTACCGTCCCGTTACCCGCACTCACTAAACCCACACACATGACACTTCACACACCCCTCGGCATACTCCAACTGCGATCCGCAATCCGGACACGTCCCCATAAACCCGCCATTGTCCGTCACCGCGTCAAACCCGAGCTGCCCCTGCGCACCGCCTAACGTCGCATCCCCGCTCCCGCTCGGCGCCACGCGGACGGATCCAGTGATCTGCTCCCTCGCCGGCACCCCACCCTGCTTCGACCCGCCCTCGCCCAAGAGCTCCTGCTGAACCCCCTGCTTCTCCCTCCACCACTGCTCGATCGCAATACCGATCGCGTCCGGAACCGACAGCACCTTGTTAGGCCCAAGCCCGATCGGCCGGTCCGATGCGATCCCCCGGAGCTGCTTGTGCACTTCCATGAGCGGAATCCCGCTCCGTAAGGCCAACGACAGCAACCGACCCATCGCCTCCACGTCCGCCATCGCCGCGCCGCCGGCCTTGCCCAACGTGATGAACACCTCGAACGGCTGACCGCGATCGTCCTCCGTGATCGTCACGTACATCGTGCCCAACGGAGTCTCCATCCGCCGCGTGGTTCCCCGCAACGTGTCCGGCCGAGCCCGCTTGGCCCGCCGTTGGGCATTCTCGGCTTCGCTCTCGTAGAGCATCTTCTTGAGCCGCCCGATCTCCGCCTGCGACTCGGCCAGCTGACCCGCGAGCTCGGCCACCTCGCGCTTGTTGTCCG
>Ga0207707_10003352_pt1 | contig 14222 bp, 14 predicted proteins | sample KBSC83BmetaG_FD_184336 | JGI IMG/M metagenome (GOLD analysis project Ga0207707, IMG submission 184336) | Corn rhizosphere microbial communities from Kellogg Biological Station, Michigan, USA - KBS C8-3B metaG (SPAdes) (version 2) | ecosystem: Host-associated > Plants > Roots > Rhizosphere ...
GGCTGGCCCAGCCGCTCAAGGATCTCGCCTCGCCCGAGTATCGCCAGCGCGACCGCGACGGCAGCGAACTGACCACGCTGCCGCCGGTCTGGGGCGGCCTCGCACCGCATCCGCAAACCGTCGACGGCCGCCGTTACCACATCGACGAGGACGCCATCCGCGGCCTGCCCAACCAGCCGTTCGCGCTGCGCACGCCCGAAGGCGCACTGCTGCCGCAAGGCGTGATCACCCGCGACCTGGTGCATCGCTTCTACGAGAACCAGCTGCAGATCAACGGCGGCCGCAACGACGGCTTCGTGGCGTGGGGCAATACCGGCGCGATGCCGATGGGGCATTACGCCGACAGCGCCAGCCAACTGCGGCTGTGGCGACTGGCCGCGCAATACACCTTGTGCGACAACTTTTTCATGGGGGCCTTCGGCGGCTCGTTCCTCAACCATCAATACCTGGCTGCGGCGCAGCCGCCGTTCTTTCCGCAGGCCGACCAGGGCCCGGCAAAGTTCCAGATCGCCCAGTTGCAGGGTGACGACCCCACCGGCGTCCTGCCGAAGTTCGCCGAGGATTCACCCGCAAGCGCGATGCAGGGCCGCCCGAAGTGGGCCTCGCGCGACGCCATCACGCCCGACTTCTGGGTGGTCAACACGCTCGGCCCGGCCTACGCACCCGGCTTCAGCCACGACCCGCGCGATCCGCGGCTGGCCGATCCGGCCAGCCCGAACACCTTGCCGGCGCAAACCCACCTGACCATCGGCGACATGCTGTCGCAGGCGGGCGTCGACTGGGCCTGGTATGCCGGTGCCTGGCAGCTGGCGCTCGAAGGGCGCGGCGACGGCAACCACAAGGAGTTCCCCGAGGTGCCGGATTTCCAGCCGCACCATCAGCCGCTCAACTACTTTCGCCAGTTCGCGCCGGGCACCGCGGCGCGGCAGCAGCACCTGCGCGATGCCGGCGTCGGCAACAGCGCCGACCGCAACCATTTCATCGCCGCAGCGGAAGCCGGCACGCTGCCGCCGGTGGCGTTCTACAAGCCGCAGGGCAACCTCAACATGCACGCCGGCTACGCCAGCATCGAGGCGGGCGACGAGCACCTGGCGCGCGTGGTCGAGGCCCTGCAGAAGAGCCCGCAGTGGCCGCACATGCTGGTGGTGCTGACGGTGGACGAGAACGGCGGTTGGTGGGATCACGTGGCGCCGCCGAAAGGCGATCGCTGGGGCCCGGGCACGCGCATTCCGGCGATCGTCATGTCGCCGCATGCGAGGAAGGGTTTCGTCGACCACACCATCTACGACACCGGCTCGATCCTGCGCTTCATCACCCGCCGCTTCGGCCTCAAGCAACTGCCCGGCCTGAAGTTGCGCGACGCTTCGATGATCGCCGCCGGCGGCCCGCCGCCGGGCGACCTCACCGCCGCGCTGCAGTTCGCAACGGCCTGACCCGCCATCCACGGAAACCCCGCCATGCGCGAGCTGTACCCGGAGATCGAGCCGTACCACACCCATCGCCTCGCGGTGGACGCGCTGCACACCTTGCACGTGGAAGAGTGCGGCAATCCGCTGGGCCTGCCGGTGGTGTTCCTGCATGGCGGCCCCGGCTCGGGGCTGGCCACCTACCATCGCTGCTTCTTCGATCCCGCGCGCTACCGCATCGTGCTGTTCGACCAGCGCGGCTGCGGACAATCGACGCCGTTCGCCGAACTCGAGCGCAACACCACGGCGCACCTGGTCGCCGACATCGAAGTCATCCGCAAGTACCTGGGCATCGAAAGCTGGGTGGTGTTCGGCGGCTCCTGGGGCTCGACCCTGGCGCTGGCGTACACACAGGCACACCCGGAGCGTACCCTGGGCATCGTGCTGCGCGGGATCTTCCTGGGGCGACCGCAGGAGTTGCGCTGGTTCAACGAACTCGACGGTGGCGCGGGGCAGATCTTCCCCGAGCGCTGGACGCGCTTTCGGGATTTCATCCCGATTGACGAACGCGGCTCGATGCTGGACGCCTATTGGCAGCGCCTGACCAGCACCGACGAAGCCGCCCGGCTGGCCGCGGCCCGGGCCTGGAGCGCGTGGGAAGGCGGCAGCACCACGCTGATCCACGAACCCGACTCCGCCGGCATCTTCGAGAATCCCCAGCTCGCGGTCAGCCTGGCGCTGATGGAAGCGCACTATTTCCGCCACGCGCTGTTTCTCGAACCGAACCAGCTGCTGCGCGACATCGATCGCATCCGCCACCTCCCCGCCACCATCGTGCACGGCCGCTACGACATCATCTGCCCGGCGATCAACGCGTGGGAGCTGAGCCAGGCCTGGCCCGAGGCCGCCCTGCACATCGTGCTTGCCGGCCACAGCGCGGCCGACCCGGCGATCGTTGATCGACTGGTGGAAGCCACCGACAAGTTGGCGGATCGATACTGCTGAGAGCGCATCGGCCGGGGAGTCACCCGGCCGGCGCAAGAATCGGATAGCACGCCACGGCGAACTGCGCGAGGATCGGCATGCCCCATCCGGAGTCACCCCGTCATGCTCACCCTGTACGACTACCTCCCCTCGCAGAACGCCTGGAAGGTGCGCCAGTTGCTGCGCCACCTCGACCAGCCATATCTCACCGAGTGGGTCAGCATCTTCGAAGGCGAGGGCCAGACCGAGGCCTTCCGGCGCATCAGCCCGACCGGCACGGTGCCGGCGATCCGGCTCGACGACGGCCGCACCCTGGCGGAATCGAACGCGATCCTGAGCTATCTCGCCGACGGCTCGGCGTACCTGCCGGCCGATCCGTTCGGCCGTGCGAAAGTGCAGCAGTGGCTGCATTTCGAGCAGGAGCGGGTGGAGTCGGTGATCGGCGCGCTGCGTCATTGGACGATGACCGGCAAGCTGGCGCGCCGCTCGCCAGAGTTGGTCGACAGCAAGCGCCGCACCGCCGTGCGCACGCTGGGCATCCTGGAAGGCGAGTTGTCGACTCGCGCCTTCATCGCCGGCGAGCACTACGGCATCGCCGACATCGCGCTGTTCGCCTACGCCAGCCGCGCCGAGGAAGCCGGGCTCGCGCTCGACGCCTATCCGGCCTTCCGCGCATGGATCGGGCGAGTCGAGGCCCAGCCGGGTTTTCTCGCCACCATGCACCCCTACGCGATCGACCCGCATTCGTCCCGCGAGCTGCCCTGATCTTTTGTCACAGGCCGACAGCGGGACGGCAATGGCATACTCGGGTTTTCCGGCCCGAGAGATCTCCCGCCCATGCGCCTGCTTTCCGCCCTTGCCCTCGGCACGCTGCTGCTGCCGCTGGCCGCCCACGCCAACGATCCGAACTCCTACGCCCAGCCTGACCAGGTGCGCGTGACGCATCTGGATCTGAACCTGACGATCGACTTTCCGCACAAGCAGCTCGATGGCCAGGCCACGCTGAAGCTGGACTGGAAGAACCCCAAGGCGCAGTCGCTGGTGCTGGACACGCGCGACCTGAAGATCGCGAAGATCGAAGCCCTCGGCAGCGACGGCAGGGCCACGCCGCTGAAATACGCGCTGGCGCCGCGCGACAAGCAGCTCGGCAGCAAGCTGACGATCGCCACACCGAAGCGCCCGGCGCAGGTGCGCATCGTCTACACCACCTCGCCCGAGGCGTCCGGCCTGCAGTGGCTGACCCCGGCGCAGACCGCCGACAAGAAGCTGCCCTTCATGTTCTCGCAGTCGGAGTCGATCCACGCCCGCTCATGGGTGCCGCTGCAGGATTCGCCGGCGATCCGCTTCACCTACGACGCCCACGTGAAGGCGCCGAAGGACGTGCGCGTGGTGATGAGCGCGATCAACGACGCGAAGCATCCGTTGGATGGCGATTTCAAATTCGACCAGCCGCACCCGATCCCGTCCTACCTGCTGGCGATCGCCGCCGGCGACCTCGCGGCGAAGGAAACCGGGCCGCGTTCGGCCGTCTATGCGGAACCGTCGGTGGTCGACAAGGCCGCGCACGAGTTCGAGGACACCGAGAAGCTGATCGCCGCCACCGAGCAGTTGTACGGCCCGTACGCGTGGGGCCGCTACGACATCCTGGTGCTGCCGCCGTCGTTCCCATACGGCGGCATGGAAAACCCCAACATGACGTTCGCCACGCCGACCGTGCTGGTGGGCGACAAGAGCCTGGTCTCGCTGGTCTCGCATGAGCTGGCACACTCGTGGTCGGGCAACCTGGTGACCAGCGCCGCGTGGCGCGACATCTGGCTCAACGAGGGCTTCACCACCTACGTGCAGGGTCGCATCACCGAAGCGGTGTACGGCAAGGCGCTGGCCGACGAGGAAGCGCTGCTGTCCGCCCGCGCACTGCAGAAGAGCATCGGCGCGATGGCACCCAACGCGCAGAAGCTGGCCCCCGATCCGCGCGGCATCGGCGCCGACGATGCGCTGTCCGACGTGGCCTACGACAAGGGCTCGTGGTTCCTGCGCACGCTGGAGCAGCGCTTCGGCCGCGAGCACTTCGACGCCTACCTCAAGGGCTACTTCGCCCACTTCGCCTGGCACAGCATCACCACCGAGCAGATGCTCGACTACATGAAGCCGAACCTGATCGAGAAGTATCCCGGCAAGATGAGCTGGGACGAAGTGAAGGCATGGGTCTACGGCGAAGGCATCCCGAAGGACGCGCCGCTGCCCGACTCGCCGCGCTTCAACGCGATCGACCAGGAGCGCAGCGACTTCCTCGCCGGCAAACTCGCCGCCGACAAGCTCGACGCGAAGGGCTGGAACACGCAGGAGTGGATGTACTTCCTCGACCGCCTGCCGGATGCGCCGCCGCTGGACAAGATGCAGCAGCTCGACGCCGCCTGGCATCTCACCGGCACGCCCAACGCCGAGATCGGCATGCGCTGGTACAGCCATGCGATCGCCGCCGGCGACAAGGCCGTGTGGACGGCCGCCGCGGAACACATGACCCGGATTGGCCGCATCTACCTCACCACGCCGCTGTACAAGGCGTTCGTGAAGACGCCGGAAGGCCTGGCCTATGCCGAGCAGGTCTATGCGAAGGCGAAGGCCGGCTATCACCCGCTGACCCAGCAGGTGGTGGAAGGCATCATCGCCAAGGCCAGGCAGGCGAAGTCCACGACGCAATGAGAGTTTGTGAAGCATCGCTCTTGCTTTCCCCCACGGCGGGGGAAGCAAGTACCCGACTCCACGCCAACCCGACTCCGTCGCAACATCCCCGACCCGACTCCAGACCACTCGCATGCCGACTGCCACCGACACCACCACGCCACTCTGGAAACGCATGCTGCGGCGCCGGCTGAAGTTTCTCGCCTGGCTGGTGGCGCTGCTGGTCATCGTGCTCGGCGGCAGCTACCTGTTCGCGCCGCAGTGGCTGATGCGGGCGAACCATCTGCGCGAGGCGATGGCCGCCAAGCTGGAGAAGCACTCGCTGCAGGTCGGCGACAGCCGCTGGGCGTACTACGAGGGCGGCACCGGCCCGACCATCGTCCTGCTGCACGGTTTCGCCAGCGACAAGGAGGTCTGGCTGCCGCTGGCCAAGCTGCTGACGCCGCACTTCCACCTGGTCATTCCCGACCTGCCCGGCTGGGGCGAATCCTCGCGCGCGCCGAACGCCAGCTACGATGTCGACGCGCAGGCGGTGCGCCTGGATGCCTTCGTGCAAGCCTTGCGCCTGCCGCGCATCCTGCTGGTCGGCCATGGCACCGGCGGGGCGATCGCCGGCGTGTATGCCGCCGACCATGCCGACCGCGTCGCCGGACTGGCCCTGCTCGACGCGTTCGGCCTGAAGGCACGGGAGAATGCATTCGACCGGGAGCTGCAAGCCGGCAGGAATCCCTACCTGTTCGACGATCGCGCCGGGTTCGCACGGCTGGCCGCGCTGGAGTTCGACCAACCGCCGGAGATCCCCGGCCGCTTCGTCGACGTGTTGGTCGAGCGCAACCAGCACAATCGCGCCTTCATCGAGCGCCGCGTCGAGGGACTGCGCGCGCCGTCACAATATCTGTCGGTGCAGCATCGACTGGGCCGCCTGACCATGCCGGTACTGGGCCTGTGGTGCCATGATGACAAGATCGCCGACATTTCGGCGCTGGACAGCCTGCGCAACGGCCTGACCGCGGCCAGCGCAATCAGCAGCAGCACCCTCAATGGCTGCAATCACATGCCGATGCTGGAGAAACCGGACACCACCGCGCAGATACTCACCGGTTTCGCGCTCTCCCACTGACGCAGGCGGCGGCGCGAACCAGGCCGCTCAGGCTGCGCTCAGCCGTGACCGACAAAAGTAACGTGGTTTGTTGTGGCCAACGTGGGAGAATGGGGACATGAGCCTGCAAACCGGCAAGGCGCCTGGGAAGAACGTGCTGCGATGATGCGAAACCTCGTTCGTTCAGGTGTGGATGCGATTGCGCGGATGTCCACCACCCGCACCAACTACTGGGCCGAACTCGTCCTGGATACGGCGCTGGGCGCGTGGCTGCTGGCCGTCGGCTGGCGCCATCTCGACGGCGGTGCCTGGTCGGCGCTGCTCGCGATCGCGCTTGGCCTGTTCTCTTTCAGTTTCATCGAGTACTTCTTCCACCGCTGGATGTTCCACACCCGCATCCCGCTGTTCGAGCAGGGCCATCGCATGCACCACGAGCGCCCGCTCGGCTACGACTCGCTGCCGTTCTTCCTGCCGGCGATGGTGCTGATCGCCCTGACCGCGGTGCTGGTGGTACTGATGCCGTTCGGGTTCGCCCTGCTGCTGGCCGGCTCGATCACGTTCGGCTACATCATCTACGGCCTGGCCCATTTCATCATCCACCACGTGCGCTTCAAGCAGCCGCTGCTGCGCCGCTGGGCCGGCGCCCATCACGTGCACCACTACCACCCGGACGCCAACTTCGGCGTCACCACGCCGCTGTGGGACATCCTGCTGCGCACCCGCTACGTGCGCCAGCCGCGCCAGGCGGCGTAAGCACCGGGTCAGCGCGCCGGATCGGGCAGCACCGCGCGCATCGGGTAAACCTCGAAGCGAAACCCCGCCGCGGCCTTCACCACCGGATCGCCGTCGAGCAACTCGTCCGGCCGGCTGCCGTCGGGCAATTGCAGCACCAGGATGCCGTAGGCACTGACCGGATCGGCGACCGGCCCGAATACGACCACCAGCCCCTGTTCCATCAATTCCCGCCAGTACGCAGCATGGGCCTTCATCAGGAGCGCCTCATCCGGCGTCATGTCCACGGGGAACGTGGCGCGCGGCGGCAGCAACTTGCCGAAGAAGTGATTCATGCATCCCTCCACTCCGCGCCACGCCGCGGCTTGATGTTCAGTCGGCCACGTCGGCTACCAGCCGATCGAGCTCGGCCTTGAGGATCGCGCCGTGCTGGCGCAGCCAGTCGCGCTGCTCCTGCCAATCGGGAAACAGGTGCTCGACCTGCGCCCAGAATCGCGGCGAGTGGTTGCGCACCTTGAGATGGCACAGCTCGTGCGCCAGCACATAGCGCAGCGCTGCCGGCGGCGCCAGCGCCAGCGCCAGGTCGAGGTTGATGCGGTCGCGCGTGTCGAGGCTGCCCCACAGGCTTTTCATCGGACGGATGCGCAGCGCGGTGGGCGCCAGCCCGAGCTGCGGCACGTAGCCGGCCAGCCAGCGCGACACGTCGCGCCGGATCAACGATTCCAGATGCGAGGCCAGCAGGCCGCGGGCGATCGGCAAGGCGCGACTGTGCGGGCGCGGGATCATCAGGGTCAGGCCTTGCGCATGCGCCTCGACCTTCGGATACGCGCCCTCGGCCCAGTCCAGTTCAGCCGTCTCGCCGCGCAGCGGAAAGCGGCATGCATGACCGACCCGCAGCGGCGGCAACGGTTTCACGATCAGGTTCAATTCGTCGAGCTTCTGCTCCAGCCAGTCGGCATGGCTGCGCAGGAAGGCGCTGACCTGGGCCGGATGGGTGCCATGCGGGTACGACACCCGCGCGCCCTTGGGCGTGACCGTCAGGCGCAGCCGGCGCGCGCGCGGATGGGCGGCCTTCAACACCAGGATGGTGTTGCCGCCCGCCGTTGCCAGTTCCAGCCAGTCGCCTTCAAGATGTTGCGTCATGTCCTGCCGTCCGTCCGGCCTGTCGCGCAGGAGAAGCGCGACGCACCCGGACGGACAGTATGCCGGCAAGCCGGCATCCCGGCGCAAGGGTCTGGCGTCATGCCGGCAGCGGATCCCGTTGAAACGGGAAGTCTCAGCCGTCCGTGGGACGCGGCAGGCCGAACCACTCCTCCAGCTTGGCCAGCAGCCGCGCCAGTTCCAGCGTCAGCAGGGCGAAACTGGCATCCATCTCGGCGTGCGCGTCCTGCTGGCTGTCGCCCAGCTCGTCCATCACCACGTCGAGGAATTTCAGCTTGCGGATCACCAGGTCCTCGCCCAGCACGAAGCTGATCCGGTCATCGAAGGTGAGCCCCAGCAGGAACACCTGCTTGCCGTTGCGCAGGTGCTCCTTGACCTCTTCGGCGTCCAGATCCTGGCGACGGCAGCGGGCGATCGCGCCGGTGGCGGTGGCCGGGTCGCGCAGCTCGCACTCGTCGCCCAGGGCGAGCCCGGCCGGCAGGTTGCCGGTGGCCAGCCAGTCGGTCATCAATACGCGCGGGCCTTCCTCCGGTGCCAGCGGCACGGCGGGGAAACTGCCCAGCGCTTCGCGCACCTGGCTCAGCGCGTTCTCGGCCGACTTGCGGCTGGAAGTGTCGAGCACCAGCCAGCCGTGCTGCTTGTCGACATAGGCCGACATCCGCGACTGCCGCACGAAGGCGCGCGGCAGCAGCTCGGTGAGCAGATCCTCCTTGAGCCGCTTGCGCTCGCGCCCGCCGATCTTGCGCCCTTCCTCCTCGGCTATCTTCTGCACCTTGCGCTGCAGTTCGTCGTTGATCACCGCCGCCGGCAGCAGCTTGTCCTCGCCACCGACGGTCATCAGCGTGCAGCGCTTCAGCGCATGTGTGAGCGGCTCGCCCTCGCCGCGCCCGACCGGCGGCACGAAGCCCCTGGTGAACATTTCCAGCGGCCCGCACGGGCGCAGGCGGTGCTCGCCCAGCGCCTCATCGAGACGATCCAGATCGGTGGCGACGGCGGGGGAAAAACGAAACAGCGTGAGGTTGCGAAAGAACATTCGGTATCCGGATTTGGGTGCAGAGCTTCGGCTCTCGCCGTTCGCCCTGAGCGTAGCGCAGCATACGCGGGGAGTGGCTATGGATGGCCACGGCTCTGAGGAGCGAGGAAGTCGAAGGGCACGATGCGGCACCCTTCGACTCCGGCCCTTCGGGCCTACGCTCAGGGCGAACGGTGTGGGGACTGATGCAACGACAGGAAAGGCATCAGCGACTGATTTCTGCCACAGCGGCGACAACCGTATCCAGGTTGCCGTGATTCAGCGCCGCCACGCAGATGCGCCCGCTGTCCAGCGCGTAGATCGCGTGTTCGTCGCGCAGCCGGCGCACCTGGGCCTTGCTCAGACCGGAGTAGGAGAACATGCCGGCCTGGCGATTGACGAAGCCGAAATCCGGCGCGCCGAGGGCGGCCAGCTTGTCGACGAAGCCGGCGCGCATCGCGTGGATGCGCCCACGCATCTCGCCCAGCTCGACCTCCCAGCGTGCGCGCAGCTCGCTGCTGCCGAGCACGCCGGCGACCAGCGCGGCGCCGTGCGTGGACGGGCTGGAGTAGATCGTGCGGATGACCTGCTTGATCTTCGACTGCAGCCGCGCCGCCTCGTCGCGATCGGCGCCAACCATCGACAGCGCGCCGACCCGCTCGCCGTACAGCGAAAACGACTTCGAGTACGAATTGACCACCACGAAGGCGTCGATCCCCGACGCCGCCAGCAGGCGCACGGCGGTGGCGTCCTGCTCGGTGCCCTGGTCGAAGCCCTGGTAAGCCATGTCGATGAACGGCAGCAGGCGGCGCTCCTTCAGCAGTTCGATCAGCTGTTGCCATTGCGCAGCATCCAGGTCGACGCCGGTGGGGTTGTGGCAGCACGCGTGCAGCAACACCACGGTGCCGGGCTCCAGCCGGCCCAGATCCTCCTGCATGCCGGCGAAATCCAGGCCGTGGCTGGCCGCGTCGTAGTAGCGGTATTCCAGCAGCTCGAAGCCGGCAGTGCGGAACACCACGTGGTGGTTGCCCCAGCTCGGGTTGCTGATCGCGATCTTCGCGTGCTCGCCCTTGACCTGCTTCAGCAGGTCGGCCGCCACGCGCAGCGCGGCGCTGCCGCCGATGGTCTGCGCGGTGGCCACGCGGCCGGCCGCTAGCAGCGGCGACTCCGCGCCGAACACCAGTTGCTGGGTGAGCCGGTTGTACGCCGCCAGGCCGTCGATCGGCAGGTAACCGCGCGGCTTCGCCGCGGCGGCCAGCGCCTGCTCCACCTCGTGCACGGTTTGCAGCAGCGGGATGCGCCCCTGCTCGTCGACGTAGATGCCCACGCCCAAGTTGATCTTGCCTGGACGCGGATCGGCCACGTAGGTTTCGGTCAGGCCCAGGATCGGATCGCCGGGGGCCATTTCAACGGGGGCAAAGAAGGACACGATCGGTACTCGATGAGTGGGAAAAGCGAGGACGTAGGCGCATCGCACCGCCGTCGCGGAGGGGGGTGTCCACGAGGCAACGGCACACCGGAGGGCGAACGGCTGGAGCACCGCCAACTATACCAAGACCCGGCTTGCGGTCGTAGCGGCCGCGCGCGACAGGCCGCGTGGTGCGCCGGTTCGAGGCCGGCGCCGCCACGACCGAACGAAATCGGCGCAAACTCCACCCTTCGCCAACCGCTCGCGCCCGCGCACCAGCGCGCTAAGATTGAGCAATACGTCACCGCTTGGCCACCGCGATGCAGATCCAGGATCACGCCGAAATCGTCCACTTGCTTGCCGAACTCAAGCTGGAGCACCGCGATCTCGACGTGGCGATCGAGCAGCTGGCCCACGCCATCGGCCGCGACGAGCTGCAGCTGACCCGGCTGAAGAAACGCAAACTGCTGCTGAAAGACCACATCGCGCGGCTGGAAAGCAAGCTGATTCCCGACCTCGACGCCTGATCGCCGGATCGCCCATGACCCCGTTTGCCCCGATCCGCCTGCAGGACGAACACGTCGTGCTGGAACCGCTGAGCCTGGATCACGCACCCGCCCTGGAAGCCGCCGCCGCCGACGGTGCGTTGTGGAATCTGGTCGTCACCAGCGTGCCGCCGCCGGGACAGGCGCGCAGCTACGTCGAGAAGGCGCTGCAAGGCCAGGCCGAGGGGCACATGCTGCCGTTCGCGGTGCGCGAGACTGGTAACGGCGACATCATCGGCAGCACCCGCTACTACGAGATCGACGCCGCGGTGCCGCGCCTGGCCATCGGCTACACCTGGTACGCGAAGCGCTGGCAGAAAAGCCATCTCAACACCGCCTGCAAGCGGCTGTTGCTGCGGCACGCGTTCGAGACGCTGGGCTGCGTGGCGGTCGCCTTCCACACCGACGTGCTGAACGAGGATTCGCAGCGCGCGATCGAACGCCTCGGCGCACAACGCGAAGGCGTGCTGCGCGCGCACCGGCACCGCACCGACGGCAGCCTGCGCGACACCGTGTGCTTCAGTATCCTGGCCGAAGAGTGGCCGAACGTGTCCAACTGGCTTGAGCTGCGACTGAGTCGCCTGACCGATGCGTAGGGCGGGCACTGTCCGCCGGCTTTTGATCCTCTGATGCAAGAGCGGCGGACAGTGCCCGCCCTACGCATCGGCAGGGTTTCGGGCTCGGCCGACTCGCTCAATCCTCGCACTCGCGCAACAACGCCTGCACGTCCCGCAGCCGGCCGCGTTGTCGGCGGATGTACCACGCACAACCCACGAAGCCGAGCACGACGATCGGCAGGTTGAGCGCACACTGCAGCAGGATCAGCGATCTCAACCTCGCATCGTGCTGCCAGTGCTCGGGGGTCAGTTCCGGTGCGGCCACCAGCAGCGTCACCACGATCAACAGCGCCAGGCCCCCGGCGTTCACCCTGGCCATCCGGATGCCGGCGATCGTGCGACGCGCGGTGAGTTGCAGCAGATCGCCGGGGTCGTTGCCCGAGGCGCGCCATGTGCCGCGCCGGGCCTGCAGGAACAGGATCTGCATGGTCAGCACCAGCAACATCGCGCACGCCGCCCACAGCTTCCAGCGCAACTCAACTCCCGGGTGCGCGATCAGCCGCCACGTCTGCCACACCGCCACCGCGTTCAGCAGCAGCTCCAGCGTGACGGTCAGCCGCATGCGCCAGAGCTTCCGGCTGACCCGGCGGCGCAACCAGTCGATGTCGACCGATGGCTGCTGTTGCCAGGCCTCGCCCCAGCGGATCCAGTCGCCCTGCACGTTCATGCACCCTCTCCCAATACCGCAGCCAGCGCGCCCTTCGCGCGGTTGAGCCGCACCGCCACGCTGTTCATGCGGATACCCAGCGTCTCGGCGATCTCGGCGTGGCTGAAACCTTCCAGTGCCAGCGTCACCGCCTGCCGCAGGCCCAGCGGCAACTGGCGCACCGCGTCCTGCAGGCACCGGCGACGCTGCTCGAGCTGCGCGTACTCGACCGGGCCGTGCTTCAGGTCGACCAGATGCTCGCTCAATGCGCCAACCGGCGAACGCCGCATCTGACCGATCACATGAGTGGCACCGCGGTTGTGCGCGATACGGGCGACGAACGCCTTCAACGGCGCCTCGCCACGCCATCTAGGCAGCGCCTGCCACAAGGCCAGCGCGATGTCCTGCAGCAGGTCGTCGCGCAGCGCGGCATCGGCTTCGTAGCTGGCCGCGATGCGCGACAGCAGACCCGCATGCGCGCGCAGCAGCGCGTCGAATTCCCCCTGTCGCATGGTTGCGTTTCAGACCTTCGATGCAGGCTCGAACATGGGCACCTTACTGCCCACGTCGCGCCAGATCGCGTAGCTGACCGCTGCCGACCACGGTGCCAGCAGCAGGATCAGCGCAAACGTCCACGGCGTGGCGAACAGCAGCGCGAACAACAGCAGGTACAGCAGGGCGAACCATGCAAAGGGCGCTGCATGGGCAACCACGAGCCTCACGCTGCCGCAAATCGCCCGCCACGGCGGAACGCCGCGGAACAACAAGAGAAAAGGCGCAGGCAGCAGCAAGGTGGTGAACAGCAAACCCGGGAGGATCAGCGTACGCGTGAACTGCAGGTTGGCCAGTTCGGGGTGAGCCGCCATGTGACCGAACAACACCGCATCGACCGCCGCCGATCCATACACCAGATACGCAATCAACTGCTGCGCGCCAAACACCAGGAAACCCCACCAGGCTGCCAGGCCGAGCGCCGGCAGGAATTTGCCTCGGCGCAGGCAACCGGCCAGGCAGGCCAGCCGCAGGCGTTTGCCAGCCGCCACATCGTCCAGGCCCAGAAAAATCCCCATCAGCAGCAACGGCACCACCAGCTTCGACAGCGTCACCCCGATCCACGGGATCAGTTGCAGCACGATTTCCGCCAACAACTGCAACAGGCACAGCCACAGCAGCATCCACGGTGCGCGAAGCCACCAGCGCAACCCTTCCATGCTCCAGTGCAGGGCGCGCGTAAGGGCGGGCTTCGGTGTGGCAGCGGACAGGTGCTCAGTGGCGGACAGCATGGCGACGACCCCTCGATGCGTTGGCGATACCTCCTTAGTACGCCGCAGGGATGAAAACCTTACATGTCGCCGCATATGACCGGGTGGCCGGTTCCACGCCAGTCGGTCACAGCAGGCGATTGAACAGGCGATCGAGCTGGGCGCGCTTGAGTCGCTTCAGCAGCTTGCGTACCTCGGCCGGATAGTGCCGCGGGCTTTCCAGTGCCTGGTAGTCGGCCAGCCGCGTGGCGTGCCGGCGCAGGGCCGCCCATTCCGCTTCGTGTTTGGCCTGCAGCAGCTTCGCCGGATCGCGCAGCACCAGGCCGTTCTCCAGATCCAGCGACCACGCCCGTGGATTGAGGTTGTGGCCGGTCAGCACGGCCACGTCGTCGTCGATGAACAGGCCTTTCAGGTGATAGCTGTTGTCGCCGTCGCGCCACAGGTACAGATGCAACTGACCGCTGTCGATCTGCCGGCGGTGCGCCCGCGCGAAACGGCGCAGGTTGTTCTCGTACAGATAGGGCAGCACCCCGATCGTGCGGAACGGCTGGCCCGGCGGAATGAAAAAGTCGTTGGCGGTCTTGTCGCCGACCATGATGTCGATGCGGCAACCGCGCCGCAGCAGTTGGCCCAGCACCACACGCACCGGCCGCGGCAGATTGAAGTAC
>Ga0207707_10003356_pt1 | contig 14217 bp, 21 predicted proteins | sample KBSC83BmetaG_FD_184336 | JGI IMG/M metagenome (GOLD analysis project Ga0207707, IMG submission 184336) | Corn rhizosphere microbial communities from Kellogg Biological Station, Michigan, USA - KBS C8-3B metaG (SPAdes) (version 2) | ecosystem: Host-associated > Plants > Roots > Rhizosphere ...
ACATCAAGGCATGCGTCCGGCCTCGCCGGGGTATCCGGATGGACCCAAGCAGTCCGCCGGACTTCACCGGCATGGGGCGTATCACAGGGAACCGTACTCGCTTCCGGATAGCGCACGTTCTAGCAAACGAGCCCAATGGCAGCAAAGAGCCGCATCTCGTCCGTGGCGAAGCCCGTCCCGCGAACAGGTTGCATCGGACGAATCCGCGAATGACCTGGTAGCAGAATTCGGCCTTGTCGCGTTCCAGCGCCACCATTTTGTCACCAGGATAAAAACCCGCTACAGGAAGCGGGTTTCGTTGACTTTCTGGGATGTTATGGGATGCGGGTGGATTGCTATATGGTGGCCGTGATGCAATCGCAAAGCTGCCGTAACTAGCTGTTCTTAAACGACATGACGCCAGTCCGCCCGATATCGTACTCACAATCGTACTCACAATTCCCGCCGCGTCCCCCTTCAACGGGCCCAGGACGTGAGTCGTAAGCATCGCCCTACACGTCGCCAGGCAATCGGCCGATACCGCCGGCAGTGTCACCCCTACACACTGCACCAGCGCCGGGCCGTCAGGGACGCCAAGGATGGCGGGCTACCGATGTAAGCCCCAGCGCTTTCAGATCTCCGTGCCTAGACGCAAAACCCCGCGGAGCGGGTTTAAGGCAGCGACGGAAGAGGCGCGTTAGCGCAGGATGGTGATGTGGCCGGCATGGCCGTCGTAGATCATCACACAGCCGTTGAGAAAGGTGCGGCCGAGGATCACTTCGTGGATCGAGCCGCCGCCCTTGAGATTCACGCAAACAAAACGGCCGTTGATGGAAACGGCAAGCTCCGCGATGAGAATCGTCCCAAGCACCACATCGTGCTCAGCCGGACCCGCTACACCCGAAAGCGTCTGCTTGTCGATGACGGGGAGTTCGAGCGTACGCGCCAAATCGTAATCGATATGGCACTCTGTTGCCCCCGTGTCGATCAGTGCCGGGCGCATTTCGGTTTTGGGCGGCACACCATCTTGCAGGGCTGGTGCCTGCACGGCTACCAACACGCTTGGGCCAACCTGCACCAAGGTCGCAGGTACATCAGCCGGCGCATCCGGGCGCCAACATTCAAGCCGCGACATGGACGGCCCTAAAGGCCACCGATGCGGGGAGCCGGGTGACGGGCGCGTTTTTCAGAACCTGGCGAATGAGGAACGGTTTCTTCCCGTACGCTTTAAGGGCAGCGTCGGCGGCGGCATCAAATGTATCGAATGAGCCGAGCCGAACCTCTTCGTGATAAACGACGAACTTGCCCTCGAAATCTGCCAACAATTTCGGCAGGTCGCGTTCGTAGGCGGCGATTTCTCTTTCGAGTGTCATAGCCATAGCATCCACCCCCCTGCTCCAATTAGGCAGTGTACATGCTGGCGCTGAAAGCTGCGTGAAGCCTAGGAACCGCCGCTACCGGGCGGCGCGTACAGGTCTTTCGTGCTTTCCTTTCGCCTTAACCTTGCTGTTCCAGCCGCGCAACTGCACGTTCCGGCCGTCTGCATTCGTGGTACTCGTGGACCCCGAACATGGCCCAGATCGCCGCCAGCGGCCACGCCAGGAGCGTGCACTGCAGGATCAGGCACACGATCGCCGAGAATGGCTTACCCACAGTCAGAAACGCGACCCAGGGAAGCAGCAACGCAATCAGGTATCTCACGGTTCGATCCTCCTACACAGCGGATGCATACCGCGTGCCACTGTGCCAGTTACAGCCCGCGCAGCCACCGTATCTGCTGACGCAGCTCCTTTGAGAGCTACCTGAGCTGCACACGCATGCGTTGCGGGCTCGGCCTACAACCAACGCGCCACCCCGCCATGGTGAGAGCACGTCCCGCGGTGGTGCGCGCTGAAGCTGTAGCTGCCGTCCCGGCACTGTGCAGACGCCCCTGGTGGTGCTTGGTTCGCACGCGTTGGCCGACGCGCAGCTTCGCCTTGGCTGTTCGTGTAGAAGCCCCGCCCGGTCGTCGCGGTCGTGAGGTCAGCGGAAGACGGTGCAGCCTTGGTGTAGGTGAAGATGACCACGCACCCAGGCTGCGGAACCGTGGTGTACGTGATCTTGCCGCCGACTTCGCATCGGTACACGGCCTGCGGTGCGCCGGTAGTCGTGCTCGCTTGCGGGCTGGCGTGAGCAGGCACGATTGCCGCAGCAATACATGCTGATGCGACGATGGCCATCAACTTCATGTTGCCCCCAATGACAGACGGATGCAGGAGGCTCCCGCAACCTCCGTGCCAAGGCAGGAGCTAGTCCGTGCGGCGGATCACAGCCGGACACTTTCTTGGACGACCATGCTCACCGGCACCTCCGCTACGCCGATAGCCGCCTGCAGCCGAGCGTGGATGTCGGTGACCGCGTAGGCCCGCTGCGCAGGCACCTGCAACAACGGCAAACCAATTGCGCGGCAGACGCCAACCACGAGCTCGTCGCGTGCCTGTCCGCGCTTTGAACCGTGTGTCTTGTCGTTGAGTTCGACTGCGCATACAACCGAGAAGTCGCTGGCTCGGCACACGACGAAGTCGAAGTGCTTGGATGCGACGCGATTGAGTGCACCCTGGCGCGCCGACGCGCTGAGACCTGGTTTGATTGCCGCGACGTCCGCGACGCGTACCTTGCCGAATATCCGATACTCGGGCGATGCAGCCTGATCGAGCACGCCGAGGAATGAACGTTCGGCTGCAGAAAAGAGGTCCGGGGCCCGCTGATACGGGAATCCGACAGCCGAACCGCTACCACTCCTGGCCTTGCCTGCCGCAACAGCTGCAAAGACCACAACCACCAAAATAACGATTACTAGAATCCCCAACATGCGATGTCTCCCCCTGATGCATAGCGCCCGCACTTAGCGGCGCGGGCAATGCAACCGCTGGAATGCAATGCTAAGACTCACCGGTTTCGCCGCGATCTTTGGCGCTGCCATGCCCCGTGTGTTCCGACAGCGGCTCATCTACTTTGCTGACCAACTCGCCGGTTCTTAGTACCGTTATCGTCTCGGTATACCGATTGTTTACCCGGTCGATGCTACGCACCAAGTGATGCCAGACGTCGCCCTTGCGGTAATAGCTAGCACCACTGCGCACGTCGAATGCAACTTTGCTGCTACCGGCCTGGCGTCCCTTGGAACGAAGATGCTCCATAAAACCAAGGCCGTCCTGAAGCGCGTTTGCAAACTGCCTGGCCGTGCTGCCGCACAGCGGGCAGGGGCTCCGCTGTTCCTCGGCCGGCTCCGAAAGAATAGCCCCACAACTTCCGCACTGTGCATCATCCATCGTGCAAGCCCTCACCGCAGTTCTGCTCCGAGTAAAGCTAGCATGTGGCTGAAAGGCCGCTCCAGTCCACCTACTGCCGCAACTGCTCGATCCTCGCCGCGTATTCCTTCCGCAAGCATGTCACGTCGGCGCCGCATTGGTTGCGATCGTGAAGCCACGTGCGCTGTTCATCACGAACCGTCATATCGTCCGTGGACTGCGCGCGCGCGACGTAGAGGGCTGCCATCTGTCGGTCGAGCTGGCTGAGCTCGTCATTGCTGCAGATGGTGAGCGCTGTTGCATCCGTCACCGCCGAGCAGTCGAATGACGGGCCCGAAGCGTTCGACTGTCCCTCCTGCGGAGCGGGATCGGTGTCGGTCGCACCTTGGCTAGAACCATCAGCGGTTCCGGTCCATGCTGCGGGCGACTCATCCGCGGGGGCGGCGACTGGCATCGCCGGTTGCTCAACCACTGCGCTTTGCGATGCCACCGATCCGATGGAAGTGGCCGAAGGTTGCTCGTTGCCAGGTGACGCCGAGAAGGTGCAGTCATTTCCCATAGGCGAATCGATGATGCGCTTGAAGGAGTCGCAGCGGACTGTGACGACTTGTCCAGGGGTGAGCTGGGCGGCTGCTGCCTTGTCATTGTCCTTCAACGTGGCCTGCAGGTTGTTGAAGTCATCCCCTGTCGCAAAGGTCAGCACGGCACTGTCGGTGAAGTCCTTGTCGATCGACTTTACGGGAGCCGTGAATTGAATCACTTTCCCCGCGAGAGCCTGATCGGTTGCTACCTCGTTGGTGCTGTACGCCCGGTACAAATCTGCAGGCGTTGTAACGAACGCTGGGCGATCCTTCACCGAGCTTGGGGGCGCCCCCGTGTCACTTGGCAAAGTACCCGAAGTTTGCGTCGACGCATCGGCCGGTGGCGTACTCGATACCGTTGTCTGGTAGTAGACCCACCCGCCCACCAAAAGCAACACCAGTAGCACAGAACCTACCCCCGCACCTTTCTTTGGTGTCGGCGGTGTCGGCGGTGTCGACCCGACGTGCGCCACTGCAGACGCGATCGGTCGCGCGCATTTGGGGCATGCCGCAGCCGCATCGCTGACTTCCGTCCCGCAGTCCGGGCAATTGATCAGGGCCATGTCGAGACTTCCTCACTTGGAATACACCGAAACCAAGCATCGATCGTGCCGCCGCGGATATCGGCCTATCCGATCCACTCCCGTTGCTGGCGTAGGACGCTCGCCAGTCCGCGCAGCATGGGCCGGGTTCCGCCCTTCCATGGGTTGCGGCTCGACCGTGCCTTACCCTGCGCCGTCCTTGGGCCCGTCGATTGATTCCAAGGTTGCCATCCCCGGATCGCTTGGGATTGCCGCTCCCGCCGCTCCGGCGTCCATCCATTCCGGCTTTGCATTTGGTCGCTCCAAAAGTTTGTTTGGCCGATTCGACTTTTCAGACGTGCGCGCGACCGGAATAGCCTCGCCATTGTTCACCTGCTGATGCCCGTGCGCGATGTTCGCTTGCTTGGCGAACACCACGGGCGGGTTCTTGATCGTCGCCAAGGTTTCCAGGGTCATGCGGCATTGGTTCTGCGCGCGCAGGGCCAGCTTCATGTACATGTCCGCAGCGTTGAGGAATCGGCCTTCTTCCTGTCCCATATTCGCGGCTGCACGCCGCGAGAGGCTGGCGAACATCACATCCAAGCTGTGTGCTTGCGCCATCAACATTTCCTCCATTCGCCCGGTCTTGTTCTCGATAACATGGACGCAGCGTTTGGCGATCTCCTTCCCCGCGGCCATGAGGTCGACCTCACCGACGGTGGCGGATGTAAACGCGGTCACTATGGCGCCGGCGTTGTAGGAGGGCGCCAGCGCGACGATCGTCTTGGCCTGCAGGATAGCCTCGTGGCGAGACTTAGATTCCACGTTGCGGCCTTTCGCCTTTGCTGCTTTTGGTTTGCATTTCTTGCGAGCCATGCCGCGTTCTCGTCGCACCACATGCGCAGTCATTCGAGCGGCCATCAGTTGCGCTCCGAGAGCTGGGTTTTGCTCACGCTGGCACGCGTGAACCATGGTCCGTCCGGCATTTCCGAGGAAAGCTCGTGTTCCACGATGTTGATCCAGTAGGTTCCCGGTACGCCAGGGATCGGCAGCGGATTGTCGATGTTGGGCGGCAATATTTGAAGTTGACGCCCGCGCTGCACTTCCGGGTTGAATTCCATCGTCACGTCGATCCCCATCTGCGTGTACTCCGGATACCCGACCATGCCGTTGTCGGGACTCGTTTCGATGATCACGCCATCGATATTCGTGTTCCTTGGCCAGATGGTCAGCGTGCCACCGGCCAGAGTGTGCGGAATTGCTGCATCGCAGCAGATGCCCGTGATCTGTTGGAACGGCGATCCCGCATAAGCTGGATTGGCGAACTGTGCCGAAACACCGCGATTGACGAACGTCACGGGTGGATCACTGGCCGCGCAGATGCCCTGAAGCATGGTCGCGACATCACCCTGCCCCTGCACGCTTGTTCCTGGGGCCATCTGCATCTGCTCATTGATGGTCGCGTAGCATTCGAGCTCAAGCGAAACGTCGGGCATCGTGTTGTAGTTGATCCGGGCAGCGAAGATGCCACCGGAGAACACCTCGACCTTTCCGTTCTTGTTGTCGAGGTCATAAGCGAAAACAGTGATCAGGTTTTTGTTCCATTTCTCTGGATTGAAACCGAGCGTGGAAAGCTGCGCCATGTCGGAGGGCTTCATGCCCCAGAGTTGCAAGAGGGCATGGCCGCTAGACGCTGTGTTGCCGCCCAAGACTGACTGGATGGAGGCGACGCTACGGATGCCGTCGATGTTGAGCTTGTCCGACCCGTCGTCGAAGGTCTCGGGCGGACTGTTGTATGGCGTGCCGCCCTTGTTCAATTCGATTTTGTAGCTGAGGCCGCGCTTGGTGAAACTCATGATGTCGCTCCTGGGTCAGGCCTGCATCGTCGCGTAGCCCGCGATCAAGGGATTGTTGAGCAGGGCCTTTTTCATCCCCTTGGCAACGCCATTGGCGTCGGTCGCCTTGGTCTGAACGTTGATGGGACCATTGATCGTCACGGTGCTCGTGCTGGTGGTCGACTTAGCTGCAGCTGATGCGCCGAATCGTCCGCCTGGAGATGCGGAGCCCAACACGCGCCGCAGATAGTCCGAGGTTTCCTTGGGCATGGATGAGAGACCCTTCCGCATGACATTGCCCGGCCCCCAGTTGTAGGCCGCCACGGCATCCTGAAGGTTGCCGTTGAACATCTTCATGAGGTTGTGCAGATAGCTGGCCGCTGCCGATGCGGACTTGTTGAGGTCGAACACGTCTTTGCCATGTAGGCCATAGTCCGCCGCGGTTCCGGGCATGAATTGGAAGGGACCGAGCGCACCCTTGGGTGAGACCAAGTTCTTGCCGCGCGACGACTCGGCGCTGTAGATCGAAGAAAGGAGGCCTGACGGCAACCCATTCTGTTTTTCGAGCTTCGAGAAAAGCGACTCCGGCGCGTTTCGATCGATCGTCCCTGACGCGCTCATCACCGCATGCGTTGCAGGCGACGACGCGATGCCCAGCACCATCTTCCATTTATCCCAGTAGGACGACTGCTCGTAGCCGGGATGTGCGGCGTTGAACTTCTTGTTCTGCGCATCGACTCGAGCCTTGAATTGCTCGGGGCTCTCATCCGGTCGCGGCGCCCATGCGGCGGTCCAGAGCGACCGCAACAGCAGGCTGCCGCCCAACAGCTTCGAAAAGAACCCCTTGCCGCCCGCTGCTCCACCCGGAATTCCAGCCGCTGCCCCCGCTGCTCCACCTACTGTGGCCGCTGCGCGCGCGGCCGTCAGGGCCGTCGTCAAAGCACGCAATTGAATGACCCAGCCCGCGATGCTCGCGATCCACCCGAACACCTTGATCGCGGCGATCTCGATGAGGATTCCCTTCACGCCGCCCAGTGCCTTGATGATCTGCTGCAGCTTTTCGAAAAGTTCCTCGACCTGCTTCGCCACCTTGTTCCAATCGATGCTTGCAAGCCAGTTGGCGAAGCGCTCAACCAAGGCCTCCAGCTTCGGGGTGATCTTGTCCAGGAAGGCCTCGAATTTCTTGGCGAACACCTCCATCGCCGGCGCCATCTTCCCGAATAAGTCGTCCCGAAGGTTGCCAACGTCGGCGTGGATATCCGTCAGGGTTCCTTGGAACGCGACCGCGTCCTTCGTGTCGACGTGGCCCGTCTTCTTGCGATAGTGCGCCACCAGCTGCTGCAGCCGATCCGGCCCCAGCATGAGCATTTGTTTCGCGTTCCAATTGCTCACTCCAGCCGCGTCGGCGATCTGCAAGGCCTGCTGTGGCCCGTATTTCTTCGCAGCTTCCGTCATGCGACGGCTCAGACTCAGCAGCGTTTGCACTGGGTCCTCCGATACCGCGAAACCGTACCGCCACGACGCCTGGATCAAGGGAGAGGTGCCTTTGTTCCTGGCCTCCGCGAACCCCGCGGCAACCGACTGCAGGGCATTCGTCGCATCGTCTGCCTTGCCGCCCACGGACTGGGCCGCGTAGCCCCATGCCTTCAAATCGGACGCTGACATCTTGAGTGCCGCTGCCTGGCGCGCCAGAGCAGCGTTGCCCGTGACGTTGGATTCGATGAAGCCCTTGATGCCATCACCCAGACCGTACGCGGCGATCGCGCCAAGCACCTCGATCTTGAGTGCGGAAAATGCGCCGGCGGCCTTCTTGGCGCTCTCGGCGATCAGCTTGGTTTGCTTGCCCGAGACTTCGCCCATTTTGGTGAGCGAGGTCGCGATCTCCTTCTGCTTCTTCTCGTACTCGCTGGCGTCAATCCCGAAGGTGACGACGAGGGCATCCACAATGTTCATATGGTTGTCTCCTGGCTGGCCATCGCCTGCCGTTTGCGGTTGACGTGGTACGGGGTCAGTAGTGCGTGCGCCTTCATGTCGGCGGATGGCTTGGCGTTGCCGTCCCTGTCCGTCCAGACCTTCGGTGTGAATTCGCCGGCCAGCGCGACGGTTTCATCCTTCGCCAGCGCCAGCAGGCCGGTCACGGTGTCGGCGTCGAAAGCGATCACCATCACCGATAGATGGTCTTCCGCGCCCGTGGCCACCCATAGCCGGGCGATGCAGTAGCGGTTGCCGTTGCTGGCAGTACGGGCCTCGGGGTTGGCCGCCAGCTTGCCGGTGAGCAGTGCGTCAATCATGGTTGGCCCTCCTGCGCCGGCTGCTGCCAGTCATGGGCAGGAACACAGCCGCCTCAATCAGCCGGTCGAATGCCCGCTCTCCGAGATAGCGCTCGAGGTCACTGGGCGGCAGATTCGAGACGAGGATCATCGGCAGCTCTTCGGCGTACCGCGCATCGATCAGGCCGAAGAGCAAATCACGTTCATGCTGCGAGGATCCGGCGCCGAGCTCGTCCAGAATCGTCAACTGCGCGTTTGCGTAGCGATCGAATACGCTGGTCTCAGACTCGTCACTGTCCCTGCGGAATGCTTCGCGCGTGGCGCGAGCCAGGCCGGCGACAGTTGTGTATTGAGCCGTAGCGAGAAGCTTCTCCATCACGCGATTGGCGACCGCTGCGGCAATGTGCGTTTTGCCCGTGCCTGGTGGCCCCACGAGAACAAGGCACTTGCCCTGCTCGTGCATCGCGGGGAAGTCTTCGGCGAACTGCTCCGCGGTCCTGATTGCCTTGAGGGTTTCCGGCGTCTCGCCACCGGTGGTCGTGAAAGCCGCCTCCCGAAATCGCGCCGGTATGCCGGCGGCGTCCCTGAGGTTCGTAACTCGCTGCGCGCGCCGCTTGGCGTTTTCGAGAACCTGTCGTTCGCGCTCTCGCGCCTCCTCCTCGCGCTTGCACGCCGGACAGTCGGAATAGAACGGGCCGTACCCGGGAATCGACGGGTGGACTGTCGCGTCAAACGCACCGTGCTTGGCGCAGTCGCGTCGTTCGATGGTTGCTGTTGCGCTCATATCGCCCCTGCTAGGTAATCCGGCACGTCGTACGTAGCCGTCTTGAAGTTCGTTCCGGGCTTGCCAGACTGCGGCTCGTCGTTCCAGCGGTGCCCGTTCAAGTAGGTGGCCGGGTTGGGGATGTATTGGGGGTCCTTGCCTTCCCACTCGGAAGCAGCGCGACGCTTCACGTCTGCGAGAGCGGCTTCGATCTCATCCGGTTTCAGTTTGCGGAAAGCCTTCTCTGCAAACTGCTTCGCTACCCGTTTCGGGTAGGTCGACCAGAAGTCAGCAAACCGAATGTCGAGCGCGCTCTTTGCGCGAGACATAGGACGGTGTTCATTACGGTGTTGCTTATTACGGTGTTCGGGTCGCGCTGGCGCTACTACCTCTAGTCGCGCTGGCGCTACTACCCCGGTCGCGCTGGCGCTACTAGTCGCGCTGGCGCTACTAGTCGCGCTGGCGCTACTACTTTTGAAGATCGGACAGTACCGATTCGACTTCCCGCGCTCTGGTCGTTTGACCTGTACCCAACCAGCAGCTTCCAGTCGCGCAACCGCCCGGAGAACGTTCGATCGGTGCAATTTCGCCTGGTCGGCGATTCGGTTGATGCCGGGCCATGCCTCACCCTTGTCTGCGTTGTGGTGCCGCAAGATCACGGCGAGCACTGCCACGTCTGCACGGGTAAGGGTTTCGTCGCACGCCGCCGCGGCGAGGAGCTCGAATTTGTGGACGCCCTTTGAGGGCCGGTCGTCGGCGTTCACGCGCCAGGCATCAGCGTGGGCCTCCTTCATGGGCGTGCATCCTTGCGCCGATGCTCCCCCGCTCCCGCGCTGGCCTCGACTTGGGCGACGAGGCGCTTCAGTTCACTCCTGAATGTGTCGAATGCCCTGTTCTGTGCGAAGGCCTCGAAGTTGGTCTCGACCATCGCGCAGCCGGCCATGTACTTGATCCACAGCGCGCGCCCTGCCGGTGTGGTGTGGCGTTCCTCGCGCGGCATGTCCGATATCTTGGCCAGGGTGACCAGCAGATCAGCCATGTCATGGGTCATGCCGCTCTTGAGATAGCGCGCGCGGATGTGCTCATGGTCTACGCGGCCGCGAGCCGAACGCCTGAAAATCGATGCGAAGGCGCCCGGCTTCATGCGACTCCCCTTGTCCGCAGCTCGCAGATCAGCCGGCTGGCGCCGACCAGCAGCGAGTCCGCATTCGTGAGGGTTTGCGCGTCGAAATGTTCGGCGCCGATCAGTTCGGCAAGGTCGGCCAGGTGACCGCTGGCGGCGTGCAGGTCTCGAGCGATGGCTGCGGGATCACGTGGCGAGGGTCGTGTGGGCGATCGGGTCGCGCCGCGGTAACCAGCGCGTGCACTACGCTCCGCATCGCCGTACAATTGCCGCGCAAAGCCAATTTGCTGATCGACCTCGAAGCCTGCGCCGCCACGCGGGCTTCGTCGTGTCTGGGGGCTGTCCATCACGCCACTGCCTGTTGCTGCGGCGCCAGTGACTCGGCGAACTTCAGCACGTCGGCTTCGCGCCAGACGGTGCAGCCAGGGGAAAGCTTGATCGGTGACGGGGCCTTTCCGGCCTTCACCCACGCCCACCACGTCGAAGCGGTGACCGGCAGCAGGCCCGGCTTGCCAGTGCGACGATTGCGGGTGATGTCAGTAACGCGCAGGTAGGCGCGCGGTGCAATTGCTTCGGTTTCCATACGACCGCCTCTGTTGAATCAGGACGGTCGTAAAGCTAGGCCACCGAATGGGTGTATGCGCTACTTCAAACCCACTTTTTTCAGGTGACGGCGTATGCGGTCGGCGCTTGCATCGACCGTCTGCGCTAGGCGGCCAGCGAGCTCGCGCTCCGAAACGCCCTGCGCCAATAGCTTGCGTGCGCGCTCCTCCGCGATCACCTGCCACTCTTTGGCGTGTGCTTTGCGCGTTTTGCTGCCCTCTTTGCCCCCGTGGCTTGATGCGCTGAGGCGCGCCACTTCCAGGGCGGCTTCAGCAACAGGCTTGGCCATGAGAATCGCAGCGTTCCGCGTAATGCGGATTCGCTCGGACGGCGGGACTCCATAGTCCTGTAGAACATCCCGCCAAGCGATGTGCGCCCAAGTGAAAGCCACGTCATAAATCCGAGTCTCCAGCGCCTTTTGCAAGGCTTCGCCGCTCAGCTTCTTTTTCCTTGGCATGTGCGCACCCTCACGCCCCTGAAAAGACACCACGGCAACGCGGCAGGGTGTCCGCGCGTTCGGCTGGCCGGCCTAGCCGTGGCGTGTTGGGTTACCGCTCTCCGAGCAGCCATCGCCCACGAAGTTCAGACCGCGATGGAGGGACGAGCTCCCGCGCCGTCGCGAGGCGGTATTGCTGGGCGCACCATGTGCGGAAAGCGGGATCAAGATCAACCTTCTGATCAAGAGCAACAAACGAACATGCCGGGGGCGCCGCCTCTGAAGCCGTCAGTTGTGCGCGCCGGACCATCTCAATCGCGTCGCGGATCTGGGCTTCATCAAATCGCGTCAAGCATCCCTCCAAGGCAAGTCGATGGAGGATGTTCATCAATTTGACGAAAGTCTCCAACTGGGTCTTGGACGAAACCATGAGTTGGGCGTCGGCTTCGTCGTATACGTCGGCGACCACGTCATTGCGACCGTCCCTAACTTGCCACATTCCCGCTTTGCGTCCCCGCGCTGGGCGAAGCCGCCACACACCTGGGCTCAAATGGCGACTGGCCACTACGGGCGGAATCGTGAACGACGCGCGGTCGGCGAGCGGTGATGCTGCGAATGAACTTTCCGTTGTCATTCCCATGTCATGCCGCCTGTGCTATGGGTGCCTGGTCGAGGGCCTGCAGCACCTCTGCCAGCCACTCATTGACGGCGCCTACCGTGGTCGACATAGCGTCCCGAAAGCCGTCCTCGTGACGTCCCGCGGCCTCGATCACCTCCAAGGCTGCGATCGCGCGGTCGATCTTCTGCGCTGCCGCATCACGTGCAGTGCCGCTTAGCACGTAGCCCGGAATACGTGGGGATTCCGTTGTTACACTTTCGTTCGCCATGATGTCCTCCTTTCAGGACGTTGTGGAAGGCCTGCCGGTGTGGCGCACACGCCGGCAGGCCGCTTGAAACATCAAGTCACCACGCTGTGAGTTCTCGCGCGCGGTTCAATGCCTTCAGTTCGGACGGCATCAGCCGTTCTTGAAATTGCCCCAGGATTGCCGCTAACTGCCTTGTGCACGTGCGCAGTTCCTGAGCGGTTGCGCGCTGCTGCGGTGCGGATGCCATGCACTCCGCCTCTTCCTGGGTGCCGTAGCAGATGCCCACCACGTCGCGGACGCTGCGGATTTCCCAATACCCAGCAACGCGGCGCCGGCTGCGGCGGACTGTCCAGTGTTGATCCTGGTGCATGCGATTCCCCTGTTGTGTTCGGTGTCTATCGTCGCCGGCGCTCCCGCGACATGCCTGATTTATCCTGCCTTGCGTTTGATCGATACCACGCTCGCGCCGTTGCGCAAGCCGTCCAGGTAGTCCGCCCACGCCTGCATCATCTTGCGGCGCTCGGGCAGGTGCGCAGTGCGGTTGTAGGCGCGGCCCAGCGGATCGCGCACCGCATGCGCCAATTGGTGCTCGATGTAGTCGGGACGGAAGCCCAGCACTTCGTCAAGGATCGTGCGTGCCATGGCGCGGAACCCGTGGGCGGTGATGGTCTCGCTGCCATAGCCAAGGATTTTCAGGGCCGCGTTGATTGCGCCGCCACTCATGGGGCGCCGCAGATCCCGCATGCCGGGGAAAACAAACGCACCGGCATTGCCCGCACCGGTGAGCGGTTGTAGCGCGCGCAGGATATCGACCGCCTGCGTCGCCAGCGGCACGATATGCGGCGTGCCCGTCTTGCTTGTCGTGAATCGCCACTCCGCCGCATCCAGGTCGACATCCGCCCAGCGCATCGTGCGCAGCTCCCCGGGGCGAACGAACACCAGCGGTGACAGCTTCAACGCGGCTCCGACAATCGGTGATCCCTGATAGGCGTGCAGTGCCCGCAGCAGCGGCGCGACCTGCGCAGGATCGGTCACGCTGGCGAAGTGCGCGGACTGCGGCGACTCGAGCGCACCCCCGAGATCGGCCGCGGGATTGCGTTCCGCGCGCTCCGTCTGGATGGCGTAGCGGAACACGTGCGAGGCCAGCGAACGGGCGCGGTGGGCTGTCTCGACCGCGCCGCGCTCTGCGATCTTGCGCAATGCGGCAAGCAACACCGAAGGCGTCACTTCCGCCACGGGCATCTTGCCAATGGCAGGAAACAGGTCGCGTTCCGCGAGCTGGCGTTCCCGTATCCCGGTGCTGGCGCTGACCGACTTCACGCGCTGCGCCAGGTACTCGGTGGCGACCACGGCAAAGGTGTTGCCCGCCTTCTCCGCCTGCGCGGTGCGTCGCGCCTGTTCCGCTGCAACAGGTGACACGCCCGCCGCCAGCGTCTTGCGTGCCGCGTCCCGACGCTCACGCGCATCGACAAGAGGCACCAGCGGGTACTCGCCAAGGGTGGCCATGCTGGCCTTCCCGTTGAGCCTGTAGCGATATCGCCACAGCTTCGCACCGGACGGACGCACTTCAATGCAAAGGCCGTTCGCATCCGCGACGCGGTACACATTGGCCCGGGACTTCAGGCTGCGCAGCTTGGTGTCAGTAAGCATGGGAGTACGCTCCCCGTGAGTACGGGGCCATGAACATCCCCCGATACTCACTACCTTACTCACATTTGCAGGTGGATGCAATAGGACAACATCGGACGATATGCAACAAAAAATCCGCACGGGCGGCGGGATTCATCGGTTCGGCCGGATTGGGCTGGATGGCGTTGGATGGATATGTGGTGGGCCGTGATGGGATCGAACCATCGACCAATGGATTAAAAGTCCACTGCTCTACCGCTGAGCTAACGGCCCCCGCTCTTATTGAATATCGCATCGCGCGAAGCGCGATTATTACTCCCC
>Ga0207707_10003358_pt1 | contig 14216 bp, 13 predicted proteins | sample KBSC83BmetaG_FD_184336 | JGI IMG/M metagenome (GOLD analysis project Ga0207707, IMG submission 184336) | Corn rhizosphere microbial communities from Kellogg Biological Station, Michigan, USA - KBS C8-3B metaG (SPAdes) (version 2) | ecosystem: Host-associated > Plants > Roots > Rhizosphere ...
CCGCGTTGTTGTAGAAGACGTCGATGGTGCCGAACTTGTCGACCGCCGCGCGGACATATTCCCTGACGCCATCCTCCTCGGTCACGTCGGCGGCGACCGCGATCGCCTGCGCCGAGGCAGGCAGGTCCTTGACCGCGGCATCAAGGTCGGCCTGACGGCGGTCGACGGCGATGATCCTGGCGCCACGCTCGGCGAGCAGGCCGATGGTGGCGCGGCCGATGAAGCCGGCAGCGCCAGTGACGACGGCGACCCTGCCGTCCAGACGAATGCGATCGGGCATGTGGTTCCCCCAAAACTCCGGTTGTCCCGGATGGTTTGTGCAAAATCTTGCGTGATCGGTCGATCGATGCTGATTATTCCATCGGATGGGGGAACTGACCAGTGCCGGGGCCGCGCGCGGCGGGGCCGCCCTTTCCCCGCCGTATTCGACGTGTTAACCCGTTCCCCTGCGAGCGGCGGTTAGAGCATTACCTGTACAATAATCCGTAAGCCCGATTCGCCTGTTTAAAGCCGCGCGAGATGCTTCGACCCATTGTCCTGGCCGGTATTGCGGCCCCGATCGCCGCCATCCTCATCGCCGTGGCCGTTCCACCGGCGACGCCTGCGCGCGCGCAGGGCATCGGCAATATCTTTTCCGACCCGGTTCCGCGGCCGCCGGGCAATATTCCCCGCGGCAATCAGCCGCCGCCGCCTCAAGAGGAAGAGGAAGAAGTCCCGGCGCTGCCGCAGGGCCGGGTATTGCCCGCACCCAACCGGCCGTTGCCGGGGCAGGGCTCCAACATGCCGGGCCCGGTGCAGACCCAGCCTCTGGCGCCGCCGCCGGGCACGACCGTGATCCCGCAGAACGCGCCGCCGGCGGTGGCCGTGCAACCGCCGCAGCCCGGCGTCAATCCGACACTGCCGGGCTTGCCGCCGGGACAGCGCCAGCCAAAGGGCGTGCCGCAGACGCCGGCGAGCCTGCAGCCGGGCGACGAAGTCGTGCAGGAGCCGCCGGCGGCGAAAATCATCAACAAGAAGGCGAGCTTCTCCGGCCTCGACAAGATCACCGGACGCATCATCAATTTCGATGAGGATATCGGCGAGACCGTGCAGTTCGGCGCGCTCCGGGTGAAGACCGACGCCTGCTACACGCGGCCGGCGACGGAAGCCGCCAATACCGATGCATTCGTCGAGGTCGACGAGATCACGTTGCAAGGCGAGGTGAAGCGGATCTTTTCGGGCTGGATGTTCGCGGCAAGCCCCGGCCTGCACGGCGTGGAGCATCCGATCTACGACATCTGGCTGACCGATTGTAAGGGGCCGGAGCAAACCGTGGTCACGGCCGCGCCCGAAGCGAAGCCTGCGCCGCCGCCGCCTCCGCCGGCCGCGCAGAAGCGACCGCCTGCACCGAAGCAGGCGCGTCCGCCGCCGCCGACCCAGCAACAGGTGCAGCAGCAGCCGCCTCCACCGCCGCCACCCCCGCCGCAACAGCCGGGCGGCCTGTTCGGGATATTCCGCTAGACTTTCTGAAAGTCGCGCGCCGCGATGATCTCGAGCGCCTCGGCACCGGAGATCGGGCGGTTGGCCGGCAGCCGCTTGAAGGGCGCGGGGTCGCCCGTGATCGCCTTGTCGAGCAGCACGGTGTAGCGCCGCCGCGGCATTTCGACCGCGCCAAACGTCTTCAGATGCTCGGTGACGTATTGCGTATCGAGCAGTTCGAAGCCGCCGGCGATCAGCCGGGCCACGAGGTGCACCAGTGCCACCTTCGAGGCGTCGCGGACGCGGTGAAACATGCTCTCGCCGAAAAAGGCGCGGCCGAGATTGACGCCGTAGAGTCCACCGGCGAGATCGCCGTCCTGCCAGACCTCGACGCTATGGCAATGGCCGAGCCCATGGAGTCCCTCGTAGAGGTCGCGGATGCGCTTGTTGATCCAGGTGTCCTCGCGGCCGGCCGCCGGCGCAGCGCAGCCGGCCATCACCGCCTTGAAGGCCTTGTCGACCGTGACCGTGAAGGTGTCGGAGCGCACGGTGCGCGCGAGCCGCGAGGAGATGCGAAAGCCGTCCAGCGGGATAATGCCGCGCATTTCCGGCTCGACCCAGAACAGGGTCGGATCGTCGGCGCTTTCGGCCATTGGGAATATGCCGCAGGCGTAGGCGCGCAGCAGCACTTCGGGCGTGATGTCGGAACCGGACGAGTCGCGCGAGGTCATGCGCGCGACGATAGCAAGGTGGGGCGGGGGCTGCGAAGGGCCTTCGAACAGCTATTTCGCGGCGGCGCTGGCGGCCGATTTGCCGATCTGGGTCCTGAGCCGGGCAAATCGTACCACGATCCGGGTACCGGCGTGATCGGGATCGCGCTCGACGCTCGCCTCGAGCTTTGTGCCCATGGCGGAGACGATCCGCTGGCCCATGCCGGTCGAGCGGGGGTCGCTCTTGCCGTTGAGGCCGACCCCGTCATCGGCAATCGACAGCACGATATCCTCTCCCAGCGTCCTGAGATCGACATGGATCGGACCCGCGCCGTCGGGATAGGCATATTTCACCGCGTTCATGACCAGCTCGTTGACGATGATGCCGATCGCCACCGCGCGGTCGGGATCGATCTCGACGGTTTCCGCCTGCAGTGTGAGCCGCGACATCCTGTTGCCCTCGGCGGAGCGGCGGAGGTCTTCGAGCAGCGCGTCGAGATACTGGTTGAGCAGCACGCTCTTCAGGTCGTGCGAGGTATAGAGCCGGCGGTGAACCTGCGCGACCGCCGCGACGCGGCCCATGGCATTGGTGAGCGCCGCCTTGACGTCGTCCTGCGAGGCCGAGCTTGCCTGCAGGTGCAGCAGCGAGGCGATGATCTGCAGCGAATTGCCACGCGGTGGTTGACCTCGCGCAACAGCACCTCGCGCTCGGCGGCAAGCGCCGCAAAGCGATCGCGCGAGGCATGGATTTCGGCTTCCGCTTCGGCACGCGCCCGCTCCAGCGCCGCCCGCCGCAGCGCGCCGTTGACGGCGACGTGTAGCAGCGGAACGAAATCGCCCTGCACGTCCTTGACGAGATAATCGGCCGCGCCCGCTTTCAGCGCCGTAACGGCGATCTTGGAGTCCTGCGAGGCCGTGACGAACACCACGGGCGGAGCATCCGGGATCGCCCTGATCTGGGCCAGAGTCTCCAGCCCATCGAGGCCGGGCATGTATTGGTCGAGCGCGATCGCGTCGATGCCGCCCTGCTTCAGCCGCTTGAGCCCCGCGGTGCCGCTCGCGGCGTGCACGACCTTGAAGCCAAGCCGCGTCAGGCCGCGGTCGACCAGCCGGGCCAATGCCGGGTCGTCGTCGATGTAAAGCAGCGTGGGAGGCGCGGATGTCATGGGCTGGCGGGCGGTACCTGGATGACGGAGAAGAATAGACCCAATTGGCGGATGGCGTTGGCAAAACTTTCGTAGTTGACGGGCTTCGTGATGTAGACGTTACATCCGAGCTCGTAGCAGCGCTTGATCTCCTGGGAATCGTCGGTGGTGGTGAGCACCACGACCGGGGCGGTCTTGAGGTGTTTGTTCTCCTTGATCTGCCGCAGGATATCGATGCCCGTCATGTCGGGCAGGTTGAGATCGAGCAGGATCAGCAGCGCCCGTCCCTTTTGCTGCACACCTGTCCCGTCGCTGCCGAACAGATGCTTCATCGCGTCTATACCGTTAGTGAACGGGATGATCTCGTTGTTGACACCGGAACGGCGAATGTTCCGCTCGATCAGGCGGGCGTGGCCTTCGTCGTCCTCGATCATGACGATGGTGACGGGGTTGCTGGCGTTCATGATTCTTCGTTCCGGTTATTGGGCGGTCCACTGGATCGGAAGGGTTATCGTAAAGGTGCTGCCGCTGTTAAGTTCCGACGAGACCGACATGGTTCCACCAAGCCGGCGCACGAGAGCACGCACATGGGCAAGCCCGATGCCTTGTCCGGGCTTGTCCTGGGTTCCCGCGCGGCGGAACAGGTCGAAAATGCGCTGATGGTCCTTGGGGTCGATGCCCCTGCCATTATCGGAGATTTCGAACACCGCAAAGCCAAGCCTGGTGCGCCCGCGAATGGCGATTTCGCCGGGAACTCCGGGCTTGAGATATTTGATCGCATTGTCGATCAGATTGGAGAAAATCTGCTCCAGCGCCAGGCGATCGCTGACGATGGGCGGCAGGGGCGAAATGTGGATCTCGGCCTGCGCCTCCGCGGCCTGGTGCGCCAGGGTCTGAACGATGGCTTCGATCAGCTCGCGGGTCTCGATGCGCACCGGCTCGAACTGGCGCCGCCCCTCGCGGGTGAGGTTCAGGATCGCCGTGATCAGGCGGTCCATCTTGGCGATGGAAGACTTGATGAAGCCCAATGCTTCGGAAAAATCCGCCGAGAGCTGCTTGTCCTGGCCGTTGAGCTCGGGCTCGGTGTCGGCGGCCGGGACCGGCGCGGGCTCGGCCGCGACCTGGGCGAGTGCGGAGATGCGCCGGAAGATATCGTTGCGCAATTCCTCGAGCTCGCTGGTGAAGCCCATGATGTTCACCAGCGGCGACCTGAGGTCATGGCTCACGATGTAGGCGAAGCGCTGGATCTCGTCATTGGCCTCGCGCAGATCGGCGGTGCGCTCGTCGACGGTGACCTCGAGGTTGAGGTTGTTGTCGCGCAATCTCGTCTCGGCCTCGTCGCGCGCCTCGCTCTCGCGCCGCACCAGGAAGATCGAAATGCCGGCCAGCGCGATGACGAGTCCGGAGCCTGCGATGGTCACCGTGGTGGCGAGCTTCTGGCTGCGGTGGGCGTTCGCCGTGCGTTCGGCGAACAGGCGCTTCTCCTCGTCATGCATGGCGGTGGCCATCTCGCGAATGGTCGAGGTGGTGCCAGCCGCAGCCGCTTCGCGCACCAGTGCGGTCGCTTTCTCCGGCTCGTTCCGTTTGACGAGATCCATTTCCTGCGCGAACTGGCCGAGTCTCGTCTCGATCGCGCCCCGCAACTTGCTGATGTTCTCGATCTGAACCGGATTATCCTTTGACAACTCGCTGAGCTTGTCGAGGAAGGGCGTGATCCGGGATACCGCCTCTTCGTGCTGTCCGAGAAATTCCGGCCCCCTGGTCAGGAGGTAGCCATGGGCGCCGCTCTCGGCCCGCCGGATCTCGAGCAGCAGGGCGTTGGTCTGGTTCTCGACCTCGAGCGTGTGCACGACCCAGGCGTTGTCGTCGCGGGCCTCGTTGACGAACAGGACCGACGCCGCGCTGATCGCGACCAGCACCAGAAAGCCCGCTGAAAGCAGCAGGATCTGGCCCATGGTACGGGTGGACCTGGCGTCAGGCGCCGTGGAAAACATACTGCGTGAAGGTATTCGACTCCCCCGAGCGGAAACTTCCCAAGCCCAAGACATCAAGTCGGGGAAAACGCGCGTTCGGGCAATCGGTTCCAGAGAGGTGAAACTTTTTCCGCGAGAAGCGGACTCTTAGCCGCCCTGCTGGCCGGCGAGATACTGTTCGAGCCAGTGGATGTGGTAGTCGCCGTCGATGATGGCCGGTTCCCGCACCAGGGCGCGGAACAACGGCAGTGTGGTCTCGATGCCATCCACCACCATCTCGTCGAGCGCCCGGCGCAGCCGCATCAGGCATTCCCCGCGGGTCTTGCCATGGACGATCAGCTTGCCGACCAGCGAGTCGTAATAGGGCGGAATGACGTAGCCCTGATAGACGGCGGAATCGATGCGCACGCCGAGCCCGCCCGGCGGGTGGTATTGCAGGATCTTGCCGGGCGAGGGCCGGAAGGTCTGCGGATTTTCCGCGTTCACCCGGCACTCGATGGAGTGGCCGATGATCTGGACCTCCTCCTGCGTCATCGGCAGGTCGCCGCCTGCCGCGATGCGGATCTGCTCCAGCACGAGGTCGATATCGGTGATCATCTCGGTGACGGGATGCTCGACCTGGATGCGGGTGTTCATCTCGATGAAGTAGAACTCGCCGTCCTCGTATAGGAATTCGACGGTGCCGACGCCGAGATATTTCATCTCCTGCATCGCCTTGGCCACCGTCATCCCGATCTTCTGGCGCTGCGCGGCGGCGAGCGCGGGAGAGGGGCCTTCCTCCCAGACCTTCTGGTGGCGCCGCTGCAGCGAGCAGTCGCGCTCGCCCAGATGAATCGCGCCGCCGCGGCCATCGCCGAGCACCTGAATTTCAATGTGGCGCGGCCTGGTCAGGTATTTTTCGAGATAGACCGAGGCGTCGCCGAAGGCTGATTTGGCTTCGTTCGCGGCCGTCGTGAGCGCCATCATGAGATCGGCCTCGGTCTGCGCGACCTTCATGCCGCGTCCGCCGCCGCCGGCGGCCGCCTTCACCAGCACGGGAAAGCCGATCGATCTGGCGATCGCCATCGTGTCGTCGTTCGCGCCGACCGCCCCGTCAGAGCCGGGCACCACGGGAATGCCGAGCTTCTTCGCGGTCTTCTTGGCCTCGATCTTGTCGCCCATCAGGCGGATATGCTCGGCCTTCGGTCCGATGAATTGCAGATTGTGCTCGGCCAGGATCTCGGCAAAGCGCGCGTTCTCGGAGAGAAAGCCGTAGCCGGGATGCACCGCTTCGGCACCGGTGATCTCGCAGGCCGCGAGCAGCGCGGGGATGTTGAGGTAGCTGTCCTTGGAGGGCGGCGGGCCGATGCAGACGCTCTCGTCCGCCAGCCGCACATGCATGGCGTCCGCGTCCGCGGTCGAATGCACCGCGACCACCGAGATGCCCAGTTCCTTGCAGGCCCGCAGGATGCGAAGCGCGATCTCGCCGCGATTGGCTATGAGAATTTTGTCGAACATGCTGTCTCAAATGGGCGAATAGCGAATAGGGAGTGGCGAATAGAGAAAAGAACCGTTCGCCATTCGCTACTCGCCATTCGCGGCTACTCGATGATCACCAACGGCTCGCCGAACTCCACGGGCTGGCCGTCCTCGACGAGAATCTGCGTGACCGTGCCGGCGCGCGGCGACGGAATCTGGTTCATCGTCTTCATCGCTTCGATGATCAGAAGCGTCTGGCCAGCCGACACCTTCGTGCCGACCTCGATGAATGGCTTGGCGCCTGGCTCCGGCGACCAATAGGCGGTGCCGACCATCGGCGAGGGCACGACGCCAGGATGCTTGGAGAGATCCGCACCGGCCGCCGCGGTCGCGGAAGCGACGGCGACGGGCGCGGAGACGACCGACGCAACGCCGGCGGGGATTCCCGCCGCGATCGAGATATTGCGCGCCACGCGCACGCGCAGGCCAGCGCGCTCGATCTCGATCTCGGTGAGGCTCGTCTCGTCGAGCAACAGCGCGAGCTCGCGAATGAGCGCGCTGTCGTCAGCGGAGACTTTCGCGGTGGTCTTTCCCTCAGGCTGGCGCGCCATGATCTTGATCCGAAAACTCTGCTTGGGTTGAAGGCGGGGGCGTCAGTCTTTTGGCTTGACGCCGATTTTGGCGGCAAGGCCGTTGATCGCAAGCCGGTAACCATCGATGCCGAAGCCGCACAGGCTGGCAAACGCGGCCTTGGCGGTGAAGGAGTGGTGCCGGAAACTTTCCCGCGCGTGGATGTTGGAGATATGCACCTCGACGGTCGGGACTTGTGCCGCCTTGAGCGCATCATGCAGCGCGATCGAGGTGTGCGAATAGCCGCCCGCGTTGATGATGATGCCCACGGCCTTCTTCGCATGGGCCTCATGGATGAAATCGATCAGCTCGCCCTCACGGTTGGATTGGCGGCAATCAACCTTCAGGCCAAATTGCGCAGCGGTCTCCACGCACAATTTCTCGACATCGGCGAGCCTGGCGTGGCCGTAGGTCTCGGGCTCCCGGGTCCCCAGCATGTTGAGGTTCGGACCGTTGAGCACATAAATCGTCTGGTCGGGGCTTTTGGCCATCCCAATCCCGGCAATGAGGCTGATGGGGCGCGGTTATAGGTAGTATCCGCCCCAAGGGGAAGCCTTTAGGCCGCGCGGCGGGCCGCCGAAGCGCCTCATGCATCTGACGAAAAACCGCATGGAACTTACGGAAATCGCTAGTTAACCAACCTTGACGATGGCCGCCGATCCCGGCGGCCCGCGGCGTTCTCCAAAGGAAAAGGGGCGGGCTTTGGGCCCGCCCCCGATTTAGGGTTCCTTGTCCAATTCTCAGGCGTCGAGAATGGCAACGATCTCGTAGGTGCCCGGATCGATCACGATGATCTGACTGCGAACGACAATGTATTCATAGCTGCGCCATTCCGGGTAGATCGTCACGACTTCCGACGGAAGACGGTGCAGCGTAATGCCCTCGCGCGGCACGCGGGTGCCGACCGAGATCGAGAAGTTCACGTTCGTCACCGGGGCGACGCGCTCGTTGTGGATTACGGTCGTGATCTTGGTGCGCTGCTCGGTGGTGAGCTTGGCGCCGGCGCCCGCCTGACCTGTGGTCTGCGAACGTTCGGTCGTGCTCTTGGTCTCCGCCGCATTGGTGCCGCTCTTGCTGTCGCGGCCCTCGGCCTTCATGTTGTCCCGATCACGATCGCGGCCTTCGGCCTTCATGTTGTTGTCGCGTTCGCGGCCTTCAGCTTTCATGTTATTATCGCGTTCGCGGCCCTCGGACTTCATGTTGCCGCTCTTTTCTTCGGCGCGCTGGTTGGTGGCAGCGCCGCTCTTTTCCTTGGTGCCCTGGGCGCTCTCTTTCTTCATGGCGCTCGGCGACTTCTGCTCGGACTGGGTGGATTTCATCCCGCCCTTCTCATGCTCGGATTGGGTGGATTTCATTCCGCCCTTCTCAGACGATTCGGACTTTGCAGCGCCCGACGAATCGGATCGGGACGGAGCCGCGGAAGTGTCGGCCGGGGCAGAGTGCTGCGTCGCGTTACCGCCGGCCTCGCCGCCCTTGGTGCCCTGCTGCGCATTGGCAAGGCCGGTGCCGGCAATCAAGGCCAGCGCCGCGACCGAAACCATGAAACGATTAGTCATACGAATATCTCCTCCGTGAGTGCATTGCCCGCGCCGACAACGAAGGGAGAAATCAGATGTTCCTGCCAAAACCCGGTTCCACCGGCTTTGTTTGTTGAACGCGCGATGAACAGTTCCGCGCAATAAAAAAGGCCGGCGCTGGCGCCGGCCTTTGTGTCCTGGATGCGTGGAACCGAAAGATCAGCAGGTGGCCTTGCCGCAGCGGGCGATGCCGATCTTTTCCTTCAGGCCCTCGAGGCCGACCGCGCCGACCACGATCTGCTTGCCGATGACATAGCTCGGTGTGCCGTTCAGGCCCATTTCCTCGGCGAGCTTGAAGTTCTCCTCGATGGTCGCCTTGACCTCGGGGCTCGAGAGATCCTTTTCGATCCGTGCGGTATCGAGGCCGGCTTCCTTGGCTGCGGCCATCGCGCGGGCCTTGTCGGCCTGACCGCGGCCGCCGAGAAGCTTCTGGTGGAAGTCGAGATATTTCTGCCCCGTCGGATCCTGCATGCGCACGGCGACCGCAACCTTGGCGGCGTCCACCGAGCCTTCGCTCAGCACCGGAAACTCCTTCAGCACGACCTTGAGCTTGTGATCGTTCTTCATGAGGTCGAGCATGTCGGCCATGGCGCGTTTGCAGTAGCCGCAATTGTAGTCGAAGAATTCGACAAAGGTGACGTCGCCGTCCTTGTTGCCGATCGTAACACCGCGCGGCGAGTTGAAGATCGTGCTCGCGTTCTTGGTGATGCTCTCTTCGTGCTTTTGCGTTTCGGCGGCGGCCTGGCGCTTGGTGAGTTCCGTCATCGCCTCTTCCAGCACTTCGGGATGCGAGACCAGGTAATTCTTGATGATGGTCTCGATGTCGCTGCGCTGGGTGTCGGTGAAGCTCTGCGCAGAGACGACCACCGGCGCGCCCAACAGAGCAAGCGCGAACAGAGCGGCGGCGAAGAGGCGGAATGAACGCATCGGGTTATCCTTTGATAAGGCCTGAAGTCTTCTGGAAACCTATGGCCTGTTTCTTCAGTATCTTACTAACACGGCTTCTTACTAACACGCGTTGGGCTTAATTATTCTTCGAACCGGGCATGGCTTTTGCGGAAACGATATCGTCGGCCTTCACCCATCCCGGGGTTCCCACCGCGAAACGCGTCTTGGCGCGGGAGGCGAGTTCGCGGGCGGTCTTGTTGTCGCCGCGCAGATACGCCGCCTGGGCGGAGGCGAGATCGGCTTCGGCGTAGTTTCCCTTCCGGCCATAGGCCATCGCAAGCTGACTGTAGCCGAGCGGCGCTTCGGTCTCGCGCGCCACCGCGGCACGAAGGATGGTGATCGCCTCGTCGGTGTAGGCCTTATTATCGGTAGCGACCAGCGCCTGCCCAAGTAACATCTCGATGAGCGGTGCGTTATTGGAGAGCTGCAGCGCCTTGTGCAGGGGCGCGATCGCCTCGCTGGGCTTGCCGCCTTCGAGCAGGGCCTGCCCGCGCAATTCATAGAAGTAGGGATTGTTGGGCTGGGCTTGGATCAGCCCGTCGATCTGGTTCAGCGCGCTGCCGAGATCGCCGTGCAGATAGGTGGTGATCGCGCGGGCATAGCGCGCGGGCAGGGTGCTGTTCGACAGCGGAAAGCGGCGATAGACCGTGTCCTGACGTTCCATGAACGCGGAAATCTTGGCGCGTACCATGTCGTGGCGCAGTTGCAGGGCCGGATCGTCCTTCTTGTCCCAGGACGGACTGGAGCGCGCGAGCTCCTCCAGTGCCGCGACACGGTCGGCGGGCATCGGGTGCGATTGTAGATAGGGATCGGCGCCGCGCGCGGCGAACAGGCTTTCGTCGGTAAAGCGCTTGAAGGTCTCGTACATGCCTTTCGCGGACTGGCCGGTCGCGGTCAGGAATTTCACGCCGGCGCGGTCGGCGCTCTCCTCCTGCTGACGCTGGTAGGACAGGAGCGAGCGCCGAATCATTTCCTGGGGACCCGCGACCACTGCCGCGCCGGCATCCGCAAGGCCCGAGCCGCCCGTGCCGCCGCGGGAGGCGCCGGCCACGATGGCTCCGGCGCCGAGCAGCATGGCGATGATCATCTGGGTCTGCGCCTGCGCCAGCCGCTCGCGAATCTTGGCGAGATGACCGCCGGCCAAATGCCCGGTTTCATGCGCAAGCACGCCGATCAACTGGTTCGGCGTTTCCGACTTCAGGATCGCGCCGTAATTGACGAAAATGCGCCGGCCGTCGGCAACGAAGGCATTGAAGGTGCCGTCGTTGATGATGACCATCTGGATGTTCTGCTTCTCCAGGCCGGCGACCCGCAGGATCGGCCGCGTGTATTCGCGCAGCAATTGCTCGGTCTCGGAGTCGCGCAGCACCGCCGGGCCCTTGCCCTGTTCGGCCCGAACCGGCGCGACCGGCACGGCCGGGCCAAGCGCGAGCGCGGCTGCGACCACGGCAGCCGTCAGGCCGGATACTTTCCTGCGGGATATAAGGTCGAGCAGCATGGCGGTCGTTGGCGATTGGCCTTTACGGCGGATACGGGCTATGCCCTACCAAGCCGCCGAATACGGCTAGTCTGGGGCACCGGCGGAACCCCTCCGGGCCGCCCGATTTGGCGGTTGAAATAGCAGATATCCATGGGTGAAGCGACACTGAGAGAGCGCGTGATGGACCTGCTTTCGGCCTCCGTCCGCAGCGATGTTCCGCCGTTCATGGTGATGGACGTGATGAGCGCGGCCGCGCGGATCGAGGCGGCCGGCGGCCATGTCATTCACATGGAGGTCGGTCAACCCTCGGCGCCCGCGCCGAAGACCGCGATCGCGGCTGCCCACCGGGCGCTCGACCTCGGCCGGATCGACTATACGTCCGCGCTCGGCATCGCCTCGCTGCGCGAGCGCATCGCCCGGCACTACCGAGATGCCTATCGCTGCCATGTCGACCCGGCGCGGATCGTAGTCACGACCGGTTCTTCCGGCGCATTCATCCTGGCCTTTCTCGCGATGTTCGAGCCCGGCGACCGAGTCGCGGTCACGGTGCCCGGCTATCCGCCGTACCGTCACATCCTGACCGCGCTCGGCTGCGAGCCCGTGCTGATCGAAACCACCAGCGACACCCGTCATGCGCTGACCGGGGAGGCCTTGCTTGCCGCCCACCGCAAGACGCCGCTCAAGGGCGTGCTGGTCGGCAGCCCCGCCAATCCCACGGGAACGATGATGTCGCGGGAGGCGCTGACCGCGCTGATATCGGCCGCGGAAGGCGCGGGCATCCGTTTCATTTCCGACGAGATCTATCACGGCCTCGACCACGCCTTTCCGGCGGTGACAGCGGCGGAGCTTTCGCCGCGCAGCCTCGTCATCAATTCCTTCTCGAAATATTTCTGCATGACCGGCTGGCGCGTTGGCTGGATGGTGGTGCCGGAGCCGCTGGTCCGCCCGATCGAGCGGCTGCAGCAGAATCTCGCGATCTCGGTGCCGACGCTGTCGCAGATCGCGGCCGAAGCCGCCTTCGACGGCGCAGACGAGATGGAAGCGATCAAGCGCGGCTATGTCGAGAACCGCCGCATCCTGATCGAAGGGCTTCCCAAGGCGGGGCTGACCGATTTCCTCCCCGCCGACGGCGCCTTCTATCTCTATGCCGACGTCTCCCGTTTCACCGGCGACAGTCTGGAGTTCGCAAAGCGGATGCTGGAGCAGGCCAGGGTAGCGGCAACGCCCGGCGTCGACTTCGATCCCTTCCACGGCAAGAACTTCATTCGCTTCTCTTATGCGCGCTCGGCCGACGAGATGCGCGAGGCGGTGACGCGGATCGCGCGCTGGCTGACGTAGGCTTTTGTGGCGCCTAAAACAGAACCGCCCGGGGGCACCGGGCGGTTCTTATTTTTGGTCTAGACCGGTTTCTAGCCGCCGCCGAAACGGCGCGACCACCAGCCAGCCTTGCGCGGCTGGCTGTCGGTGGACGCCTCGGAAGCGGGCTCGGCCGATTGCGCAGGCTCCCCAGTCGGTTGGGCGGGGGCGGGCGCATCGGGGGCCGCCGTGCTGCCGGACCCAAAGCTGACCTTCTCGCGCACCGTGGAGCGGCGCACCGGCTTGTCGCTCTCCTCGGAAACCGTTTCGTGCTGGGCACTCACCGGCTCCGGCGAGGCCTGATGAGCCGGCTGCGGATCATATGCGGGCGCGATTGGTTCGGGCTGCACTTCCGGCAGCGAACGCTCGTGCGACGAGCCTCCGTCGAAATCGGCGACCGCGTCGGCCGCTTCCGGGGCGGGCGGCGGTGCGAGTTCATCCGAGATCGAGCCAGCAAGGCCGTCCTCGCGTTCGCCACCACGGCGGCGGCGGCCACCGCGGCGTCCGCGGCGTCGCGGCCGACGCTCGCCATTGCCCTGGTTGTCGCCGCGGGCGAAGCCCGGCTGTTCCTCGGATTCATCGTCCTCGGACTCGCCTTCCTCGGCTGATCCTTCCGCCGCGGGGGCCTGCTCGCTAAAGGCCGTCTCGCCTTCCTCGCGCGGTTGGCTTGCCTCGCGGCCTTCGCCGCCGCGGCCACGCCGGCGACGGCGCCGTTTGCGGCCGCGCTGACCCGGACCCTCCTGATCCTCGCCTTCGCCGGCTTCACCGGCGGAAGCTTCGTCCGCGAGCCCTTCGGTCTCCTCGGTTTCGACCTCGGACTCCGACTCGGCATCGAGCGTCTCGTCATCGTCGAGCGCTTCTTCGCCCTGCGCGGGTACGATCGAAGCCTGCGCGGCGATCAGCGCCTTCGCCGCTTCCAGCGTATGCACCTGCTCGCCGCGATCGATAATGTAGGACTGCAGGCCGCTCACATTCGGATCGGAGACGATCGAGAGCGTGACCTTGAAGGCGTTTTCGAGGTCGCGCAGATGGCCGCGCTTGTGGTTCAGCACATAAAGCGCGACGTCGTTGCGGGTGCGCACCACGAGATTGTGGGTCGCGCCCTTCATCAGGATTTCCTCGATGCCGCGCAGGAGCTGCAGGGCGACGGAGGAGACCGAGCGCACATGACCGGTGCCGCCGCATTGCGGGCAGGGCTCCGTCGAGCTCTCCAGCACGCTGGCGCGGATGCGCTGGCGCGACATTTCGAGCAGGCCGAAATGCGAGATGCGGCCGACCTGGATGCGCGCGCGATCCTGCCGCAGGCAGTCGGACAGCTTCCGCTCGACCGAGCGGTTGTTGCGCTTCTCGTCCATGTCGATGAAGTCGATGACGATCAGGCCCGCAAGGTCGCGCAGACGGAGCTGGCGCGCGACTTCCTCGGCCGCTTCGAGATTGGTCTTGAGTGCGGTGTCCTCGATATGGTGCTCGCGCGTGGCGCG
>Ga0207707_10003362_pt1 | contig 14201 bp, 11 predicted proteins | sample KBSC83BmetaG_FD_184336 | JGI IMG/M metagenome (GOLD analysis project Ga0207707, IMG submission 184336) | Corn rhizosphere microbial communities from Kellogg Biological Station, Michigan, USA - KBS C8-3B metaG (SPAdes) (version 2) | ecosystem: Host-associated > Plants > Roots > Rhizosphere ...
GACGGCTCGTCGAAGACCGTGCAGGTGACGCTCGGCACACGGTCGTAGAAGGCCTCAGCGCGAAGCGACATACGCGACGAGGAACGTCGCGGCGAACCCGGCGATCGTGAGCAGCACGCGGCGCCATGACGGGTGGCTGTGCGCCTCTGGCAGCAGGTCGGTCGCGCCGAGGAACAGGAAGAACCCCGCATATGCCGCGAGCACGTACCCGAGGCCGTGATCGGAGATCCCGATCGAGGCACCGACGACCGCCCCGATCACCGGGGCGGTCGCGTCGATCGCGAGCCACCGCACCGCGCTTCGCCCGTCGCCGCTCTGGCGCAGGACGAAGCTGACCGTGTTCATCCCATCCGCGAAGTCGTGGCTGATCACCGCGAGGAACACCAGGAGACCGGTCGCGGTGTTCACGTGGAGCGCGAGGCCGATGCCGAGGCCGTCGATGAAGCTGTGGAGCGAGAGGCCGGCCGCGCCGAGCGCGCCGACGCGCGCGTGCGCGCGGGCCTGCTCGGGCTCGTCGCGGTGATGGAGGACGAGCACGCGCTCGACGAGGAAGAAGCCGACGAACCCGACCCCCACGAGCGTCATCACGCGGCGCGGCGAATCGATGAGGTCGAGCGCCTCCGGCAGGACGTCGAAGAGCGCGACCGCGACGACGATGCCGCCGGTGAACGCGATCACCGTCGCAAGCTCCTTGCGCAAGCGGAACGCGACGAAGCCACCCAGTGTCGTCGACACCGCGGTTGCGAGGGCGAGCGGGACCGCGAGCCAACTCACGGCGCGAGAACGATCACGCCGTCGTCATCGGCGTGGAGCAGCGCGCCAGGCGCGAACTCCGCACCCCCGAACGTCACCGGCACGCCGACCTCGCCGTCGCCGGCCTTGCCGCTCGGCTTCGGGTTCGTCCCGAGCGCCTTGATCCCGATCGGAAGCTCGGCCAAGGCGACGATGTCGCGGACACAGCCGTTGACGACGATCCCCGCCCAGCCGTTCGAGACGGCGAGCTCGGCGATGTTGTCGCCGAGCAGCGCGCACGCGAACGAGCCTCCGCCGTCGACGACGAGCACGCGGCCGTCGGCGGGCTCGGACACGAGCGCCCGCAGCAGCACGTTGTCCTCGAAGCAGCGAACGGTCGCGATCGCGCCGGAGAAGCTGCGCGCGCCGCCGAACTGCCGGAACTGCGTCGCGCACGACGCCGCTCCCGGATGCTCGTCGAAGAGATCTGATGTCGTCAATTCCCGCTCCGGCGCCGCGCATGTCGGCGCCTCCGCTCCTTGGTGAGCTCCGTCGAGCCTACGCTCACGCGAACTCCAACGCGCCCATCTCGAGCAGGTCGCGCGCGAGCTCGCGCATGTCGCGGCCCAGCTCCCCGGCCTCGCTCCTCGAGAGATCCTCCCGCCGCACGACACGGGCGATCGCCTGGTCGAGCGTCGTCGCACCGTCGAGCGCGACCAGCACGTCCGCCTGCTCGACCGTGAGCTCCCACTCGGAGCATGTGCCCTCGTCGAGCACGAGCAGGGTCGACGTGACAGCGCCGGTGCGGTCGAGCTCCTGGTCGAAACGCGTCTCCTCGACGAGGCGCAGACGCCCGTCGAGCACTGCGTCGCCGTTCTCGGCGATCGCGGCGAGGGCATCGAAGACGCGCTCGATCTGGTCGCTCGCGTACTCGAGCTCGTCCTCGTCGACGCTGTCTGCGCGAACGATGTGGCGATCGGCCGCACGTTTGTGCATGACGACGCCGCCCTCGGAGATCCAGCCCGCGCCGAGCGCATCGAAGTACGACGTCCACTCCTCGATCGTCGCGGCGTAGGCGTCCGGGTCGGAGCTCAGATGGTCGTTCCAGCCCGCTGCATGGTCGACGGGATCAGACCCGGCGAGGCCCAGGATCCACGCGTCGCAGCCGTTGCCGTCGAGCCAGTCGTGCACGTGCTCGTCGGGCTCGTCCTCCGACTCGGCGAGCCAGCTGACGAGCACGGAGGCGAAGCCGTCGTCCGTCAAGTGCGCTGCCGCGCTCCTGACGACGAGCTGCGAGAACTCGTCACCCGGGTAGCCGGCATCGCGGTACTGCCAGCGTGCCTTGGGCGAGATGACGTACGGCGCGTTGCAGGTGATGAGGTCGAACGACTCGCCGCCGACCGGCTCGAACAGGCTGCCGAGGCGGGTCTCGACGTTGTCGAGCCCGTTCAGTGCGGCGCTGATCTGTGTGAACGCGAGCGCGCGCGGGTTGATGTCCGTGGCGACCACGTGGGCGGCGTGGCGTGCGGCAAGGAGCGCATGCACGCCGTTGCCCGTACCGATGTCCAGCGCGCGGGCGACGCGGCGCCGGGGTGTCAGCGAGGCGAGCCAGTACGCGGTCGGCGTAAAGCTCGCGACCCAGCCGGCGGGGTCGTCGACACCGCTCGAGAACGTGTCGAACGCGAGGTACACGCCCTCTGTCGGGACGATGCGCGCGCGCGGCACGAGCCGTGCGCCCTCCTCGGTCGCGAGGCCGAGCCGTAGGAGCTCCGATGCCGCGGCGAACGACGACCGTGGGACGGGGCGGGAGAGGAGCAGCAGGCGGATCGCGACGTCGAGCTCGTCGCCGTCCAGCCGGAGCGCATGCACGAGTGCCTCGCCACCCTCCGCTGAGATCCCGTCCTCGCCGAGCCGTTCTTCGATCGCGTCCTCGTCGTACCCGAGGTCGCGGAGCGCCTCGCCTGCCGCCGCCGCGGCCTCCTCGTCGGGGGTTGGGTCCCACATCGAGCCGCATCCTGCCGGAAGTCACCGATATGGGGGAGGCCGCGCGGCTCCGGGATGCCGAAACGGAGGTATGCGGCGCGGCGGGTGGGTCTCGGCTGCGATCGGCGGCTTCGGCGCGCTCGTGGTGGTGCACGCCCTCAGCTCGCTGCTCTTCGGGGCGGCTCCGCACCTCGCGGGCCTGAACCTCACGAATGTCGCCACGTTCGGCGCGACCGGGCTCATGATCCGGCGGACGCTCGTTCCGGGCGAGCGGCGCATCTGGCTGCCGCTCGCGGTCGGTATGTCGTCCTACTCGCTCGGCTTCGTCGTCTACGCCGCACTGATGATCGTGCACGGGCATGTCGCGACACCCTCCGCAGCGGACCCCTTGTGGCTCGTGCTGTATCCCGGCGCCTACATCACGATCGCCCTGCTGGTGCGCCGGCGCGCGCTCGCGCTCGACGCGGGCCTCTGGCTCGACGGGCTCGTCGCTGCGCTTGCGACGACCGCGCTCGGCGCGGCCTTCGCGTTCCGGCCGGTGTTCGACGCGGCGACGGGCGGCTCCATCTCGGTCGCGACGAAGCTGGCGTACCCGCTCGGCGACGTCGTCCTGCTGGCTCTCGTCGGCGGCGCCGTCGTCCTGACCGGCGGCCGGCCTGTGCGCACCTGGCTGCTGCTCGGCGGCGGCCTCGTCGTCTTCGGGATCGGTGATGTCGACTACGTGAACACGCAGTGGACGGCGGGCCAGGTGATCGACGTCGCGTGGGCCACCGGGCTGCTGATGCTCGCCGCGGCGGCGTGGGAGCCGCCGCCCGCCGAGGCTGCGGTGGTGCCGCGCGGGATGCGGCGGCTCGTTCTCGCGGTGCCCTCTGCGGCAGTGGCGGTGGGGTTGCTCGTGATCGGCAGCGGCAAGATCGGGACCGCGGCGACCGTGCTCGCGACGGCGACGCTGCTCGCCGCGCTCGTCCGGATGGCGCATGCCGTCGGGCTGGAGGGCCGGCTGGAGGACACGCGCACCCAGGCGCTGACGGACGACCTGACGCAGCTCGGAAACCGGCGCCTGCTCGTCGAGGACCTCGATCGCGCGGTGGCCGTCGCGTCTCCGGACAAGCCGGCGGCGCTCGTGCTGTTCGACCTCAACGGCTTCAAGCACTACAACGACACGTTCGGGCATCTCGAAGGCGACCGGCTGCTCGCGCAGCTCGCGCGCCGTCTCGAAAGCGCGGTGTGCGACCGTGGGACGGCCTACCGTCTCGGCGGCGACGAGTTCTGCGCGCTGGTGGCGGGTGATCCGCGCGAGCTCGACACCTTGCTGCCGCAACTCGAAGCCGCGCTCGGCGAGGCGCACGACGCCGGCACGGTCGGCTGCTCGTATGGTGTCGCGCTCGTCCCGCACGAAGCGCAGACGGCGAGCGAGGCGCTCGCGCTCGCCGACCGCCGGATGTACGAGCGAAAGGACCGCGACCGCCGCTCGACGCGCCTGCAGATGCGCGATCTCCTGCTCGCGGTCGTCGAGGAACAGCGGCCCGACCTGCACCACCACTCGACGGCCGTGTCGGCGCTCTCCCGGACGGTCGGGCTCGCGCTCGGGATGTCGGTCAACGAGGTCGACGTCGTCGTGCTGGCGGCCGAGCTGCACGACATCGGCAAGGTCGCGATCCCCGACCTCGTGCTCGGGAAGCCGGGCCCGCTCGACGAGGAGGAGTGGCGGCTGATGCGGACGCACACGATCGTCGGCGAGCGCCTGCTCTGCTCGGTGCCGACGCTCGAGCCCGTCGGCGCGATCGTCCGCTCGACGCACGAGCGCTGGGACGGCCTCGGGTATCCCGACGGCCTGTCCGGCGAGGAGATCCCGCTGGCGGCGCGTGTCGTCGCTGCGTGCGACGCCTTCGACGCGATGCTCTCCGACCGGCCGTACTGCCGCAGCCTTCCGCTCGATGAGGCGGTGCGGGAGCTGCGCGGCAACTCGGGCTCGCAGTTCGATCCCGTGGTCGTAGAAGCGCTCGTCGAGGTCGCCACCTCGAGCGACGTCGAGGCGCGGCGCTCGCCGGTGCGCAACGCGCCCGCCGAGCCGCGTCTCTCGACGATCGCCAGCCTGCGCGGCCTGCTCGACGTCACGCGCCTCGTGCGCCGCGGCGGCTCCCTGTCGAGCGTCCTCGATGCGATCGCTCGCACTGTTTCGGAGTCGCTCGGCCTCGGCACCGTGGTCGTCAACCTGCGCCGGCCCGGCACGGACGTCTTCGACGTCGTCACGGTGCACGGGAGCGACGAGGTGCGCGATGCGCTTCTGAACACCGTGAACGGGTGGGAGGAGTGGGCGCCGCTGCTCGACGCGCGCTTCCACCGCCGCGGCGCGTACCACATCCGGGCGGGCGAATTCGACTTCGCGGAGCTCGAGGGCCATCGCGTCGTCGTCGGCGCGGCCAGCGGCGAGGACCCGTGGCTGTGGCATCCGGAGGACGAGCTGTTCGTCCCGTTCCACGGCTCGGACGGCACGCTGCTCGGGATCTTCTCGGTCGGCGAGCCGCGCAGCCGCCGCCGACCGTCCGACGAGGAGCTCGACGTGCTGGTCGCGATGGCCGAACACGCAGCCGCCGCCGTCGAGACGCTCGAAGACGCGCCCGTCAACGCCTGAGCCGCTCACGGCCCGTGAGCTGGTCAGACCACGATTCACCCCTCGATCGGGCTCGTCCTTGCCGGCCGGGCGGCGGCTTCGTTGAGCCGTTGCAGGGCGCGATCGAGCCGAGCCACCGATTTTGGTCTGACCACATAACGTGGCCCAGGTGGCCCCGGCTAGGACGGTCGGCGGGAGAGTGTCCGCAGCGCGTTCTCGACCGGGAGCGGATCGCCCTTCGCGACGAGCGTCGCGTTGCCGAGCCCCTGGACGAGACCCGGGTCGACCGCGCGCACGTTGCCGGTCACCAGCACGATGGCGAGCTCCGGCAGGACGGCGCGTAGACGCTCCGCGACCTCGACGCCGTTCACGACCGGCATCGCGATATCGACGACGGCCGCATCCGGGCGCAGATGGCCCGCGAGCGCGACCGCCTCCTCTCCGCTGCCCGTGTCGGCGATCACGTCGAGATCGAACGACGCGTCGAGAAACGCGGTCAGCGCGCGGCGGTACTTCGCGTCGTCGTCGACGATCAACACGGTCGGCACACGCGCAGCATTGCGATCGAGCCGGATGAGACGCACGGCAAACCATCTGGGCCCTCACGCGCGTACTGCCGCCGTACACATCTTCGAGAGAGAAGGGTTGAAATGAAGAATCACCTTGCAATCGCGCTGGCGCTTGCGTCCGCCGCCGTCTTCGCTGTCGTCGTGGGGAGTGCCGGCGCGACGGCGACAGACGACATCTTTTCGGTGCACGCGCTCGTCTCGGACGGCGCCGCGACACCGGCGCCCGGAACCGACGCCAAGCTCGTCAACGGCTGGGGCCTGAGCGCCGGCCCGACGACGCCGTGGTGGGCGGCCAACAACGGCACCAACACCTCGACGCTCTACAGCGGCGTCGGTGCGAAGGCGGCGCTCACCGTCACCGTCGCCGGCGGCCCGACCGGCACGGTCTTCAACGGCAAGAGCACCGACTTCGTCGTGAGTCAGAACGGCAAGAGCGGCGCGGCCCGCTTCCTGTTCGCGACCGAAGGCGGAACCGTGCTCGGCTGGTCGCCGACGGTGAACGGGACGACCGCGCTCGTCGGGGCCGACCGCTCCGCAGGCGGCGCGGTCTACAAGGGCCTGGCCGTCGCGAACGACCGTCTGTACGCGACGGACTTCCACAACGGCCGCGTCGACGTCTTCGACGCATCGTTCAACCTGATCACCACGCCCGGCGGGTTCAAGGACGCCAAAGTGCCGGCAGGCTTCGCGCCGTTCGGCATCCAGGCGCTCGGCAGCGACATCTTCGTGACGTTCGCGAAGCAGGACGCTGCGGCGAAGGACGACGTGCCGGTGCCCGGGCAGGCGTATGTCGACGAATTCACCGCGGACGGCCAGCTCGTCGCGCGCGTGGTGAACAGCGGTAAGAAGAACGCGCCGCTGAACGCGCCGTGGGGGCTCGCTCTCGCGCCCGCCGACTTCTCGGTGTTCAGCAACGACCTGCTCGTCGGGAACTTCGGCAACGGGCGGATCAGCGCGTACGTGAAGCGCGGGGCGACCTGGGTGTTCAAGGGCCAGCTCAAGCACGCGAACGGCTCGCCGATCGTGATCGACGGCCTCTGGGCGATCGCGTTCGGCAACGGCTCCGCAGCCGGCCCGACGAACTCGCTGTACTTCCTCTCCGGTCCCGGCGACGAGCAGCACGGCCTCTTCGGCTCGATCACCGCCGGCTAGAAACACAACGAATCGAGGGGGCCGCGGTGGAAAGCCGCGGCCCCCTCGTGAAGAGCAACCTGCCTAGAACGAGGGCTTGCGCTCGAGCGAGTCCGCGAACTCGCGCAGCTTCTGCTGCATCGAGCTGATGGTCTCGTCCCGCTCGGCGATCGTCGAGTCGCGATCGGCGACGTCCGCCTGGAGCCGCTCGATCTCGCTGCGATCCGCCTCGCGCCGTGTCTCGGCCTCGATGACGATCGACCGGAGCGACGCGAGCTGCGAGCTCAGGCCGTCGCTCAGCGAGCGAGCGACCTCGTCGAAGTTGCCGGCGCCGGGCACGTTGCCCTCGCTGTCGAAGACAGGGGCCGGAGCCGGTTCCGCCTCGAAGGGAGGCTCGGGCTCGACGGTCGCGTGGGCCTCGAACGGCGACGTCGTCGCCATCGCCTCGTACGCCGCGAACTGACCGCTGCCGTCGTCCTCAGGGGACTCGTCGACCGCGACGGCCTCGTCGGTGTCCTCGGTCCGGTCGACCGGCGACGCATCGACGATGCTGCTCCCGTTGCGAGCGAGCAGCTCGCTGCGGAGGCCCGTCTCGAGCGCGCCCTTGGCGACGACGACGAAGTCGATGCGGTCACCGAGCAGCTCGCGAAGCGCGAGGAGGCGCGCATCGGTCGGCTCGGCGACGGCGACGACCACGGCGCCCTCGTCGTTTTCCTGAATCGGCAGAGCCTCGAGCCGCGACGCGTCCTCCCACGACATGCGCCGGAGCGCCTTGCCGTCGAAGGAGATGGCCGACCGCTCGAAGTACCGGAGATGCCACTGCTCTGCGAGTACCTTGGCGAGATCGTCCTCGCTCGCCCAACCGAGGTTGACGATGACCTCGCCCAGCCGCTCGCCGTTCTCTGCACTGCGGCGCAGGGCCTCGTCAAGCTGTTCCTGGTCGATGTAACCGCGCTCGATCAGGAGCGTGCCGAGGGCCGTCCGCTTCGCTTCGCTTGCCTGGTCCATGAGCGTGTCGGTCATGCTCTCGACCCCGTCCTTTCGTAGTAGCCGCATCGTGTGTGCTTATCGGCAGGCCCCCGCCGAACCTTGACGGTCGGTTTTCGAGGCTCAGATTGCCGCTCTACGAGCGGGATTCAGATGCGCCGGGCGGGGCTCGACGGCCCGCAGCGCCAGGAGCTGCTCGATCGCGTCGGGCGGCCCGGGGCGGCCGAGCAGGAAGCCCTGCACACCGTCGCAGTCGGCCGCGCGCAGGTGCTCGAGCTGTGTCTCGCGCTCTACCCCCTCGGCGACGACGCTGAGGTCGAGCCCGTGCCCGAGGGCGATGATCGTCTCCACCAGCCTCAGGCCGCCGTCCTGCTGGTCGCAGTGCTCGACGAACGAGCGATCGATCTTCAGGACGTCGATCGGGAGCCGGGCGAGGTACGCGAGCGATGAGTAGCCGGTGCCGAAGTCGTCGATCGCGATGTGGGCGCCGAGCTGCTGCAGCCGCTCGAGATTGCGGTTCGAGACCTCGTCGGCGTGCATCAGCGCCGTCTCGGTGAGCTCGAGGACGAGCCGACGCGGATCGAGCCTCGTGCGTGTGACCGCCGTCGCCACGTCGTCGGCGAAGCCCGCGTCGGCGAGCTGCCGCGCGGCGACGTTGACCGAGATCGAGAGCTGCGAGCCGAACTGCGCAGACCAGGCCGCGCCCTGTGCACAAGCGATCTGCAGCACGCGCAGGCCGATGTCGAGGATGCGCCCGTTCTCCTCGGCGAGGCCGAGGAACTCGAGCGGCGGGATCAGCCGGCCCTGCGGATGGCGCCAGCGGCACAGCGCCTCGACGCCCGAGAGGCGGCCCGACGCCATGTCGAAGATCGGCTGGTACAGGACGAAGAGCTCGTCGAGGAACGACGGCCGCGCGAGGTCGCCGAGCAGCGCGAGCCGGCTCATCACCGCCTCGTGCATCGCCGGGTCGAAGAAGCGGAAGGTGCCGCCACCCGCGTTCTTCGCGTCGTACATCGCCATGTCGGCGTGGCGCAGGATCTCGGCGGCGCCCGAGGTGGCGATGCCGATCGAGGCGCCGACGACAAGCGTGTGCCCCGCCGCCGCGATCGGCGCGCGCAGCGCGGCGACGATGCGCTCGGCGATCGTCGTCGCGTCACCGCCGTCGACGAGAAGCGCGAACTCGTCGCCGCCGATGCGCGCCACGACGTCCGTCGGCCGCACGATCTCGCGCAGACGCCCGGCGATCGTGCGCAGCAGCTCGTCGCCGGCGGCGTGCCCGAGGCTGTCGTTGACGGTCTTGAAGTCGTCGAGGTCGAGGTAGAGGAGTGTCGATTCCGAGTCGTCGCCGCGCTCGGCGAGCACGCGCTCCAGCCGGGTGCGGTTCCAGAGGCCGGTGAGCGGATCCGTGAACGCGAGCCGCTCCAGCTCGTCGCGCGCTTCCCGCTCCGCGGTGATGTCGAGAATGTAGCCCTGTCGCTGGATCGGGTTGCCGGCTGCGTCGGAGATCGCGGACGACTCGTCGCGCACCCACACGACCCGGCCGTCCGGTCTCACGATGCGGTACTCGCTGCTGACCTTCCCGTTCTCCGATGCCTCGACGGCCATCTCGTCGACGACGCGCTCGATGTCGTCCGGGTGGAGTGCCCGCTCCAGGAACGTTGCTTCCTGCCACTCACGGGGTGAGTAGCCGAGCATCGACTGGGTCTGCGGGCTGGTGTAGAGGTTCGTGCAGCCTGCGTCGGCCTCGTCGATGTAGACGACGAGTGGCAGCTGCTCGACGAGCGTGCGATAGCGCTGCTCGGCCGCCCGCAGCAGCTCCTCGGCCGCCTGCTGTTCGCTGACGTCGCGGATGCTCGCGGTGAACAGCGGCCCCTCGGGCAGCTCGATCCGGTTGATCGTCAGCTCGGCGTCGAACTCGCTGCCGTCGGCGCGCTGCGCGCTCAGCCGCACGGGACGGCCGAGCACGGTGGTCTCGCCGGTGTCGAGGTGCCGCCGCAGGCCGTGCTCGTGGGCGTCGCGCAGCCGGGCCGGGACGAGCAGCTCGGACACCTTGCGCCCGACGGCGTCCGCCCGGAGGTAGCCGAAGGTCTGCTCCGCGGCGTCGTTGAAGTCGACGATCCGCCCCTCGTGGTCCATCGTCACGATCGCGTCGAACGCCGCGTCGAGGACGGCGCTGTGCCGCGCCTGTGTGGCCAGGAGTGCCTGCTCCGTGCCCGACCGGTCGGAGATTGGGTGCCGCACGTCGTCCACTGCCGCTCTCCCGGTTCATCGGCAGCCGTCGATCCCGGCTTGACGTCGGCTCACCCCATCCGGGCGGCGGTCTGCTCGACCGCCGCGCTCGCCTCCCGCTCGTAGGGGTTGTTCTCGTAGCCCAGGCGCACGTAGCTGAGCGGCATGGCGATCGGGCGGTGCTGCATCTGCCAGACGTGGCAGAGCTCGTGGACGACCAGATCGTCGGGCGGGTCCGCGTCCCGCACCAGGATCGTCCCGTGCAGGGCGTAGCCGTCGAACCGGCGCAGCCACGGCAGGCGGAAGAACCACGGCGCCGTGAACATGCGAACCCGGCGGATAGCGACCGGCCGCGGGTACCAGTCGAGTCGGTCGAGCCGCGCCTTGGCGCGGACGACCTGCGGGTGGGTCACGCCGCCTTGATCGCCGCCGTCAGCACGAGGATCGCCGTGCCGTCGCCGGGAAGCGTCTGGTAGTCGTAGGTGTAGAGGCGCGGCAAGGTGATCCTGTCGACCGCCGTGAAGTCGGCGGGCTTGTCGCCGAGAACCATGCTCTTGGGCTTCAGCGTGTCGGTCAGCGGCTGGTCGAGAAGATCCTTCACGTCGCTCCGCGCGACGAGCACCGACGTCGGCGGCGCCGCCTGGTCGGCGCGCGGCGGCAGGTACGTCAGCACCGCGTTCGTGCCGGGGACGTACTTCAGCGTGTAGAGCGAGAGCTCGAGCGCCTCGCGGCGCAGGAGCTGTCCGCGCGCGGTCGTCGCCGTGCCGGTGATCGCGCAGTTCTGGGCGGTCGTTCCGAAACCGCACATCTGGTAGGCGACCGTCGTCGAGGCGTTGAAGAGCTTGTAGTCGCCTTCTTCGTGCTTGCCGGTCGACACGTCGGGCTGCACGGCGAGGGTCGAGATCGGCACCTCGACGCTGACCGGGCCGGTATCGCCCTGGAGGAAACGCGTCGTCTGCAGCGGGCTCGGCACGACGGCGGCGAGCTTGTGGCCCGCCTGGAGCTTGTACTCCCCGGAGACCCGGGTCGCGATCTGCCGTGTCCGCGCGATCGCAGAGCCGGTCGGCTCGAACCTCGACCAGTTCTGCGTCTTCACTGCGTCAGGTCGCACGAGCACGACGACGAGCGCAGCGATGCTCGCGGCAGCGACCGCGGCGAGCAGCGCGTACACGAGGCTGAAGCGGAAGTGGTAGCCCGAGTTGCGGGCGCGGTCTGCGCGATGCGGGGTGATCTGCGCCATCGGCACTACATCTTCGGCCATGTCTCGTCCTTCGTGTAGTCGAGCTCCGGCTTGACGAGCCGCTGCTTGTCGAGCAGCTCGACCAGCTCGTCGCCGAACAGCTCGCGCTCATCCGCAAGCCGGGTCGCGATCGCGTCGACGGCGTCCTTGTTGTTCCTGACCAGGTTGAGCGCGATCACGTAGGCCTGGCCCAGGATCTGCGCGGCGACGGCGCTCTTGAAGCGGTCGTTGAGGATCGACGCGATCGGATCGGCGTGGAAGTCGGCGCTCCCGCGCGTCCGGTTCATCAGCGTGCGCCCGATCCGCTCGAAGCGCTTCATGATCTCGTCGCGGTACTCGTCTTCGTCCCTGCCTTCGGGCACGCGACCCTCGAGGTCGATGCGCAGCGGCCGCATGCCGGCCGTTCCGACCATCCATGCTGCGGTGTCGGTCGCGCTCTGCAGGTCGCCGCCGACTCCACCGGTGTTCTCGTCGTAGAAGACGTTCTCGGCGGCCATCGCGCCGAGCGTGTGGATGAGCGCGCCGATGTGATCGTGCTGCCAGCGGCTGAACCGCTCTTCGCGCTCGAAGGTCTGATGGTGGCCGAGGGAGCCGCCGCGCATGCGGGTCGACAGGCGGCTCGATTCGCGGTCGGGTGTGTAGACGTGGGCGGCGACGGCGTGCCCGGCCTCGTGGATCGCGACCGAGCGGAGCTCCTGATCCGGATACGAGACGTTGACCGCGGTGCCCGACTCGAGCGTCGTCATCGACTGCACGAGGTGCTCCCACCCGAACGCGATCTTGCCCTCGTGCTGCGCGTTCGTGAGCGCCATCGAGCAGACCTGGTCGATCATCGCGGGGGAGTAGCCGTTCGTGATGCGTGCGATCTCGTCGCGGCGCTTCGGCTCGTCGAGCTCCGGATCGTGCGCGACCTTGCCGAGGTAGAGGTCGAAGACGTCCTTGCGGTCTTCCTTCGTGGGCGTCCGGAAGTTGACGTGGCGTCCCATGCGGCCCGGGCGCGTCAACGCCGGGTCGAGCCGGTCCATCGGGACGTTCGTGGCGCCGATGTAGTAGATCTGCTCGCCGCGCGGGCGGGCGCGCGGGAGGCGGAGCGAGATCTTCCCGATCCGGCGCGGCACGAGGTACGACGCGTCGAGCAGCGTGTTGATGCGGTTCGTCAGGACGCGGCGCAGAAACGGCGGGCTGTCGATGCCGTCCATCGCCACGAGCAGCTGGTTCAGGGCGAGCTGTCCGCCGCCCATCATCCCGCCCATTATCCCGCCGGGGAACTGGTTGACGATGCGGTTGACGATCGGGTTCGTCCAGCGGCTCGGTGCGCGCTGCTCGAACAGCCGGTCGCGCCACTGCCGGGTCTCGACGATCAGGTCTCCGGTCGGGTTCTGCGCGCCCCACGGGCCGTAGAAGGAGAAGTCGCTGATGTCGCGCCACGAGTACGGATCGGTCGCCGGCGCCATCTGCTGCAGCGCCTGGCGCCGCATCCCGACGGCGTCGATCTCGTCGATGAAGACGATGCACTGGCCGCCCCACTTGCGCGCGAGCTTCTTCGCCCTGCGGGCGAGCAGGCGCACGATGATCGCGTCGATGCCGATGAAGGTCGCGGCGAAGCCCGAGCCCGGCATCGAGACGAACGGCGAGTTGAAGCCGGTGGCGAGCGCCTTCGCGAGCATCGTCTTGCCCGTCCCGGGGGCGCCGAGGAAGAGCAGGCCGCGCTCGCGCTTGCCGCCCGCGCGCTCGAAGGCCTCGCCCGACTGCCAGATCGTGACGACGCGCCGGACCTCCTCCTTCGCCTCCTCCTGGCCGCGGACGTCCTCGAGCTTGACGCCCCACTCGGCGTCGCCCGGCTCGAAAGCCCGCATCTGCGACATGTTCATGAGCAGGAGCGGCCCGAACAGGATCGCGAAGTTGGCGAAGAAGAGGAAGAAGACGACGACGACCTGGATCCACAGGGTGGGTGAGCTGAGGATCCGTCCGGCGCCGTGGCCGACCGACCCGAAGGTGCCGAACCACGACCCGCCGTGGAACAGCCAGATGACGGTGACGATCAGTGCGATCGTGATCCCGATGCGGAGCCAGAAGTGCCAGAACCAGGCGCGGCGGCGGCCGAGCACGTCCTCCTCGCGGTGCTGCTGGCTCTCGAGGCCGAAGAGGCTCGGCCACGGGATCATCCGCCGGAAGAGCAGGTCGACGAGGCCGCGGAACGCGACCACGATCAGCAGCGTGACGAGGAGCGCCTTCCAGAACGGCCAGTTGTCCTGGCGCATGAAGAAGGCGAGCAGCGCCGGGCTCGTCAGGACGGCGACGAAGGTCGCGGCGCGGGTCAGCCGGCGCCAGCTCGCGGCGAGGTCGCGGGCCGCGTCGCTCGACGCGAAGCCGGCCGGTTGCAGCGTTCCGAGAGGTTCCACGCCCGCCATTTCCGAAGTGTACGGACGCTGAGCGGGACCGGATGTTTGTTGCCTAGGAATTAATCGAGAACGTCTCCCGGGGCGAAAACGTCGTCAATCCGGACGACAGACGGATCGCTCAGGCGGACGACGTTGGTCACCGAGGTCGCACTCGTGGTGGAGCGACCGAGCCTCGATCTCGGTCCGATCCCGTGCAGCCGATGCGGCCGCAGGCCGGGAACCGCCCCTACGGCGTGTCCCCCGCCTGGTCGCGCACCAGCTCGAGCGTCGCGCAGTGGAGGCCGGCGATCGCGAAGCGGTGGCTCTCGGAGAAG
>Ga0207707_10003370_pt1 | contig 14184 bp, 20 predicted proteins | sample KBSC83BmetaG_FD_184336 | JGI IMG/M metagenome (GOLD analysis project Ga0207707, IMG submission 184336) | Corn rhizosphere microbial communities from Kellogg Biological Station, Michigan, USA - KBS C8-3B metaG (SPAdes) (version 2) | ecosystem: Host-associated > Plants > Roots > Rhizosphere ...
ATTGTGCGTCCATGGGTGTGTATCGGCTTTTTGTGGCGACGACTTCATGGAACGACCACGAAAGGTGCCAGTGGTCCGCAAGTCCAGCCTTCCCTGCCGTGGTGCGGCCAGCCCGTGATACGAACTCTTTGAAAAACGGTAGTACTCACTCCATCGAGGAAGCACTTGGCGTTCGATTTTTCGGAAGTCCAAAGGTAAGTCCCGTTCGGCAAGGTTAGGCCCGGTTGGCTCGCCATATTCTGGAGGAACTGACTTCGTCTGGCGGCATATTTTTCGGGATGTTCCCACATGTCAATTACGGGCCGCTCCTTTTTTTCCCATAGAGCATCACCGGCCTTGTCCAACGTGCCCTGTTCGACGAGGAGGCGACGCACGTCTGGGCTATCCAGAACAATATGAAGCTTGGCATTGGCGGAGGAGTTTGGAATGAACGTGAAGGTATACACCACGCCGAGCGCCAACATAACGATACACACCACTGGCGTGATCCTGTGCTGGGCTATTTCGCTAAACTTCATGCTCTTGGAAGTTGGCGTCAACAAGACGACTCTGGGGCGGTGGTCGTCTCAGAAACGAACGAGAACCGCTTCACCTCAAAGCGGAAATCACTGAACTGATTTGAGATCAGCATCTTCAATATTATGGGTCCTACGGCCAGGACCACGCCTAAGGTGGAAATCCAATAAGCGACATTTATTCCTAACACGGTGCGAAGTCCGATCAAACTGAGAAGTACGTTCAGAGGTGCCGCGAGGATTGCGGCGAGGATTCCGGCCACTATTTGCCGCCACCAAAGAAAGAACCAAATCTTACTTCGCTGCCGTAGGCTAAGTTTGGTCACTGTCTCACCACTCGGATCTGTGAGTATCCGAATAGAGAATCGCTTGAATGACGAAGAGAAAACTCGGTGCACGAATAGAAAAAGACCGATGGCGCCAAGGACAGCCTGGAGGAAGAACTGCTCAGTCGTACTCATGCCGTTCGCTCGCAGATTGTAACCGCCGCCGGGAACCCTTATCCAGACGCCAAACGGCAGGTATCCGATAATCCCAAACAATTGAGTGGGCCAGTAGATCCTCCAGTAGGCCGCGAGAGCCTCGATGTAAGACAGGTCAATACTTGACAGTCTGCGCTTCCGCGCATAACCGCAGCCGCACACACTTCCTCCAAATAAGGGCGCATTGCACGCAGGACAATTCATTGGCCCGATATCTTATCTCAAATGGTGTGTTGGCGTCCCCAGAGGGATTCGAACCCTCGTTACCGCCGTGAAAGGGCGATGTCCTAGGCCGACTAGACGATGGGGACCTGATAGGAAGGACTGCAACTACTTTAGCATTGACGTCACCGCTCGCGCACCAATTGCGGGCGCTGGGAGCGGGGGGATTTGCGGGCGCGGCTAGAGCGTCTTCAGGTAGGCGACGATGTTGTCCTTGTCATCGGCGGTGATGGCGTCGCCGAAGGGGGGCATGGCGCCGCTGCCTTCCGTGATGAGCGCTTTGACATTGTCGGCGTTCACGGGCTTGCCGTTCACCAGTTTCTCGCGCTTGAACAGGCCCTTGAGGCCGGGGCCGATCTTGACTTCAGTGGAGTCGGCGTTGTGGCAGACGGAGCAGTTTTCGAACGCCGCTTCGCCCTTCTTCGCGTCGCCGTCGGCGGCGGTCAGGGGGAGGCCGGCCGCCAGCAGCAGGCCTAGACTCGCGAGGGTCAGGATTCCTTTTTTCATAATCACTAGTCTACAATCTTGACGTATGGCGATCCAAGTGGGTGACAAGGCTCCGGAGATTAAAAGTCCTGAATTTTCGCTGGCGGGGTTGAAGGGGCAGCGGGTGGTGGTGTTCTTCTTCCCTAAGGCGGATACGCCGGGGTGCACTAAAGAGGCTTGCGAGTTCCGCGACGCGCAGAAGACTTTCACTAAGAAGAATGCAGCGATTGTGGGGATTTCGCCGGATAAGGCGGCGGCGCATGAGAAGTTTGCGGCGAAGTATAGTCTGCCGTTTACGCTGGTGCCGGATCCGGAGCACTCGATCGCGGAGGCTTATGGGGTGTGGAAGGAAAAGAGCATGTACGGGCGGAAGTACATGGGGATCGAGCGGAGTACGTTTGTGATAGACGAGAAGGGGAAGATCGCGAAGATCTTTCCTAAGGTCAAGCCGGTGGGGCACGCTGCCGAGGTGCTGGAGGCTCTCGCGAAGTGACGTTGGGGTTCAGTTCACCAGCTTGAAGCGCTGCACGCGGCGTCCGAAGTTGGTTTCGGCTACGTAGAGGTTGCCCTTCGAATCCACTGCCATGGTGTGGCCGTGGGTGAAGTTGCCTATTTGGTGGCCGGGGCGGCCGAAGGTGGATAAGATCTGGCCGCTCTCGTGATCTAGCACGTGCACGGTTTCGTTGCGGCCGTTCATTACGTACATATATTTCTGCTGCGGGTCGCGGGAGAACTCTACCCACCAGGCGGTGCCGCGCGGGTCGGGGAGCGTGGGGGTGCCGGTTCTGATCCAGATGTTGCGCTTGAAGTTGCCGGCTTTGTCGAAGACTTGGATGCGGTCGCCTTGGCGGTCGCATACGTAGAGCAGGCCGGCGTTGCTCATGTTGATGCAGTGGACCACTTCTGAGAAAACTCCGGCTACGCCGTTTTGGGTTTCCTGAGTGGTGGCTTGGCGGCCCCACTGGCGGAGGAATTTGCCGTTTTTGTCGAACACGGCGACGCGGCGGTTGCCGTAGCCGTCAGCTACGTAGATGTCACCATTGGTGGGATCGACGACGATGCCGGCGGGGTTGTAGAGGCGATCGGGCGCGGCATTGAGGGGCTTGCCTTTGCCGGTGCCGTCGACGGAATCGAACATGCCGCGGGTGCCGATTTGGATGAGAAGCTTTCCTTCGTGACTGTATTTCTGGATGATGCCGTCGCCGTTGGCTCCGACCCACACGTTGTTATCGCGATCGAAGGTGCAGCCGTGGATGGAATTCGGCGATACCTTGGGATCGCCCCAGGAGTTCACCAGCGTGCCCGCGGCGTCGAACATCAGGATGGGCGGGGCTTGCTGGGAGGTTTCTTTTTCTTCGTCGGTGATGTCGCGCCGGTTGACGACTACGACGTGATCGTGCGCGTCGGTGCAGACGCCGCCGAGCTGGCCGGTGATCCAGCCGGCAGGGAGAGGCTTGGGCCAGGTGGGATCGACTTCAAACTTGGGCGGGTTCTGGGCTGCAATGGTTAGCGCGCAGGCTAGTAGTGTTCCGGCGAGTCTCATATGGCTCCTACTCAAACTTTCTGCCGCCTAGGTAGACGGCTTCTATGTTGCGCATGTTGGAGATGTTGTCGAGCGGATTGTTGGCGATCACCAGGAGGTCGGCCGCTTTGCCGGGCGCTAGCGTTCCGAAATCTTTGTCGATGCGCAGGGTTTCCGAGGCGCCCTTGGAGAACGCTTGGATGACTTGCATGGGCTTCAGGCCGGCTTGGACCATGAGTTCCATTTGATGATGTTCGGCGAAGCCTTGGATGAAGAAGCGGTTGGCTTCGCCGCCGCTGTCGGTGCCGAGCGCGATGCGCACCCCGGCATCGGAAAGTTTCTTGAGGTTGATTTTGTCGAGGGCGAAGGCGCGCTGGAGTTTGGGGATGTTGGGGAGCTTGGCCTGCTCCTCGACTTTGGCCGCGAGACGGGCGGGTTGCTCGCCGCGGAGGCCTTTCAGGAAGAACGGGTCGGTTAGCCAGGCGGGGGACTGGCCGTAGATGAACATGGATTCTTCGCGCGCCAGGGTTGGGACTACTGACACGTTGCGTTGTTTTAGCGTGGCGAGGAAGGCGTCGTCGAGTTCGCGGTCGCGCACGTCGTGGACCAGGATGTTGACGCCTAAATCGACCATGCGCTTGGCGTCTTCGTATTCGACGACGTGCGCCATGGTGATCTTGCCGTGCTTGCGGGCTTGATCGAAGACGGCAGCGCAGAACTCGGGGGTCAGCTTGGGAGAGCGGCCATCTTGGGCGTCTACCCAGACTTTGACGAAGTCGGTGCCTTGGGCTACGATCTGGTCGACCTTGGCGCGGGCTTCTTCGGGGGTTTTGTAGTCCGAACCGGCTAGCGGTGGCGAGGTAAAGCGATACTTCACGGTCAGGATACGCGCGCCGCGCAGGTTGCCGCGCTTCTGCTCCTCTTTGAATTGCGCGATGTCGTCGGGGTCGATCGACATGCTGGTGGTGGTGGTCACGCCGTAGAGCGCGTACTGGCGCAGTTGGGGATCGCGGTTCTCGCCGACGTGGCCGTGGGCGTTGATGATGCCAGGCAGGATGTACTTGCCGCGCAGGTCGATCACGGTAGCGCCGGCGGGTGTTTGCACCTTCGGACCCAGGTCGCGGATGCGGCCATTCTCCATCACTAACGTGATGTCGCGTTGGGGCGGCGCGCCACTGCCGTCGATTAGCGTCGCGTGGGTGAGCGCGGTGACTTGGGCGGTGACTTGCGCGGGGGCGCTCGCGGCCAGAAGAAGTGCCAAGGCGAAACGCATATATGTGATATTAGCGTTCCGATTCGGCCTCTGCTTCGGCGGCGCCGTCGGGGCCGGCGGCCAGGGCGTCGGCGATCAATTGTTGGGCGCGCGCGGCGTCTTCTTCGGCCACGCGGATTTCTTCCGCTAGGCTCGGCAGTGGGTTGTCACCCACTAGCACGGTGTTGATGCCGTTCGATTCCAGCAGTTGCTGCACGGTGATGACTTCCATTTCGTCGGTGCCGCCGCCGGCCAGGCGGAAGACCGTCACCAGACCGGGTTCGTTGGGGGGATTGTTTGCGGATTCCATTCCCTGAGCATACTCCGTAGAATAGAAGCATGGCGAGAAATAATGGCGATACCCTAGTTTGGTTTCTGGTCGGCGCGGCGATGGGCGCGAGCGTGGCGCTGCTGTATGCGCCGCAATCGGGCGACAGGACCCGGCGTTTGCTCGGGCGGAAACTGGCCGATAGCCGGGACGCGTTGTCTGAGCAGGGCAGCGATTTACTCGACAAGAGCCGGGAGTTGTTCGAAAAAGGCCGTAAGGTGGCCGACGATGCCGCGGAGCTTTTCGAAAAAGGCCGCAGCATGGTTAGAGGCTGATCGCGGCGAGCGGATCGATTGAAACCGTTTGTCAACGAGCCTTACGCGGATTTCTCAAAGCCCGAAGTGTGGGCGCAGGCGCAAGCTGCGTTAACGCGGGTGCGCTCGCAACTGGGACGTGAGTATGAGCTGTGGGTGGCGGGCGCGGCGCATTCGACCGGCGATTTGCTGATCAGCGTTAATCCGTCCAAGCCCGGCGAGATTGTCGGGCGGCACCACAGGGCTACGGCGGAGTTGGCGAACCGCGCGATTGAGGACGCGCATGCTTATGCGCCGGTGTGGGGGCGCACGCTGCCAGCGGAACGCGCGCGCCTGGCGATCACGGCCGCCGCCATGATCCGCGAGCGCAGGTTTGAGTTCGACGCGTGGCTAGTGCTCGAGGCCGGTAAGACCTGGCCGGAAGCGGAGGCCGAAGTCGGCGAGGCTATCGACTTCTGCGAATATTACGCGCGGCAGATGGTGCGATTTGCCGAGCCCGAATCCGTGGTGCAGATGCCCGGCGAGCGTGACGATCTGGTGTATCTGCCGCTGGGCGCGGGCGTCATCATTCCGCCGTGGAATTTTCCATTGGCGATTCTGGCGGGCATGACGGTGGCGGCGCTGGTGGCGGGCAACACGGTGGTGATTAAGCCGTCGAGTGAAACACCCACTATCGCGGCGAAGTTTGTGGAGGTGCTACACGCGGCTGGATTCCCGGCACGCAGTCTCGCGCTGTGCACGGGCAGTGGGGCCGTCATTGGCGATTTACTCGTGGAACATCCGAAGACGCGCTTCGTTTCTTTTACGGGGTCGCGTGAGGTTGGGCTGCGCATTAATGAATTGGCTGCGAAGCCGCGCAAGGGGCAGATCTGGATCAAGCGCGTGGTGGCCGAGATGGGCGGCAAGGACGCGATTATTGTGGATCGCGAGGCGGATTTGGATAGCGCGGTGGCGGGGGTGGTGCAATCGGCTTTTGGATATCAGGGGCAGAAGTGCTCGGCGTGCTCGCGCGCGATTGTGGACGATCCGGTTTACGATGAGTTCGTCGAGAAGCTGCAGGCTAAAGTGGCGGCGATTACGGTTGGGCCTCCGGAAGAACGCGCGAACTACATGGGACCGGTGATCAGCGCGGGGGCGCGCAAGACGATTCTGGATTACATCGAGGTCGGACGTGGCGAGGGGCGCTTGATCGCGGGCGGCGCAGCGGTGCCGGGCGACGGTTATTTCGTGCAGCCGACGGTGTTTGCCGGTGTCGATTCCAAGGCGCGTGTTTTTCAGGAAGAGATTTTTGGGCCGGTGCTGACGATTTCGCGAGCGCGCGATTTCAGTCACGCGTTGGAGCTCGCTAACGATACCGAATACGGGCTCACTGGCGCGGTGTATTCGCGTAACCCCGAGACGGTGGCCCGCGCGCGGCAAGAGTTCTTCGTGGGCAACCTGTATATCAATCGCAAATGCACGGGCGCCATGGTGGGCGCGCACCCGTTTGGCGGATTCAATATGTCGGGCACCGATTCGAAGGCGGGCGGCCCGGAGTATCTGCTGCAATTCTTGCAAGCCAAGTCCATCGCGGAAAAACTTTAAACCGTGCACACACAGGTCGGTATCGTCGGCGCGGGACCAGCCGGATTACTGCTGGGGCACCTGCTGCACCTGAAGGGCATCGATTCGATCATCATTGAAAATCGTAGCCGCGAATACGTCATCGAGCGGGTGCGGGCGGGCGTGCTGGAGCAGGGCACCGTCGACCTGATGATCCGGATGGGGGTGGGCGAACGTTTACAGCGTGAGGGGCTGCCGCATCAAGGGCTGTACTTTAGTTTTGGCGGGGAGCGTCACCACATTCATTTAGGCGAACTCAGCGGCGGCAAAACCATCACGGTGTACGGGCAGAATGAAGTGGTGAAGGATTTGATCGACGCCCGCGTCGCCAGCGGCCGTCCGCTGCACTTCGAGGTGGGGCACGTCACCATTCACGACATGGATTCGGAGCGTCCGAAAATTCGCTTCGAGAAAGACGGGCGCAAGGAAGAAATCACCTGCGATTTTATCGCGGGCTGTGATGGCTTTCACGGGATCTGCCGGCCGTCGATTCCGGAGGGCTCGATCACGCACTATGAGCGCGAATATCCGTTTGGCTGGCTAGGGATTCTGGCGGAAGCCGCGCCGTCGTGCGAGGAATTGGTTTACACGTACAATCACCGCGGGTTCGCACTGTTCAGTATGCGCTCGCCGAAGGTGACGCGCCTGTATTTCCAGGTGCCGCCGGACGAAGACATCGACAATTGGTCAGACGACGCCATCTGGAATGAGATGCTGAAGCGCATGTCGACAAAAGACGGGTGGAAGCCTAATATCGGGCCTATCTTTCAAAAAGGCGTCACGCCGATGCGCAGTTTTGTGGCGGAGCCGATGCGTTACGGCCATCTGTTCCTGGCTGGCGACTCCGCGCACATCGTGCCTCCCACCGGCGCGAAGGGCCTAAATCTGGCGGCGACGGATGTCATGGTTCTGGCTAGCGGGCTCGCCGCGTTTTACGAGCGCGGGGACAGGCATCTTCTCAATAACTACTCGGCTATCTGCTTGCGACGGGTGTGGAAGGCACAGCGGTTTTCGTGGTGGATGACGCAGACGCTACATCGGTTCCCGGGCGAGAGCGAGTTCGATTACAGGCGGCAACTGGCGGATTTGGATTACATCACGGGCTCGCGCGCCGCCATGACCAGCTTGGCGGAAAACTACGTGGGATTGCCACTGGATGTGGATGTGCGTCTGGAGTTGTAATCCAAGAGTTCCATGAACTCGCGGGGTGAGAGGATCTCGATTTTTCGATACACACCCAGATCCAGCAGATGGCGATCGCCGGTGACGACGCAGGCGGCATCTCCTTCGACGGCGCATTCGAGGTAACGGTCATCCACTGGATCGGCGGCTACTACTCGTAAGCGCAACTCGCCCGGAGTGACAATCGCGAGGGCCTCCAGGCTCTCCATAAACCCGTGGATCTCTGTTTCGGACCAGCGGTGACGCCGCGCTATTTTAGGGTAGCGAAGAACCCGGCCGATCTCGCCGAGGATCGACTGGGATGTGACCAAGTGGAACTGTCCGGCACGCCAGGCTCGCAGGATTCTTCGGGGCATGCCTTCCGTCAGGATGCCGCTGAGGAAGACATTGGCGTCGAGCACCGCCCGAATCATGTTTTCTTGCGATACGGTTTGGCGCGGACGGCGCGCACGGCGTCGGCTACTTCGCGTTCCACGATCGCGGGCTTGGCTGGGGGAGAGGATTTCCAAACCTTATCCAGCATGCCGAATAGGCGCTCCTTGTGTTTCTCACGAGTCTGAAGCTGCCACAAGGGCACTACTGCCGCCATGGGTTTGCCGGCGCGCTCGATGATGTACTGGTCCCCGTTGTAATAGACTTCTTCCAGAACCTCGCCGAGGTTTTGCCGGGCTTTGATAGCGGTCAGGGTTTTGATCATGCTAACTGATATGATCATATCAATTATATGAAGTCTCTCGCGGTTCTCCTACTGGGCGTGGCGATGGCTAACGCGCAGAACCCGGCCTCGCAAGCGGCTCGGCAATGGCGTCAGCAGCATGAGCGCGCCATCGTGGACGAGTTTGTCTCGCTTCTGGCGATCCCCAACATTGCCGCGGATGGGGCCAATATTCAGCGCAACGCCGAGACGATCGCGGCCATGATGCAAAAGCGGGGGATCGCGGCGAGACTGGTTTCGGTGCCTGGCGGGAATCCGGTGGTCTTTGGCGAGATCAAGACACCCGGCGCCACGCGCACCATCGTTTTTTATGCGCATTACGACGGGCAGCCGCTGGATCCTAAGGAATGGGCGACGCCTCCGTTCACTCCTACGCTGCGCGATAAGCAGATCGAACGCGATGGGCAAGTGATTGCGCTTCCGGCGGCGGGCAAACCGTTTGATCCAGAGTGGCGCATGTACGCGCGCGGGTCGGCGGACGACAAAGCGCCGATTATCGCGATGCTGGCGGCGGTGGATGCGATCCGTGCAGCCGGGTTAAAGCTGAAATCGAACGTCAAGTTTGCGTTCGAGGGCGAGGAAGAAGCAGGGTCGACGAATCTCGCGAAGACGTTGGCGGCTAATAAAGAATTGTTTGCGGGGGACGTGTGGCTGTCCTGCGACGGGCCGCTGCACCAGACGCGGCGGCAGTCGATCACTTTCGGCGCGCGCGGGATCAGCACGGTTGATATTACGGTTTACGGTCCGCGGGGAGAACTGCACAGCGGACACTATGGGAATTGGGCTCCCAACCCGGCGATGATGCTGGTGCAATTGCTGGCCTCGATGAAAGATGCGAGTGGGCGGGTGATGGTGGATCACTTTTACGATGGCATCGAGCCGTTGAGTGAATCGGAAAAGCGCGCGGTGGCCGAGGCGCCCGACGTCGATGCCGACTTGATGCGTGAGTTCTGGCTGGGGTCAACTGAAAACACTCCGATGAAGCTGGCGGAGCTGATCACACTGCCGTCGCTGAACATTCGCGGTATGGCGAGTTCACGCGTGGGCAACCAGGCCTCGAACGTGATCCCCGCGACCGCCACTGTCACTATCGATATGCGCCTAGTGAAGGGCATGGACCCGCGGCAGACGGCCGACCGGCTGATCGACCATGTGCGTAAGCAGGGCTTCTTTGTGGTTGATCAGGAACCCAGCGCCGACGTGCGGCGCGCGCATCCGAAGGTGGCGATGATCGTCCGGCGCAATGCGGAGAATCCGCATCGCGTGTCGATGGACCTGCCGATTTCGCAGGAGGTAATCCGAACGGTCGAAAGCGCGCGCGGGCCTGTGGTGAAGATTCCCACTTCAGGCGGCACGGGGCCGGATGTCGCGGAACAGGTGTTGGGCATGACCGAGATCGGCATCCCGATCGGCAACCACGACAACAATCAGCACAGCTACAACGAGAACCTGCGCCTGCAAAACCTGTGGGACGGGATCGAGTTAATGGCGGCGCTGCTTACGATGTGAGCACGTCCGCGATTTTTCTACTCCTTCTCATACACCGCGATATTGTCGACGACCACGCCCTCCGGGTTAGTTCCCTTATAGGTAACGGTCAAGGTTTTTCCGTCCGCGGATACCATCCGCCGGGACGTTCCCACGACGGTGTCGCCATGCTTCAGGATTGCCTGGGCAGTTTGATTGTCGAGCTTCGTCATCACGATCGCGTCGGCCGGGCCGGAGCCCATGACGGGATAATCCTTGCCGTCCAGGTTCTGCGGTAGTTCGATCAACGACGACTCTCCGGCCGCATTCACGGTTTTTAGCGTTACTTTCATGCCCGCCGGGGAGGCCTCGTAGGTTCGCGTCTGACTTTGCGGCGGAGGCCCGGGGTTGAATTTCGACTTCGCGACATTCAGCTTCCAGGTGCCCACTACCAGGTCGGCGGCCCACGCCGTCACCGCCACGCTCAGGATCAACACCAGCAAACGGCTTGCTCTAAGGCTCATGGTGCTTCCTCCTTAGGAAGTGTTTCCCGGACGAAGTATACACCTGCGCGATTCGCAAGGCGAGGGCGTGGTCTCGCTAGCTATTTCTTGAGCGCCGTTTCTATGGCGGAGACCAGTTCTTTCGACATCGGCTCGACTGGCGAGTCGAAGCGGGCGAGCACTTTACCGTCACGGTCGACCAGATATTTGGTGAAGTTCCAGGGAATCTCGCCGCCGGTTTTCGGGTTGGCGGTTTTGTCGGTCAGGAACTGATACAGCGGGGCTTTGTCCTTACCGGCGACGGAGATCTTCGAGAACATCGGGAACGTCACGCCGAATTTGGATTTGCAGAAGGCGCCGATTTCGGCGTTCGAGCCCGGTTCTTGCCCACCGAAATTATTGGCTGGGAAGCCCGCGACCACCAAGCCTTGGTCCTTGTACTTCATGTACAGGGCCTGGAGACCCTCATATTGATAGGTGTAGCCGCATTGGCTGGCGACGTTTACCACCAGCATCACTTTGCCCTTGAAGTTGGCGAGCGGCGTAGGCGTGCCGTTGAGCGCGTCCAGGGTGAATTCGTGGACGCTGGAGGCGGCGAAGGCGGCGCTGGACATAACGAGGATGGCTCCCAGTAGAGATTTCATGCCCTGATTCTACTACGCCGTGCGTCAGCGCTCATCCCACTGCCGCGTGATCTCGGCGATGACTTCGTCGGGGCGGTTGGTGTAGAGCCAGAACAACTGCACGGCGTGAGTGCCGCGGACTTGCATTTTGAGAGCACCGCTGGCTTTGGTGAACTTGAGGCGCTCCTCGCCGCTCTTGGTGGGCGTGATGATGCCGAGACCGATCTTGGTGACGTGCGCGCAAGCCTTGGCCGCTTCGACGGCGGGGATTGCGCTGGGGATCACAGTCGAGTGGCGACCGTTAAATTTCGCTCCCTTGAGCAGACCCTTGGCGTGGCTCACGCCTCATTTTATCGATTTTGAAAACGGGGCTACTTAGCAGCGGCAGCGACCGGCGCAGCCGCGACCTTCTTCTTGGAGCTGCGGCGCTTCTCGGCGGGCGGGACGCGGTCGCTCTTTTTCAGATTCGGCAAAACGATGGAGAGGACGAATTTCTTCTCGCCATGGTCGTCGAACTTAATCACGATATATTCTTCATTACAGGAGAGGACGCTGCCCAAACCGAACTTGGGGTGGTCGACCTGCGCGCTCTGGGCGAAGGCGGGTTTGCTGGCCATAAAGAGACGAAAACCTTCTTTCGGAGCCGTAGCTCTATAACTTATTGTACCAGTAGGACGGCCTCCATACCCAAGGCTTACGCCAACTTCACCTTAGCTGGGAACCTTCCGCGGCCTTCCGGTGTCTACAGGGTTGACGGGATGTACGGAGGCGGTACACTAGATGAGCGGCACCCTTGTGGCTCACAACGCGATTGGCTTCCAGTTCGACTCGGGCTTTGATGCCACGAAGGCACCGGCCGCAGCCCCTAACGCGCACGAAGACCGGGAGTTAATCGCCAGGCTCATCGACGGCCAGGAAGCCGCCTACGAGACCCTGATCACGCGGTTCGAACACCCCATCTTCAATTTGGTCAGCCGTCTGACGAACGATCCGGGCGACGCGCCGGACGTGGTGCAGGAAGTATTCCTGAAAGTGTTCCGGAACGTGCACACTTTCCGTGGGCAAAGTTCACTGAAGACTTGGATTTACCGCATCGCGGTGAACGAATCGCGCAACCACCGGCGCTGGTTCGGACGGCATCGCAGCCAGGAAATCGCCCTCGAGCCGACTGCCGGTGAAACTCACAGCTATCTGGATTGGCTGCCGGACCCGGCGCGATCGCCGATGGAACTTGCGATGGATCATGAGCGCGAAACCTTGATCGAAGCGGCGCTGGCGGAGATCAATCCGCACTACCGCGCGGCATTGGTGTTGCGGGAACTGGAAGGTTTGAGTTACGACGAGATCGCCGAGATCCTGGAGACCTCCCTGGGTACGGTGAAATCGCGAATTTTGCGCGGGCGCGAAGCCTTGCGCGAACGTTTAACCGAGCGTCTGAAGCGGGAAAACGCGCCTGCGGCCTGGGGCACAAGGACGGTGATCGCAGAATGAGATACCATAGCAATCTGCGAAATCCCGACTCCATCGGCGAGGAGTTGCGGAAGCTGTCCGCGAAAGCTCCCTCCGCCGAGCTGCGGACTTCCCTGCGCGTGATCGCTTCGCGTGAGCGGCAGCGGCGTTTGGAGCGCCGAAGCTTCGCGGCGTTTTGTAAGTCCTGGCAGGACCGCACGTATCTTTTCTTCGATAACGTGGTGCGCACGGTGGCGCTGCCGGTGGCGGGCGGCGTATGCTCCACGCTGGTACTGTTCAGCATGTTTGTGGTGCCGGCTTACCCGCTGCTGACGCGCGGCGATGCTGATGTGCCCACCATTCTCAAGACGCCGGTTGCGGTGAAGAGCATGTCGCCCTTCAGCGTGGGCGATACCGACGTGGTGGTGGATGTAGTGGTGGACGAGCAGGGCCGCATGATGGATTACGCGATTGTCGCCGGCGCGAGCGTCCTGGCTAATGAGCAGACGCGAAGGCGCCTGGAAAACGCGCTGGTGTTTTCGAATTTCACTCCGGCCACTAGCTTCGGCCAGCCTATGATGTCGAAGATGCGGTTGTGGTTCCACTCCAGCCGTATCGACGTGAGAGGGTAACCTCTGGGGCGCCGCTTCGGGCAGCATTTCCTGGCCCGCAAATCGATTCTGGATCGCATCGCGGACGCGGCTTGCGGGGAGAGTACGCCTGTCACGATCGAAATCGGAGCGGGGCGCGGGGCCTTGACTGAACCGCTGCTGGAACGCTCCGAGAAGGTGATCGCGATCGAGGTCGATTCGGTTCTGGTGCACTACCTGCGCCAGAAATTTCTTCCAGCCATCGAACTGGGGCGGCTGGAGTTGATCGAAGGCGATATTCTGAAGACCGATTTCGGCGCGCTGGCGGCGCGGCCGGTGATCGCGGGGAATTTGCCGTACTATATCACTTCGCCCATTCTGGAGCGGGTTTTTAGTTTAAAGGGAACGTGGGAACGCGGCGTATTCCTGGTCCAAGCGGAGGTAGCCGAGCGCATCGCGGCGGGGCCCGGCAGTCGCGATTTCGGATATCTGAGCGTGCTGGTACAGACGCACGCTCATGCAGAGATTCTGTTCCCGGTGGGGCGGGAGGCGTTTCGTCCTCAGCCCAAGGTGGATAGCGCGGTGGTGCGGCTGACTCCTCGCGATGCGGCCGATCTGGGGATCGGCGACGTGCCCGCGTTCCTCAAATTCGCGCAGCACTGTTTTCGCCACAAGCGGAAAACGCTGCGGAATAATTTGGGCGCGGTGTATGGGCTGAAAACCATCGACGCTTTGCCGGAGGGGCGGCTGCGAGCGGAACAAGTGGGGCTGCCGGAACTGGCGGCGCTTTATCATAAGCTGACGGATGGCTAAAAGCGCGTTGCAGATTTTGTCAGACGAAGTGGTCGAGTGCACGGAATGCCCGCGCCTGGTGGCGCACCGGCGCAAGATGGCCGAGGTGAAGCGCCGGGCGTATGTGGACTGGGAATATTGGGGGAAGCCGGTGCCTCCGTTCGGCGATCCGCGGGCCCAGATGCTGGTGATTGGACTCG
>Ga0207707_10003371_pt1 | contig 14182 bp, 12 predicted proteins | sample KBSC83BmetaG_FD_184336 | JGI IMG/M metagenome (GOLD analysis project Ga0207707, IMG submission 184336) | Corn rhizosphere microbial communities from Kellogg Biological Station, Michigan, USA - KBS C8-3B metaG (SPAdes) (version 2) | ecosystem: Host-associated > Plants > Roots > Rhizosphere ...
AAGCACCCCCCGCCGCCACCAGCGACACGAACCCCAGCCCTGTGAGGTGGTCCGAGTTTACCCAGGCAGGCAACCGGGCGGCGATCCACAGCAGCGTCTGCTTCTCCCGGGCCGCCAGAAAACTGCTGTGCGATCGTTCGGCAGTCTTAAACGAAGTGCTAGAAGCCATTACCAAGCAAGACGCCGTGTGATAAAATTAAGTTACTTTAATTATCCCCGGCGCGGTATAATTCCTCTGAAAGATGTTGGATCTCATCAAGAAGCTTCAGGAAGAGATCGCGGTGCTCGAGAACGAGTTCCGCGTTGAACTCCCCCGGGAGATTCTCAAAGCCCGCGCCCACGGTGATCTCAGTGAAAACGCTGAATATCACGCCGCCAAGGAACGCCAGGCTTTCGTCAACGCCCGTCTGGGCCAGCTCCATGCCCGCCTGCGCGACATTTCCATGATCGACATGTCCAAGATCCCGCATGACCGCGTGGGCCTGGGCTCTCAAGTGGTGGTCCTCGACGTCGATAAAGACGAAAAGGTGCGTTACAAATTGGTAACTAGCGAGGACGTGGACGTCGCCAAAGGATTGATCTCCACGGTTTCACCAATCGGCCGCGGATTGCTAGGCAAGCAAGTGGGAGATACCGTCAAGATTACGATTCCGGGTGGCGTCCGTGAGATGGAAATCATCGAGCTCATCACTATCCATCAGATCGCCCAAGGTCAGGAAACGACCGATAAATGACCATCACCCACGCCATCGGCTACGGCAGCAACAAGATCATCCGCCTGATCGTGCGCGGGTTGGCCCTGTCGCGCATCCACCCCAACGTACTCACGTTCCTGGGACTGGTGATCAACATGGTCGCCGCCTACATGCTGGCCGTGGGTCAGTTCCGCTGGGGCGCAGCGGTGATCATCGGTGCCGGCCTGTTCGACATGGTGGACGGCCGCGTAGCCCGCGAAACCAATCGCGTAACCCGCTTCGGCGGCTTCTTCGATTCGGTTCTCGACCGCTACTCCGATTGCGCCCTGCTAGTGGGCCTGCTGGTCTGGTACGGCTCCATCAACCGCCCGTTCTATGTGGTTCTCACAGCTGTGGCCATGGCCGCGTCGGTAATGATCAGTTACACCCGCGCACGAGCCGAAAATTCCATCCCCATGTGCAAAGTAGGATTCATGGAGCGCCCCGAGCGCGTGGTCCTGGTAATCATCGGCGCCCTATTTGATCACATGGCCCCCGTGCTATGGGTAATCGCGGTGTTAGGCAACCTCACGGTAGTTCACCGCATGATCTTCACCTGGCAGGAAGCCAAGCGCCTGGAAGAAGCCCAGCTAAAAGTCCCCACCGCCCGCGCCGCCAGCAAAGTGTAGGTTTGTCGCGGGCTTGTTCCGTCGCGCCCAGCTTGTTCCGTCCACCCCCACACAGAACCGCGCGCGCAGCAAGCCGGCCTAACCCAACGCCAGTTCCTCCCCATTGATCGCGCGAAACCCCGCCAGCCGCACTCGGTCGCTATCCTTGAACGATACCAGCGGCATCAGCCCCATCTCGATCAACGCCAGCACCTGCGTCTCCGTCATCCACACTTCAGCGCACGGAGTCATGTGCCACTCCCCGTCGTATTGATAAGTGTGTAGCGGCAGTCCCTCGATATTAAGCGCCCCGCCCGCCGTCAGCAGCGTCAAAAACGCCAGCCCCGGATTCCCCCAGAGATAGTGCGAGTGCACCGGCGCCCCCGGCATCTCCTCAAACGGAAACGATTCAATCGAACTAGTGCGCGCCCCATAAGGCAAGCGCAACAGGAAGCGCGGCAACGCCAATCCCAAATAGGCCGCCTCCGGGATCGAACGCAATTCATCCCAGTGTTCCCCCATGCCAGCCGACCCTTCCGCGATGAAAGGCGCTCCGATGTGCGCCGCCAGCAACGCCATGCGTCCCAGGAATTCGATATCGGCAGCGTCCGCGCCGAACGGGTAGAGCCCAATCACCGCCCGCCACTTCCGCGCGTTGAGCAGAGCATACATGCGGGTCTCGCCTAGACTCTTGGCCTCCAGCAGATCCCGCGCGGCCTCCTCCTTCGTAAAATGTGCGACGCGAAAACGCGCGCTGTCGTCCGCGTCTCCCCGAATCACGAAGTCCAGCCCGCGCCACGAAGCCTCCACCGCCTGAAAGCGTGGATGATGCAGCAGCCCCCGCATACGTTCGCCGAGCGCAGCTTCGCGCTGCGGATCGGACTCATCCGGCGCCGCAGCGTCCGCGCGAGCCAGCTCCCGCAGGTAGCGCTCGAACGGATCGCCGCCCTCCGTGATTTGCTCCAGCAGTCCGGAAGGCCGCAGCAGCTCTCCGATATCCGCCTTTGGAGCGTTCGTTTTCGCTTGTTCAGCCCGCGGCGCAACATCGAACTCGCGAAACAAATTCAGATTGCGATATAGACGATCAGGATGAAAATCATCCAGTTCGCGAAACGCAGCACCCGCCAAGCGGACTTGCAGCTCTTGCATGACGGCGTCGAAGTTGTCGCGATCAACCGCCAGCGGCTCCGTAGCGCGCCCTCCGAAATCGCCCAGAATCAGGTAGTGCGCAGGCTCATCTTCGGCGATCACAATGGACTTCCGCTTAGGCTCGACGCCGAGTTCGATCATGCGCTGATTATAAGATTTCCGGAGCCGTCGTTTCGATACCACCACCCCGCCGGCACCAAAGTAGTAGACCCGTAATCGAGAATCAACACCGGCCCGGCCACCCGCCGCGAGGCCACCTGCGCCCTAAGCAGCGCTGGAATGCTCCGCCACCCACCGACCCAAACCCGCCGCGTATCCACGCGCCCCTTGCGAAACGCTTCCCGCGTCAGTTTCGGCTTCGCCACCCGCTGCCGCGCCCGCACTCGAATCGTCACCACTTCGATCTCACGATCGGGCGTAGCGTACCCGTAAATCCGCGCATGTTCCCGATGAAAAGCGGGCTCCGCCCCCGGCCAAGGGACGTTTAACTCATAACTCTGGCCCCGATACCGCAGGTCAGCCGAGCGCTCGATCTCAGCTCCCGGCGATTCCCGCCGTGCCCGCCGCTCTAGCACTGCAAATTGCTTTTCGAGATCGTCGCGCCCCAACACCCCCGCCGCGTAATCACGCACTGCGTCCGCCATCAGCATCCCCAGCGCGGACAGTGCCCCCGCATACTCCGGAACAATCACAGTCTCGATACCCAGCTCCCGCGCCATATCACAAGCGTGCAGCCCGCCCGACCCCCCAAACGCCACCAGCGCAAAATCGCGAGGATCATAACCGCGCTCCACCGACACCACCCGAATCGCCCGCTCCATATTGGCGTTGGCCACGCGCAAAATACCAACGGCCGCCGCGATGCGGTCCAGTTTCATCTTGCGAGCAACGCGATCGACAGCCGCCCCCGCGCGTTCGACGTCAATCGACATCGCCCCGCCCAACAACTGCGCCGCACCGATGCGCCCCAGCACTACGTGCGCGTCGGTGACCGTCGCGACTGTCCCCACGCCGTAACAAGCCGGCCCCGGATCTGCCCCCGCACTCTCCGGCCCCACGCGCAGCAACCCGCCCGCATCCACCCGAGCGATCGATCCGCCGCCCGCCCCCACCGTGTGAATGTCAAGCATCGGCACACGAATCGGAAACCCAGCCACCATCGACTCCGTGCTCTCCCGAGGGGCGCCATCCGACAGGCTCACGTCGGTAGAAGTGCCCCCCATGTCGAAGCCCAAAACCCGCCGGTATCCGCTGTGCCGAGCTGTCTCGAGCGCCCCCACCACTCCGCCAGCGGGCCCCGAGAGCACCGTCCGCACAGCATGCTTAGCAGCCTGCGACGCCGAAAGAAACCCGCCATTCGACTGCATAATCGCAATGCGGTACCGCCGTACCCGCGACAACTGTTTCAGATACGTTTCCATCAACGGCCCGACATAGGCGTTGATAAAGGTAGTCGATCCCCGCTCATATTCGCGGAACTCCGGACTGATCTCATGCGACGTGCACAAATACCAGTCATCGCGCCCCAACGCCGCCGCCACCGCCCGCTCATTCGCTGCATTGCGATACGAGTGCAGAAAACAAATCGCCACCGACTTCACCCGCGCCCGCCTAAGCTTTTTTTCCAACCCCGCGATGGATGGACGGACCGCAACAGTTCCATCATGGTAAGCCCGCTCGCGCACGCCGAAACACAGATCGCGATCTGCCAACAACTGCCGCGGCGCAGGCGTCAAGTTGTATAACTCCGCGCGATTCTGCCGCCCAATCTCCAGCAGATCCTCAAACCCCGCCGTGGTCACGAAAGCCGTCCGCGGCCCTTTGCGTTCCAGCAGCGCGTTAGTTGCGACGGTCGACCCATGCACCACCTCGGCAGCCCGAGCAGCCCGCTCCAACCCCGCCAGAATGACCTGAGCCGGCTCCCGCGGATGCGACCGCAGCTTGAAAGTCTCCATGCGCCCATCATCGTGCAACACCACGAAATCCGTGAAAGTCCCCCCCGCGTCCACCCCAATGCGCATGCGAGTTCCCATTCTACAAGAGGGACAGTATCCGTAATCCCCAATGCACTTTCGGGGATTGCAGATACCGTTCCTCTTGCCGTGCGTCATCATATATGTAGTGATCCACCTCCGCGGCGTCTCCAAACAATTTGCAGGCAAGCGCCAAGTGACCGCGCTTGAACGCCTGGACCTCTCGATCGCCCGCGGCGAAATGGTATCGATCGTTGGCCCCTCCGGCTCCGGCAAATCGACCCTGCTAAATCTCATAGGCGGCCTAGACCGCCCCAGCGAAGGCGAAATCGCAATCGACGGCGAAACGCTATCAACGCTCACCGACGACGGCCTAACCCGCGTCCGCCGTGACAAAATCGGCTTCATTTTCCAGTTCTTCAATCTGCTGCCCACCCTCTCCTGCCTCGAAAACGTTTCCCTCCCTCTGCACCTGCGCGGCTGGCCCCGCAAAAAGATCGACGAGCGCGCGCGCGAGTTACTCCAACTGGTTCAGCTAACCGCCCGCCTCGATCACCTGCCCGACGAACTCTCCGGCGGAGAACGCCAGCGCGTAGCCATCGCCCGCGCCCTCAGCATCTTCCCGCCCATCTTGTTAGCCGACGAGCCCACCGGCAACCTCGACACCCATACCGGCGCTGAAATCCTGAAGCTGATGCACGACCTTCACGACCGCCTGGGCGCAACAGTTCTAATCGTCACCCACGACCACGCGGTGGCCGAAAGCTGCCCGCGCACCATCAGCCTGCGCGACGGCCACATCGTTGCCGACGTCCGCCAGGAAGTATCCCGAGCATGAGGCTCCTGCGCCTCATCAGTTGGCCCTACGCGCGCAAACACCTGCTGCGCTGGCTGCTGACCACCGCCGGAATTATTCTAGGCGTCGGCGTCTTCGTCGGCATGCACACCGCGAACCAAAGCGTTTCCGCCGCCTTCCGCGAAACCATCGACCGTGTAGCTGGGACCACCCAACTCCAAGTCACCGCCGGCGAGCCCGGTTTCGAAGAAGCCGTCCTCGAAAAAGTCCAAAGCCTCCCCGAAGTGCGCGCCGCCGCCCCCGTGATCGAAGCCACCGTCTCCACCGGCAAAGGCAACCTTCTGATCCTAGGCGTCGACATGCTAGGCGACCGCAGCCTCCGCACCTACGATCTCGAAGGCACCGACGAAGCCATCGACGATCCGCTAGTGTTCTTAGCCCAAGCCGACTCCCTGCTCGTCACCAAAACCTTCGCCGAAAAAAACGGCTTGCAGATCAACAGCCGCATGCCCATGCGTACCATGCAGGGCGACCTGGTCTTCACCGTCCGCGGCATCATGAAGCCCGGCGGCCTCGCCAGCGCCTTCGGTGGCGACCTAGCGATCATGGACATCTACGCCGCCCAAAAATTCTTCGGCCGCGGACGCAAGTTCGACCGCGTCGATCTAGCGCTCCAGGACAACGTGACCCTGGCCCAAGGCACCGCGAAGCTGCGCGCGCTCCTCGGCCCCGGCTACGAAGTCGATCCACCCAGTTCCCGCGGCGAACAGTTCGAACAAACCTCGCGCATCTATTCGCTGGCCTCGAACATTACCAGCATCTTCGCGCTCTTCATAGGAATGTTCATCATCTATAACACCTTCGCGATCGCCGTCACGCAGCGCCGCTCCGAAATCGGAATCCTACGAGCGCTCGGAGCCACGCGCTCACAAGTCCGCACGCTCTTCCTGGTAGAAAGCCTGATCGCCGGAACCTTCGGCTCGGCCCTCGGAGTTCTGTTCGGCATTGCTCTGGCGCAAGCGATGGCCGGCTACATCGGCGGCATCCTGACCGACGTTTACGGAGTCGCCCAGCGTGCCGACGGCCTCGACATCGATCCCGTGCTTCTAGGCGGCGCCCTAGCGATGGGCATCGTCACCAGCCTCTTCGCCGCCGTAATTCCCGCGCGCGCCGCAGCCTCAGTCGATCCAGTGAAAGCGTTGCAAAAGGGCCGCAATCAGGCGCTAGGCGAGGGCGAGAGCCGGATGCGCCGCCGGGCCGCCTTCGCGTGCGCCGCGGCATCTGCGATCGCACTCCTCTTCAGCCGCAACACCATAATCTTCTACGCCGGCTTCCTGCTCAGCGGAATCACAGCCGTGCTGCTAGCCCCCAGCCTGACTCTGTGGCTCTCACGCGTGCTGCGTCCCGGCCTAGCCTGGGTGCGTCCAGTAGAAGGAACACTAGCCGCCGACAGCCTGATTCAAGGCCCCCGCCGCACCTCCGGCACCGTAGCCGCGCTAATGCTGTCACTAGCTCTAGTAATCGCACTAGGGGGCCTAGCCCGCTCCAGCTACAATTCGCTATCCGACTGGATGCGCATCGCCCTAAACCCCGACCTCTTTGTCACCACCGCCCAAAATCTCACGGCCCGAAATTTCGTCTTCCCCGCCTCCCTCGGCGAAGGCCTCCGCGCAATCCCCGGCGTCGCCGAAGTACAACTCGTACGCAGCGTCCGCGTCACCGTAAAAGGAGGCCCCGTGATGCTGGTAGCTCTCGACGTAGCCTCCGTCGAACGCCGCGCAAAACTGCCGCCCGTAGAAGGCGATCAGTCAGATATGTACCGCCGCACCGAACGCGGCGAGGCGGTTCTCGCGTCTGAAAATTTCGTACGCCTGCATGGCGGCAAACTCGGCGAGACCCTGGAAATCCCCGCCCCCGGCGGCACTCTACGCCTACCCATCGCCGGAATCGTGCGCGATTTTTCCGATCAACAAGGCAGCCTGCTGATCTCGCGCGACGCCTACATCCACGCCTGGCATGACGATTCCGTCAACGTCTTCCGCCTCTATCTCACGCCCGGCGCGAGTTCCCCCGAAGTCCGCCAGCGCATTCTCGACGCCTTCGGGAAACAGCAGCGCCTGTTCGTGCTCACTAACAAAGACGTGCGCGATTACGTCACCCGCCTAACCGATCAATGGTTCGGGCTCACCTACGTCCAAATCGCCGTAGCCGTGCTAGTAGCCGTCCTCGGCATCGTCAACGCCCTCACCGTTTCCATCACTGACCGCCGCCGCGAACTAGGCGTCCTCCAAGCCGTCGGCGGCCTGCGCCAGCAAATCCGCCACACCGTGTGGATGGAAGCCGCCGCCATCGGCTTCATCGGACTCGCCCTCGGCCTGCTCCTCGGAGCCGCCGAACTCTACTACGCCATCGAAATCTCCCGCCGCGACCTGGTCGGCATCGACATCGGTTACTCCTATCCATTCGCCACCGCATTGGCACTGGCTCCCGTGATCCTAGGAGCCGCCTTCCTAGCCGCGCTAGGACCCGCCGAAAGCGCCATCCGCGGCTCTCTTGTCGAGGCACTGGAATATGAGTAGACTCCCCGCCGCCTTCCTGTTTACAGCGGTGTTCGCCACCGCGCAAGACCCGCGCCAAATCATGCAGGAAGCGCAGCGCCGCCAGCAATCGCAATCGCAGCACTACGAAGGAACCCTCGAAGTGATCAGCAGCGGCAGCCGCATCGCCACCAAGCGCTGGGTATTCGATCGCCTCGGCGTATTCGGCAACAGCAAGGGAATGCTGCGCTTCACCGTGCCCGCCGAAGTCAAAGGCGTCGGACTCCTGATCGTGAATCACACCGACCGCGCCAGCGATCAATGGTTATGGCGTCCCAACATCGGCCGCGAACAACGCATCGCCTTACAAGACCGCTCCACGCGCTTCTTCGGCACCGATTTCAGCTTCGAGGATCTCGAAGAACGCGACGTCGCGCAGTTCGATTACAAACTCCTCGGCGACGAAAAAGACACCTGGAAGCTGGAGTCCAAACCGCGCAAGTCCTCGCAATACACTTACGGCTACCTGTGGATCAGGAAAGACAACTACACCATCATCAAAGTGGAATCCTATAACAAAAAGGGTTTAGTCCGAGTCATCGACTATCGTGATTTCGAACTCGCCAAAAACATCTGGACCGCCCGCACCATCGAAGTCACCGACGTAACCCGCAACAGCCACACCACGCTCAAATACGACAAGCTCGATTACAATCTGCCGATGAAAGACGACAACTTCACGCTCGACGCCCTGCGGCGGGGACCATGACCTGCCTTCTTCTGCTAGCTCTCCTAGCGCAGAATTTCGAACAGCGCGGCTTCATCGAAAACCAGGCTCTGTTCTATCCGCAAAGAGCCCCCAACGACAGCGCCCAAGCCGTCGATCAGGCGGCGATCCGCTGGGAAGCATCCTATAAACTCACGCCCTGGCTAAAACTGAACGGCTCTCTAGACGCACGCACCGACACGCACCGGCAAGTAGATCGCGAAGCACGCCTCGATCTCGACGACCGCGTCACCCAGCGTCCAGCCCTCTCCCTGCGCGAATTCAGCGCCACCATTCACAAAGGTAAAGTGACCGCCCAAATCGGCCGCCAGATCATCCGCTGGGGCAAGACCGATATCCTCACCCCCACCGATCGCTTCGCCCCCAAGGACTACCTCAGCAGCGTAGTCGACAGCGATTTTCTAGCAGTGCCCGCCGCCCGCATAACCATCGCCAATGCGACCGACTCCCTAGACGCCATCTGGCAGCCGTGGTTCACCCCCAGCCGCACCCCATTGCTAGATCAGCGCTGGACCGCTCTCCCGCCCGAGCTAAACGGCGTCACCATCGTCGACGCCGGCGCCCGCTATCCCGGACGCAGCCAGTTCGGGCTCCGCTGGAATCACGTCGCCTCGCGCTACGAATACTCGCTCTCCTATTTTGATGGCTTCAACAACCTTCCCTTGTTCAACGCCGCCTTCAATCCGGCAACCCTAACGGCCAGAGCGCAACGCTTCTACCCCAGCATGCGCATGTACGGCGCCGACGCCGCGCTCCCGTTATCCTGGCTAACCGTGAAAGGCGAAGCCGGTTACTTCACCTCCACCACCCCCGGCGCGCAGGACTACATCCTCTACGTAATTCAAGTCGAGCGCCAAGTGAAAGAATGGTCGCTAGTCGGCGGCTACGCCGGCGAGGCCGTCACCGCGGGCGCAGCCAGTCCCCTAAGTTTCGCCCCGGACCTTGGCTTTGCAAAATCCTTCGTCGGCCACGCCACTCTTACCATCGACGTGAACCGCAGCCTGACCGTAGAAACCGCTGTGCGCGCGGCCGGTTCTTTCCTGCGCCTCGAATACTCGCAAGTCTTAGGCCAGCATTGGCGCGTGACCCCCGGCGTCGCCTGGATCCGCGGCGATATGACCGATTTTTTGGGCCAATACCACCGTAATTCCTATGCGTCGCTCGCCGTCCGCTATAGTTTTTAGATAGGTGAGAGTTCTCTTCGCTCTACTGTTCGCCGCCGCCGCCTTCGCCCAGGACTTCAGCCACCTGGAAGTCCAACGCGTAGTCAAGGATCTGCATTTTGCCGAAGGCCCCGTGTGGTCCTACGACGGCTTTCTATTATTCAGCGACACCGTCGTCGACAAACTCCGCAAACTCACCCCCGGCTCCGGCGATGCCGTTTTCGCCGAACGCGCCGGCGGCGCCATCGGCAACGCCTATGACATGGAGGGCCGCCTCTACACCTGTGAATTCCGTGAGCGCCGCGTCACCCGCACTCTCAAAAACGGCAAGGTCGAAGTCCTGGCCTCGCGCTTCGAAGGCAAACGCTTCAACGCGCCCAATGACGTTATCGTTCGCCGCGATGGTCACGTGTATTTCACCGATCCCGCCTTTGGAGCCCAGCAAGACACCCGCGAATTAGATTTCTACGGTGTCTATCACATCACTCCCAAAGGCGAATTGGAGGCGATCGCGAAATGGAAGACGCGCCCCAACGGCATCACGCTTTCCCCCAACGGACGCACGCTATATGTTTCCGATTCCGACGGCCGTAGCATCCGCGCCTACGATCTCGATGGCAAAGGAATCGCGTCCAAAGAACGCATCGTAATCGATAAAATCCCCGGCGTGCCCGACGGCCTGCGCACCGACGAAAAAGGAAATCTGTACGTGGCCGCCGATAAAGTGTACGTCTACGCGCTCTCAAACAACGGCCCCGCGAAACTGTTGGGCGAAGTGGCCGTGGGAGAAACGCCGTCGAATCTGGCGTTCGGTGACCCCGACATGGAAACGCTCTACATCACCGCGCGCACCTCGGTTTATCGCGTGCGTTTAGGCGTCAAGGGAGCGTTACCTTATTAACCGCCAATATCCGCAACACCCGCTGCTCGGGGTAGGCGCCATCATCTTCGGCGGCGATTCCGTGCTGTTAGTGGAACGCGCCGGCGAGCCCCTGAAAGGCTGGTGGTCCATCCCCGGCGGCCTGCTCGAAACCGGCGAGCTGCTAGAAGACGCCCTGCGCCGCGAAGTACGAGAGGAGACCGGACTGACAGTAAAAATAGACTACCGCTTCGACATCTTCGAGCGCATCATGCGCGACGCCGCCGGCCGCGCCGAATATCACTACGTCTTGGTCGATTACGTCTGCAAGGTGATCGGCGGTACCCCCGTTCCCGGCGACGACGTCAGCCGCGTCGAGTGGGTCCCCTGCGCCCGCCTCCACGATTACAAAGTGACGTCCGGCACAATAGAAGCAGTCGAGCGAGCCTACGCCCATGAACTCAGAACCCGTTCTCGAGTTTGAAGCCCTCCGCGCGCTAGTCGGCCGCTACGTGCGCAGCGCGTTAGGCCGCGGCGAGCTCGCAGAAGTCGCGCCCTCCAGCGACCGGATCGCCATAGAAACAGCGCTAGCCGAAACTGCCGAGGGCATCGCTTACCTGCGCGCCGCATCCCAACCTCAATCCGCCTCGCGCGGCGCGGCCATTCGCATCAACTTCGCCGACATCGCCGATCCCGCGAGTGCCGTGGCCCGCCTGCGCATCGAAGGCGCGACCCTTGACGCCCAAGAAATCTACGAACTCACCCGCCTGCTCGACCTCGCCGCCGAAGCCCGTGGAGTTCTAGTATCCGCCGGCCAAAGATTCCCGCGCCTGTCCGCCCACGGCGCCGCGATTGCCGATCTACGCGAACTTGCCCATGAACTCAGCGGCAAAATTCTCCCGGGAGGCATGCTAGCCGATCACGCCAGCGTAGCCCTAGGCCGCCTCCGACGCGACATTGAAAAACAGCGCCAGTCCATCCAGCATTCGCTCGAACGCTTCCTGCGCGCCCATCAAGCCGATGGCACCCTGCAAGAAGATTTCGTCACCATTCGCAACGATCGCTTTGTAGTCCCCGTGGTCACCGGCCGCGAGCGCCGCGTCGACGGTGTGATTCATGGCGCCAGCGGCAGCGGCCACACCCTATTTGTCGAGCCCCTAGAAACCATCGAGCTCAACAACGAACTCGTTCGCCTGACCGAAGAAGAAGCCCGCGAAGTCCACCGCATCCTGCGCGAGTTCACGGCTCGCCTGCGCACCCATGCGCCCGCGATCGTATCCACCACCAAAGCCCTGGCGCGCCTGGAACTGATCTTCGCCAAGGCCGAATTCGCGCAGACGTTCAACTGTGTAGTCCCCCGCATCAGTCCCGATGAAACCCGCCGCCTCATCCTGCGCGAAGCCCGCCATCCTCTGCTCGAAGACATCTTACGCAAACAGCACAAAGCCGTCGTGCCGATCACCTTCGATCTAGACCACGAACAGCGCACCCTGCTGATCAGCGGCCCCAACACCGGCGGCAAGACAGTAACGCTGAAGACCGCCGGCCTGCTGGCTCTCATGGCCCACGCCGGCCTGCCCGTCCCCGCTGCCGAAGCCGAGTTTCCCTTATTCGACGAAGTCCTAGCCGACATCGGCGATCATCAGTCAATCCAAGAAAGCCTCAGCACTTTTTCCGCCCACATCGTGTCCATCCGTTCGATGCTAGAAAACGCCACGCCTGACTCCCTAGTCCTGATCGATGAACTAGGCCGTGCCACCGACCCGGAAGAAGGTGGCGCGCTAGGCGTAGCCGTACTCGATGCCTTCCGCGCCCGCGGAGCTTTCACCGTAGCCTCCACCCACCTGCTAGCGCTCAAGCTCTACGGCGCGTCGACCGCCGGCGTCCGCAACGGCTCCATGGGCTTCGACGACGCCACGCTAGAACCCACCTATGTTCTACGCCTGGGCGCACCCGGAAAGTCCGCAGGACTCGACATCGCCAGCCGCCTCGGCCTCGACCCCGCGCTGATCCAAGACGCTCGCGCCCGTATGACCACAACCGAGCGCGACATCGCCCACTTCCTGAATGAAATGCACCAGCGCCTGGACGCGCTCGAATCGGAACAACGCGCCGTCGCCCAACGAGAGAGCAGCCTAGCCGCCCGCGAGCAATCTCTCGAACAAACTTGGGAAAAGAGATACGCCGCCAAGATTCGCGAGCTAGAACAGCGCGCCTCCGATCTCTCCGCGCAATTCGAAAAGCAAGCTCAGCAAACCATCGGCGATCTCAGCCAGAAAGCCCGCGTCAAAATCGCCAAAACCCGCCGCGAATTTCAAGAAGCCGTCGAATCCGCCATCGACGCCACCGCGCCGGCGCTGTCAGTCGCGCCACCACGCCCGAAACTCACCGAAGGCGCCCGCGTCCGCCTCAAAAACATCCGCCAGCCCGCCACTGTGCGCCGCATTCTGTCGAACGGTTTACTAGAGGTAGACGCCGGCTTCCTCCGTATGCAAGTGGCTGCGTCCGACGTCGAAGAAGTTCTCCCTCCCACCGGCGCCCCCGCCGCGCGCCCTCCGGTCGCCTTCCGCCAAGGCCCCAGCTTCGACGGCTCCTTCCGCGAGATCAACCTCATCGGCCAGCGCGCCGAAGAAGCCTGCCAGCAGGTAGACAAGCTCCTCGACAGCGCCGCCCTCGCCGAAGTAGACCGCATCCGCATCATCCATGGCCACGGAATGGGCATCCTCAAACGAGCCATCGCCGACCTCCTCGCCCGCCACCCCCACGTGGAAAAATTCTACGTCGCTCCACCCGAAGAAGGCGGTGCCGGAGCCACGATCGTAGAGTTAAAGACATGAGCCGCGAGTGGATTCGCACCTACTGCATGTCGCTCCCGCACACCACCGAACACTTCCTCTGGAAAATCGACCTGGTGTTCAAAATCGGCGGCAAAATGTACGCCACGCTAGTGCTCGAACCACACCCGGTCTGCCTCGCCTTCAAGTGCACGCCTGAAGATTTCGACGAATTGATCGAGCGCCCCGGCATCATCCCCGCCCCCTACGCCGCACGCCAGAAATGGGTTGCGCTAGAATCCTTCGACGCCATGCAGCGCAAAGAATTACAAGCACGCCTCAAGCAAGCCTATGAATTGATTTTCGCGAAGTTGCCGAAGAAGAGCCAACGCGATTTGAGCTAAGCGGCTTTCGCAGGTTGGGCCGCGGAAGCAGCCAGTTCCTGCTGTTTCTGCCACGCCAGCTTGCCCTGGTATTCTTCCCACAGCGTGCTGAACCCAGCCCAGTAATACCCGCCCACGAACAGCAACTGGAACGGCACTGCCAGGTAGTTGTAGGACTCAATCGCGAACGCCGTCATCCCCAGGAAGTAAGTGCCCAGCGCCAGCTCCGCGTACGGCAGCCACCCGCTGCGACGCCGATACTGAATGTTCTCCAGCTTCACCTTCTGCGTCCCGCCAATCGCATACTTCGGTGTACGCGCAAAACTAGTCTGATACCCAAACAGCGCTTCCAGCACCGACCGCGTATTGATCACCGTAAGCGCGACTCCCGCCGCCATCAACGCCGGCAAAAACAGAAA
>Ga0207707_10003372_pt1 | contig 14178 bp, 9 predicted proteins | sample KBSC83BmetaG_FD_184336 | JGI IMG/M metagenome (GOLD analysis project Ga0207707, IMG submission 184336) | Corn rhizosphere microbial communities from Kellogg Biological Station, Michigan, USA - KBS C8-3B metaG (SPAdes) (version 2) | ecosystem: Host-associated > Plants > Roots > Rhizosphere ...
CCGGCATAGTTGTTTACATCTCCCTGGTAAGTTGAAAAAACCTGCCAGAGATCAAAAGACGCCTGAACGCCTTTATTGTACCAGTCTTCCGCCGAGCCACCCACATTCCATCCTTTTAACGCGGCTTCAGCAAAATCAAAACATACTTCACTATAAGAAGCCATTCGCTGTTTTAATAAATCGCCGCTGGGGTTATCATAAATATCCCTGCGCAGATAGGAAACATAATTATTCATGGAAGTGGATTGCGTTCCCGTTCCGTTGATATTATAGGCAAAGTCGTTGGGGGAATAACTGATGGGAATACCCACATACACAGGCGATGTATCAAAAAAGCTTTTGACGTTGGAGATCGGCGCACCATACGGACGGTCGGTCGCATAGGTACTCATATCAAATTCTTTGAAATCGGCAGCCGCGGCGGCTGCAGGATTAATATACCGCACATTTCCCTGTAAAAGCAGCAGTGTGGTATTATCTCCCGGCGCAAATTTGCCCGCATCTACCACCGATGGCGTTACGATCGGCTCCGCCATAATAACAATGCGCGGATCCTTCAATGCATCCATTTTCTTAACCAGGGTGGCACACATTTTATTCCGGTTGAAATTGGAGTTCCCTCCGAATACAGATGCTTTCTGATAAGAGGAATTCTGATCAATGCCCGGAAAAGGCATGGCCCAGTCATCATCGTCACTTTCAAATACTTTTCCCGCCAGCGCTTCCACATCCGCCTGCACATTCTGTTTGGCAGACAGGCGCAAATAATATCTTAGTAAAAGTGTATTGGCAAGTTTGGTCCATTTCTCCGGGTCGCCGCCATAAAATACATCTGAGCCAATGGTTACACCCGTAATTTCCGGATGATCCGTCATGGATCCTGCAAGCAGCGGGATCGCAGCTTTCAGATCGGCAAGAACCCCCGCGTAAATCGCCTGCTGGTCGTCAAATACCGGGAACTGATTTTCATTCCCGTTCAGTGTGCCTTTCAGCGCCATGGAATCGGGCGCATCGCCCCAGAAGTCGGCAATGACGCCGTAATTAAATGCGCGCATGATCAACGCCACGCCCTGGTGAAAATTCCAGCCGAAGTCCTGCGCTTTTTGGAGCAGGAGCTTGTTGTCCCGCAATGTTCCGTAATTGCCGGTCCAGTCAACCGGATCCCAATTGTAAAAGCTGTACGCGTTGCCAAAAGCGTCCTGGTAGGTCTGCTGCATGGCGCCTGACATATTACCCGAGCCCAGGTTGCCATAAAACGTGGCGGAAGTTGTCAATACATTCGCCATCAGATAATCCGGTGCGGCATTGGCGGGCGTGATATTGTTGGGATCAGTATTGAGGACGGAAAACTTCTGGCAGGAACAAATAAGGATTGCAGCTGCTAGAAAGCCGCCCGATATTTTTAAGATTCTTTTCATCTTTGATGGTTTTAAGATTTGCAGTAACTGAAATTAGAAACGGACACTCAGTCTTATGCCCATGGGAATACTCCAGGGCCTGATGTTATAACGTTCAATTCCCTGTCTGAACTGGGAACCATTTCCCTGCGCGCCGGTCTGGAACTGGAATGCTGCTTCCGGATCGATGCCGACTTTAGCTTTTGTCCAGAGAACAATGTTGCGGGTGTAAATACCCAGGGAGAGTCCCTGTAATTTTAAAGCGCCTGACCATTTCTTCGGCAATTCCGCAGAGAGCGTGAGTTCTCTGAGTTTGATATAAGACGCATCAAACATGCTCATCCGGGCAAAGTTCCATCCGGCAGTAGCCGCGTCTTCATAACTGTCCAGTTTGGTCAGGTTCATGTCTCCCAGATTCTCCACATAGCCTCCGCTTCCGTCTTCATAAACGCCGGGGAAGAAAGCTCCGTCATCAATGGTTATATTCCCGTTGCTGGAATAAGGAAAGCCACCCTTTTCCGTTGTGGGTCCGCCGACCAGACGAAATTGCTGCAGCCCTGAAAATTTAATGTACTTATCGGGATTTGATTTCAGGAATGCCGGGATATCCGCTTTGTTTCCTGCGGGAATGGGAATCCCGATATTCGTCTGACGGGCCATGGCTGCGTCAGACTGCATATACCGGAAGGTTTGCGAAAAGAACGTACCGCCCAGCCGCATATCGAAACTGGCGGAAAGCGTGAACATCTTATAAGAAACGGAAGTCTGCATCCCCATCAGCAGCTTCGGATTGTAATTTCCAACCACCTCTTTGTGTGCAAAATCACCATTGCCTGCTTTTTGATATTGACCGTCGTTATCGAGCAATGGGTAACCGTAGTAAGGAGAACTTTTGTCGGTTACCGTAGCGACCACGTTATCCCATAACTGCCCCAGCTTTCCGTCGCTGATCACCGGCGAACCGTCTGCATGAAAAGAACCGGGTATTGCCTGTCCCTTGGCGTAGGTCCATGATCCGCTGTTGCCGTCCTGCCAGAAAGAGAAATAGGGCACCCCATCCGCAAGGGAAATGATGTAGGAATTGTTTTTGGTATAATTCACGCTCATGTCCCAGGTCCAGTCTTTGTTCGAAATAATAGTACCGCCAATCTGCAATTCAATACCCTGACTTCGCACAAGGCCTGCATTGATCTGCCGTTGAGTGGATCCGGAAGAAGGCGGTGTATTGATGCCCAGGATCTGATTCCTGTTATCGGACTGATAAATGGTTCCTTCGAACCGGAGACGGTTTTTAAAAAGATTCACGTCAATTCCGAATTCTGTTGATACTGCCTGCTCGGGTTTGAGTTCGGGGTTCTTCTGAACAGAGGATGTAAATTCAGTAACAATGCCTCCGTAACTGCCGATGCCAACAGTTCCGTACAGGTTATACGGATCAGTATCCTTACCCACACTGGCCCAGCCGCCGCGAATTTTCAGCAGGCTGATATTGTTGTTCATGTGAAATATTCTGTTCAGCAGTAAACTCAGCGAAGCGGAAGGATAGAAATAAGAGAAATTGTCGCTGGGCAGTGTGCTGGACCAGTCGTTCCTTCCGGTAAGGTCCAGGTAGGCCATGTCCTTATATCCAAGGGAAGTCGTGGCATACAAACTGTAAATGGCTTTTTGGCTGTAACCCCCGCTCGATCTCAGATTAACCGGGGCGATATTGGACAGGTTGAAAAATTCAGGGGCGATGATACCGGCCTTGGATTGGGACCAGCTCTGGATATCGGAACTATAAGCATATTGAATATTTCCTCCCACCGATGCGGATAAGGAAAGATCTTTGAAGGTATTCGCATAGGTAGCCAGGAAATCTGTATTGCTCTCCGTGTTGTATATCTTCTCCAGGGCATAATAACCATTGAGCTCGCTGTTATAGCTCTTCGAGATTTTGGTCTCCCGGTTTTCAGTCAGCAGATCCTGCGAGTAACGGACAAAGGCACTTACATGCGGACTGAACTGATAATCCAGCTTTACATTTCCAAAAAGACGGTTACGCAGAAATCCGTTCTTTACCTGGTTTACCGTGAACCAGGGATTGTTGTCAAAATCGTCTGACGACGGATCCGGAACGGTCGGATCCTGGTCTACCCCTACCGGCGGAATCGCTTTCCGCTGCTGAATCCCCGGCGTAAGCCAGTAATTTTTCATCTGGCGGATATCGATACTGGGCGACAGATAAGCCACATTTTGCAATACGCCTCCGTTGTTACCGGCAATGATATTATCCGTGCTGGACCGGGTATAGTTGAGGGATGAACTTACCCGCAGTGCCTGATTGATCTTATGTTCCACATTCAGCGATAAATTATGCCGGGTAAGGCCTTCCGTGGGAATGATACCCCGGTTCGCGGTGTTGGTATACGACAAACGGTAATTGTCCTTGTCGGTAGCATTCTCCACGGAAATACTATTGACGGAATTGATACCCGTCTGCATAAAATTTTTCAGGTTATTATGACTTACCAGGTCCTGCTCTTCATAAGTTCCGTCGGATAACAATTTGCTGTTCCACTGGATCGCTTTGATGCCCTGGTTCAGCGGAGTGCCAAAACGGTAAGTATTGGTTCCGCCGAGATCCACGATCTTCCCGTTCAGGCTGTTGAATCCGTTGGCCGTAGTGTAGGGATCTGTACCAACTGTGTATTCCTGGTTTGTCGGTACGTATTTATAAGGCATATCAAATTCATCGGTCGTGGTAAAAGTTATTCCCAGTCCTTTTGATTTCTTCCCGGATTTTGTGGTGATGAGCACCACGCCGTTTCCAGCCCTTGACCCGTAAAGCGCGGCAGCACTGGGCCCCTTCAGAATGGTCACGCTTGCAATATCATTCGGGTTCAGATCCGATATCGCGTTTCCGTAATCGACATCATTGTCACTTCCCTTATTAACACCGATATTACTCAGGGAATTCTTTACCGGAACCCCGTCAATCACAAAAAGCGGCTGGTTATCGCTGTTCAGAGAACGGGCGCCCCGGATCACCACGCTTACGGAAGCGGTGGGCGCACTGCTGGTGGCACTAACGGTCACCCCTGATACTTTTCCTGCCATACTGTTCAGCGCGTTTGTCTGGCTGACCCGGTTCATATCCTCTCCTTTTATTTCTCCAACGGAATAGCCCAGCGATCTCTTTGCCCGGGTAATACCAAGGGCGGTTACCAGCACGCCGGAAAGTTCTTCCGCCTTACCCATTTGCAACACAACCCGGAGATCATGCTGCCCGTTAACCGCAATTTCTTCGGTCCGGTAACCCACATAACTGAATACCAGGATGGCCTCGCCGTAAGAGACGGATAATTCAAAATTTCCATTTTCATCTGTCGTGGTTGCATTGCTTCTGTCTTTCTCCAAAACCGTAACCCCGCCAACCGGTCCGTTTGCATCTGTCACGGTTCCTTTTACTATGAACGCCAGTGGGCCCGGCTTTTTATCAGCATCAATTTTTTTTTCAGGAACCCGTTTTATGATATACACGTCATTCACTCTGTTGTAAGTGAGCCCTGCAGGTGTCAGTACTTTTTTGAGCAGAATAGCCGGATCGGCACCGGGCTTTTCTTCCGCAAGCGGATACAGCACCATTACCTTTTTCAAAGCATCGGTTTCATAACTGAAATAGATATTATAGGCGCGCTGCAATCTTTGCATGAACTGCTCCAGGGTTATGGAAACAGACTGATTGGCGGCTATGGTTCCGGAAACTGTTTTTCTTCCCGGAGAAACAGAAGCGAAATCCTGCGCGCCGGATGCGGAGGAAACGCAGAGTGCCATACATAACAATAGCGGATGGCAAAAGCACTGTAGCTTACTAACGCTTTTTTTCATGGCAGTTTTGTTTTGGAATTATTGCAGGATCAGTTGATTGTTGACGAGTTCAATTTTTATTTGCAGGGTTTGCTCAATCACCGGTATCAGCGCCTGCAGGCTGGTTACGGGTATCACCGCATTGATGCGCAAATGCCGGATCTTTTCATTTTTAAAAATAATCTCCACTCCATAGTATTCATGGAGCAGTCTGCTGATCTCCCCAAGAGAGGTCTGCCGGAAATTCCATTTCCCTTCCGTCCAGGCGGAATAGAGTTCCACATTCATTTTTGTTTTGATGAAGGTCTGGCTGGTGGGGTCGAGTGTCACTTTTTCGCCAGCTTGCAAATATGCGGGGTTGACTTTTTGATGTCCCGCTCCTTCCACTTTCACGCTTCCGCTGGTCAGTTCGACTTCGGTTTCCGCGGAACGTGCATTCAAGTTGAGTTCCGTACCCAGAACAGTTACAACAAGCGACCGGGCAGTCACGATGAAGGGATGCAGTTTGTCTTTCTTCACGCTGAAAAAAGCATTCCCTTCCAGGCGCAGTTCCCGGGCGGGTCTGTTCTCAAAACTGCTGGCGTATTGCAGGGTGGAATTGGCATTCAGCATCACTACCGTACTATCTTCCAGTATGATCCTTTTCATTTCCCCCGGACCGGTTTTCAGTGTCAGCGTGCTGTAGTTATTTTTTTCTTCCTCAGCCGGAGCTTTTCCTGGCCTGATCAGCAGGTAAGCAGGTAGCGTAAGAATGGCTATGGCAGCGGCGACAGCCCAGCGTTGTCGCCTTTTTTTTCCCGGAGACAAAAACGAGGTCACTTCGGCTTCTGAAGACAGATCAAGGGTTTGGTAAATATTCTCCCGGATCGTCTTTTTTTCTTCGGAGGAAAGGGGCTGTATGCTGTAATCCCCGCACGCCAGTTCTTCCACGAGCCTGCGGGCCTTAATGATTACTTCGTGCTGTCCGGGATGCAGTAACAGGTAGGACTCCCAAAAAGCGTTACCGGCGCCGTCCGTTCCCAGCACCCATTGCTGGAAACATTCATCCGCAGCAAATTGCTCCCCGGTAAACTGAGTATAGTCGTTCTGGTTACAATTCATCTCTTGCTAAGAGAGAGGGAAATGGTTTGGATACTCAGGTTTAAGAATCTTTTTTTGCCGGGCCTGCAATAAGATCTCATGCCGGTTATACAGTTCAAAAGCCTGCAGATGGGTGGTAAGGGTGTATTTTTCGTATGGCAGGAATCCGGACATCGATGGTCAGATGACAAGGACGAGGATTAACGCAGCGCTAAAATGATTACGAAGGCGCAAGATGGTTCTGAAGGCGAGGTTATTGACGGACTGATAATTCATGCTGAGTTTTTCTGCAATCTGCTCATAGCTGAGCCCTTCATAAAAATGCAGTTTCAGGATCAGGATCTGCCGGCTGCTGAGTGAGGAGATGGCATGGTCGAGCCGGATCCGCCTTTCCTTGTCGGTGTCGAGGCGGATCAGCATATCTTCCCGGTTGCTTTCTTCGGAAGCCACTGCGTCCGCCATCAGCAGCTGTGCGGTTGGCTTTTCCTTTTTCAGCTTTTTAATAAGTGTATTCCGGAGTATTTTCATCAGGTAACTCTGCGAATGGTTCACGGCGCTGAGGGTTTTCCGGTAATGCCAGAGCTGGACGAATACTTCCTGCAGGGCATCTTTGGCCAGTTCCCGGTTATTTGTCAACCGCATGGCAGACAGGAATAATTTGTCAACATGGCGCTCATACAAATAACCCAGCGCTGTGGAGTCCCCGTCTTTTAAACGGGTCCAGTAAATGCTGTCGATATTCTCTATTGCAGCCATCTGATGGTAAATTTAGCCAAAGCCGGGATGCACCGTTTTATCCTTACCGGACTTAACCGAAAGAAAATATCTGATTATTTTTCAAAACTTCCAATTCTAATTTTGGTTGCGGGCATATTGAGTTTTAAGGCAACTAAATCCCCTGTTAATTTTTGCCTTCGCCGATTCGTTTTATTCTTTGTTTCCGATTATTTACCTTTCCTTATTGTCCTTTCTGCGACTAAAACGGTTCCCTATGCCAGTCAGACTGCTGCTCAAATTGCTTATTCCGGGATATCTTTTCCTGACCCTGTGCTCTGCCGATAACAAAACATCCGGCGATCCGCTCAATCTTGATTTTGAAGCAAAGGACAGCCTGCAACATCCATCGGGGTGGATGACGGGGAGCGCGGGCTACCACTATGTTTTGGATAATCAGGTAAAACATCATGGAAATTATTCGCTTTCCCTCGGCCGGGAAAACAATGCGGCGCACTTCGGGACTGTCACCCGGGAAATCGGAGTGCCGGCCGGAGGCGATACAATTGTATTGAAAGGGTTTCTGAAAACCAGCGATGTGAATGATGGTTTCGCAGGTCTTTGGCTGAGAGAAGACGACGAACTGGGTCAGACTCTGGCCTTTGATAATATGGCGAACCGCGGCGTAAAAGGAACTTCCGACTGGAAGGAATACAGCATCCGTCTCCCCCTGTCCGGGGACGCAAATACCATTTTCATCGGAGCACTGGTTGTCGGCCCCGGCAGGTTGTGGGTCGATCAGCTGCAATTGGAAGTAGATGGAAAGCCGTATGATATCCGGTCGCTGAAACCCTACGCTAAGCCCAGGACGGCTTCCGATCCCGAAATCCTGGCTGCCTCGGTTTCTCTCTCTTCTTCTGCGTTAAAAAAAGACGAGATCCATCGTCTCTCCAATCTGGCCGAGATATGGGGGTTTCTGAAATACTACAGGCCGCATACCGGTTTACCAAAAACTGACTGGGATTCGGTTTTATTCAACAGTATCCCGGCATTGATGAAGGCTAGGAATAGCCATTCCGCGGATATTGTCTTTGAATCCCTTGTCGCTGCTGCTTCCTCAGGTGAAGAAAACGGAAATAGCCTTCCGCCTTCCACTGCTCCGATTGCATCAGTTGCTCTGCAAACAAAATCCCAGCCCGATTTTGGACACTTGTTTCAGACAGGCAATTTTTCGCCTCATTTAATGAGCAGGCTCGATATGATCCGTCGAAATCCGGGCAACGGAAAAAATAAATTTGTTGAAGCTGACCGGAACGACAACCCTTCCTTCGCCTTCGAAAACCTTTACGGCAACGATCCGTATCCGAATACCGCCATCAGATTACTGGCATTGTTCCGGTACTGGAACATCATCCAATACTATTATCCTTACCGCCTCCTATTGAAAGACAGCTGGAACAGCATTCTGCCGGAGTTTATCCCACGCTTCGTATCCGCAGCAAACAAGGAAGCGTATGTCAGGACCTTTACCAAACTCATCGGAAGAGTGCATGATTCCCATGCCGACATTTGGGGCAATGCGGTTCTTGACGCTATGAAAGGAGATTTTCTCATTCCCTTCAAGGCATCGTTTGTAAAGAAAAAACTTGTTGTGACCGGTTTTTTCAGCCAACGGCCTGATGTAAAGTCCGTTTTACGCACGGGCGATATTATCATCCGCATCGACGGAGTTCCGACAGACAGCCTGGTCCGCAAGTGGCTTCCGCTGACGCCCGCGTCCAATTATGTAACGCAATTGCGGAATATGACTTCGCCGGATGGTTTTTTGTTGCGCAGCCCCCAGCAGACGATTGTTGCAGCTGTATTCCGCGATGGGAAAATAATTGATATACCGCTCCGGACCATGAGCAAGTCGCTGTCCGGCGAAAATATATTTGTTATCGACAAGCCTGCCTACAGTTTAACAGGCGATATCGGATACATCAATCCTTCCCGTTTAAAAGAAAGCGACTTTGACTCCCTGCGCAAAAAACTCGGATCCGCAAAGGGAATCGTCATTGATCTTCGTTGTTATCCCTCGGTATTCATGCCGTTTACCTACGGAAGCTGGCTCAAAAGTTTCGTCTCTCCCTTTGTCAAATTCACCAGTATAGATTTCCGGGAACCGGGGAAGATCGTTTTCAGGGAGGGCGCAAGCAATGGGGCAACGGAAGGCCAACATTACAGGGGAAAACTGATCATCCTGGTCAACAGCATTACCCAGAGCCAGGCGGAATATACCACAATGGCGTTTCAATCCGTGCCGGGAGCAATAGTTGTGGGCAGTCAGACGGCCGGAGCGGATGGTAACGTATCCCAGATCACCCTGCCCGGGCAAATCCGGACGGCCATTTCCGGCCTGGGCGTCTATTATCCCGACGGAGGAGAAACACAAAGAACGGGCGTGCGGATTGATGTACCCGCTGAACCAACAATCGAAGGAATTCGTCAGGGAAGAGATGAATTGCTGGAAAAAGCCATTGGGATTATTCATGGGGGAAAATCACTTCTTTAAGAGCCTCCGAACCCTAAGCCTGTTATATTGCTGAAGGAAAATGGGGCAAATATTGTATAGAACGTTGCCAATAGTTATGAGCAGCGCGAAAAGAAAACGATGCGCAAACAGGCTGTGCATTGCAGTGGAAAGGAAAAACAGAAAGCACATGAAGTGATACCGTTCATACATCGCGATCGTTTTGAGGTAATTTTTTGCCTGGCTGGCATCCCTGATTACTTTACGCCCGGGGTATTGCTGCCGGAATAAACGGTTGATCATATCGCCCTGCTGCACAAATTTTCTGATAATTTTGACGCCATATCTTTCGTAAAACCCCGCGGACTGGCTGACCTGAAGGAATCTAAAAAAAGCTTCCGGTAAAAGTCCGCAGGTAATACTGAAAATGATTAAACCGTACAGCCAACTGTCCGGTCCCTGCATCGCCCAGTACCACAAAACCGGCAGGAAGCACAGAATGGTCCAGAAGAAATTAAGCAGTTGGTTAAGTACCTGTATTTTGGAATTTGCGGAACTGATGCTTTTTTTCATATATAGTCTGGTTTGCAAAAAAACTGTTTAAGGAACAGCATTGTTCTGTTACTCTTAGTAATACCTTAGCTTTATGTCCGCCTGCTATCCAATGAAAATTTAAGAATATTTTTTCTCATTACTATTTCTTTGGCTTTGACATTAACATCATGTATAAATTGGTGTTATACCGATATAAAAGAATTCAGTTTTCAACCCTTAAATGATCCAATGTGAACAGAGTCATTCATTTCGAAATCCACGCAACCCAGCCTGACCGCCTGCAGGAATTTTATCAGTCTGTTTTTGACTGGAACATACAGGACATGGGACCTGCCATGGGCAATTTCCGTGTTATCGTTACCGGGAAAGACGAGCCCGGATCCCGGTGGTCCGGGATAAATGGTGGCCTTACGCCCCGTCATGGTGATGGCCCCAAAGGGGGAGAGCCGGTAAATGCATTTGTCTGCACCATTGAGGTCTCAGATATTGATGAAACGCTGAAAAAAATTGAAACCGCAGGTGGCTCCATTGCAACGGACAAAATGGAAGTTCCGGGCGTGGGCATCCTTGCCTACCGGAAAGATCCCGAGGGAAATATCTTCGGGGTATTGCAGCCGGAATAAATCCGGCACTGTGGAAAATTATTGAAAAATGCTTAAATCTTCGTTGCCAGCACAGCGATCAGGTGCGCACCCGGCAGGAATAACAGCTGTGCGATCAGGGTTCCCATCAGCCTGGCAACCGTGACGTAAACGATGTACTTTCTAAAAAATTAATTGAATATTTTCAGTACGTTGCATATCAATACATACAATTTTGAGGATACCGTCCGTAAATCCGGAGATCAGGAACAGGAATAGCAGGAGCGCGCAAACAAACGGTATGTTCTTATATTTGTATTCCACACTTCCTATATTTAACCCGGCGTCCGGAACGAATGCTTGCAGGGAATCAGCCTCCATTACAAACATTATGCGGACGTTTCTTTTTACGATTGCCTGAATAACCCCAAATGCCACAGTTTACCAGGCCATTTTATATTTTTTTCCTGGTCATGCCCATGGGAATCAGCCAGGGCTTTGTAACCGTGGCATTGCCCTTCCTACTGACAAAAAACGGGCTTCCAGTGGCGCTGACTGCCGGCATTGTCGCCATTGGCCTTTCCGCCAATCTCTGGCGTTTTATTTGGGGGCCGGTTGTGGATATGTCGCTCAGCCTGCGAAAATGGTTTTGGATTGGTTTATCGACCAGCAGCGTTTTGTTGCTTTTGCTCTGTTTTATTCCATTTACAGCAAAGGGCGCCGGATTGCTTTCACTGATCGTTTTCACATCGCAGGTTGCGGCTACCCTCACGTTATTGCCGACGAATGGCTTTATGGCGAAGAGCATAAAACAAAATAGAAAAGGGGAAGCATCCGGCTGGTACCAGGCAGGCAGCCTGGCAGGAACCGGGTTTGGCGGAGGTTTTGGTTTGTGGCTGGCAACGCATTTCAGTCTTGCCGCGGCAGGCATTGTGTTATGTATCACCTCGATAATATTTGCATCGGTCGTTCTCCTGATCAGGGATATACCACATTATAAAGAAAAAACAATATTGCATGAAATAACCATCATGGGTAAGGGCATCTTTGTGATGATAAAAATACCTGTCGCATTGTTTGTAATGATATTGATTATGATGCCCATCGGAACTGGTGCGATGGCTAACTTATGGTCTGCTGTTGCAAAAGACTGGAAAACGGGAGCAGATATCGTAGTGCTCGTCACGGGTTTGCTGAGCGGTGCAGTCGGCGCAGCCGGTTGCGTAGCGGGCGGATTGATAGCCGACCGCTGGGGTGTCTGGGTCGCTTATCTGGGCAGCGGCGTTATTTGCGCCCTGGTCACTGTGCTGATGGCACTGATGCCCTACCAATCGGTCGTATATATTGCAGGAGTGCTGGCGTACGCATTTAGTACAGGCCTGATCTATGCAGCTTTTACCGCCATTATCTTCTTTGTCATCGGCAAAAAGCATGTGGCAACCAAGTTTTCCCTATTGGCCTCTCTGGGCAATTTACCGGTGGTGTATATGACGGCTTTTGACGGCTGGATGCATGACAGATACAACAGCCGGTACATGCTTACTGCAGAAGCAATCGTTGGGATCCTGTTTGTCATTGTTTTTTTCCTGATACTAAAACGATTGAGGTACAAAAAATTAATCCCTGCAGTGATCGACTGATGCGCATTTGAAATGATAGCTGGCCATTGGACATTTTACGTGTTTTTCCTCATATTATTCACTTTTTTGTACTTTTTCCCTTTATCGCTATTAACTGGTCTGTATTAAAATCCCTGACTGCCTCATGGGTAAATTAATTAATGGCATCAACGGATCCTTTCTGGGTAAGGTCATTGTTGTTACTCTTTGACCTAATGTTAGTCATTGACCAGAGAGGCAGGAAAGGTTTTGTGAAACCAGGTTAGAAAAATTGAGCGAGGTGTGGAACTGGCTGGAACAGTATAAAAAATTCTGGGAAGCCAGGCTTTCCCATTGAATCATGTCTGGTTTAGAAAACAGAAAGAAATACTATATATTTAGATCAATAATTATACTTATGAAAAATGCCGCGTTGTTTTTGATGGGTTACCTCTTTATCCTATCTGTCAGCTGTAAAAAAGACAATAACAGTTCCGGATCCGGCAATGAAGATGTTTACGTCGCCGGCTTTGACAACGGAAGTTTGATGTACTGGAAAAATGGCACGGGCAATTTTTTGAGCTTTGCGGCTCCGGGGTATTATGGAAATGCGCTGGGCATTACGGTGAATAATGGCGATGTTTATGTTGCCGGCTATGTGGGCGACACAGCGGTATATTGGAAAAATGGAAGTGAAAATTACCTTTCGAATCCCGATTTTGGTACCGCTGCAGCGACGTCCATCACTTCATCCGGGTCTGATATTTATATTGGCGGGTTCGGACAAACCAATTCCGGCAACGGCCTTCTTTATTGGAAAAACGGTCTACAGAATATTGCTGATTCCTATAATTCCACCATTGGAAATACGTCCATTGCAGTGTCTGGAAATGATGTCTATTTAGCGGCCACACTGGACTTGGACAACGGGATATACTGGAAAAATGGCGTTACCACTTCATTCGGAATCCCATCTTATGCCTATGGGATTGCGGTCAGCGGTACCGATGTATATGTGGTTGGTGGTGGCGGCACGCCCATAACCGCCGGATACTGGAAGAACGGAACATTTACCGCACTCCCGTCGACTGCAGGGACCTCGGCTGCTTATGGCATTACTATTACCGGTAGCGATGTTTATATCTGTGGTGTTGATAACGGCAATGCAGTTTATTGGAAAAATGGTGCGGAAAACATTTTGGAAGTCGGCGCTGCAGATGCAATTGCAGTCTCCGGTTCCGATGTCTACGTCGCCGGTTATGCCTATGTGCCTCAAACGCAATATGCAGCTTATTGGAAGAATGGAGTCAGAACCCGCTTTGCCGCTTCCCCGCCCGGAACACTTGCCACTGAAGAATGTCATGCCATAGTATTAGTGAGTCATTAGTGCCTGTTGAAATCATTTTTCACAGGATGCTCTATGCCGTGTCTCCCATTTTACGGCCCCGGGTGCGGAAAATACCCGTCTAATATCCGCTTCTGCCCGACAAAACACGAGGTCAAAAGTTGCTAAAAATTCTACGGTTAATCTTCTAAACATGGTTTCATTTTGAACACATCCGGGGTCGCAAATGGCTGACCATTTCAATAAAAAAGTTAGTCTTTGGTGGTTTATAACCATACATTTTTTGAACATATAAATCACTCACATAATTTTGTAGCGACACCTCTTCTATATATTCAGGTGTCCCAACAGAGTATGGTCCCGGAGTGTATAATGTTATGTCAGAAAAGGGTCTTCCCATAAAATTCCTGGTAATATCCAAATTTAAGCCACGAGGTAGAGGTCTTAATTAATATTAATTTGTCTCCTCCCCTTATGTTATTTTGATTTAGACTAATCTTTCGTGACTGAGCATAAAAAAACCACCCAAAAATTAGGTGGTTTCCAT
>Ga0207707_10003374_pt1 | contig 14175 bp, 10 predicted proteins | sample KBSC83BmetaG_FD_184336 | JGI IMG/M metagenome (GOLD analysis project Ga0207707, IMG submission 184336) | Corn rhizosphere microbial communities from Kellogg Biological Station, Michigan, USA - KBS C8-3B metaG (SPAdes) (version 2) | ecosystem: Host-associated > Plants > Roots > Rhizosphere ...
AGCGCTCCTTGTAGAACTTGATCTCCTCGTCGAGGAAATCATGCTCGCCGGGCACGTAGTGCACGTCGAGCTTGGCCTGCGAGATGATGCGGTCCGCATTGTCGAACTCGGCGGCCTTCGACAGATGCGTGATGTCGCCGGTGTGGATCATGAAGGACGGCTTCTTCGGCATGGCATTGATCTTGTTAATCGCCTCTTCCAGCGTGCCGAGCGCGTTGGGATTGGCCGGCTTGTCGAAGCCGACATGGCTGTCGGATATCTGCAGGAAGGTCATGCCGGCCGGTTCGGCGGCATTGGCGGACTCTACAAGGCCGAGCGAGTGGGGCACGCCGCCGGTGATGGTCCAGAGTACGCCGGTGCCGGCCCAGGTCATGCATTCCAGCACCTTGCGGCGGCTGGGGCCGCGCTCGTCATCATTGTGGTTGTGATCGTGGTCGCTCATCGCGCTCTCTCCATGGGACCCCTGATTGGGTACCGACGACGTGACTGGGGGAGGGCGGTGTTTATTCCCGCGATTCCGGGGCGGACTTTTCCACCTGGGAGCGAGGGTCGATGACGATTTCGTGAGCGGAAGGCGGGCGAGGCGGATTCGGCCGCATTGCCGCCATCCGCGGCGATTTCTCGCAATCGGGGGACGGAACGCAGCCGGACCCGCGCGCATTTCAATTTAAATGTCTCATTGCGGAGTTTGGTGATGTCGTTGCATCTGCGCCGCGCAGCGATGGCTGCGGTTTCCGTCCTTGCACTCTCAACCACTGCCGTAATGGCCGATCCACCCCATGGCGGACGAGGTGGTGGCCCGCCCGCTGCTGCGGCGGCGCGACCGGCGCCGGCGATGCCGCGCGCGGCCCCCGCCATGCCGCATATGTCCGCCCCGCCCCGCATGGCCGCGCCGGCGCCGCATATGGCGGCTCCCCGCATGGCCGCTCCTCCGCCGCGCATGGCCGCACCGCGCATGGCCACGCCCCATATCGCAGCGCCGGCGCGGAACATGGCCGTGCCGCATGGCGGCGGTCCGCGGTTCTCCGCCGGTCACGCCGCGCCTCATCGCGCCATGCCGGATGTCGCTCGCGAACGGGGCAGGTCGGAGCGCGGACGATTTGCATCTGGTGGTCAACGCCACGGCGGCGACGTAAATGCCGGAGCGCGCGAGCTCAACCGGAATGCCGGAGCGCGCGAACTCAACCGGCACGCCGCCGGATCGCCCAATGCCCCTCAATCCCGTCGACATGCGCTGGAGGGCTCGAAACCGGTTCCCGCCGGCAATACCGCCGAACGGCAAGGACCTGTTTCCGCCGGCCACGAGACGGTCGGCAAGGTCGGCTCGCGCGCCAATGAGAGCCGCAGCGAGCAAAGCCGCCTTGAGCAGCGGCGCGCGCCGATCATCCGGAATCCGGTCTTCGCCGAGCAGCGCGGGGCCAGGAGGGCCGAAACGTCTTCGAACGGGACATTCCGAGGCCGCTTCGCGCAATCGGCGCTGTACGATCACGACCGCGATCGCCGTCATCGTCACCATCGCCACGCCGGCATCGTTCTAGGCTTCGTCGGTCCGCTGTTCTGGCCGTATGCCTACAACGACTTTGTCGATTACACCTTCTCGCCCTATGCCTATGACACGTTCTGGCCGTACGCCTATGACGACGTCTTTGCCGGCATCTATGGCGGCTACGCGCCGGAATATAACGCGGCGGAAGACGCCTACGCCTATGCGGGCTCTCCGGCCTCGCAACGCGCCTATGACCGCGCAACGGGTTCAGGCGGAGGCAAGGCCTCGCAATCGGCGAGCGCCGAGCGCATCTGTTCGGGCGAGGCCAAGGGTGTCACGGACTTCGCGATCCAGAAGATCGCCCAGCAGGTGGGCCCGGATCAGAAGCAGCAGGACCTGCTCGATGCGCTGAAGGCGGCGTCCGTGAAGGCCGTCGACATCATGCAGAAGGCCTGTCCGACCGAACTGCCGAGCACGCCGACCGGCCGGCTGGCCGCGATGCGCTCGCGTGTGGATGCGATGCTCAAGGCAGTCGAAGTCGTGCGTCCCGCGCTCGACCAATTCTATCAATCGCTGAGCGACGAGCAGCGCGAGCGTTTCATTGCGATCGACCAGGGCGAGCAGGCGGCGAAGCCGCAGCGCGGCGCCGATCTCAATCATCTTTGCCAGGGCGATCTGGGCACGAAGGGCGGCTTGCCGATTGCAAGGATCGAACGCACGCTGCACCTCAATCCCGATCAGCAGACCGGGTTGAAGGCGCTGGATGAAGCGACCCTGGAATCGGCGAAGATGCTGCAGGCGAAATGCAAGCCCGACGAGAGCCTGACGCCGACCGGACGACTGGCTGCGATGGAGGAGCGCCTCCAGACCATGCTGAAGGCGCTGGATGCGACGCAAGCCGCACTCTCGAAGTTCTACGGTTCGCTGAGCGACGAGCAGAAGGCGCAGTTCGACCGGATCAGCGTCAAGGCATCCTGACGGCGGTGCCGGATTTCCGGTCGGCGTCGTTCGCTATCGTGGAAGCCTTCATGATGGCGGCTTGAGACGCGCTGCCCAGATGGTCGTGGCGTCGCGATGGTTTACCAAGCTTGATCTCGTTCGAATTTCCCTCAGAATGCCGAACTCGATCACACGCAATGGAAAATTGCGGGCACAAGGGAAACTCTCATGGCAGGCATCCTGGACGGCAAAGTTGCATTGGTGACCGGCGGCGCGTCCGGCATCGGGCGGGCGACCGCGGTGGCGATGGCGCGGGAAGGCGCGCGCGTCGCCGTGTCCGATCTCTCGAAGGAAGGCATCGAGGCAACCGTGGCGCTGATCAACGCGGCCGGCGGCCAGGGAATCGCGATCGCCGGCGATGTCGCCGAGGAAGCGGACGTTGCGAATATAGTGGCGCGCACGGTCTCGGCGTTCGGTCGCATCGACTGCGCATTCAACAATGCGGGCGTTGCGGGGCGTTCCGTCGGCCCGCCCGGCCAGCGAACCCATGAACTGGCGCAATCATCCGTCGCGAAGATGCTGTCGATCAACCTGATGGGCGTATTCCTGTGCCTGAAACATGAGATCACGCAAATGCTGGCGCAGGGCGGCGGCGGGGCGATCGTCAATACGGCCTCGATCGCCGGCCTGATCGGCCTTGCCACGTCGGCGCACTACGTCGCGGCCAAGCACGGCGTGGTCGGCCTGACCAAAAGCGCTGCGATCGAATACGCGCAGGACGGCATCAGGGTGAATTGCGTCAATCCCGGTTACATCAAGACGCCAATGACCAAGGAGACGATGGACGAACGCTTCGACGAGATCATGGCGAAGGTGCCGGTGAAGCGTCTGGGTGTCCCGGAGGAAATCGCGGAAGCGGTGGTCTGGATGTGCTCGGACAAGGCCTCGTTCATGACGGGCGCCTCGCACGTGGTCGACGGCGGATATACCGCCGCTTGAATCAGATCACACCGTGACGGCGGTGCGGACCCTGCCGGCATCGCCGAACACGCGCAGATAGCGCTCTATCTCGGACGGGTTGCCGGTGGCCTTTTCCGGATTGTCCGAGAGCTTTACGGCAGGGCGCCCGTCGACCGAAGTCACCTTGCAGACGATCGAGATCGGGTTGAGGTCGACCGATCCGTCGGGCGTGCAGCCGACGAAATCATTGGTGAGGTTGGTGCCCCAGCCGAAGGACAGCCGCACGCGCCCGGAGAAGCGATGATAGGTCTCCTCGATCGATCCGACATCCATGGCGTCGGAAAACACCAGGAGCTTCTCCTTCGGGTTGCGCCCCTTCTGCTTCCACCATTTGATGATTTCCTCGCCGGCCTCGATCGGCGGCGCGCTGTCGGGGCGGAAGCCGGTCCAGTCGGCGACCCATTCCGGGGCGTCGCGCAGAAAGGCCTTGGTGCCGAAGGCATCGGGCAGCGCGATCAGGAGGTTGCCGCCATAGGTGTGGGCCCATTGATCGAGGATGCGATAGGGGGCCCAGCGCAATTCCTCGTCGTCGTTGGCAAGCGCGGCAGCCACCATCGGCAGCTCATGCGCGTTGGTCCCGATCGCTTCGAGATCATTGTCCATCGCGAGCAGCACATTCGAGGTGCCGGTGAACGAGGGGCCGAGGCCCTCCTTTACCGCCTCGACGCACCAGCGCTGCCACAGGAACCCGTGACGCCGCCGCGTGCCGAAATCGGAAAGCCGCAAGCCGTCGAGCTTGCGCAGCCGCTCGACCTTGCTCCAGAGTTTCGCCTTGGCACGGGCATAGAGCACGTCGAGGGCGAAGCGTCCCTGTCCCTTCATCGCCGCGCGCGAGCGCAATTCGTTGAGGATCGCGAGCGCCGGAATCTCCCACATCGTGGTGTGCGTCCACGGCCCGTGGAAATGCAGCTCATACTGCCCGTCCACCTTGCGCAGCTCGTATTCGGGCAGGCGAAACTCGGCAAGCCAGTTGTTGAAGTCGGGCGCGAACATCTGGGTCTTGCCGTAGAAGGTATTGCCGGCGAGCCAGATCAATTCCTTCTTGGCGAAGCGGATGCTGCGCGCATGGTCGAGCTGCGCGCGCAATTCACCTTCGTCGATGATCTCGGCGAGGCGCACATGGCGGGAGCGGTTGATGACGGAAAAGGTGACCTTCTGGCTCGGGTAGAATTCCCGAATCATCTGCACCATCAGGAGCTTGTAGAAATCGGTATCGAGCAGGCTGCGGACGATCGGGTCCAGCCGCCAGCTGTGGTTGTAGGTCCTGCTTGCAATATCGGTCACCGTCATGCTGGAACCTTACCGCGCCGGGCAGGGGGCAACCAGTGGGTTTCCGGGCCGGTCAGCCATTCCCGGGGGAACTTGACCGCGGCGAGGGGCTCCCGGCAGCCGGCGCGGCCGGGGGCAAGGTCAGGGGCGCAAAACCGGTTTGATCCGCGGCCGTTTTGGCCGCATGAGATAGTGACAGCCATCCCGCAGGCGAGGCTCCCATGGTTGATGCGAACGAAGTTGCCATTTCCCACTTGCAGCGCCGCAAGGTCGAAGGCCGCGTGCTGATCCCGTTCATTCAGGCGCTACGCGAGAAATTCGGCGAGGAGGCCGCGCGCGAGGTCGTCGATGCGACCATCCGCAAGCTCGCCGCCGAGGACGGCGCGCGATGGGCCGAAAGCTACGGGCAGACGACGTCGTCGTTACGGAAGGTGGCGCAGGAGGTCTGGGCCGGCGGCGGCAGCCTGGATGTCCAGATCCTCTCGGAATCCGACAGTCATCTCGATTTCAATGTCACGCGCTGCCGCTATGCCGAGTTCTACAAGGAACTCGGCCTCACCGATCTCGGCTTCCAGATGCACTGCAGCCGGGACTTTGCCATGGTGGCCGGCTTCAACGACGGGCTCGAACTGTCGCGCAGCCAGACCATCATGGAAGGCGGAAGCTGCTGCGATTTCAGATTCCGCAAGCGAGCCTGATCGCCGCGGGTCTTCTCGTTATCGCGCGTCTTCCAGGATCATGCCGGCGCCTTTCTCGGCGATCATCGCGGTCGGCGTGTTGGTGTTGCCGGAGGTGATGGTCGGCATGACGGAAGCGTCGACCACGCGAAGGCCGGCGAGGCCGTGGAAGCGCAACCGCTCGTCGACCACGGCATTGGCGTCGCTGGCGGTACCCATCCTGGCGGTGCCGACGGGATGGAAGATCGTGGTGCCGATATCGCCGGCGGCTTTCGCCAGCGAGGCATCGTCGTCGCCGACGGAAGGACCGGGCAGGAATTCGACCGGGTGGTATTTCTCCAGCGCCTTCTGCTTCATCAGCCGCCGCGTGGTGCGGATCGCGTCTGCTGCGACCTCGCGGTCGTCGTCGGTCGCGAGATAATTCGGCGCGATCGAAGGCTTCTCGTCGGGCGCGGCGGAGCGCAGCCGCACGGTGCCGCGCGAGGTCGGCTGCAAATTGCATGCGGAGACCGTGATCGCGGGAAAGCGGTGCAGGGGATCGCCGAACTTGTCGAGCGACAGCGGCTGCACGTGGAACTGGATGTTGGCGCGCTCGCGGCGCGGATCGGAGCGCGTGAAGATCCCGAGCTGCGATGGCGCCATGGTCAGCGGACCCCGGCGGCGGAAGGCGTAGTCGAGGCCCATCAGCGCGCGGCGCGGCAGCGAGTAGTACGTCTCGTTCAGCGTCCGCACGCCGGACACCTGGTAGATCGCGCGCTGCTGCAGATGGTCCTGCAGGTTGCGCCCCACGCCGGGCCGGTCGAGCACGACGTCGATGCCGAGCGGGGACAGCCATTCGGCGGGGCCGATGCCGGAACGGTGCAGCACCTGCACCGAGCCGATCGCGCCGGCGCATAGAATGACTTCGCCCCTGGCGCGGGCCTCGATGGTCTCGCCGTTCTGCATGAAGCGCACACCGACGGCGCGGCCGTTCTCGACGATGAGCCGGTCGACCAACACATTGGTTTCCAGCCGGAGGTTGGGCCGGTTCAGCGCCGGCTTGAGGAAGCCGCGCGCCGACGACCAGCGCCGCCCGCGCTTCTGGTTGACGTGGAAGTAGCTGACGCCCTCGTTGTTGCCGGTGTTGAAGTCGGGAATCTTCCTGATCCCCATTTCCTGCGCGGCCTCGCCGACCGCATCCAGGATGGTCCAGGACAGCCGCGGCGCCTCGATGCGCCAGCCGCCGCCGGTGCCATGATGCTCGCTGTCTCCGAGGAAGTGATCCTCCAGCTTGCGAAACGCCGGCAGCACGTCGTCATAGCCCCAGCCGGAAAGGCCAAGCTGGCGCCAGTGGTCGTAATCGGCCGCCTGTCCGCGCATCGAGATCATGGCGTTGATGGCCGAGCAGCCGCCAATCACCTTCCCTCGCGGGTAGGACAGCGCGCGGCCGTTGAGTCCGGGCTCGGCCTCAGTCTTGAACATCCAGTCGGAGCGGGGATTGCCGATCGCAAAGAGGTAGCCGACGGGGATGTGGAACCAGATCCAGTTGTCCTTGCCGCCGGCCTCCAGGATCAGCACGCGCTTGTTCGGGTCGGCCGACAGGCGGTTGGCGAGGATGCAGCCGGCCGTGCCGGCGCCGACGACGATATAGTCGAAATCACCTGCAAGATTTCGCGGCATTTTTCCCGGTTCCGCCCTATGGACGTCGTCATGTCCGGCCTCGTGCCGGGCATCCACGTCTTTCATCGCTATTAGTCAGACGTGGATGGCCGGGACAAGCCGGCCATGACGACTTTTCCGGGTGGTTGGGTGGTACGCGTTTTGCGTGCTAGACAGCCAGATCAACAAGAACAGACAAGGCCAAGATCCCATGCCCATCGTCAACCGCGTCGCCGACCTGCAACCCGACATTCAGGCCTGGCGCCGGGACATCCATCAGCATCCGGAACTGCTGTACGATGTACACCGCACTGCAGCATTCGTGGCCGACCGGTTGCGGGAATTCGGCTGCGACGAGGTCGCCATGGGCCTCGGCAAGACCGGCGTGGTCGGCGTCATCAAGGGCAAGAAGCAGGGCGGCAATGGCGACATCAAGGTGATTGGGCTGCGCGCCGACATGGACGCGCTGCCGATCGAGGAGGCGACCAATCTTCCCTACGCCTCCAGGACGCCCGGCAAGATGCATGCCTGCGGCCATGACGGCCACACCGCAATGCTGCTCGGCGCGGCGCGCTACCTCGCCGAGACGCGGAATTTCGCCGGCGATGCGGTCGTGATCTTCCAGCCGGCGGAAGAGGGCGGCGCAGGTGCGGCGGCGATGATCAAGGACGGGCTGATGGACCGCTTCGGCATCGAGCAGGTCTACGGCATGCATAACGGCCCGGGCATTCCCGTCGGCTCGTTTGCGATCCGCCCCGGTCCGATCATGGCGGCGACCGCAAACATCGACATCAGGATCGAGGGCCATGGTGGGCACGCGGCACGGCCGCATAAATGCATCGACTCCGTCATGGTCGGCGCGCAGATCATCACCGCCATGCAGCAGATCGTGGGGCGCAATGTCGATCCCCTGGATTCAGCCGTCATCTCGCTCTGCGAATTCCATGCCGGCAATGCCCGCAACGTGATCCCGCAGACCGCCGACATCCGCGGCACCGTGCGGACGTTGACCCGTGAAGTGAGCTCGCTGGTCGAGAAGCGCATGCATGAGGTCTGCGCGGGCGTCGCCCAGATGACCGGCGCGAAGATCGACCTTAAATTCGAGTACGGTTATCCCGTCACCGTCAATCATGTTGCGCAGACCGACATCGCGAGGCGGGTCGCGAAGGAGATCGCGGGCGATTCCAATGTGCATGAGATGCCGCCGATGATGGGCGCGGAGGATTTCTCCTACATGCTCGAGGCGCGGCCCGGCGCTTTCATCTTCTGCGGCAATGGCGATACCGCGGGCTTGCACCACCCCGCCTATAATTTCAACGACGAGGCCATCGTCCACGGCACGTCGTACTGGATCAGGCTGGTGGAGAACACGCTCGCGGCGTGAGGGCGCGTCGCTCATATGGGCGCAGAACGAAAAAGGCCCGCGCGCATCACGCGGGCCTTTGCCGTCAAGTAATCTTCGCTACTCAGAACACGGTTGCGAAGCAGAAATACAGGAAGCCCGACAGCATCATCGCGATCGGCAGCGTCAGCACCCAGGCCATCGCGATGTTGCGGATGGTCGACCATTGCAGGCCCGATCCGTTGGCCGCCATGGTGCCGGCGATGCCCGACGACAATACGTGGGTGGTCGAGACCGGCAGGCCGTAAATGTCGGCCGCTGCGATCGTCGCCGCCGCCGTGATCTCGGCCGCCGCTCCTTGCGCATAGGTCAGGTGGGTCTTGCCGATCTTCTCGCCGACGGTGACGACGATGCGCTTCCAGCCGACCATGGTGCCGAGCCCGAGCGCGATCGCGACCGCGATCTTCACCCAGGTCGGGATGAACTTGGTCGCGTTGTCGAGCGAGCCCTTGTAGGCGTTCAGGGTTGCGATCTCGCCGGCATTGAGCTCGGATTCCTTGTCCTTTGCCAGGAAACGAAGGGCTTCGGAAACCAGATACATGTCGTTGCGGGTGTTGCCGACAGCTTCCGCCGGGACCTTGGCCAGCGAACCATATTCGTTGACCTGCTTTGAGATGTCGGTCACCAGCGCGGCCAGCGAGGGATAGGTGCCCTCGTTGATCTGGTGCTGCGCGACGTAGTTGGTCACGGCCGGACGCGGGTTGCCGAGGATCTGGTGACCGCCGGCCTTGCTGGCGATGACCTTGCTCGCGGCATCCGAGTTCTTGCTGAAGGCCTCGATCTGGCTCGAGGGCATCGCGCGGTTCAGCGCGTAGGCGGTCGGCACGGTGCCGATCAGGATCAGCATGATCAGGCCCATGCCCTTCTGGCCGTCGTTCGAACCGTGGAAGAAGCTGACCAGCGTGCAGGTCAGGACCAGGATGCTCCGGATCCATAGCGGCGGCGGCTGGTTGCCGACCGGCTCGGCGAACAGGGCCGGTGTGGCGCGCTGCAACGCGGTCTTCAGGATGAAGAGCAGCAGCGCCGCAAGCGCGAAGCCGAACAGCGGCGACAGGAGCAATGCCTTGCCGATATTGGCGGCTTGCGTCCAGTCGACGCCCGAGGTGCCGTCGCGGCCGCGCATCAGCGCGTTGGCGATGCCGACGCCGATGATCGAGCCGATCAGGGTGTGGGAGGAGGAAGCGGGCAGGCCGAACCACCAGGTTCCGAGGTTCCAGAGGATCGCGGCGATCAGGAGCGCGAACACCATGGCGAAGCCGGCGCTGGAGCCGACCTGCAGGATCAATTCGACCGGCAGCAGCGAGACGATGCCGAAGGCAACCGCGCCCGATGACAGCAGCACGCCGGTCAGGTTGCACAGGCCCGACCAGACCACGGCGATGTTGGCCGGTAGCGAGCGGGTGTAGATCACGGTCGCGACCGCATTGGCGGTGTCGTGGAAGCCGTTCACAAATTCGAAGCCGAGCGCGATCAGCAGTGCGACCAAAAGCAGGATGTAGGGCAGGTAGGTCGTGACCCGCGTACCCGTGGCGTCAATATCGATATAAATGCTGTAGGCGACGAACAGCAGCGCAGCCGCCACCACCCCCAAGTAAATGACACCGGTCAGCGGATGAAAGCCCTTGTCGAGATCCGGCCCTTTCCGAAGGGCAGGCTCGATTGAACCGGGTAACGCAAGGTCGCTCATTGGTATTTCTCCTGGTCCCCAATGGGCCCGATTTTGCTTGATGCATGTGACAGGCGGGTGAAACGGACGACCGGGAACGCGCTTTCCCCAACGGAGGGAAGCGAGCGGGAAAGCGCGCCGTCATTCCGGGGCGGTGCGAAGCACCGAACTATGGTGCGCAGTTGCGCACCTGAGAATCTCGAGATTCCGGGTCTGGTCCTTGCGGACCATCCCGGAATGACGGCGCTAGACCAAATCACGCGGCGTGCGGGTGTTTTCGGGAAAATGCGGCAACGATTTTCAGGTCGTCGACAAAGCGCGCATATTCGCGCGCCTTGGCGTCCTCGTCCGGCAGCCGCAACAAATAGGACGGATGTACCGTCACCAGGGCCTCGATCCCCGCATCAAGGTCAATCAGGCGGCCCCGACTCTTGTTGATCGGCGTGATCTTGCCGAACACGCATTGGGCCGCGGTCGCGCCCATCGCCACCACCAGCGCAGGTTTGATCGCGGCGAGCTCGCGCTCGTACCATTGCCGGCAGGCCTTGATCTCGGGCGTGGCCGGTTTCTGGTGCAGGCGGATTTTGCCGCGCGGCACGAATTTGAAATGCTTGACCGCATTGGTGACGTAGACCTTGGTCCGGTCGATGCCGGCTTCTTCCAGCGCGCGGTCGAGCATCTGCCCCGCAGGTCCCACGAAGGGATGACCGGCGAGGTCCTCCTTGTCGCCGGGCTGCTCGCCGACCAGCATGATCCGCGCGCTCTGCGGGCCTTCGCCGAACACGGTCTGGGTCGCGTCCTTCCAGAGCGGGCAGGCGCGGCAGGAGGCCGCTTCCTCGCGCAGCGTCTCGATATCGCCGGCCGTCTCGGGTTTGCGCTTCATCGGCTCCAACCGTTTCTGGGCCTTGTGCGGCTCGGTGGCTTCCCGCGCGATCATCGCGCCGGCGAAGCGGGCGGCATCCTCGATCAGGGGTCTAATGATCGAAGCCTCGGGCAGGTTCCTCCAGTACTTCTTCGGCATTTCCGTCTGCATCGCCTTCACCTTCAGCCGGGCCGGATTGAAGATGCTGGCGTAGTAGCGCCGCCACAACTCCTCGAGCCGGTCGTCGGTCGGCGCCTCCGACTTCGAGACGCCCGGCGTGAAGGAGACGGTGAGCCCGTCCCAGTGTGCGCAGAGGTCCGGAGTCAGGATCGACCACGGCATGTCGGCGAAGCGGCGCGCGAAGAACGGCGCGGCAAGCTCGACGATGTGATGCTCCGGCTCGAACCAGGCGACGTAACGCGCATCGCGCTCGCGGCCGACCTCGCGGAAGCGGACAAAGGCGTGCATCTTGTGCTCGTCGCGACGCACCGCCTTGACCATTCCGCCGACGCGCGCCACGTCCGCATCGGTCGCGATGTCGAGCAGGTCGTGATGGCCGAGCAACCGCTGGAGCAGGCGATAGAGCAGGGCAAAGCGCTCACTGTTCCGATGCAGGATGGCGATCTCCGCCAGTTCGACGAAGCGTGCGGGCACGTTGAACGTTCCGTGCGGCGGCTCCAGCGGTGGTTGTGGTGCCTCTGCGACGAACAGTTCGGGCTCGGCACCCCGCACCGACCAGGTTACGTCGGCAGGTTTCGCGCCATTCAGCGCCAATGTCCGTGCCGCCTTGCGCCAGCCGTCGAAATCGGTTTCGCCGTCGAGGATGATGTGATGCATGGTGTTGTTCTCCTTCTCGTCATTGCGAGGAGCGAAGCGACGAAGCAATCCACGTCTCCGCATGCCGTGGCGTGGATTGCTTCGCTTCGCTCGCAATGACGACTCCAGTCAAAATCCAAATCCCAGTTGTTTCGCCGGCGGCCGAAACCGTTCCGCCAGTCTCCCGCTCTCGAGCAGATGCGGGGAGGGGCGGTGATCGCCGAGGACGATGAACGGCAGCGCCTTGCTCTTCGGGATATGCAGCCGCGACAGGTCGGCGACGCGGATCGTGGCGAGGCGGCGCGTGGCGATGATGCGATCGACGGCCTTGGTGCCGAAGCCGGGCACGCGCAACAATTCCTCGCGGCTCGCGCGGTTGACATCGAGCGGAAAGCGGTCGCGATGCCGCAAGGCCCAGGCCAGTTTCGGATCGATGTCGAGCGGCAGCATGCCCGCGCTGCCATCGACGATCTCGCTGGCGTCGAAGCCATAGAACCGCATCAGCCAATCGGCCTGATAGAGCCGGTGCTCGCGCACCAAGGGAGGTGCTGTGAGCGGCAGCGCGCGGCTTGAATCCGGGATCGGGCTGAAGGCGGAGTAATAGACGCGTTTGAGCCGGTAGGCGCCATAGAGATTGGCACTGGTGTTCAGGATGGTGCGGTCGGTGGCCGAGTCCGCGCCGACGATCATCTGCGTGCTCTGGCCGGCCGGCGCGAAGCGCGGTGGCTTGGCTCTGGTTGCGGTCTTGGCTTGCGTGTTTTCCTGCGCCTCGTCGAGCTTCAGCCGCAGCCGTCCCATGGTGCGGCGGATCGCGCGCACGTCCTTTTCCGGCGCGAATTGTTTCAGGCTGGTCTCCTCGGGCATCTCGATATTGATGCTCAGCCGGTCGGCATATCGGCCGGCTGCGGCGATCAGCGCGTCATCGGCTTCGGGAATGGTCTTCAGGTGAATGTAGCCGCGAAAGTGATGCTCCTCGCGCAGTTTCCGCGCGACGCTCACCACCTGCTCCATGGTGTAGTCGGCGCTCTTGATGATGCCGGAGGAGAGAAACAATCCCTCGATGTAGTTGCGGCGATAGAAGTCGAGCGTCAGCTTCACCACCTCCTCGACGGTGAAGCGGGCGCGCGGCACGTTCGAGGAGGTGCGGTTGACGCAATAGAGGCAATCGTAATTGCAGGCGTTGGTGAGCAGCACCTTCAACAGCGAGATGCAGCGTCCGTCCGGCGCGTAGGAATGACAGATGCCCATGCCGGGCGCGGTCGAGCCGAGGCCCTTGCCGTCAGAGGAATCCCGTTGCTCGGTGCCTGAGGACGCGCAGGAGGCGTCGTATTTCGCGGCATCCGCCAGGATTTCCAGCTTGCGGTATAAATCCATCCCAAAATCCCTTTGATTTCGCTCATGAATCGCCCGAAGTGCCAATTCGATTGACTCTTCCTGGGCTATTAGCTTTATATTAGAACATATCATGAACAAATGAGCCAGCTCCCGGTTCTAAAAATCAGGGTGGCCCAATCGGACCAAAGAGGAAGCGGCGCATGACGAGCGCACGCATGAGCACGCTTGCGCATTTGCGCGGGCACATCGAGCGGATCGAGACGACGGGCGCGGCTGCGCCTGATCGCATCGCGCTCGGCCATGCCGAGGCCGATGCGGGGCTCCACGGCGGACTGGCGGTCGGCGCCGTGCATGAGGTGTTTGCGGAAGGACATCAGAGCGCGGCGGCGACCGGATTCATCGCGGGGCTTTCGGCGCGCGTCACCGCGCGGCGGCCGCTGGTCTGGGTGCGGCAGGATTTTTGCGATCTCGAAGCCGGCACGCTGTCGATGAGCGGGCTTTCCGAGCTTGGCCTCGATCCGCGCTGCCTCGTCACGGTGCGCGCCTCCGATGTCGAGAGCGCGTTGCGCACGACGGCGGACGCGCTCGCCTGCGATGCGCTCGGCGCCGTGGTGCTGGAGGTCTGGGGGCAGGCGCGGCAGTTCGATCTTGTCGCCAGCCGCAAGCTGACGCTCGCCGCGCAGGCTTCCGGCGTCACGGGGCTGCTGTTGCGGATATCAGCCGCGCCCGAGCCTTCCACCGCGGAGACAAGATGGATCGTGCGCGCAGCGCATTCGCCGCCGCCATCGCAGCGGGGCGCTTTATCGCCTGCGGCAGCTTTATCGCCTGCGGCAGCTTTATTGCCTGCGGCAGCTTTATTGCCTGCGGCAGCTTGGGGATCACCCTGCTTCGACGCCGAGCTTGCCCATAACCGTCACGGCCCGACCGGGCGCTGGATCATGGAATGGAAATGCGATGAGTGCCTTTTCAGCGAAGCGGCGGATCCTCAGCCTCTGGCTGCCACGCCTGCCCATCGACCGCATCAAGCGGCAGCTATCCAGCGTCGCGCCGGTTAACGCGGATGTC
>Ga0207707_10003376_pt1 | contig 14170 bp, 15 predicted proteins | sample KBSC83BmetaG_FD_184336 | JGI IMG/M metagenome (GOLD analysis project Ga0207707, IMG submission 184336) | Corn rhizosphere microbial communities from Kellogg Biological Station, Michigan, USA - KBS C8-3B metaG (SPAdes) (version 2) | ecosystem: Host-associated > Plants > Roots > Rhizosphere ...
GCACCCACAGCGCGAAGACGGCGCTGAGCGCGAGCGTAATGACCGAGAGGGCGATGAAGATCTGCCGCCAGTCGAAGTGACCGAGCGCCGCATCGAGCGGCGAGGACGCGGTGATCGCGCCGAGCCCGCCCATCGAATAGGCGAGGGCGATCATGGTGCCGGTGCGCTCCGGCGGGAACCACAGCACGAAGGCCTGGATCGTCCCCATCAGGCAAGCCGATACGCCGAGCCCGATGAGCGCGCGCGACAGCACCAGCGTGTCGAAGCTGTGCGAGAAAGCGAAGCCCAGGCCGCCGGCCGCGGCGAGGACGAGCAGCGTGCCGTTCACGCGGCGCGGCCCGAAGCGGTCGAGCAGCAGGCCCAGCGGAATCTGGAACAGGCCGAAGGAAAAGAAATACACGCCGGTGAGGAAGCCGAGCTCGGTCGCGGAAAGGCCGAACTCGCGCGCGAGCGTCGGCCCGAGCACCGCGTTGACCGCCCGATAGACGTACGACAGGTAATAGCCCGCCAGGAACGGCAGGACGATTCTTATTGCTTGGGCGATTCGAGGCCGCCGAGCAGGAATCGATTCCAGGTCGGGCTGATGATGAGCTCGTTGATGCAGGCGCGCGGCGGCAGCGTGGCGATGAAGGCGAGCGTGCGGCCGAGGTCCTCCGGCTGCAGCATCCTGGCGCGCACTTCGGGCGCCGGCGGCACCGGGCGCTTTTCCAGGATGGGCGTGGCCGCCTCGCCCGGCAGGACGGACGTGGCGCGGATGCCGTTCGCGCACTCCTCCAGGTTGATCGACTCCGTGAGTGCGATCACCGCGTGCTTGGTGGAGTTGTAGCCCGGGCCGGTGAGGATCGACGCGTAGCGCCCCGCCCACGACGAGATGTTGATGATCAGCCCGTCCTTGCGCGCGCGCATGCCGGGCAGCACCGCCTGCACGCAATAGAACATGCCGTTGAGGTTCACGGCGACGATCTGGTCCCAGCCCTCGTTCGACACGTCGCGGAAGCTGCGCTTCGGCAGGTTGATGCCGGCGCTGTTGACCAGGATGTCGATGCGGCCGTGGCGCTTCTGGATCTCGGCCGCCGCCTTCGCCACGTCAGCCTTCTGCGCGACGTCGCAGACCACCGACTCGGCCTTCACCTGCTTCAGCGCGTCCTTGAGCGTCGCCTCGGTGCGGCCGGAGAGGACCACGGTCGCGCCGAGCTTCTGGAACTCGATCGCGCCGGCGAGGCCGATGCCGGAGCCGCCGCCGGTGATCCAGGCAACCTTACCGCTTAGCGTATTGCTGGCTGCCAAACAGGACCTCTCTTTCTTTTTCTGAGTGTGGGCCCTGGCGTCGCCGGTCGGCGAGCACCTGTACCGCCTTCTGCACCGCCGGCCGCGCGGCGATCTTGTCGCGCCAGCGCTTCACGTTCGGATAGTCGTCGATGTTCACGCCCTGGCGCTCCGGCGCGCGCAGCCACGGCATGGTGGCCATGTCGGCGATGGTGTACTCGTCGCAGGCGAGCCACTCGCTTTTCGCGAGCTGGCGGTCGAGCACGCCGTACAGGCGGTTGGCTTCGTTCTTGTAGCGGTTCATCGCGTATTCGATCTTCTCCGGCGCGTAGCCGAGGAAGTGATGCGCCTGGCCGAGCATCGGGCCGACGTGGCCCATCTGCGTCATCATCCACTGCATCACCTGCCAGCGCTTCTTCAGGTCCTTCGGCAGGAACTTGTTCGTCTTCGCCGCCAGGTAGAAGAGCATCGCGCCGGATTCGGCGAGCACGAACGGTTTTCCATCCGGCCCCTGCTGGTCGACCATCGCGGGGATCTTGTTGTTCGGCGAGATGGCGAGGAACTCGGGCTTGAACTGCTCGCCCGCGCCGATGTCGACGGGATGAACGCGGTACTCGAGCTTGCACTCCTCGAGCATGATGTGGACCTTGTGTCCGTTGGGGGTAGGCCAGGTATAGAGGTCGATCACAGTTTCACCAGTTGTTTGCCGAAGTTTTTCCCCGCGAGGAGATCCATCAATCCCCGCGGCGCGTTTTCCAGTCCCTGCACCACCGACTCGCGGTAGCGCAGCTTCCCCTGCGCAAGGTAGCCGCCCAGCTCCTTCAGCGCCTCGCCATAGCGATCCTTCCAGTCGAACACGATCATGCCCTGCACGCGCAGCCGGTTGACGAGGATCGCGCGCCAGTTTCGCACGCGGTAGGGATCGGTCGAGTTGTAGTCCGAGATGGTGCCGCAGACCACGACGCGGCCGAAAAGCTTCATGCGCGCGAGCACGCTGTCGAGGATGTCCCCGCCGACGTTGTCGAAGTAAACGTCCACGCCTTCTTTCAGCTGCTCGCGCACCGGGCCGGCCTTGTAGTCGATGCAGGCATCGAAGCCGAGCTCTTCGCGCACGTAGGCGCATTTCTCCGGCCCGCCGGCAATGCCGATCGCCCGCGCGCCCCAGAGCTTGGCGAGCTGGCCCACCACGCTGCCGACCGCGCCGGAGGCCGCGGATACCACGACCGTGTCGCCCGCTTTCGGCTGGCCGAGCTCCTTCAGGCCGAAGTACGCGGTGAGCCCCGGCATGCCGACGATGCCGAGGTAGTAGCTCGCCGGCGCGCGCGCGGGATCGATCCGGGTCGCGTCCTTCGTCGTGCCATAGAGCTGCCAGCCGAGCTGCGTCAGCACGATGTCGCCGACCTTCAGCTCCGGATGGCGCGACTCGAGCACCTCGCCGACGGTCTGCCCGACCATCACCTCGCCGATGTCGACGCCTTTCACGTAGCTCTTCGCGTCGCTCATGCGGCCGCGCATGTACGGGTCGAGCGAGAGCCAAAGGTTGCGCACCAGCACCTCCCCGTCGGCGGCTTTCGGCACCGGCGCTTCCTCGATGCGGAAATTCGCTTCCGTGACCGCCCCGGCCGGGCGGCTCGCCAGCAGCACTCGTCTATTCATAGCGCGGCAAAGCGCGCGAGATGGTAGTCGGCATCCCCGAATTCGCGGGCGAGGACGGTGAGCCGGCGGAAGGCATGGCTCACCTTCAGCTCCTCGCTCATGCCCATGCCGCCGTGCAGCTGCACCGATTCCTGGCTGATGTGGCGCGCCGCGTCGGCGATCTTGATCTTCGCCGCGGAGATGGACTTCGGATCGCCGCCCGCATCGGCACGCGAGCACGCGAGGCACGCCATCGAGCGCGCCTGCTCGAGCGAGATGAACATGTCGACCATGCGGTGCTGCAGCGCCTGGAACGTGCCGATGGTCACGCCGAACTGCTTGCGCGTCTTCAGGTACTCGAGCGTCGTGTCGCACGCGAATTTCATGACGCCGACCGCTTCCGCGCACACGAGCGCAGTGCCGAAGTCGAGCAGATCATCCACCGCACCCTTGAGCGGCTGTGCCTCGACGCCGCGCAGCACTACGTCGCCGGCGAGTCGCTCATCCATCGTACGGTGCGGCTTGACGTCGCCCTTTCCCGCCAGGAAGAGCTCGCCCGCACCGGACGTGACCACCAGCCGGTCGGCGAGCGGCGCGCCGATCACGCCGCGCACCTCACCGTCGAGCGTCCAGCGTGCGCCGCCCTTCTTCGCCGTCACGCCTTTGCCGCCGTGCGCCCAGGCGAGCTTCATCGAGCCGTCGATGACGCCCGGCAGCAGATCGCTCGCGCCACCGCGCTCCGCGGCGCGCGTCGCCATCACGTGCGAGAGATACGGCTCGACCACCAGCGCCTCGCCGAAGGCTTCCATCACGCCCATCAGGTCGACCGCGCCGCCGCCGAAGCCGCCGTGCTCCGCCGACACCGGCAGGCCGGTAAGGCCCATCTGCGCGAACTGCGCCCAGGCGTCGGCGCTCCACCCTTCGCCGCGCACGATCTTCTGGCGCTGCTCGAACCCGTACTTGTCCGAGAGGTAGCGGCGCACGGAGTCGGCCAGTAATTGCTGCTCTTCGTTGTAATCGAAGTTCATAGGCCCGCCTTACAGCCCAAGGGTCATCTTCGCAATGATGTTGCGCTGGATCTCATTGGAGCCGGCGTAGATCGTCGTCTTGCGCATGCTGAGGTAGCGCTTGCCGATCGCGGTGCTGAGCTCGTCGGATGCGGCCGGATCCGTCGCCTCCATCATCAGCTCGGTGAGGCCCTGCTGGATCTCGGTGCCCTTGATCTTCAGCATCGAGACGTCCGCGCCCGGCGGCTGGCCGGTGCGGCGCATGCGGTCGAGGAAGCGCAGGTTGGTGATCTCGAGCGCGGTGAGCTCGACCTCCATGCGAGTGAGGCGGTCGCGCCAGCGGCTCGCGCCCATCATCGGCGCGGCGTACTGCTTGAGGCGGTGGAGCTGGCGCTTCGATTCGCCGATGCGGCCGGTGTTCATGCGCTCGTAGCCGAGCAGGTACTTGGCCACCGTCCAGCCCTTGCCTTCCTCGTGCACGAGGTTCTCGGCGGGCACTTTGACGTCATCGAAAAACACCTCGTTCACTTCGTGCGCGCCGTCCATGAGGATCAATGGCCGCACCGTGATCCCCGGCGTCTTCATGTCGATCAGGAGGAAGGAGATGCCTTCCTGGCGCTTCTCGAGCGTCGGATCGGTGCGCACGAGGCAGAAGATCCAGTCGGCGTAGTGCGCGAGCGTGGTCCAGATCTTCTGGCCGTTGACGACGTAATGACCGCCGCCTTTGTCAGACGAGCGCACAGCCCGGGTTTTCAGCGAAGCGAGGTCGCTGCCCGAGCCCGGCTCCGAGTACCCCTGGCACCAGAAGTCGTCGCCGTTGTAGATGCGCGGCAGGAAGCGCTTCTTCTGCGCCTCGGTGCCGAAGCGCAGCAGCACCGCCGCGCACATCGTGACGCCGAACGGAATGATGGGCGGCGCGCCGGCGTAGCCGAGCTCCTCCTCGAAGAGGTAGCGCTGCACGACGTTCCAGCCGGTGCCGCCCCACTCCTTCGGCCAGGCGGGCGCCACCCAGCCTTTCCCGGCGAGGATGCGATGCCAGCGCATCAAGTCGTCCTTCGAAAGGTGCTGGTAATTCTCGACCTTCTCGCGCAGGTCCTGCGGCAGGTTGGCGCGCAGCCAGGCACGCACTTCATCGCGGAACGCGAGCTCTTCGGCCGAGTAATTGAGGTCCATGGGCGGACTCCAGGCGGGAGGCGCAGTCTAGCGCAGCACTAGCGCAAAACCCAGAGCCGCGGCAATGGCGATCAGAGCGAGGACATACACCAAAATGGTGGCGCGCCCCAGCCGACCGTCGTCGGGCGGCACGTCACTCGCGGAGTGGCGCTTTTGCGGCCAGTCGTCGTCGTCTTCGGCCATCAGGTGATGCTCACGCCGCCATCGGCCACGATAACCTGCCCGGTGATGAAGGCCCCGGCGTCGGAGGCGAGAAAGACCGCGATGCCGCCGATGTCGCGCGGCTCGCCGAGGCGCCGGAGCGGCGTCGCGTCGACGCGCTCGGCGCGCCGCTTATCGTCCTCCCACAGCGCGCGGGCGAATTCCGTCTTCACGAGACCCGGCGCGATGGCGTTCACGCGCACGCCGCGGGGCCCCCACTCCGCCGCGAGGTTGCGCACCAGGTGATGGTCCGCCGCTTTGGAGACGCCGTAGGCGCCGATGACGGTGTTCGCGAGCAGTCCGCCGATCGATCCCACGACGATGAAGCTCGAGCCCGGCTTCATCTGCGGCAGCGTCATGGCGGCGAGCCACAGCGTGCTCTTCACGTTGTTGGCGATGATCTTGTCGAACGCGTCGTCGGAAATGCCGGTGAGCGGGCCGTAGTACGGGTTGGACGCCGCGTTCGCGACGACGATGTCCACGCTTCCCCACCTGGCGCGCGTGGCGTCGACCAGCGCCTGTAATTCGTCCTTGCGCGACACGTTGCACGGCTGGGCGAGCACCTGCCGGCCTTCCGCCTCGAGCTCCTTGCGGGCAGCCTCGCACGCGTCGGCCTTGCGGCTCGACACGGCCACGCGCGCGCCCGCGCGCGCCAGTTCCTGCGCGATCGATTTGCCGATACCGCGCGTCGAGCCGGTGACCAGCGCCACCTTGCCTGCCAGATCGAATATGGTAGTGGACATTCCGCTATGTGAAACGTAGGGTTGCTAAGTTGACAGGTGCGGTCCGCTGGCCAGAATAGCGAAACGCGAAACACTCCGCTTCAAATCCAAGAAACAAACCAGAGGGACACCGTATCCATGGGCGCTCCAGAACCCGCGGCACCGCTTGCTCAACCGGCCGGCACTTTCAGCTACGAGCACGAGGGAGACCGCCAGTTCGCCACTACCCTTGCGCGGGGCCTCGAGGTCCTGCGCTGCTTCACGCCGCTCGAGCCGCTGCTCGGCAACAAGGAAATCTCCGTTCGCACGGGCCTGCCCAAGCCGACGGTGTCGCGCCTCACTTATACGCTGACCAAGCTCGGCTACCTGCGGCACAACATGCGCCTTGGCAAGTACCAGCTCGGCTCGGCGGTGCTGTCGATCGGCTACCCGCTGCTCGCCTCGATGAACGTGCGCCAGGTGGCGCGGCCGCTCATGAAGGAGCTCGCCGACTACTGCAACGGCTCGGTATCGATGGGTGTGCGTGACCGCCTCAACATGGTCTACGTCGAGTCGTGCCGCAGCGGCAACGGCATCACCACGCTGCCGGACATCGGCACGTCGGTACCCATTTCCCATTCGGTCATCGGGCGCGCCTTCCTCGCCGCCTGCACGCCGCCCGAGCGCGAGGCGGTGCTCAACCAGATGAAGGTCAAGGAGCCCGACTCGCATCGCAAGTACCGCGCGGCGATCGACAAGTCGCTCGAGGACATCCGGGCGCGCGGCTTCTGCGCCTCGTCGGGCGAGCTGCGGCGCGAGGTGCACGCGGTGGGCGTACCGATGCGGCGGACCGTCGACGGCGAGATCGTCGCCTTCAACTGCATCGTGCCCGCGTTCATGGTGAAGAAGGGCCAGCTCGAGGACGATCTCGGGCCGCGCCTCGTCGCCATGGTGCGCAACATCGAGGCGAGCCTGGGGTTGCACTGACCGAGAAGGCCCTCGAGGCCCTCGGCGCGCAGGCGCTGCGCGTCATCCTCATCCTGCTGATCGCCTGGCTCCTCCAGGCGGTCGCGGCCCGCCTGATTCGCCTCTTCCGCGCCTACATGGCGCGGCGCACCGGCCCCGACGAGATCTCGCGCGTGGAGACGCTGGCGCGCGTCTTCCGCCATGCGGCCACCATCGTCATCTCCATCGTCGCCGGCACGCTGGTGCTCGACGCGCTCGGCATCTCGATCGCGCCCATCCTTGCCACCGCCGGCGTCGCGGGCCTCGCCATCGGCTTCGGCGCGCAGAGCCTGATCAAGGACTACTTCACCGGCTTCTTCCTGCTGCTCGAGGACCAGATCCGCCAGGGCGACGTCGTCGAGATCGCCGGCAAGGCGGGCCTGGTCGAGGAAGTCACCCTGCGCTACGTACGCCTGCGCGACGGCGACGGCTTCGTGCACTTCGTGCCGAACGGCGAGATCAAGCTGGTCAGCAACCGCACGCGCGGCTTCGCGCGCGCGGTGGTGGACGTCGGCATCGGCTACGGCGCGGACATCGAGCGGGCGCTTGCCGTGATGCGCGAGGTCGGCCAGGGCATGCGCGCCGACGCGAAATGGGCGAGCCGCGTCGCGGCCGACGCCGACGTCCTCGGCGTGGAGAAGCTCGACAATTCCTCGGTCGTGCTGCGCGCCCAGCTGCAGGTGGTACCGGCGACCGAGCGCGACAACGTGAAGCGCGAGTTCCAGAAACGCCTGAAGAAAGCGTTCGACGAGCGCGGCATCGAGATTCCGTTCCCGCAGCTCACCGTGCACCTGCCCACGCAGAAATAATCTGCTGCAGGCGGCGCACCCCGTCGGTGAGGGCCGCCGGTCCCGGCTGCAGGATCTGCGCCGACTTCACCTCGTGCAGCTGATCTTCCCGCACCGCGGGCAAGGCGTCCCAACCTTGCCGCGCGCGCACGCGTTCCGGCCGGAATTTCTTGCCGCACCAGGACGCGATGATGATGTCGGGTCGTCTGTCCAGCACCTCTTGTGACGAAACGATGCGGCCGGTTGCCGCCGCAGATTTCGCTTTGTCGTGGAAGACCTCTTCCCCCCCGGCCAGCTCGACCAGCTCGCTAACCCAGCGGATCGCGCTGATCATCGGCTCGTCCCATTCCTCGAAGTACACCTTCGGGCGTCGCGCCAGCCGCGCGGCCTGGCTTTCGATTTGCCCGAGGTGGGCTTCCAGCTCGGCCACCAGCCGCGCGCCCCTCTCCGGCGCGCCGACCATCGAGGCGAGCATCTGGATCATGGACAGGATCTCGTCGACGGAGCGCTGGTTGAAGAGCACGACGTTGAGGCCCGCCTTCGCGAGATCGCGGCCGATGTCGGCCTGCAGGTCGGAGAAGCCGAGCACCAGGTCGGGGCGCAGCGCCAGGATCTTGTCCTGCTGGGCGGAGAGAAAGGCGGACACGCGCGGCTTTTCGCGCCGCGCGCGCGGCGGGCGCACCGTGTAGCCGGAGATGCCGACGATGCGGCGCTCCTCGCCGAGAAGGTAGAGCGTCTCGGTGGTCTCTTCCGTCAGGCAGACGATGCGCTCGGGAAGGCGCGCGGGCATTTTGTATTATGGGGCGATGGGCCCGCTCGCCGGCATCCGCATACTCGAGTTCGAGGCGATCGGCCCGGCGCCTTTCGCCGGCATGCTGCTCGCCGACATGGGAGCCGACGTGCTGCTCGTCGACCGTCCGCGCGCCCCGGATCTCGGCCTGAAGCGCGAGCGCTGGTACGACGTCATGCTGCGCGGCAAGCGCTCGGTCATGCTGGACCTCAAGTCGGCGCAAGGCGTGGCGGCGGCGCTCGAGCTCGTCGCGCACGCCGATGCGCTCATCGAAGGCTTTCGTCCCGGCGTGATGGAACGGCTCGGCCTCGGACCCGATGCGGCGCTTCGCAAGAACCCGAAGCTGGTCTACGGCCGCATGACCGGCTGGGGCCAGGAGGGGCCGCTCGCGCCGCGCGCCGGCCACGACATCAACTACATCGCGCTCGCCGGCGTGCTGCAGGCCTTCGGCCGCAAGGGCGAGGCACCGGTGCCGCCCCTCAACCTCGTCGGCGACTTCGGCGGCGGCGGCATGTTCCTCGCCTTCGGCGTGGTGAGCGCGCTCCTGGAAGCGCAGCGCTCGGGCAAGGGACAGGTGGTGGACGCCGCGATGGTCGACGGCGCGGCGCTGCTCGCCGCCATGTTCAGCGGCTTCCTCGCCGCAGGGCAGTGGAGCGAGGAGCGCGGCACCAACATCCTCGACACGGGAGCGCCGTGGTACGACGTCTACGAGACGGCCGACGGCAAGTACGTCGCCATCGGCGCCATCGAGGACAAGTTCTTCGCCGAGCTCGGCGCGAGGCTCCAGCTCATCGACCTGCCGCCGCAGCACGACCGCGCGCGCTGGCCGGAGATGCGCCGGCGCCTCGCCGACACCTTCCGCGCGAAGACGCGCGACGAGTGGTGCCGCGTCTTCGCCGGATCGGACGCCTGCTTCGCGCCGGTGCTGTCGTGGTCGGAGGCGCGGGAGCATGAGCATCAAAAACAAAGAAACAGCTATATCGAAACCGCGGGCGTGCCGCAGCCCTCCCCGGCGCCGCGCTTCTCGCGCACGGTGGCGGAAGTGCGGCGGCCGCCCCCCGAGCGCGGCCAGGGCGGCGCGGCGGCGCTGCGCGAATGGGGTTTCACGGATTCGCAGATAGAATCGCTGGGCTTCGGCACAAAGGAATAACAATGCTCGGACGTCTGATGCCCCGCGAGGGCAAGTTCTTCGATCTGTTCAACGCCCACGCCGAGCGCATCGTCGAAGGCAGCCGCGAGCTCGCGGCGATGCTCGGCCGCTTCGACGAGCTCGAGGCGCACGCGCAGCGCATCGACGCCGCCGAGCGCGCCGCCGACAAGATCACGCACGAGTGCATCGCGCTGCTGCACAAGACGTTCATCACGCCGTTCGACCGCGACCAGATCCACCAGCTGATCACGAAAATGGACGACATCCTGGATCTCATCCAGGACGTGGCCGAGTCGATCGCGCTCTACGATCTGAGGAGCGTCACGCCCGAAGCCAAGCAGCTCGCCGAGATCTGCGAGCAGTGCGCCGCGCGCGTAAAGGCCACGGTCGCGCTGCTCACCAACGTCAAGGACCCGGCGGCGATCCTCAAGCTCTGCGAGGAGATCGACCGGCTCGAATCCGACGCCGACCGTGTCATGCGCTCGGCCATGTCCAAGCTGTTCCGCGAGGAGAACGACCTGAAGCAGGTGATGAAGCTGCGGGTGATCTACGATCTCCTCGAGACGATCACCGACCGCGCCGAGGACGTGGCGAACATCATCGAAGGCATCGTCCTCGAGAATTCCTGATGGAGTCGGCCGGTCAGCTGAGCTTCGGCATCATCGCCGGGCTGGTCATCGTCGCGCTCGCGTTCGACTTCATGAACGGGTTCCACGACGCGGCGAACGGCATCTCGACGGTCGTGTCGACGCGCGTGCTGAAGCCCTACCAGGCCGTCGTGATTGCGGCGCTGATGAACTTCGTCGCGCTGTTCATTTTCCACCTCAGCGTCGCCGCCACGGTCGGCAAGGGCATCATCGACACGGGCATCGTCGACCATTTGGTCGTGCTCGGTGCCCTGCTGGGCGCCATCTCGTGGAACATCATCACCTGGTATTACGGCCTGCCGTCCTCGTCCTCGCACGCGCTGATCGGCGGCCTCGTGGGCGCCGGCGTCGCCAAGGCCGGCACCTGGGCGCTCATCCCGGCGGGAATACTGAAGACGGTGGCGTTCATCTTCCTCTCGCCGGCCATCGGCTTCGTCCTCGCGTCCGCGCTCTACCTCGCTATCGCCTGGCTCTTCGCGCGCTCGACGCCGAGCCGCGTCGACCGCCTGTTCCGGCGCCTGCAGCTCTTCTCCTCGTCGCTCTACAGCCTCGGGCACGGCGGCAACGACGCGCAGAAGACGATCGGCATCATCTGGATGCTGCTGATCGCCGGCGGGTACACCGGCAAGGACGACGGCGTGCCGGGGTGGGTGGTCGTCGCCTGCTACCTCACCATCGGCCTCGGCACCATGTTCGGCGGCTGGCGCATCGTGAAGACGATGGGCCAGCGCATCACCAAGATCCGTCCGGCGAGCGGCTTCTGCGCCGAGCTGTCCGGCTCGATCGCGCTCTTCCTCGCCACGGCCCTCGGCATCCCGGTGTCAACCACCCATACCATCGCCGGGTCGATCGTCGGCGTGGGCTCGACCCAGTCGGTGTCCGCGGTGCGCTGGGGAATCGCCGGCAACATCGTCTGGGCGTGGATCCTGACCATCCCGTGCTCGGCCTTCATCGCCGGCCTGTCGTGGTGGATCGCCCAGATCGTCCTGCGCTAGTGCATGTGCATGTGCTCTTGTCCGGTCGTGCCTAGCGGCCGCACGGCGAGCTCGGTCTTCACTTCGCCGGCCTTCTCGAAGCGCAGCACGAGCGGCACCTTCTCGCCCGCCTTGAGCGGCGCCTTGATGTTGACCAGCATCAGGTGGGAGCCGCCCGGGGTCAGCTCGACCGTCCCCTTCGCCGGCACGGCATAGCCGTTCACTTCGCGCATGCGCGACACGTCGCCGTCCTTGACCGTGATGTGCGGCTCGACTTTTTCGGCCGCCGGCGAGCTCGCGCTGATCAGCTTGTCCGCCGCGCCGGCGTTCCGAATCGTCAGGTAGCCGGCGGCGATCTTCGCCCCGGGCGGCGTGGCGCGCGCCCACGCGTTCTCGATCGTGACCTGCGCCAGCGCGGGCGCGGCAATGAACATCGTCGCCATTAACAGCCATCTCACTTCGCACGCTCTCTTTCTTGCAATTCGCGCCACAGGATCTTGCCGGTGGCGGTCTTCGGCAGCTGCTCGACGAACTCCACGATGCGCGGCACCTTGAATGCCGCCATGCGGCCGCGCGCCCATTCGATGACCTCGTCGGCCTTCAGGCCGGGCGCCTTCGGCACGATGACCGCCTTCACCGTTTCGCCCCGGTAGCCGTCGGGCGCGCCGATGACGCACGCCTCGCGGACGCCGGGATGCGCATACAGCATCGCTTCCACCTCGGCCGGCCAGACCTTGAAGCCCGAGGCATTGATCATTCTCTTCAGACGATCGGTAATGAAAAAATATCCGTCGTCGTCGAAATAACCCAAGTCGCCGGTCCGGAAGAAGCGCTTGCCGTCGTGCTCGATGAAAGCCTGGCGCGTCGCCTCCTCCTGGCGCCAGTACCCTTTGAACACCTGCGGCCCGTGCACCATGATCTCCCCGACCTCGCCGACGCCCAGCTCGCGCAAGGTCTCGGGATCGACGACGCGGGCGTCGGTGTTGAAGATCGGGATGCCGCCGCACTGGCGTTTCGGCCGCTGCGGCGGGTTGATGTGCGTCGGCGCCATGGTCTCCGACAGGCCGTAGCCCTCGACGTACGGCAGCCCGATCACCTGCTCGAGCTTCGCCGCCAGCGCCTCCGGCATCGCCGCGCCGCCGCCGCCGAGCGCGCGCAGCGAGGACAGATCGTAGTCGGCGAGGCGCGGATTGGAAAGGAAGTCGACCAGCATGGTCGTGATCGCCGACCAGGTGGTCACCTTGGCCCGCTCGATCTGCATCGCCGCGCAATCGCGATCCCAGCGCGACAGCACGACGACCGTCGCGCCGCGATAGAGCGGCGCGTTCATGCCCGCCTGCATGCCGGTGACGTGGAACATCGGCAGTGCGGAGAGCACGACGACCTCCCCGTCGTGGGCGCGCCAGTGGAGGTACGGAATCGTCGTCGACTGCACGCTCGCATGCGTATGCATGCAGCCTTTGGGCTTGCCGGTGGTGCCGGACGTGTAGGGCATCACCGCCAGGTCCTCGGAGCTCGCCCGATGCGGACCCGGCTGCAGATTCGACCCGACGGCGTCGCGCCAAGCCGTGCCGCCGGTCGCCTGGCGGGGCGCGCGGACGAAGTCGGGGATGGGCAGATCGCTCGTGCCGCGGAGGAAGTCCGAATAGGTGGCGACGATCACGTGCGCGAGCGGCAGCGGCGCCACGCGCTCGTAGAGCTCCTGGCCGACGATCGCCACCCGGGCCTGCGCGTCGTCCACGTAGTGGCGCAGCTCTTCAGTCCGGTTCATGGGATTCAACGGCACCACCACCGCGTCGGCGCGCAGGATGGCGTAGAAGCCGATGACGAATTGCGGGCTGTTCTGCAGATAGAGCAGGACGCGATCGCCCTTCTGCACTGCGCAGCGCTGCTGCAGGAAGCCGGCGAGCGCATCGGCCTCGCGCTCGAGCTCGGCGTAGGTGACGCGCGTGCCGTAGAAGTCGATCGCCGCGTGCTCCGGCCGCTCCGCTGCCCGCGCGGCGAGGTTCGCATAGACCGTCTCGCGCGGCACCTCCAGCGTGCGCGGCACGCCCGGCGGCCAGTGCGCGAAGTGCCGGTCGAACATCAAATGCGGTATTTCTCCACCGCGGCCTCGTTCCACTCGATACCCGCGCCGGGACGAGTCGGAATGACGACGTGGCCATCCTTCAGCTCGGCCGGCTGCTTGAGGATCGGATCGGCCCAGTCGACGTACTCGAGCCAGTGGCAGGTCGGCGTCGCGGCGAGGAGATGGCAGCTCACCTCGGGGAAGAGATGGCTCGACATCTCCATGCCGGCGCCCTGCGCAAGCGCCGCGGCGCGCATCCAGCCGGTGACGCCGCCGATGCGCTGCGCGTCCGGCATGGCGTAGTCGCACGCGCCGGCGGCGAGCGCCTGCGCCATCTGCTCGGGGCCCATGAAGTTTTCGCCGAGCTGGATCGGCGTGCGGATCTCGCGCGCGAGCCGCGCGGCGCCCGCGAAGTCGTCGGCGCGGATCGGCTCCTCGATCCAGTAGACGCCGCCCTCTTCGTCGATCAGGTGGCTGCGCTTCATCGCCTCGGCAACCGTCAGCGCCTGGTTGAAGTCCACCATCAGCGTGACGTCGGGGCCGATCGCCTGCTTCACCGCGCGCAGCGCTTCCATGTCGGCGCGCGCCTGCGGACGCCCCAGGCGCAGCTTGATGGCGCGAAACCCCTCGCCCACGAGGTCGCGCGCCTCTGCGACCAGGGCCTTGAGGTCCATGATGCCCAAGCCTTTCGAGTTGTAGGCGGGAATCGGACGCGGCGAAGCGCCCAGCGCGCGCACGAGCGGCTGGCCGAGCGATTGCGCGAAC
>Ga0207707_10003382_pt1 | contig 14157 bp, 13 predicted proteins | sample KBSC83BmetaG_FD_184336 | JGI IMG/M metagenome (GOLD analysis project Ga0207707, IMG submission 184336) | Corn rhizosphere microbial communities from Kellogg Biological Station, Michigan, USA - KBS C8-3B metaG (SPAdes) (version 2) | ecosystem: Host-associated > Plants > Roots > Rhizosphere ...
CCCGCGCCGCTCAGCGGAAGGCGCATGGATTTTGCTGCTCGCCCGGGAGTAATGTGCACAGGCTCATCGCTCGAGCGCTCCCTCACATCCGCATGCGCAGCCACCCACCCCGCAGGCCCGCCGCCCCGGCGAGGCTGCCACCGGTCCGCCTGCAAGGCAGGCGGCCGTCGTGCGCCCGGGTCGGGCTGTGGGCTGCCACGGCCCTGGCTACAGCGGTGCTCGCGGCCGGCTGCACGACCACCAGCAACCGGGAAACGACCATGCGGGCGCTCGACGGCATCCTCGCCGGCACGCAGCGCTCGCCGGAGAATCGCGACCGCGACCGCTACCGTCATCCGCGGGAGACGCTGCTGTTCTTCGGGCTCCGGCCCGAGATGCACGTGCTCGAGGTCTGGCCGGAGCCGGGCTGGTACACCGAGGTGCTGGCGCCGCTGCTGCGTGCCAGGGGTCACTACTACGCCGGCGTCATCGCACCCGACCCGGCGAGCCGCTACATCACCAACAGGTTGGACAGCTACCGCAGCAAGCTCGCCGCCCGGCCGGACCTCTACGACCGCGTGGAGGTGGTCACTTTCCCGAGCGACGGCGGGGATGTCCTGCCCGCCAACTCTCTGGACATGATCCTCACGTTCCGCAACCTGCACGACTGGATGGCCAGAGGGGAGGCCGAACGTGCGTTCGCGACGATGTACCGGGCGCTCAAGCCTGGAGGCGTACTGGGCGTCGTGGACCACCGCGGTGTGCCGGGCGCGCCGCAGGACCCGCAGGCCAAGAGCGGTTACGTCGAGGAGGAGTTTGCCGTCAGGTTGATCGAGGCGCAGGGCTTCACCCTGGTGGCGAAATCCCAGGCGAACGCCAACCCGCGCGACACCAAGGACTACGAGCAGGGAGTGTGGACGCTGCCCCCGACCTACCGCTTGGGCGCCCGGGACCGGGAGAAGTATGCGGCCATCGGCGAAAGCGACCGCTTCACGCTGAAGTTCGTCAAACCGCGCCGGCGTTGAGGCGGCCGCCGGGCGCTACCACATCTCCTTGAGCCGTGCGCTGACGTCCAGGGTCGCCGTCTGCGTCTCCTGGAGGGTAGCGGCTGCATCGAGGTTCGAGCCGCCGAACACCGCCGCCTCCAGCTGCTTGAGCACCTTGTCGGTCAAGAACCGGCTGCGCCCGCCGTACACGTGGGCATCCCCCTGCCGCGACTGCCCCGTGAGATGGAACTTCAGGGGAGCCATCAACATCAGGTCATCGCGCGCCCGGGTCAGGCCGACGTACAGCAGGCGGCGCTCCTCCTCGATCATCTCCGGCTTGCCGGTCGAGAACTCGTTCGGGAAGCTTCCGTCCACCACGTTCAGCACGTACACGACATCCCACTCCATGCCCTTGGCCGAGTGGATGGTGGAGAGGGTGAGGTACTCCTCGTCCAACGTCGGCTTGCCGGCGAGATCGCTGGTGGCGTTGGGGGGATCCAGGGTGAGCTCGGTGAGGAAGCGTTCCCGGGACGGATACTGACCGGACAGCAGCTCCAGCTGATCGAGATCCCCGAGACGGGTATGGAAGTGCTCGTAGATGCGCTCGAAATGCGGCCGATACCATTCGCGTGCGGCGTTCACCTGTCCCTGCCAGGGCCGCTGCGGGTCTGCGAGCGCTGCCATCAGCTCGCTGAGCTTGTGCCAACCCGCCACTGCCGGCTGGGGCGCGGTGAACGTCTTCAACGCCGTGAACGCGAAGGCGTTCTCGGCGAGGTGATCGATGACCTTGCGCGCGTTGGCCGGACCCATGCCCGGCAGCAGCTGCGCGACGCGGAATGCCGCGACGGTATTACGCGGATTGTCGGCCCAGCGCAGGATCGCGAGCAGGTCCTTGATGTGGCTCGCTTCCAGGAATTTCAGGCCGCCGTATTTGACGAACGGAATCTGCCGCTTGCCCAGCTCGATCTCGAGCACGTCGCTGTGGCTGGAGCTGCGGAACAGCACGGCCTGGCGCCGCAGCGGCGTGTTGGCCTCGCGACGCTTCAACACTTCTGTGCAGATGTACTCCGCCTGGGTCTGCAGGTCCTCGACCGTGACGAGCTTCGGCCTGGCTCCCTGTCCGCGGGTTGCCAGCAGGTGCTTGCGATACTGGCGCGGCGCCTCGCCCATCACGGCATTGGAGAGGTCCAGCACGGCCTGGGTCGAACGATAGTTCTGCGCCAGCGTGATGACCTCGGCCCGTGGCTTGAACCTGTCGGGGAACCCGAGGATGTTCTCCACGGCGGCGGCGCGGAAGGAGTAGATCGCCTGTGCGTCATCACCGACGACCGCGAGACCCGAGCCGTCCGGTTTGAGTGCGTGCAGGATGTCGGCCTGCAGCTTGTTGGTGTCCTGGTACTCGTCCACGAGGACGTGGTCGAAGTGCGCGCCTACGTGCTCCGCGAGCCGCGGTTCCGACATCATGACGTGCCAGTAAAGCAGCAGGTCGTCGTAGTCCAGCAGCGAGCAGCTCTGCTTGCGCTCGACGTAGGCCCGGTACAGCCGTGTCAGGTCCGCCTCCCACTGCACGCACCAGGGATATTGCTGCTCCAGGGACTCGGCGAGGGACTTGCGGGTATTCACCCGGTAGGAATAGATCTGCAGGCAGGTCTCTTTGCGCGGGAAGCGCTGCTCCTTGGCCGCCAGGCCGAGCTCCTGGCGCAAGCCGTCCAGGACGTCGGCCGAGTCGGCACGGTCGAGCACGGTGAACTGCGGATCGAGCTTCAGGTGCCGGGCGTAGTGGCGAAGCAGGCGGTTGCCGATGGAATGAAACGTCCCGGCCCAACTCAGGCGCTGCTGGATCGACTGCCCGACTCCGCCGATGGCCTCGTTCATCGCCCGCTTGGCGATCTCCTGCGCGCGCCGGCGCATTTCCGTGGCGGCGCGGCGGGTGAAGGTCAGCATCAGTATCCGGCCCGGGTCCACACCGTGCAGCGCCAGATGCGCGACCCGATGCGCAAGCGTGTCCGTCTTGCCGGTACCCGCGCCTGCGACGATCAGCAGGGGGCCGGACTTGAACCCTTTGTTCTCCGGCACGGGCGCGCCAAAGGTGACCGCCTTGCGCTGCGGTCCGTTCAATTTATCCAGATGTGACGTAGTCGACATAGTAGCGGTGCGAATATACGGAACCGCGCGCCCGGCTGTCACCGGCAGGCATCACCCTGTCACCGCGTTTTTTTCTCAAACCGTGCGCAAGTTGACGTCCGCGAGCAGGGATTGCGCCAGCGCCTCTGCGGAAGGCGCGCCGCGATCGCAGCTCAGCTCGATCCGACGGCCGGGAAGCTTCAGAAACCCGCCACTGTCTGCCGCAGCCACCCGAACCGCATCCCGGTGACCGGCGTGGCGGCCGGGATCCGCGGCGCGCTGCTTCAGCCGCGCAATCCGTTCCGGCTCCGGGACTCGACACAGAATTTGCAGAATGGCACTGCCCGGCTCCGAGCGCGGCGGTAGCGCTTGCAGAAGCGCACGCTCGTGCTCGCCCGGACGAAGGTTGCCTTCCACGATCACTCGCGGGCGGCACGCCAACAGCTCGCGCGCGAGGCTGAACAGTATGGCGAAGCTCGCCGTACTGAGCAGGCGTGAGTGTCTCTCGTCACCGGCGCCCAGCACATCCAGAAGGGGCTCCTTGATCATGTCCTTGCCGACCAGGGGTGCTTGCAGCAGCCGCGCAAGCTCACGCGCGAGCGTGCTCTTTCCCGTGGCAGGCAGTCCGGTGACGACGATGAGTTGAGGCGATTGCATTCGGCAATGCTACCCTTCGATCCTATGAACCCCGATCTGCAGCCCGAGAAACGGACCGTCAATTTCCGTGGACGGATCATCACACTGACCACCGATGAGGTCACCCTCCCCAACGGACACCGCGCCGAGCTGGAGGTCGTCCATCATCCCGGGGGCGCGGCTGCCGTCGCTATCGATGCGCACGAGCGCGTCTGCCTCCTGCGCCAGTATCGCTACGTGGCGGGCGGTTGGCTGTGGGAGCTGCCGGCTGGCAAGCTCGAACCCAACGAGCCGCCGTTGACCACCGCCCAGCGCGAGCTCATCGAAGAGGCAGGAGTCAGCGCCGCGCAGTGGGAAAGCCTGGGGACCTACCTGAGCTCTCCGGGCATATTCAGCGAGGTGCTGCACTTGTTCCTCGCGACCGAGGTGCAGCCGGCCCAGGTGGCTCATGAGCAGGCCGAGGTGATCGAGGCCCACTGGATTCCGTTCGACCAGGCCCTGCAGTGGGCCATCGATGGAACCATCCGTGACGGCAAGACGGCGATCGGGCTGATCCGTGCCGCCAACCTCCCCGCGGTACGCACCGTGCTCTCGCGAGGTTGATCCCACAGCTAACTCCAGGCGGTACGAAGCGCGCTCTCGCGAGGCTGATCCCCACAGTCAACTCCCGCCCGCTGCGCGGGGCGGTATACGAGCAAAACCGTGACACTCGTCTCGGTATACCCCGCACCCTGAAGGTACCGTGCCTCCATGTCGGTAGGGGCCGACACCGATTGAACGTAATCCGTGCAGTACTCCAAGAAAAGAGCGGGCAGCGACGATGCGCAGCCCGCGGGCGATTCCGGCAATAGCGACCGCCGCCGGATGGGACGCGTCGTGCACGACGACCGCGGCAACGCGATCGTGCAGTGGGAAGACGCGCCCCCTGATTACGAGCGCCCGGTTCTGGAAATCGAATCTTCCGGCACACGAGCGGACCCGCAGCATCGGCTGGGCTCTCACCGGCTGTCGCTGGATGATCCGCAGAGCTTCGACCCCTACGCCAACTCCCGCGCGCTCGAACGCAAGGCGTCGCAGCAACGCACCGGAAACACCTCGCGCACGGATCTGCGCAAGCTCTCGGAGTGGATCAAGTTGATGCGCGAGATCGAGCAGCGGAAAGCAAACCCGTCCGAGGACGACGAGTAACGGCCCCGCGCCGCGAGTAACGGCCCCACGCCGCGAATAGCGGCCCGCGCCCGGAGCCCTTCAAGCCGTCCGTTCGATGTGCGCCACCTTGCGCGCATTTGTCAGCCGATAGAACCGCCGCAGCTCCGCCAGAACCTCCCCGGGCGAGGGGGAGTTGCGCAGGGATCGCTCGAGCTTGCGACAGAAGCGCTGCGCGTAGCGCGTGGCTTCCCGATAGAGATCTTCACGTCCGTCGGCCAGCGCCGGATCGATGCGCGTACGCTCGAACAGCAACCGCAGCAGCTCTGCCGGGAAGCGCTCGGGAAACTGCCGCCGCAACAGCCAGTAGCTCGCCACGTACTTGTCCACTTCGGCCTGCATCTCCAGCTCCAGCAGGCTCACGGGCTTGTCATGTCCTGCGTTCCACGCGAGGTAGAGAAAGTGGCTGACCCCTTCCAACGCCGTCCAATAATCGGCGACATTGCCCACATGCAGGCTGGCAATCGGATCGGCACGCTGCAGGCGCTCCAGCAGCGCCGGGTCGAGGTACAGCGACACGCCGACTTCCCCACCCTCGCTCGAGGAGGGCTGAGCAACGATGAGTTGCTCATCGGATGTGCTCGCGCGCGCCGCGGGCGGCAGCTCGCCGCGATCGGTCACGAGAAAGTCGTAGACGTCGTGAGTGATCCTCACGTCGTAGATGTCGCCTATGAGCTCCTGGAGCTGCCGCAAGATCATGGTCAGTGCGCGCAGCTCGAGCCGGCCGTCGGGTTGACGCCGAGGCGTTTGAGGATCTCGTAGCTGCGGCGGCTCCCGGTCTTCAGCCAGATCTCATAGAGTCGCAGAATATCCTTGTCCGAGTGGGTGTACGCCGACTCACTCAGCTCGTTGAGCGCGTCCACCAGCGGTTGGAACTTGTCGGACAGCTCGGCGAAGACGTTGCCGAGCACCTTCCCGCGACCGCGAGAGAGTGTCTCGCCGAGCGTCCCGTAGGCGCGCCCACCCATGGCGATGTAGTAATCGACGTCGATGAGCTTGCGCGCGAAGCTGCGCGCAAAGAATCCCGCGATGAACAACGAAACGTCACCGAGGCGTTGCAGCCCGCGATTGCGATCGCCCTCCGAGCGAGCCTCGAGGGCCTCAGCCAGCATGACGGCGAGCGGCTTCAGGCGAGTGCCCTCCGGGGTGCGCTCGTAAAGCGCCTCGGAGCGGGCGAACAGCGTGAGCAGGTTGACGACGTAATGCTCAGTCTGGTCTTCCACTGCGAGCTGCTGTTTCTGCAGCGCCCCGTGGAGGGAGTCCTTGAAGAACTCCCGTAGGTTCGCCACCGGCATCACACGCGTACTGTCAGTCATGTCCGAGGTCCCCTTGCTGGTTACCCCTACCTATAAAAGACAACGGCCGTCCACGCCTAAAGTTCACCCCCGAAAGGGCCGCGATTCCGTGACCGAAGTCGCTGGATTTCAGGCTGCGTTCAGGGTTTGCGCCTTGCCGCGCCCGCTGGCAGCGCAGCAGGTACACTGCTGATACGAAAACGAGGGGGATCGCATGGCGGACAGCGCCGCCCGTGCCGCACGAGGTCCATTGTTGGGACTGTCCGGCTACCACTGGCTGGTCATCGCCGCCGGATGGGCCGGCTGGGGCTTCGATGTGTTCGATGCCCTGCTGTTCAACTTCGTCTCGCCCAACTGCATTCCGGTGCTGCTGCACCTGGCGCGCGGCTCGAGCGAAGCGCGTGAAGCCGTCGTGTTCTGGACGGGCGCCCTCACCTCGCTCCTGCTGCTCGGCTGGGCCGCCGGCGGGCTGCTGTTCGGCTGGCTGGGGGACCGCCTGGGACGCAAGCGCGCGTTGTTCGTGACCATCATGGTGTATGCCCTCGGAACGGCGCTGTGCGCGGTGTCCGCCGACATCTGGCAACTGGTCTGCTTCCGCCTCATCGCCAGCCTCGGGATCGGGGGCGAGTTTGCCCTCGGTGCGACTCTGATAGCGGAGTCCGTTCCGGAGAGTCGTCGCGTCGAGGCGGGCGTCATCATGTACACCTCCTCGCCGGCCGGGATCGCCCTGGCGAGCCTGTTGAACTACCAGATCGCCGGGGTCTGGTTTGCGGGGCAGCCGGAGACTTCCTGGCGGTACGTGTTCCTCGCCGGGCTGGCTCCGGTCGTCATCGCGTTCCTGGTGCGTTTGTTTCTGCAGGAGAGCGATCGTTGGCAGTCGCCGTCGGGCGCCACGAAGCAACCCACGCCGCGCGAGCTGTTTCAGCCGGCCATGCGCAGGCTCACCTTGAGCGGCTTCATCCCGTGCGTGGCGGCGCTGCTCGCCTGGTGGGCCTGCAATGCGTTCGTCCCGCTACTCGGCGGCACGCTTGCTAACGAGCACGCCGCCCGCGTAGGCCTGCCCACGCTGCAGGCGGGTGTGCTCGCAGAAGCTTGGAAGGCGCGTGCGTCCAATCTCTTCAATGTCGGCGGCCTGATGGGTGCGCTCGCGGCGGTCCCGCTGGCGCGCGTCATGGGCCGCCGCCCCATGCTCGTCGCGTACTTCGTGTTCTCGGCGGCGGCCCTCGCAGTTACCTTCGGCCTGGACCTGGTGCCCGACACTCGCCTCGCGATGCTCCTGCCGGTCGGCGCCGGGGTCTATGGGATCTTCGCCGTGTTCTCCTTCTATCTCCCGGAGCTGTTTCCGGCGCGCCTGCGTGCGACCGGCGCGGGATTCTGCTACAACATCGGGCGTGTCTTTGCGGCGGGCGGTCCGTTCGTCGTCGGGCTGATCACCGCGTCCGCGGGCGGCAACAGCTCTGTGATCATCCAGACACTTTTATGGGTGGCGCTCATTCCGCTGGGAGCCGCGCTGGCCACGCACCTCTTCGTGATCGAGACGCGCGGCCGCCAGTTGCCAACATAACGCCGGCAGCACGAGCGCGGCAGTCGGCGTCTCGCGGCTCACGCGGGCCCTCGTGCGGCAGACGCCGGCACCATCGACAAAGGGTATGATCGGCGCATGCTCGAACTCACGCTGGTCATTGGCAACAAGAACTACTCGTCGTGGTCGCTGCGACCGTGGATGCTGTTGAAGCATCTGGGCGTCGCTTTCAACGAGGTGCTGATCCCTCTGGATACGCCCGAATTCAAGGAGCAGGTGGAGCAGTACGGGCCGAGCGGACGTGTTCCGGTGCTGCTGCACGGCACTGTGCGCGTCTGGGACTCGCTTGCGATCTGTGAATACGTCGCGGAGCTGGCTTCCGGCGGCTGGCCGAGCGATCGCCACGCGCGGGCGGTGGCCCGCTCGGTCTGCTGCGAGATGCATTCGGGGTTCGCCAACCTGCGCATGGAGTGGCCCATGAACGCGCGTGCACGTAATCGACGCACGCCGATGACCCCGGGCCTGGAAGAGGACATCGATCGTATCGAGGAAATCTGGAACGACTGCCGGCGCCGCTTCGGCGCCGGCGGACCCTGGCTGTTCGGCGAGTATTCGATCGCCGACGCCATGTACGCACCGGTCGTCCTCCGATTCAAGACGTACGGCGCGCAGGTGTCGGAGACCGCACGCTGGTATCTCGCCACCGCGCTGGAAGATGCGGCGCTGCAGGAGTGGGTCCGGGCCGCGCAGAACGAGCAGTGGAAGCTGCCTGCCAGCGAGGTCGGCTGAGCTCCTTCGAGCCGCTGGCTCACGGCGGCACACGCCTGTCCGTGGACTGGACTAAAATGCTCCGCTCGGTTTACGTCGGAGCTAGCTATGCTCGCACGCCTTCTCGCCGTCGCCGCTGTGCTTGGAGTCGCCGCACCTGCGGTCACCCACGCCGCCTCGGATCCTCCCGGAGAGACGCCGCCGCCGCTCACGGTCGAGGACCTCGTGCGCCTGCAGCGGGTCAGCGATCCGCAAGTGTCTCCGGATGGCCGTTATGTTGCTTTCGTGGTGCGCGAGACCGATGTCGATGCCAATCGCGGCCGCACCGATATCTGGCTGCTGGACCTGCGCGCCAGAATCCCGAAGGGATCGCCGGAATCGCGGAGCGATCGGCGGGAATTGCGGGAGCAATCGGCGGGAGCGGAGCGTCGCCCAACGGGACGGTCGGCAGCCGCGCAGCCGCGGCGTCTGACGCAGAACCCCGCCAACGACTCCAGCCCGCGCTGGGCGCCTGACAGCCGCAGCCTCTATTTTCTCTCCACCCGCTCGGGCACCTCGCAGGTGTGGCGCCTGTCGTTCGAGGGCGGCGAGAGCATGCAGGTGACCCACTATCCCCTGGATGTCACCTCGCTGAAGGTATCCCCGGCAGGCAACCGCATCGTCCTGTCGATGCAGGTGTTCCCCGACTGCGAGCTGCTCACCTGCACCCGGGAAAAGCTCGACGCCCGCGCCAAGGACAAATCCAGCGCCCGCACCTACGATCGCTTGTTCCTGCGCCACTGGGACACCTGGAGCGACGGCACCCGCTCGCACCTCTTCAGCGCCGGGCTGAGCGCCGAGGGCAAGGCCGACATCCCCGTGGACCTGTCCAAGACGCTCGATGCCGACATTCCCTCCAAGCCCGACGGGGACGACAGCGACTATGCCTTCAGCCCGGACGGCAACACCGTGGTGTTCTCCGCCCGGGTCGCCGGCCACACCGAGCCCTGGTCGACCAACTTCGACCTGTTTCAGGTGCCCGCCGCCGGCGGCGCCGCCCCGAAGGACCTGACCGCCGACAATCCCGCCTGGGATGCGCAACCGGTCTTCCTGCGCAATGGTGATCTCGCCTGGCGCGCGCAGGATCGCCCCGGCTTCGAGTCCGATCGCTTTCACATCGTCATCCGCAACGCTCGCACCGGTGCGGTGCGAGCGCTGACGAGCTCCTGGGACAGGTCCGTAGAGAAGCTGGGTGCGACTCCCGACGGGCGGCATCTGCTCGCGACGACCAGCGACCTGGGTCAGATCGCGCTCTACTCGGTCGATCCCGCCAAGGGGACGCCACACAAGCTGGTGGGCACGGGCGAAGTCGACGACTACGTCGCGACCAACGACTCTGTGGTGTTCGCGTGGGCCAGCCTGCGAGCGCCGGATGAGTTGTTCTCCGTACCGTTGCAGGGCGGCACGCCGCGACGGCTCACGGACGTGAATCGGGAGCTGCTGGGCGCGCGCGCACTGAGCGACTTCGAGCAATTCAACTTCGCGGGTTGGAACGGCGAGACTGTGTACGGCTATGTCATGAAACCGTACGGCTTCCAGGCGGGGCAGCGCTACCCGGTGGCCTTCGTCGTGCATGGCGGCCCGCAATCGAGCTTCCAGAACGTCTGGAGCTACCGCTGGAACGCGCAAGCCCTCGCCGGCGGCGGCTACGCAGTCGTGATGATCGATTTCCACGGCTCGCCCGGCTACGGGCAGGCCTTCACCGACTCGATCAGCGGCGACTGGGGCGGCAAACCGCTGGTCGACCTGCAGAAAGGCCTGGCCGCCGCGCTGCAGAAATACCCGTGGATGGACGGCGATCGCGCCTGCGCCCTGGGCGCCTCGTACGGCGGCTACATGATGAACTGGATCGAAGGCAACTGGACCGACGGGTTCAAGTGCATCGTCAACCACGACGGCGTGTTCGACCAGAGAGCGATGTACTACTCCACCGACGAGCTGTGGTTCATGGAATGGGAGAACGGCGGCACTCAGTACGACAACCCGGCCAACTACGAGAAGTTCAACCCCGTCGACTACGTGAGCAAATGGCGCACGCCGATGCTCATCTTCCACGGCGAGCAGGACTTCCGTATTCCCTACAGCCAGGGAATCAGCGCCTTCACCGCTCTACAGCGCCGTGGGATCGAGAGCCGCCTGGTGATCTTCCCGGATGAGAACCACTGGGTGCTGAAGCCCGCCAACAGCGTGCTCTGGTACCACACCGTCCTCTCCTGGCTGGATGAGCACCTGAAACGCTGAAGCGCATGCGGGGACTACTTCCGCCCGGGGCCCTTGCGCGCAGGGGTCCCCTGGTTGTAGGGATCGTATCCGCCTCCGCGGTCGCGCTCCGACTCCAACCGCAGCTCCTCGTCTTTCTGGTCCTCGACTTTCATCTCCGGGATGTCGAGCTTGCGCAGCAGCCGTGAGGTGCTCTCGATGGCGATGCGGCCGGTTTCCTTCAGCCAGTCCCAGACAGCGTTGCCGCGCTCGTCATGAACGACGCGCCCCTGGGAGCCCCCTTTGGGGGTTGGAGCCGCAGCGCCTGTGGGTTTGTCGCGCCCAGCACCCGCCGCCGGCTTCGACGCCACCGCCGCAGTGGCCGGTGAGCGAGCGCCCCGCTCGGCTCCCGCTCGGGGCGCAGGTTGCCCAGGCAGGGGTCGCGCAGATCTCCTGTTGTCTCTCGAGTCGACCATCAGCGCACTCTAACGTGCCTCCGGGCGGCGGCAAACGTTCCGACGTCGCACCTGCCGGATTTGTGTCAGCGATCACAGATTGTCTGCGGCGCTTACTGCTTTCGAAAGCGAATGAAAGGTTCGTCGGTGCGCCCCTCGACGAGTTGGCCGGCGGCATCGGTGGCGCTCTCCGCCAGGCTCAGCTCGTTGCCCTCGATCTCCATGCGCGTGTCGATCCGCACCGTACCGCCGGTCAGGCGCGAAGTGGCGCGGCAGGTCTTGGGATCGTTCGACCCGGTGTATTTATCCGTGCCCTTCTTCCAGGTGATGTTGCAGCCGCGCACCGGGGTCACGTCCTGATTCACCATGCTCTCGAGCGTCTCGGGGTTGTGTTGGGCATCGCGCCAGCGCAGCGGCTCCTTCAAGGTCCATACGGACTGCACGATCTCCTTGTTCTGGATGCCGAACGTCCACACCCGCTGCACCATCACCCGGTTGGGATCGTCGGCGGCCATCTCCTGCACGTAGAACACGTGCTCGCCGACCAGCGGGTCATCGACCGGCACCACGACGAGTGCCAGGTGATCGTGCGGGGGGCGCACGCCGTGCTGCACATCCGCCTGCACCTGCCCCGTGTTGTCGTAACGACCGGCGAGCTGCACCAGCAGATCCGCCATCTCCCCCTCATGGACCTTCTGCTGGTCGGCGCACGCGCCCAGGGATGCGGCCGCGATGCAAATCAACAGCACCGGTACGCGCGGCGGCCGCGGCGCTGCAGCGCGCGAGCTACCCATAGAAATTACGCCACTCCGCGCGATACGACAGGCCCAGTCCCATGATCTTCTCCAGTAGCTCATCGTAGGGTATCCCCGCGGCACGGGCCGACTCGGCCAGGTCCTCCGCCGCTTCGAGGTTCGGATTGGCATTCGCTTCGAGCACGTAGACTGTCCCATCGGCCTTCACCCGGAAATCCATGCGGGCGTATCCTGACAGACCCAGCGCCCGATAGATGCGCCGCGAGAGCCTGTCGAGCGTGGCCAGCACCGGAGCGGGCAAGTCCTCGGCGGCCCGCGTGGTGATGCCGTACTTCCCCTGATAACGCTTGTCCCATTTCACCTTGCGGGTGGCGATCGCGGCAAGCGAGCCCGGCATCGAGCCGAACACCATCTCCCACACCGGCAGGCGCGTCAGCCGCTCGTTGCCGAGCACGCCGACATACAGCTCCCGGCCGTCGACGAACTCCTCCACGAGCGCATCCGAGCCCACCTGCTCGTGCACGAAGGCGATCCGCTCCTTGAGCTTTGCGACATCCTCCACGACCGAGGCCTGCGCGATCCCGAGCGAGGCATCCTCGACGGTGGACTTGACGAACAGCGGGAACTTCAGGCGCCGCGGCACCTGGATGCGCTGGCCGCGCCGGAAAACGCTGAACAGCGGTGTTGGAATGCGGTGATAGGCGAGCAGTTGTTTCGACAGCGACTTGTCGCGCGACAGCAGCAAGCCGCGCGGATTGCAGCCGGTGTACTGTTGCCGCAGCAGCTCGAGAAAGGCGACGACGTGCTGATCGTACGTGACGATGCCGTCGAACTCCTCGAGCAGGTTGAAGACCAGGTCGGGCTGCCAGTCGGCGATCGCGGCGCGCAGCTCGGTGAGGCTGTCGAGCACTCCCAGGCAACGCACGTCATGTCCGATCTTGCGCAATGTGGAGGTTACATCGTACTCCGTCCGCCACTCTTCTATTTCTTTCTCGGTCCGGCCTTCGAGACTTTCCGGCGGCACCAGGCTCGCGTGCACTACGACGAGCGTGCGCAGTTTTTTCATAATGGGAGCTGTGGAGTCTCGCCTTGCGCGTAGAAACGCGTGATTCTTTCCAACATCGAGCGCGAATGGCGCACGGCCTCGCGCTTGCCGCCGCGAACATAGAGCCGCAGCGCCTCGCTGCGCTCGATGAGCATTCGCAGGACCTGTTGTACCGTGTAGCGCTCCGTTGCCAGCGCCCGCGCGACATGCGCGACGAGCGCGACTCTGTGCGTGCGCAACAATGTTGCCGCACGCGTCGCCCGCGGATGCATTCTTTCTACACTGAACACTTTCTTCAGGAACTGATCGGACACGCCGCGGCGTGTCGAGCGGTTGTGCGCGAGCTTGCGGCGGTAGTGCTCCCCGAGGGTTCGCGTGTTGCGATCGATGGGCTCGATCCGAATCCGGTTGCGGACCGGCGCGCTTTTCTCCCGCACGTCCGCCACCAGCTCCTCGACGGCGCTCAGCTTATTCAGCGCCGGCCAGTCGGCATAGTGGGTGCGCCAGCTCGATCTCGGCTTGAGCCACACCGCGAAGGTCTCGGCGAAATCCTCGGTGGGATGGGCTTGCGCGTACCACTCACCCAGGTGATGCACATAGCGGCGGCTCCCGGGGCGGGCGCGATACCGATTCGGATACGCCAATGAAGCGTAGCCGAACGCCTCACGCCATCGCCGACGGCGTCGCAACCGATACGCGTTATCCAGAGCGTGGCCCGCCTCGTGGCGCAGGATGCGCATCAGCCAGCGGCTGTTGCCGCCTTCCGCCTCGCGCATGATGCGCCGCTCGAGCCGCTCGAGGCGCGGATGCGCCAGGTAGAACGGAACCGCGATTCCCGGAACCCCGTCGGGCGAGAACCACTCCTCGGAAAGCCACACGTGCGGCTGGAAATCCAGGCCACGGCTGGCGAGCTCGCGGTAGAGGCGCGCTACGTAGCGTCGGAGCGAGGAGTGCTCGATGGATAGCTTCAGATCGCAGAAGCGCAGCGACAGCAACTGCTCATCGGACAGGCTGGCCCATTTGGGGCCGGCCCATTGGGGGCGGGCCCGTTTGGAGGCGGCGGGTTGCGGGCCGGCGGCTGGCGCGCGGGTCGAGGGCTGCGCCTTGCGGCGGCGGCGTCTGCCCACAACGCGAGCGTGTCCCGGCGA
>Ga0207707_10003383_pt1 | contig 14156 bp, 11 predicted proteins | sample KBSC83BmetaG_FD_184336 | JGI IMG/M metagenome (GOLD analysis project Ga0207707, IMG submission 184336) | Corn rhizosphere microbial communities from Kellogg Biological Station, Michigan, USA - KBS C8-3B metaG (SPAdes) (version 2) | ecosystem: Host-associated > Plants > Roots > Rhizosphere ...
CCACCATTTGTCGTTCGGATCAGCACGTTTACTTTTTCGCGCCAGAACATGCGAGGATCCGTGATGCCATTCTGACAAAGTGCATACCGCTCGATCCCGCCTATATAAGAACACGTTCGAACCACGGGCAAACCGGGCTGAGTAACCCATTGTTTTCCCCATTCCTTCAGATCCTGCCCACTCGCCGCCTCAAACTCACCCACCAGATCCTGCCAGGTCGCATTGGCGTATTCATGCTTCTTCAAAAATGCGCGGACGGCGGTTTGGAATTTGTCGGGGCCGAGATAAAACTCAGCCTGGCGCAGGAACGAAGGCGCTTTGCGGTAGACGATATTTCCGTAGGCTGATTTTGCGGCCGAGAGGTTGTCTATCTCCTGATAGATCGGCGTTGTGCCGCGGGTCGAGTCGGTAAAGTACGCGGCCGGTTTGTTTCGCTCGTAAAAGGCCTTCCAGGCGTTGTACTGCGGCATCACTTTTTCGAGCGTCTTGTAGGCCATAAACTCCGCAAAGCCCTCCTTTAGCCAAAGGTCGTCGAACCAGCGCATCGTCACCGTGTCGCCAAACCACTGGTGCGCCGTCTCGTGAAAGATCAGGTTCGCTCGCGAGATATGGTCATTCGCCGTCGGCTCGCTCGGGAAGATCACTCCCCGCTCATTGAGAAAAGTCGCCCCGGCGTGCTCCATCCCGCCAAACGGAAATTCGGGTATCAGAACGAGATCGTACTTTGGCCACGGAAATTTGAAATCGAAATAGTCTTCAAGATATTTGATGCCTTCGCGCGTCATCCTAAAGACATCGACAGCGTAGGGCTGAAACTTGGCGACCTGTGACTTGCGGACGTAGTAGTGGATCGCAAGCGGCTCGGCAGTGTCAGTACCACCCACGGTAGTGGGTGGGGATTTTTTCTGCGTCGAGGAAACAGCCGCACCCGCTACCGCAGGCGGTACCGACCCCGCTGCAGGCCCGAACTCCTGCCATGGCCCGGCCGCGAAGGCGAAAACGTATGTGCTGACGGGTTTGGTCTCTTCGAAGTAATATCCATGATTGCACTCTTGACCCGGCGGTGGAATGCACCTCGCCATAAGTACAGCGTCCTCAGACTTCGAATTCGATATTGGCCGTCCCCACGAGACAGGCACACTGAGAAATAACTTAAATCTCGCCTTCAGATCCGGTTGGTCAAAGACCGGAAAGGCAGTGCTTGCATCCGACGGGACAAAGAGCGAGTAGATGTATTCCGAACCGTCTTCTTTGTCGATATACCGCGTGATCGCCGAACCGCTCGTCAATATCGGCGAAGTGAAATCGAGCTTGATGACGTTCTCGCCCGGGCGTACGCCGTCCGCGAGGATAAGGTGTTCGTTGTAGGCGTGATATTTAAACGCGGGCGTCGGGTTGACGCCGACCGGCTGTTGATCGCCGTTGAAAACAGGAATCCCGTTGAGGGTCACGTTCTTGATCGTCGAATCCTTCTCGTGTCCCGCCAGCTTTCGCCAGTCCAAAATAATTGGTGGAAGTGCCCCACCCGCTACCGCGGGCGGTACCGACACGGTCTCCACTCCTCCTCCTCTCCCTTTCTCCCCTTCTAGCGTTACCCGTATCTCGATCGTCCCCTTCAGCACCGGCGACATTTTTTCGAGTGTCAGGTTGAGTTTGTACCGCACGTCCGAATAGTGTGTCGCGCGCCAGATGGCCAGATCATGCGGAACGCCGGGCTCGATCTTTGGCATTTGGGCAGAGACGGTCATGGCACTCATAGCAAGCAGGAGAGTCAAGAGAAGGAGTTTCATATCAGCTATTTTGCTTGAGATGCTCCAAATCCGGAAAACGGCGGTGCGAGATCGTTTTTGGCTTCCCGGCCGGGTCCTTATCTGGTGCCTCGGCCGGTGCCTACATGGAGACTGCGCTAACGGTGATGGAAAGCATGATGCCCGGATAATAGGCGTAATGACCCGACGGTTGATCGAGGTGCCGTGAAACGATGATGGGCGGTATCGTCTCGCGTCGTTGAGCACTGAAGTCTGAGTTCCCAAAGCTATGCTTTGGCCGCGCGCCAGGGGTGGCTTTGTAGCGCACATTGCCCAACCACCAGTCCCAAGTCTGCTGGTTCTTACAACGAGAAGTTGAAACTGACAAACCCGATCGCCTTGACCGGCTGGCCATCACGCATAAAGGGCCGAAACCGCCAGCTCTTAATGGCGTCCTTGGCCGCTCCCTGGAGCAGCGATGGGCCTGAGGCGCTGTCGACCTCGGCCACCTTGCCCTCTTCGTCAACGGTCACCTTGACCGTGACGACGCCGCTTGTCCGCATGCTGCGGGCGGCCGGCGGATAGGTCGGCTGCGTTTGCTTGGTCGCGTACGAAAGTAGCGAACCGACATCGACAGGGCCGGTCGCCTTTGGCTCCTCGGGCGCGGCGGGCTGTGGCGCAGGCTGGATTTGTGTCTGTGCGGGCTTTTGGGCTGTTGATTGGCTGGACGGCTGATTTACAGGCTGATTAGCAGGCTGCTGTATGTTTGGCTGCGTTACCGGCTGATTCGGCACGACGCGGTTGCTTCGCTGCTGCTCGGCATTTGGGACGTATGCAGGCGGCTGATTGGTCGGCTGCTGGCTGACGGTCGATTTCACAAGCGAATCGGTCGAGCGGGCCGGGCCTTGCGTCGGAGCCGATTCCTTAAAAGCCGCATTAGCTATTACCGGATTGTCCTGCGGCTGCTGCGTCATCGCCGTCTGGGTCTGCGACGGCACTGATCCTGCCGGCTGCTGCGTAACCGGCGCATCCGTCACGGCGCTCAACACGACGCTGCGCGAGCTGGCAAGGTCTTCGCGGGCGTCGGCGACCTCATTCTGCCATTTGCGGGCGTCATAGTCGTCGCGGGCTATCATGCTTCGCGAGGTGGTCGCCTCTTCGAGCATGGCCATGGCATCCGGTGTCTTGGCCTTGTCCTTGCTGATCTCTTTTGATTGCGTGACGACCAGCTCAAGCGTCGCTCGCATGTTTTCGAGGTCGTTTATTGCCTCAAGCGGCAGGGTACGGTCCGATGGGTTCAATCCCAATGCCCGGTAACGCTCGACCCGGGTGCGTGCTCCGCGAACGATCTGGCTCGCAATGGCAAAATAATTTGCGGCCGCATTCGGCGTGGTCGTTTTCTGGATGTTGTAGGCCTGATTAAGGAAATCCTGTGCCCGTTTATAGTCGCCCTGTTCGAGATAGCTGTTCATCAGGAGCACGCTGACGACAGACTGAACGGCCGGATCGCCGGATTCGCGTTTAATGCTTTCCAGCTCGTAATTAGCGGCGTTGTAGTTGCGGACGGCGATATAGGCCTTGGCCTTCGATATGCGGTCACGCATTATCTCGGCTGCGGTCGGCGTCCGGACGGGTTGTTGAACGGCAGGTTCCTGCGTCGATGGCGAGGCGGCGGTCGTAGGCGGTACGGTCTGGGCATTCGCGATGACGAACATCCCAAAAACCGGAGCTAACAGCAATGAGCAAAATCTGCTGACATTTAACGGCATTTCAGTCCTCCTATGACTTTAATCTCCGTAAAGGCCAAGCGAACTACTTAAAAAGGCTCACTTTTACGACCTAACCGAATTATGTTTCCGCGAAATGCTTAACCAGCGAGCTTGGATGTGGGCCCGGAATTACTTATTTCGCAAGCTTTCGATGATTTTTTTGCGGTAAGTGTTTACGTCTATTTTTATAGCATTTTCGTTCAGTGTGAGCAAACGACGGTCCTTCATAAGTATACGACCATTAACGATCACATCCCGGACATCATTGGCTTTTGTGGCGTAAACAAGCCCGGAATAGTAGCTGTAAGACGGCACCTGATTCAGGTCGTCCCAGTCCAGAATGACGATATCGGCCCGCTTTCCGGCCTCGAGCGAGCCCGTGATCTTGTCAATATGGAGAGCGCGGGCACCGCGAATAGTGGCCATTTCAAAGGCCTGTTCGGCCGTCACGACCTTCGGGTCGCCGGTAAACTCCTTATGCAGCTTGGCGGCCGTATCCATCTCCTCCCACATATTAAGGTCATTGTTCGACGCGGCTCCGTCTGTTCCCAGACCGACGGCGACATCCTTTGCAAGCATTTGCGGGATTGGCGCGACGCCAGAGGCGAGCTTCATGTTCGATTGCGGGTTATGAGCGCCGCCGACACCAAGGCGTTTGAGGATGTCGATCTCTTCGTCGGTGACCCACACAAGATGGGCCGCAATAGTGCGGTCATTGAGCAAGCCGATCTTGTTGAGATAGTCGACGGGCGTGTCGCCGTACTGTTTTTTGATGTCGTCGCGTTCTTTGCGCGTCTCGGCGACGTGGATGACGATCGGCGCGTTAAGATCGTCTGACAGTTTTCGTACTGCCTTGAGATGATCGGTCGACACCGTGTAAGGCGCATGCGGAGCAATCGCCGGGACGATTAGCGGATCATGCTGCCACTTTGTAATGTAGCTACGCGTGTAGCTCATCGCCTGGTCCCAGGTCTTGTTGTCCGGCACGGGAAAGTCGATGACCGTCTCGCCGAGAACGCCGCGCATGCCCGCCCGCTCGGTCTCGTCGGCGATGGCGTCCTCAAAGTAGTACATGTCGCAGTAAGTCGTCGTCCCGCCGCGGATCATCTCGGCCAACCCAAGCCGCGTGCCTGCACGGACAAAGGCCTCGTTAACATTCTTTGCCTCGGCGGGGAAAATGTATTTCGTAAGCCATTCGTTGAGGTCGAGGTCATCGGCAATGCCGCGAAACAGCGACATCGGGACATGCGTATGCGTGTTAATCAGGCCGGGGATGATAACCTTGCCCGCGGCGTTGATCGTTTGTTTCGCCCGCGTTCCGCGAAGCTCCGCAGCCGTTCCAACGCGAACGATCTCGCCGCTTTGAACCGCGATCGCACCGTTTTCGATGATCCGATGCGTCGGGTCCATGGTGATGATGGTCCCGCCAGTGATGAGCAGATCGACTGGGCCGGTGGGCGAGACGGCCGTACTCGCAACAGCCTTCGGTGGGGGAATAGCTCTGGCCTTGCGCTTTGTATTCGGTTCCTGAATCTGCCCGACGAGCGATATGCAGAAAAGTAGAAGTGTCAGGAGGGTAATCGGAGATTTGATGATTTTCATTTATCTTTACTGCGGTCGATGACTGTGATCACCCGCTTCAACGGTTGGTCGACCAGGTCACCCCATTTGGCGCGCTGAAGTGGATAGAGTTCACGTAACCGCTCCCTTGGAGTTCTCTTAGTCCAGTAGGCATTCCGTCGCTTATGTTCCTCGGCCGTAAGAGAGTCCAAGTCAGTCACGTGCAGAAAGCTAAGATCTTCGTCTTCCATATGCACCTTCTTCTACCGGGCCGTTCGATCTTGGGCGAACCTTCAAATTATATTGCTTTGGCGCGATTTGTCATTCCTAGCGGCTGCATCGATTTGCTTGGTTCGTTGACTATTCCCATTATTTGACTATTATTGCCCATATGAATATCCCGAGGTTCAGGATCCGAGGCTTTCGCGAGCCGCGTGACGCGGTGCTCTCGACGCTGGGGCCGCTTGAGCGAAAGGTGCTCGACGCCGCATGGGGGCTCAAGCGCGCCAGCGTTCGCGAGGTTGTAGACAAGCTCGAGAGCGAGTTTGCCTACACGACCATTATGACGACGCTCGACCGTCTGTATAAAAAGGGATATCTCGACCGCGAGATGAAAGGCCGCGCGTTTCTGTATTCGCCGCGCGTGACGCAGGAGGAAATGCAGATCGGCATACTCGGCGATGTCATTGCCGGATTGCTGGACGGCGCCACGCGGTCGGTCGAGCCCGTGCTGGCGAGCATCGTCGATTCTGTCGGCGACAAGGACCGCAAGCTGCTCGATGAGCTGGAACGCCTCGTCAAGGAGAAAAAAGCTTCGATCAAAAAGAAATAGCTGTCGTTTGAAATGTACTATCTGATCGGAACATCTCTGCTTCTCACATTCATGCTCGCGGTCGCGACCGTATCGGCGTCCGTTCTGAGCCTTACCTGGAAGCTTTGCCAGAAATCGCTCACACGCTTGAGGCCTGAGACCAGAGCGCGCGTTGCATTTATGTTTCGCGTGATGCCTGTCGTGATCGCCTCGACCGTCGGGCTCGCATTTATTGTTCCGTCGTTTGTGCTTTATGAGCCAAATGATTCGGGCGAGCGAGTTGGATTAAAGCTTTCCATCATCATCGCGATCGCCGCCTTTGGCATTACGGCGGCCGGTTACCGCATATTTGCAAGCTGGTGGCGCACGCGGCGACTGCTCGCGGAATGGACAATTGGCGCTATGCCGATAGCCATTGATGGCGTCGATATACCGATCTTGAAACTGCGTCACGAGTTTCCCGTCTTCGCCGTTGTCGGAATTTTCAGGCCGCGGCTCTTTATCGCCGAGCATGTTCTTGAAACGCTCGATGATCAGGAACTTGCCGCTGTGCTAAGGCACGAGCTTGGCCATATTACCTCCCTCGACAACCTCAAGCGGCTCGCAATGAAGCTTTGCGGCGATCTGATGGTGGCGCCGATCGGTCGGGACCTCGATCTCGACTGGAGCGAGGCTGCCGAGGCCGCTGCCGATGAATATGCAGTTGCCGCCGGCGACCGCAACACTGCTCTCAGTCTGGCCGGTGCCCTCATCAAGATCGCCCGCATCATTCCCGCAACGCCGCCGCCAATGCCGGCAGTCTCATATGCCTATACCGAAACCGGCGAAATGCTTGCGGTCCGTATTCGCCGCCTCATTCAGCTAGCTGACCGCGATGAACCTCGCCCGACTCGCCACATACCGATGCTCATCCCGGCATCATTTCTCGCTGCGTGGATGATCGCTGTCTTCGCGTCCGACGGCGCCTTCCTTGCTCGCATTCACAGCCTCTCTGAAATGATCATCGCACTGCTCCAATAGGTAATAACTACGGCCGCTGGTAGTAGATTTTAGTCGTGGATATCATCTTCCCAAGTTGACCTCGTTCTAATACATGCAACGTAATTCTTTTACGCGATGCCTGGCCATCGCACTGACTATTGTATTCGCCACGGTCCTCGCGACCGGTCAAACCATCGACCTTGCGGCGATCCGCGGAAACGTGACGGACCCGAACGGCGCCGTGGTGCCGGGGGCGTCGGTAAAATTGGTTAACGAGGGCACCGGCTTCGCTAAAGAAACTACCACCGATGACGAGGGCCGATATTCATTTTCGAATCTTCCTTTAAGTGGAACCTATAAGATCACGGCTTCTCGCGACGGATTTTCGCCACAGTCACGGAGCGGGATCCAATTGAGGGCCGGCGAGGCAGCGATCATCGAATTCGGGTTGATTATCGGAGAGCAGGACTTCGGTCTGAATGTGACCGTCCGAGGAACGACCGAAGGCGTCCAGTCTGATTCCGCCCAGCTCAGCACGCGACTTGACCTCCAAAAGATCGAAAATACGCCGGTGCTAAACCGTCGTATGACGAATCTTGTCGAGCTTAATTCATCCGCGCGGCCCGCTCGTGGCACCGGCGATCTTTTTGTCAACAATTACCTTTTTGTGATCAATGGTAGCGGCCGGCGGCAGACGACATTTATTCTCGATGGCAGTACGGGGAACGACTCGTGGGGGCGGCAAACGGTATTTACAAACATTCCGCTCGGCGCTCTTCAGGAATTCACGGTCATAACGAATCCGATCTCGGCCGAGTATGGTCGCACGAGTGGCAGCGTCATCAACATCGTCACGAAATCCGGCACAAATCAGCTTCATTTCGAGGGCGTTTCGCTCGTCAGGCCGAGCGGCCTGCAGGCAAGCCAGCCGCTGGCTCCTCGTCGAACCCGCGATGAGCTTGTTCAGTTCAGCGGCATCGTTTCGGGTCCGATCATCAAGGACAAAACGCATTTCGTTTTCGGCGCCGAGGGAAACTGGCAACGTCGCGATACTGTCATCACCTCGATACTCGCGCCGGGAATATATCCCGGCCGATACAAACAGGCACTCGCCTTTGCTCGTGTCGATCATCAGATCAACGACCGCAATACGCTAACCGGACGGTTCAGCCTCGATCGTTTTGTCGACTACAACGCGAACGACTCGGTCGGCGGTAACAGCCTGCCGTCGGCTGCAAGGAAGTTTGAGCGCGACACATCGACATATCAACTGGCTCTCTCATCGGCGCTGACGCCAAAGATCGTGAACGAAGCGCGTTTCGCGTTTCTATGGGCATCGCCAATAACAAAATTCACGCCGGTTGCGTCGTCAACGCAGCTTCTGCGGACATTGTCGAACGGCACGACATCGACCGAGGGTGATTCACGAAGCGCGCTGCTCACAAACCGACAATTTCAATTCGCTGATTCGCTAACGACCATTGTCGGATCTCATTCGTTGAAGATCGGCGGCGACATTCTGAATTCGACATCCGGCGGTGACGGGCAGGAATTTGGCAGCGGATTTGTTCTCGGGCAATTTCGCCTGACAAGTGCGAATGCTCAGAATCCTCTTGTGCCGACGTCTGCGCTGACCATCAATGATGCTTCGCAGTTCACACAGAGTTTCGGCACGTCGACCTATTCGGTACACGAATGGCTTTGGTCGGCTTTTGTTCAGGACGATTGGCGGATCCGCCGTGACATGACGCTAAATCTCGGTTTGAGATACGAGCGACAGACATTTACTGACGACACAAATAATATCGCACCGCGCGTAGGCTTTGCGTACAATCCGCTCGGCGATACCAAGACCGTCATCCGCGGAAGCCTTGGAATTTACTATTCGGAGGTCAGGGCCAACACCGCCGCGGGTTTTGCTCTCAACGGACCGGAAGGTGTTTTTACATTCACCGTTAACCGCACGATCGGTCAGCCGCAGCCGCAGTTTTTCCCGACGACGCTTGGTCCGCTTGCGGCCTTTCCAGCGGGTGCTGTTCTGCCCGCTCGCGACATCACTGTCAGACCCGGGCGCGCCGCATATTACAGCCGATTTTTTGACATATCTCGGCTCACGCGTTATCCCGACAAGCTTCTCAACCCCGAGACATATCAGTCGACCGCCGGAGTTCAGCGAGAGCTGTCGTGGCGTTTGTTCCTTAGCGTCGATTACGTCCACGCCCGCACCATTAAGATCGACCGTACGATCGATCTGAACGCGCCGCTGGTGTCGTTCACGCCGACGGCCGCTGGGCAGACCCGGTCCGCAGCAGCGGCGAACGCTTCGAGGCCGATCACGCCGGTCAATAACGGCTATAGACGCATCCTCGGTGTCGTCAATGAAGGCGACAGCAACTATGATGGCCTACAGCTCAACCTTGAGAAGCGGTTGGGAAGCAGGCTTGCTTTTCTCGCCAGCTACACGCTCTCGAACACAACAAACACGGTCGAGTTTGACGCGCCGGGCGGCGATCCGAACGATGTAAATTTTCTCGGTGCCGACGAACTTGGCACCAGTCTCCTGAATCAGCGTCATCGGTTTGTGCTCAGCGGCTCGTGCCGTCTGCCGATCGGGATCACATTCGGCGGCGTGACCATGGCCGCATCGCCGCGTCCGTTTGCCGTGACCGCGGGCGTTGACACAAATGGCGACGGCGCGAATACCGATCGTCCATTCGATCTCACGACCGGTACATTTCTGCAGCGAAATTCAGGCAAAGGAACGTCGACGTATTCGACCGACCTGTTCGTCCAGAAACAATTTTCGTTCAGCGAGAGGCTCAAGCTTGAACTGCGGGCCGAAGGCTTTAACATCTTCAATCATCCAAATGTCTACGGCCGCAACGGCAGTTATGGCCGCGCGACTATTCAGGCGGTAAGTGGCGGCACGGCGCCGCCCGCCTCATTCGGCACCGCTCTCGGCGGAATATCGAACGTCGATCCCGGACGCGAGTTTCAATTCGAGGTGAAACTTAGTTATTAGCTCAGTGACTTTGGCCTTTTGGCCGTTATCGAGCGCGTGCGGTTTACGCGCTCTTTTTCTTCTAGCAAAATATAAATTCGGAATAGATGAAAGATGATAGATGAAAGAGCCATTATATCGGTTCTGTCTTTCAACTATCATCTATCCGCTATGATCTACTCCGAAAAATTCAAACACGGACCTTCGTCGGAATAGCTATGAGGCAAACTTTGGTCTTCCTCGTTTTCTGTTTGTTCCTTTTGCCGGCAGGTTGCGGGCGGTTTGCGAACCAGCCGAACCAAGTGATAAGTGATCGCGTTGTCGTGATCTCGCCCATCTATAACGAGATCATCTGGGCGCTGGGCGCGCAGGACAAGGTTGTGGGAGTCGATCTTTCGAGTACGTATCCGCCGGAGGTAAAAAATGTACAGACGGTCGGATATCACCGCGCATTGAGCGCCGAAGGAATTCTTTCGCTGCATCCGACCGCTATCCTGACTGATGGCAACATCGGCCCGCCGCAGGTCGTCGAACAGATAAAGCAACTCAATATCCCGGTCAAGACCTTTGACTCAAAGAATGATTCTATCGACGGCACAAAGGTGCTGATCCGCGAGATCGGAGCGTATTTTCAGAAGCAGGACAAGGCCGAGGCGCTTTGCCGCACGCTCGATCAACAGATGGCCGACTCACTTGAAAAGGTCAAACAATACACCGACCACCCGCGTGTCGCCGTCATCCATTTTGGACGCGCTTCGAACGTCTACATGGTCGTCGGAAAACGCGGCGAGGGCGATGCGGCTGGTGCCGGTCAGATGGTCGAATGGGCCGGGGGCGAGATGGCTATCGATTCAAACGGAATGCAGCGAATGGCATCGCCTGAGATAATTGCGCAAGCGAATCCGGACGTGATACTCGTTACCGATTTCGGCTTTGACCGCCTCGGCGGCTCTCTTGATCAGATAAAGGCGCTGCCGGGCGTCGACACCTCAAATGCAGCCAAGAACAACCGCATTTATCGGATCGAAGAAAATCAGTTAATGTATTTTGGTCCACGAACGGGCGAGAATATCGAAAAGGTAGCCGAATTGATCCATAAAAAGTGAACCGATCTTCCAGCCAGAGCAGCTTACTGATCATTTTGGCGGTCGTGATGCTGCTCATCCTCGCAATATCTATTCGATTCGGCGCGATCGATTTTTCCGTCTCGGACATTCTCGCCGCGTTCAACTCGCTTCTGCCCGGGCGTCCGGAAGCAAGTTTAGACCAAAGGATATTTCTCGAGCTGCGCCTTCCGCGGGCGATCCTTTGCATGTTGGTCGGTGCAAGTCTCGGCGTCGGCGGGACGCTGATGCAGGCGCTGTTTCGCAATCCGATCGTCGAACCGGGACTGGTCGGTACATCAAGCGGCGCGGCCTTTGGCTCGGCGATCTTTTTCGTTATAGGCGGAGTGCTGAACCTTGGCTCGAGCCTTTATATTCTGCCGATCGCGGCATGTCTCGGCGGCATAATTTCGACTTACATGGTATTTATGCTCGCTCGTTCGCGTGACGATGGCCGCGCGTCGATCGTGATGCTTCTGCTCACCGGCCTCGCGGTGAATGCCTTGTTTATGAGCGCGATCGGATTTCTGTCGTATATCGCCCGCGACCCGCAGGCACGCTCGATCACATTTTGGAGTCTCGGCACCCTCTCCGGCGCAAGCTGGACGGCCGTCCAGGTAGTCGCGGTTTCGACTGTTGGCGGAACGGCTTTGGCGATGACGTATGCGAAACAACTAAACGCGCTGATGATCGGCGAGGAAGAGGCGATGTACCTCGGCGTAAACGTGAACCGATTGAAATGGATCATTCTCTCGATCAACGTCGTGATCGTTGCGGTCGCGACGGCGTTTACGGGCGTGATCAGTTTTGTCGGTCTGATCGTTCCGCACATTTTGCGTATGCTGCGCGGCGCGGATAATCGATTCCTTATCCTCGGCAGCGCGTTGATGGGCGCTGCCCTGTTGAGCGTCGCAGATCTCATCGCTCGCCTCGCTTTGCGGCCGGCCGAACTGCCGATCGGCATCGTCACATCGGTGGTGGGCGTGCCCGTGTTTCTCTATCTCCTGCGCCGGAGAGAGTACATTTTCTAAAGACTTGTCACTTGTGACTATCCACTATTCACCGGAGAAAAGGCATTCTGCAGTGGATAGTGAATAGTGATAAGTGGATAGTTCGGATCATTTCCGCGATCTATGCTCGAAGCCAAAAACATCACTTATCGAGTCGATCGGCGTGAATTGATCTCCGACGTTTCGGTTGAGTTCGCGCCGGGCAGGCTGCATCTGATCATCGGGCCGAACGGAGCGGGAAAATCGACGCTGATAAAGGTGCTGTCGCGACACCTCAGACCGCAGGTCGGCCAGGTCTCTTACGACGACAGCGACGTCAGCACCGAAAGCGAGCTGGCGCTTGCGAAGCGGCGCGCGGTGCTCTCGCAGGCCATCGAGCTCGCGTTTCCGCTGTCGGTTCGCGAGGTCGTGATGATGGGCCGTTACCCGCATTTCGGCGGGCGGCCGGGGCCGGTCGATGAAGAGATAGTCGACGAGATGATGCGCTTCTTTGATGTTACCGAATTTGCGCTGCGCGACTATCAGACGTTGAGCGGAGGCGAGCGTCAGCGGGTAAATTTTGCGCGCGTTCTCGCCCAGCTCTGGCGGGACGGCGAAGGCTCAGATGCAGGCAAATGTCGCTATCTATTTCTCGACGAGCCGCTAACCTTTCTCGACATTCGTCACCAGATCGACTTTATGAAAAAGATCCGCGAATTTGGCTCGGCACCGGATGTAGTCACGGTCGGCGTTGTACACGACCTCAATCTTGCCGCACGATTTGCCGATCAGATAGTGTTGTTAGACGGTGGTCAAGTTGTGGCGTGCGGAACCACGACGGAGGTCTTAACGACAGACAATATCCGAAGCGTCTTCCATGTCGAGCCGCTCTTTGTATCCGTCGACTCGACCACCCATCTAGTCTTCGATTAATCGATCGACGCCATCGCCTAATCTCTGCGCACTGTTACAAAACGAGTGTCCACGGGGATTGTGGACAGTTTCCGTTTGTTAAACCGTTGCGGCTCAACTAGTTGCAGCCATCTTTAAAGAGTGCTGCAATCGCTGTGGACAGTGGACAAGGCTCAAGGTCGAACCTGATAAAACGGTTTCTTCGGCGAAGCTATTTCAGGAACTTTGTATCGAAGGCCCGTGGCAGGAGCTCCTTCATTTCGACGGTTTCGCGTTTGCCGTTGAGGTTGGCCAGGGTGACCGGTACATTACCCCCAAATTCCCAAATGATCTGTCGGCAAACGCCGCAAGGCGGGGTTAGCTCTTCAGTGTCGGCTACAACGGCGATATTTTTGATCTGGTGTTTGCCTTCGGAGATCGCCTTCCAGATAGCGACGCGCTCGGCGCAGACGGTAAGGCCATAGCTGGCCGATTCGACGTTGCAGCCCGCAATTATCTCGCCATCCTCGGTCTCAAGCGCAGCCCCAACGTGAAAATCGGAAAACGGCGCGTATGAATGTTCTCTTGCTGCTTTTGCTGCCGCGACGAGCTCTTCGTTACTGTGGATCATTTGCTCTCTAAAACTCTTTCCTGTTCCTCAAGTTTCTCACGAACAAGACTGCAAAGGAATTTGACGCTGACGCCAAATTGCCCGCCTTCGGGAATGATGATGTCTGCGTGACGCTTTGAAGGTTCGACAAACTCGAAATGCATCGGGCGGATCGTGCGTTCGTATTGCGCCATCGTCCGCTCAAACGTACGGCCCCGCTCGATGATGTCGCGCCGCAGACGCCGCATTAGCCTGACATCACTCGGGGTATCGACAAAGATCCGCACATCGAGCAGATCGAGCACGCGAGGCTCGGAAAAGATCAGAATCCCCTCGACTATAACGACCGGCCGCGGCTCGATGATCTCAATTCGGTCGCTCCGAGTATGAGTGACGAAATCGTAAAGCGGCATCTCGACCGTCAATCCCTGCTTGAGCCGGATCAAGTGATCGACCAGCATGTCGCTGTCGATCGAGTCGGGATGGTCGAAGTTTGCCTGGTGACGCTCGTCAAGCGGCATGTCGGCCAGGTTACGATAGTACGAATCCTGCTCGATAAGAACGACACGCTCAGCGCCGACCGCGTCGACGATCGCCCGCGCTATCGTCGTTTTTCCCGAACCTGTGCCGCCGCAGATGCCTATGAACATTGCTCTATTTGCTTATCCTCAGAATGACGCGCCGCAGCAGCTC
>Ga0207707_10003384_pt1 | contig 14154 bp, 9 predicted proteins | sample KBSC83BmetaG_FD_184336 | JGI IMG/M metagenome (GOLD analysis project Ga0207707, IMG submission 184336) | Corn rhizosphere microbial communities from Kellogg Biological Station, Michigan, USA - KBS C8-3B metaG (SPAdes) (version 2) | ecosystem: Host-associated > Plants > Roots > Rhizosphere ...
CGCGGTGGGCAAGACCGTCGTCACGATGGGTTATCCGAGCGGCCCCGACCGCCTGCTGGCGATGGTCGATGACGACGAAGCAAAATCGATAAATCAGCGTTTCGGCAATTCGCGCCAAAACCTGATAAATTTTCTCGCCCAGTCGAAAAAGATCGTCCCGTTGACAACCCAGGGCGCGATCACCGACCTCGATTCGCACCGGATTGTCCACGACGCCAAGACGGCCGAGGGCGGCTCCGGCGCTCCGCTCTTTGGCCAGAGCGGCAAGGTCATCGGCGTGAATTTTGGCGTTTTTACCGAAAACACCGCCGCCAATATGGCCGTTCCTGTGAAGTACGCGATCGATCTCCTGACAAAGTCCGGCTGGAAATCACCGGAGCAGGCCGCGGCCGAGCAGAACAAGGCTGCCAACACGAATGCGAATACCGCCGTGTCCCAAACCCGTTCACAGTAACTCACCGTCGCCGGACGCGCGGCTGGTTACGGGCGTTTATGACGGTTTGTTCGGCCATGATCATCTTTTCGCCAAACGGTTTGGGCCGCCCCTCGTCAGTCTCGGACTCGGCCCGCGTCGGAAGGAAGAACGATGCAAACACCGCCATAAGTGAGACAAATGCCCCGATCCAGAACAGCGGATGGATCGCGGCCGCCATCGCGTTCTGTAGCGTGCTGAGCGTTGCCGCCGGAAGCTGGGCCTTGGCGTCGGGCGCGATGAGTCCATTCGGGTCTTCGGCAAAGGCGGCCGCCTCTTCGTGAGTGAATGGACTTCCCGGCTGGTCCGCCATTTTGTGAAGCTGGCTGCTGAGCCCGATCGTCAGCGCGACACCCATGATCGCAACGCCAAATGCACCGCCGATCGCGCGTGAGAATTGATTTAGCGATGTGGCGACACCGAGCTGTGGTCTCTCAACCGCCTGCTGAACCGCGATCAATAAGGTCAACATGGTGAAACCCAAACCGATACCTATGACAACGAGCTCTGTATACAACCAAAACCGCGGCGTCTCAGTCGTGAACATCGCCATCATCGCGAAGCCGACCGTTAGGACGCTGAATCCCGCAATAGTTAACGGACGGAACGAGAATTTAAGTAAAAGGCGTCCGCCGATGACCGACGTCGTCACCCAGCTCAACATCAGCGGCGTCAACAGCGAGCCAGCCTCGGTCGCGGACATTCCTAACGCACCCTGTGCAAACAGCGGTACGAACGAAATGGCGCCGAACATTCCGATCCCGCCAAGAAAGCCGGCGATGATGGCCGCGAGCACCGTTCTATTCTCGAAAAGCTTGAACGGAATGATCGGGTCCCGAGCTCGATTCTCTGTCCGTACAAACAGATATAGCAGCAAAAATGACGCCGCAAACAGCAGCAAATTGATCGGCGACACGATCGACGCAAGCGACTTTACGCCCTCGACCATCGCCAGCATGAGAAGGCTGATGGCCAGCATCAGCAGAGCGGCCCCGCCGTAATCGATGGTCGGCTTTTGCTTATTCTTTGGCTCCTTCAGAGCAAACCCGATGATGGTCGCGGCAATGATGCCAACAGGAATGTTCAGAAAAAACACCCATCGCCAAGAGATCTGGTCCGTGATAAAACCGCCGACGATCGGCCCGACGACGCTCGAAAATCCCCATACGCCGCTGAAGTACGCCTGCATCTTCGCGCGTTCTTCAAGCGTAAAAATGTCGCCGATTATCGTCATGCCAAGCGGCACGAGCGCGCCTGCACCGAGACCCTGTATCGCGCGAAAGATGATCAGCTCTGTCATCGAGTTTGAGAAGCCCGACAGCAAGGTGCCGAGTAGAAAGAACCCGATTCCGACTTGATACATCAGCCGCCGCCCGTATAGGTCCGACAGTTTGCCCCAGACCGGCACCGTCACCGTCGATGTCACGATGTACGCCGAAAAAACCCAACTGTAATGAGCGATGCCGCCGAGACTTGCAATAACTGTCGGCATCGCCGTGCCGACGACCGTGGCCTCGAGCGCCGCGATGAACGACCCCGTCATTACGCCTATGGTTATCGCCCAGCGCCGCGCATTCGACATCTCGACCGGGCTGCCGAACATCTGGCTGTTTTCGAATTGAAGATCTCCTTCCAAGCTTCCTTCGTGTCGCTCCCTATTCTGTTTATTCTAAGTTGTTAAAACGTGGAATTAAAGATTTTAAGGTCAGGAATATTCAATCCGGTCTCGCTCTGCAAGCTCGCCGATCTTCGCCATCAGGTGGTCCGCGATCTCTTTATGCGTCCGCAGCCGGTTCCCTTTTTCGTAGAAATCAGACAGATCGATCTGCTTTCCAAATCGAATTCGCACCTTGTCACCGCCGCGCCAATTTCCCAGAACCTGTTTCGGCAGATCATTGCCGAGGCCGGCGATAAACACCGGCACCACCTGTGGCCGCGCTTCGTAGATCACCTTGCCGACGCCCGGCTGCGCGGGCAGAAACGAGTAAGCGTCGTCACTAAAATTTCGCTTCCCTTCCGGATGAAACCCAATGACATGACCGTGGCCGGTCGATGCGAGTTGGATAAGTCTTCGCACCGAATACTTATCGAATTCCCGCTTTGCGGCATCCCGCTGCTCGCGAAAAAACGGCGGGTACATCGAGAACCAGCCCATTATGAAATTGACGAACCAACCGACAACGCTGTCATAAAAAAATCTGGCGCGCACCGGAAAATACAACCTGATCGGCCGTCGCGTTCGCCGAAACAAAACGGACGAGACGGTGTACATATCAAAAAACGAGCGGTGATTTGCGACAAGCAAAACGGGCCGTTCGGGATCGGTCGCCTCGAAATTGTCGATCCCGTAAACATTCATCAAGTTGTACGTCGCGAGATAGATCCAGAGCGAACCGATGTGCCTCTGGCAAAACGTCCAAAAACGCTTCCACGCACCCAGATTCATCCGATGCGTTAGCCAAAAGCCCGTTCGTTCGGTGCGCGAGAGAACCCTGATTTCGCCACTCGTTGGCACAAGTGGCGTCCATTTCTTCGGGATGTCGGCAGTAGCAGCGGTGATCGTTTCGTCGGCCATACGAGAAGCGATAGTTTAACAAAGCATGCGCGGCATATGACAAACAGCTGATAGCTGACAGCTATTCCTAAAACATGCTTCTGCCGTTATTCAATATTGAAATATTTTGCTTCCGGATGATGAACAATGATCGCCGATGTCGACTGCTCAGGATCGAGCTGAAACTCTTCGGTCAGCTCGACGCCGATGCGTTCAGGCTGGAGAAGCTCAAAGATCTTTGTTTGATCTTCGAGATTTGGGCACGCAGGGTACCCGAACGAGAAGCGCGAGCCTTGGTAGCCCTGATGAAACAGCTTTGCCAGCTCCCGCGCATCTTTGCCCGCGATCCCCAACTCTTCGCGGATCCGTTTGTGCCACATCTCGGCCAAGGCCTCGGCCGACTCGACCGAGAGACCATGAAACAACAAGTAATCAGTATAGTTGTCAGACCTGAAAAGCTGCGCCGAATGCTCGCTCGCTTTTCGCCCCATCGTTACAAGCTGGAAGGCAACTACATCGACATTGTCAGAACCGCCTGCGTCAGCGGGCGGCCAGTTCGCCGGCCTAAAATAATCTGCGAGACACAAATTCTTCCCGCCGCGCTGCTCGATCGGCTGCCGTGGAAATGTGAATCTAAGCCTTTCGCTCTTCAGATCGTCATTCCATATGATCAGATCGTTCCCTTCGGAATTGCATGGAAAATAACCGTAAACTAATTTGGCTTCCAGCAGCCGGTCACGGATAGCTTCAGCCTTTAGCCGTTCAAAACGCGGATGGACTTCGTTCTGCAGTATCTTTTGATACTCCGCAGGCGTCCGCTTTCCCTGCTTGAACTGCCACTGGCCTTTGAATAGAGCCGTTTCGTTGATAAACGCAAAAACCTTGGTCAGGTCCGTGATCTCAACGACCTTCGAACCATAAAATGGCGCTCTTGGTATCTCTAGATCCGTCGAAACACCCGAACGCGTCGTGTGCGACGTATCGCCGCTTGCCCGCGAAGAAACTCGCGCGGCCTGCTGCCCGAGCTTTGCATCCTCGCCCACTAGATCATCAGACGCCGTTCCAAGTTCGCTCTCGCTACGCGGCACACTCCCTAACGGTCGTGTTTCCGCCTGTGCGGCTGCGGTCGCTTCCATTGCTTTCTCGGCGTCTCCGCGTCTCGGCGGTTCAATTTCCCTCTGCGTCAGATCGTCCATCGCGTGCAGGCCGTCAAATGCGTCGCGCGCGTAGAATAATTGTCCGTTGTAAAGCGGTACCAGATCGGCGTCGACGTATCTGCGGTTCAACGCTGCACCGCCCAGGATGACCGGCACGTTAATGCCGCGTTCATTCATCAGCTCGAGATTGTCGCGCATCACGAGCGTCGATTTCACAAGCAAGCCGCTCATGCCGATCGCGTCGGCTTTCGTTTCGTCCCAGGACCGGAGAATGTCATCGATCGGCTGCTTGATGCCGAGATTTACGACCTTGTAGCCGTTGTTCGTCAGGATAATGTCGACCAAGTTTTTTCCGATGTCGTGAACGTCGCCTTTAACGGTCGCGAGCACCAGGGTTCCTTTTTCGACGCCCTCGACCTTGTCCATGAACGGCTCTAGAAATTTCACGGCCGCCTTCATCGCCTCGGCCGACTGCAGCACAAACGGAAGCTGCATCTGCCCACTGCCAAAGAGATCGCCGACTGTCTTCATGCCGTCGAGCAGAATGTTGTTGATGATCTCAAGCGGCGGATATTTCTCGAGCGCGGTCTTCAATGCGTCCTCCAGCCCGATCTTTTCACCGTCGATGATATGCCGTTTCAGCTTTTCTTCGATCGGCAGATTGGAAATATCCGGCTTTATTGACTGGGCCGTCTTGCCTTCGAAAAGCCTTGTAAACTCGACCAGCGGATCGTACGTGCAAATAGCCGGAGCGACGACACTCTTGTCCTCATGAGCCTCGCTTCGAGGCGAAACGTCTTCTTTGTACGCTGTCGAGGCGACAGCGTTGAGGACAGGAGTGTCCTCCCTCCATTTTCGCCGATCGTAGATGAGGTCTCTCGCCGTTTCGATCTCATGCTCATTAAACCGGATAAGCGGAAGTATCTTTGACGCGTTGACGATCGCCGAGTTCATTCCGGCCTCGACGCAGTCGTGCAGAAATACTGAATTCAAAACGACGCGAGCAGCCGGTGAAAGACCAAATGAGATATTCGAAACGCCGAGGATAATGTTTGCCTCAGGCATTTCAGCGCGGATCTCTCGAATCGCTTTGATAGTCTCGTCGGCGTTCTTGCGGTCTTCCTCGATGCCGGTCGATATCGGAAGCGCGAGTGGGTCGAAGAAAATATCGTGTGCCGGTATCCCAAACTCTGTCGCTTGCTTAAATGCCCGACCCGCGATCTTTAGCTTATCGACGGCCGTCCGGGCCATTCCCGTTTCGTCGATCAAGCCGATAACAACCGCAGCACCGTATTCTCGAGCGAGGCCGAGCACCTTCAAAAACCGCGGCTCGCCGTCTTCATAATTCGTGGAATTGAGGATCGATTTGCCGCCCGCGTGCTCTAGGCCGGCCTCCATTTTTTCCCACTCGGTCGAATCAAACATGAGCGGGATCTTTACGTTTGTCACCAGTCGCGAAGCCAGCTCGTGCATGTCTGCGACACCGTCACGGCCGACAAAATCGACGTTTACGTCGAGGATGTGCGCACCCTCTTTTTCCTGCGACTTCGCAAGATTAATGAGCCCGTCCCAGTTCTCCGCATCGAGCAGATCACGCATCTTTTTCGACCCGCTCGCGTTCACACGTTCACCGACGATCAAAAATGAAGCGTCCTGTGTGTAGGGCTGCTGAAAATAGATCGATGAGGCCGACGGTGCGAGCTTTGCACCGCGTTGTTTCGGCGACAGACCGCCGACGCGATCGACAAGCAGCTTGATGTATTCCGGCGTTGTGCCGCAGCACCCGCCTACGATATTCGCCCCAAAATCTTTTGCAAAATGCTCGACCTGCGCGGCAAAGCTCTCGGGCGACTCGTCGTAAAACTGCTGGCCATCCTTAACCTCAGGCAAGCCCGCGTTCGGCAAGATCGAGACCGGCAGCGGCGAATTTTCACACAGATGGCGAAAGCTGTCGGTCATGTGTTTCGGTCCGGTGCCGCAGTTCATACCGATCACGTCGATCGGAAACGGTTCAAGCGCCGTCAGCGCCGCTCCGATCTCCGTGCCGTTCAGCATCGTGCCAAAAACCTCGATCGTCACTTGCGCTATGACCGGAATTCGAACCTTCTGCTTTTCAAAAAACTCAAATATCGCCGCAAGCGCCGCCTTTGTCTGCAGCAGGTCTTGGCAAGTCTCGACGATGAACATGTCAGCGCCGCCGTCGAACAGACCTCGCACCTGTTCGCGATATGCGTCCTTAAGATCGCGATAGGTAATGTGCCCGAGCGTCGGCAGTTTCGTTCCCGGTCCCATCGAGCCGGCGACAAATCGCGGATGCTCCGGCGTCGAATAATCGCTGGCAAGCCGCTTAGCCAACTCGGCCGCACGTTTGTTTACGTCGTATGCCTTATCGGCAATGCCAAACTCCGTCAGCACAACCTCACTGCCGCCAAAGCTATTCGTCTCGATCACGTCGCAGCCGACATCCAGAAAGCTCGTGTGTACCTGTTCGACAACATCTGGCCGCGTATACAACAAATTCTCGGAGCAATTCTCAAACTGCGGCCCACCCCAGTCGTCGATCGACAACCCGGCCGCCTGCAGACTCACGCCCATCGCACCGTCAAAGACGATGATCTTTTCTCTTAACAGGTTGAGAAATCCGTTACTCATTTCTTGTGCTCAACGACAAACTTCCCATTCTGCCATGCGAGGTCGTATAGAGCTTTTCCTCTCTTAATACTGTTGTCGGCGCCCAAAGGCCGTCCGGGGTGATCGTATTTCTTGTGATATACATGAATGGTCTTGCCTCGACGAGGTAGCTCGTAAACGTTTTCCATACTATAAAGCGGGATCGTCTTCGAGATATTTCTTAGTTTGCCGTTGCGATAGTCAAGAAAATAATAATCTGACCATCGCTCCGCTTCAGAGTGCAAGCCTACAAGATATGAGCCGTCGGGTCTCGAAAAGAGAGCCATTTCAAAGCTAGAATATTGCGGATCTTCCTGCGTGTCCGCGCCCGCCATGTCGCCATTCGCGTCGTCTTCCACGGTTACATACTTCTTGATAAACGCGTCCGCGTTTCCGTCGCAGCAGGCGATGCTGAAATAGTCCTGGGGTATCGCCTTAAAAATCTTTCTCAGAACGTTTTCGCCCGTTCTTTGCGCGAATGCCGAGCCAAGCAGGCCCAGAACAAGTACCGACAAATTGCAAACTCTCCACAACCTTCTCACCTTCGATAACTCATTTGTTGCCCATTCTACCGGCGCACGATGCACCCACAACAAAAAACTCTGTGCTATATCAGCACAGAGTCTTCAGAAGAATGCGAATCAACTCTTAGCTGTTTAGCGTTTGTTTTACGTGGCCGCAAGTTGCTATAACTCACCACGTGACCATATAAAAGTGTATAGCGCTCGAGATTCCACGTCAAACGGAAATTTTCTAGCTCATCTTTGCCGAATTGACCAAAAAGTTGCGATCGACCGTAAAATTTGCGATCGGTGCGTCGAATGTTTTCTCCTGCACCGCCTCGGTCGGCTTTATCCAAACGTCTTTACCGTTGACGTTGACTTTCAGCGGCATCGCAAAACCGGAAACTACTTTGTCATATTTGAAGGCCAGCTTGTTGCCTTCAACTTTGTATTGCAGCACGGGAATATTCGTCGTCCGCAGGTACTCGTCAAACACCTTGCTGAGGTCGATGCCGGCGTGCTCAGTGATGTACGATTCGATCTGGTTCGTCGTCACCGTCTGATGCCAGAAGGTCTTTTGCAGCCCTTGCAAGATCGACCGCCATTTGTCGTCGTCATTGACGACCTGGCGAATGGTGTGCAGCAGATTGCCGCCCTTGTAATACATATCGCCCGAGCCTTCGCGGTTGGCGCCGTAAGTTCCGATTATCGGCCGATCGTTCCCGATATTTCGCCGCGAGCCGATGATGTAGTCGTCCGCGTCTTTTTTGCCGAACCAATATTCGGTAAAAATGCCCTCAGCGTAATTAGCGAAGCCCTCGTGTATCCACATATCCGCCCCGTCGCGGCACGAGATGTTGTTACCCCACCACTCATGCGCCGATTCGTGAACGATGATGAAATCGAATTTATACCCCACGCCCGTTCCGCTGACATCGCGTTCGCGATAGCCGTTTCTAAAATAGTTTCCGTACGTGACCGAGCTCTGATGCTCCATTCCCGGGTACGAAACGGTTATGAGCTTATAGCCGTCTTCATAAAACGGATATTTTCCGAACCAATATTCATACGCCTTCAGCATCCGCGGCACTTCCTGAAACGTCTTTATCGCCGCTTCTTTTTGATGCGGCAGAACCCAATAGCTCAGGTCCAGCGTGCCGCCGAGACCCTCGTACTTGTCCGTAAAATTTACATAGTTGCCGATGTTGGCATTGACGCCGTAGTTGTTGATCGGATTGACGACTAGCCAATGAAACGTCTTCGTCTTGTTCGCGGCGTCGGTGTCGACGCCCTTAAGCCGGCCGTTTGACACAGCAACCAACGTGTCCGGCACCGTCAGGTTGATATTCATTCCGTGGTCGGGCTCGTCATAGCCGATGTCTTTGTTCGGCCACCAGATGCTTGCACCGATGCCCTCGCAGGTTGTATTGATGTACCAATTGCCGAGATCGTCGCGACCCCAATAGACGCCTCCGCTCCACGGCGGCAGCTTGGCCTCGGTCGGATGTCCATCGTAAAAGATCTCGACCTTGTCCTCAACGCCCTGAGGGATTTCCTTATCGAATGTCACATAGAAAACATTCCCCGGTTTCCCGTCCTCCATCACACGCTCAAACTTTAGCTCCCTGCCGTTGTGCAAAACCTTCGTGATCGTCAGCGGCATCTGCAGATCGATCTGCATTCGGCTGCCGGGCTCGAGCGTCTTAAAGGTAATGACGTTCGAGCCCTTGATCGACCTTGTCTCGGGCATGAACCGCACCGACAGATCATAATGCTGCACGTCCCACCATTCACGCTCAGGCGTGATCGATCCGCGCAGGCTCTCGGCCTGGGTGATGGGTTTAGGAGCATCCTGTTGGGCATAAGCGGCGTCGATCAGCAAAAACGTGAAGGCGAGCGCGGCGAAAGCCGCCTTGATTGAGACCACAAAAAATCGAGATTTCTTCATTTGCGCAAAACTGACCGGATGAATTGTATTTAGTTAAATTTTAACCGACAACGAAAAAATACGTGAATTGCCGCGATGGGCAATCCACGTATTTCGATAAAAACAAGCGGTCTACTGGCCTGAGGCCGCTTTGAACTGAGCCTCCTGTGCCGCGATAAACTGCATCGCGCCCGGATTGTCCTTAAACTTGGTCTTCATCAGATCAAACGCCTCCTGCCCACGCGGATCGCCGATCTTTGCGATCGCCGCCAGGCCATTGACGATGCCGCCGATGTTGTTCGCGTCGTAGGCGCTCTTAAATTCTGCAAAGATCAGAGGATAAGCCCGCGGATCGCCCTTGCCGGTCGCTCCGACCACAGCCAGCGCAACCGTCCGTTGGTTCTTCGGGATCGAGGCGTCGGTGGCTATCCTGTAACCAATGTCGAAAGCTCGTTTATCACCGAGCTCGGCTAAACCATTCAGTCCGGCCGTCATGATGCGGCCCTTCCACGAAGGCGTCTTCGCCAGTTTCGATAATGCCTCAAACGCCGCCGGGTCCTTGATGCGGGCGATCGCCGTTGCGGCATTGTCGATGACGGAGTAGCTGGGGTCGTTCAGCGCCGGCATGAATACATTCGCGTATTTCTTGTCCTGCGTTTCCCCAAGCAGTTTGATCGCATCCGCACGGATCAGCGATTCCTTGTCCTTTGCCAGTCGCAGAACCACGGGTTCAACGGTTGCGTCGAGCGCAAACGCCGTACGCGGCTGGCCCGGACGCGGATCAGGCGAATAGACCGCCGCGATCACGGACAACGCCGCTCGACGGATGCGCCAGAACGGATCCTTCTCAGCCGAGGTCACAAGCGCGGCCACGATTCGGTCCTTATCGGCACCGGTCGCCTTCTTTTGCAGCTCGCCCATCGCCCAGCGGCGTCCGAGAACGTCCTTATCGTTCTGCATTTGATACAGCAGCTCGTCGACCGGCTTGTCAAAGGTCATCTCCTTGAGCAGCGCACTTTGATAATCCCAGTTAACGAGTTTCGGCTTCGAGGCAACGTCAAATGTGAAAACGTTCTCAGCCTTCGGCTCCATCCAGACGCGTTTTACCTGACCGTCGATCTCGACATCGACCCAGCTCTGGAAAAATTCCGTCTGCGGAAATTCATTTGTCGCATCGACTTTCTGCGTCTGTTTGACGTTGAGCGTCAGCTTCTTTGTCGCGTCGTCGTACGAATCCGTTACCGAAAAGATCGGATGGCCCATCCGATAGAGCCATTCGTCGAAAAACCAATCCATCGACTGGCCGGTCGACTCTTCGAACGCGATGCGCAGATCCTCGGTCGAAACCGGCTGATGCGCGTTGGTCGTCAGATAATCATTCAACGATTTGAAGAAAAGCTTGTCGCCAACCTGCTTGCGCAGCATGTGCAGCACCGAACCGCCGCCCGGATACGCGTAGTTGTCAAACATCGCGTCTTTATCGGCGTAATATTTCGTCACGATCGGGCGTCGATTGCCCTGGTTCCACGTAGCCAGAACCTGATCGTGATTTGATCGGATGTCACTGTAAAGAAATTCGTCCTCGCCCTTAAATTTCTCATCCCACATAGCCTGCATATACGTCGCAAAACTCTCGTTGAGCCAGATCTGGCCCCAGTCGCGGCAGGTCACGTAGTCGCCGAACCACTGATGGCCCAGCTCGTGCGACTGCAGAGATTCGCTGTCGCCGTCGAGCAATTCCCGGTCGTCGTGGATCATTTCTTCGATCTGCGTCGTCGCCGAGATGTTTTCCATGCCGCCGCCGAAATCTTCGACAAACGCCTGCGAATATTTCGGGTACGGATATTTGACGCCCGTGATCTCTGAGAAGAAATTGATCGTCGCTGGAAGGTTCTTTGTCGTCAGCGCGACTTCCTTTTTCTCGTTGACATAGCCAAAACCGTAAACGGGAGTTCCTGAAGCGTCCTGGATGACGGGATCGGTGTCGACCACGACTATCGACGTCAGATAATTCGAATACGGCTGGTCCATTTTCCAATCAAATGTCCGCGTGCCGTCCGCATTCTGCTTCGTCTCCATCAGCTTGCCGTTCGAGATGACGTAGTAAGGCTTCTCAACGGTCGCCCGCAGCTCGGTCGTGCGGAAATCGTTAGGGCTGTCATAGGATGGAAACCAGTAGCGGTTAAACTCAGACTCGCCCTGTGACCAGATCTGGTGCGGCTTGGTCGGGTCGTCTTTCGAAGGCTCGATAAACCTGATGCCCCGGCCAAAGCTGCCGATCGCCGTATCGTTGCTCGCCGAATTGACATAGTGCGTCGCGTAATCGATCTTGACCGTAACGTCCTGCCCGGCGGGCACCGTGTGGTCGAGAATGATCTCGAGATTGTCGTTGTCCGCGCCGCCCTTGTAGTTAAACTTCAGCGGTTTGCCGTCGGCCGTCGTCACGGAGTTGATCGCCATCATCGCTGCATCGAGCGTAAAGCGGTCCGTGTCATTGAACGGAGCCACCGTGATCGTATCGGTGCCCATCGCCTGCTGTTTCGCCCAGTCGAATCTGAGATCGAGCGCGATGTGCTTGGTGTCGATCGTTCGGCTGCGGATCCAGTTTACCGGCGGCAGCTTCTCCGTCTCGTCGTCCGGCCGCCCCGCAAACATCGGCAGCGGAGCCCCAAAAGCCACCCGGACAAATCCCAGATTCGCCGGCCCGACGCTCATCAAAAAAGCAAAAATAAGCGCGGACAAGCGCCGCGCCAAAGTCTTTGAAAACATAGTTATACCTTTGGAATTGATAATTTTCTGCCCTAACCCGTTCAAAGCGGAAGGATATGTGAGGGTTACGTGGAATTTACCGAATTTGTTTCAGTATCAGCCGGCTTTGTGGGCGGTTTTTTGCGTCACGTAACAGCTCTAGTTCGGTTTCCGTCGCCGACGCGCTTGTTCCATCGGGAAACTCGATAATATACTGCGCTTCCGGCTCGATCTTCCAAAGCGCAACAATTCGACCTAACTCTTCTTGACGGTCTCCCGAGAGTATGCGGACTGGGTCGCCAAAGGAAAACTTCACCATTAGTTTTCCTTCGACCCACCGGGATTCCAGTTCGTAATGATTCATCGACCGTTTAACGCGGGTTCGACGGACCTATCTGTTCTTAAGATAATTAAACGCCGCCGATGCAATATCATCGACCGCGCTGCCGTCGCCGTCTCGGTCGAGAACACTCGTCGCGAGGCCTCCCAAACCGCCGCTCGCAGCCGCTTGCGATTGACCGCCCAACAGACCGCCGATCAGGCTTCCGAGCCCGGCCGATCCGACGCCTTGCTGCAGCTTTTGCCGGCCGATATAGCCGAGCACGATCGGCGCAAGAAACATCAATATCTTGCCAACTTCACTCGTTCCAACCCCCGTCTGCGTCGCAACCTGGTTGGTCACGGCACCCTGATTTCCACCGAAGATGTGACCGAGTATTCCGCCGCCATCGGTTTGTGGGGTCGTCGCCTGGCCGCCAAATACGGACGAGGCAAGGCCGCCTAAATTGTCCAAAATGCTGCCGTCGTGATTTGAGTCAAGCGCATTGTTCAGACTGCTCGCACCCTCGGGCGATGATGCATTATTGGCTAATGCGCCTGTCAGCATCGGCAGCGCCATTTGGATCACCGAATTTACGGCCGTATGATCGGCGCCGCTAGACTGTACTATCTGATCGACAGCCGCGTTTCCCTGCTCGTCGCCGAGCAGCTCTTGCAATGAATTCATAGAAACCTCCCGTAGAGAAAATTATTGGATCGTTAGTAGAAAGATTGCAGCTATTTTATCAGACCGGTACATCCGGCGCCCGAAAAATCTCGCTCGGCGCGAAAATAATGCTTGACAAAGGATGTAACGTATGTTATCGTCACACTAACGCTTGTGGCTCTACGGGAGGCCGAGCGGTACGCGTCAAATGCCCTAACGGCCGAGGCGGTCGGTCGTTGCGGCGCGTGTCTTGTCAGAGGTGGCGGCCTCTTCGAGATGCGTTGTTGTATTTTCGGTGACACTGGGGTGGGTTTCACCGAGCCATAGTCCTTCAGGGGCTTCCGAGAGCTGGGGCGGTCGATAATCTTGCTGTGGGAGAGTACGTTCAGGCGGCGTGCTTCCCCGCTCGGCAAGCAGACGAAACGGGGTAGAAATACACAGGATGAGGAACCTCAACGGGAGGATATTCCACATCAGTGTGAACAGCAATATATCAACAAGCGTTGTAATCACTGCCTGGCCAAGCAATTGCCACGATTTGGCAACCTTGTGGTCGGCGATGCCCTGCGGGGCGTTCTTAAAGACACGCTCTGCGTACCGGGCGACAAAGTAATCGATGCCCGTATCCATCTTGGTGAAGAAGTCCTCCTCGCGACCGCTCAAGGCCTGAGCTACGGCCTCGAGATTGGTGCCGCACGTGGCACAGAATTTCTGCTCTTTAGAATTATCCTTACCACAGTTTGGACAGAACATATCGGGCCTCCGGAAGTAATTAACGCCATGTTCACCAAGATTGTTCGACCGAAAGTTTAACACAGGATGAAGTGGCGGAAACACGACCGTTAGGGAGTGTGTTGTATCACCGTTTGCGGAAACGAGAATTAAGATTGAAACCCGTCAGTCTCGATCGTGAACTTCACCAAACGCAATGTGGAAGGCGGGTTCAACACCGGTCTTTAATTTCGACCGGGGCGAAGCTTAGCTTAAATATCCATTCGATGTTACTTTTTCTTCAATGCTTCCTCTCGTCATTGTTAATCCTCACTCGGCCTCCGGTGCGACCCGCGAGCGGTGGTCCGGCATCGCCAGCGATATCCGAACGCACTTTGGCCCGTTCAACGTCGCGTTCACCAAGTCT
>Ga0207707_10003386_pt1 | contig 14153 bp, 12 predicted proteins | sample KBSC83BmetaG_FD_184336 | JGI IMG/M metagenome (GOLD analysis project Ga0207707, IMG submission 184336) | Corn rhizosphere microbial communities from Kellogg Biological Station, Michigan, USA - KBS C8-3B metaG (SPAdes) (version 2) | ecosystem: Host-associated > Plants > Roots > Rhizosphere ...
GAATCCCCTGATCCATATTCCGCTCGGGCTCGGCAAGCTGCACGAGCATGGCATGCATGATTGGGGCTATGAGACCGAGCCCGAGCCGCACATGTTCGGACGACGCATCGAAGCGACGCGCGGCAAGGTGCTGGGCGGCTGCTCCTCGGTCAATGTCATGGCCTATGTGCGCGGCAATCGCGGCGATTACGACCGCTGGGCGCGCAACGGCGCCACCGGCTGGTCCTATGCCGACCTCTTGCCCTATTTCAAGCGCTGCGAGAGCTGGGAGGAAGGCGCCAGCGCCTGGCGCGGCAGCGGCGGACCGCTGAAGACGCAATGGGCGCGCACCCAGGATCCGCTCTATGAGGCCTGGATCGAAGCCGGCAAGGCGATCGGCATTCCGCACACGCCGGATTACAACGGCGCCCGGCAGGAGGGCATCGGCCGCAGCCAATACACGATCGGCAACGGCAAGCGCTCCTCGGCCGCGGTGGCTTTCCTGCGCCCGGCGCTGCGACGTGCGAACCTGGTGGTCGAAGTGAACGGCCATGTCACGCGCCTGCTGATCCGCGGCAGCAAGGCGACGGGTATCGAATATGCCAAGGGCGGGATGCTGGTGCAGGCGACGGCAGCGTGCGCGGTCATCCTCGCGGCCGGTGTCTTCAACAGCCCGCAGATCCTGATGCTGTCGGGCATCGGCCCGGCGGCGCATCTGAAGGAGATGGGCATCGCTCCCCTGGTCGATCTGCCGGTCGGCCGCAATCTGCAAGACCATATGGCGAGCCTCGCGCTGTGGACGCGGCCGAGCCGGCCAAGCCCCTTCCGCGACGTCATGCGTTTCGACCGTATGAGCCGCGCCATGATCGAGGCGCAGCTCTTCGGCACCGGGCCGGCGACGGTGGTGCCGGGTGGGCTGCACGGCTTCATCAAGACCCGCGCCGATCTCGATGTGCCCGATATCCAGTTCTATTTCCGCGGCGCGCCCCCGCATGCCCACCTGTGGTTCCCCGGCGTCAAGCCGGCTTACGAGGACGGATTCGGCATGCGGCCGGGCCTGCTGCATCCGAAGAGCCGCGGCGAGGTCAAGCTGCGCTCGGCCGACCCCAAGGATCCGGTGCGCATCTTCGGCAATTACTTCGCCGAGCCCGACGATGTCGCGACGGTGCGCGAGGGCTTCAAGCGCATCCGCGAGATGGCGGCGCAGCCGGCCATGAACGCGTTCCGTGGGATCGAGACCAAGCCGGGGCCGGAGGTGAGAAGCGATGCTGCGATCGACGAATGGATCCGCAAGACCGCCATCACCGCGCATCACCCGGCCGGCACCTGCGCCATGGGCACGCATGAGGAGGCGGTGACCGATCCCGAGCTGCGCGTGCGCGGCATCGAGAACCTGCGCGTCGTCGACGCTTCGGTCATGCCCGACATCGTCTCCGGCAATATCAACGCCTGCTGCCTCGCGATCGGCGAGAAGGCCGCCGACATGATCATGGGCAAGCCGCCGCTGCCGGCGGCGAATGTCTGATCGAACCTCAGCCGTCGGCCAGCACGCGCTCCAGCTCATCGATCAACGGCACCTGGCCCTTGTTGATCTTCTGCCGCGCCGTCGCGGGATCGAACCATTCGGCACGGTCGATCTCGGGGAAGCTCTGGCGCCGGCCGGAACGCGGCGGCCATTCCATCTCGAAGAGGTTGCTGCGAATGGTCGAGACATCGCACGCCATCTCGACCGCCCAGGCGCGTACCTCCTTGCCGCCGGCCTGGCGAATAGGGGCCAGCGGGCGGAACGAACCTTCGGCCAGGCAGCCGGTTTCCTCCGCGAATTCGCGCTTGGCGCAGGCCAGCAGATCCTCGCCCGGCGCCGCCTCGCCCTTGACGATCGACCAGGCGCCGAGGTCCTTCTTGGCCCAGAACGGGCCGCCGGGATGGACGAGCAGGATTTCGAGCGCCTGGCCGCATCGGCGATAGAGAAGGAGTCCGGCACTGATCTTCGCCATGAGCGCATTCCCGTGACCGAGATCTATGTCGATGCCGACGCCTGCCCGGTGCGCGACGAAGTCTATCGCGTCGCCGACCGGCTGGGTCTCGCCGTGCATCTCGTCACCAACGGATCGCGGCCGATCCGGCCCCCGGCCAATCCGCGCTTCAAGCTCGTCCTGGTCGCCGAGGGCGCCGACAAGGCCGATGATTGGATCGCCGAGCGCATCACCGCAAGCGATGTCTGCGTCACCGCCGACATCCCGCTCGCGGCGCGTTGCCTCGCCAGGCAGGCCCGCGCGCTGTCGCCGGCCGGCCGGCTATGGACGCCGAATAATATCGGCAATGCGCTTGCCGGCCGCGAGGTCGCCCGCCATATGCGTGAGATAGGCTTGGGCTCGGGCGGTCCGGCACCATTCGGCAAGGCCGATCGTTCGCGTTTCTTGTCGGCGCTCGACACGGCCGTGCAGGGCGCGCTGCGCGACGAGGCCCGGCGCGCATCGGAGTAAGCAGGCAATCCCGGGGTTCGAGCGCGCGAGGTATCCGGCATGACGATCTTCACCGGTCCGGTCTTCGGCATGGCGAAGCAGCAATTCACCGCCGTCGCCGATCATCTCGATATCCCTTTGGACGAGCGCGATCGGCTGCTCTATCCGAAACGCGCCGTGACGGTGGCGGTGCCGATCCATACCGACGACGGACGCATGCGCCTGTTCGAAGGCTATCGCGTGCAGCATCATCTGACCCTCGGGCCGACCAAGGGCGGCACCCGGTTCGCGGAGAATCTCGATATCGGCGAGGTGTCGGCGCTGGCGATCTGGATGAGCTGGAAATGCGCGCTGGCCGGCCTGCCCTATGGCGGCGCCAAGGGCGGCGTCGCCTGCAACCCGCTGAAGCTCTCCAAGCGCGAGCTCGAAGCGGTGTCGCGGCGCTACATGCAGGAGATGATCCCCTTCGTCGGCCCGCATACCGATGTGCTGGCGCCCGATCTCGGCACCAATGAGCAGATCATGGCCTGGTTCATGGACACCTATTCCATGCATCAAGGCCATACCGTGACCGAGATCGTCACCGGCAAGCCGATCTCGATCGGCGGCACGGTCGGCCGGCGCAAGGCCACGGGTCGCGGCGTCGCCTTTCTGGTGGCGCGGACGCTGGAAAAGCTCGCCATGCAGCCCGGCGCCTGCAGCTGCATCGTGCAGGGATTCGGCAATGTCGGACGCTATGCCGCGACGACGCTGGTGCGGCGCTACGGTCTTAAGCTGGTCGGCCTCTCCGACCACAGCGCCGCCTTCTATGATCCGAAGGGCTTGCCGCTCGATGCCATCGAGGCGCATGCCGACAAGCACGGCTGGCTCGCCGGCTGGTCGAACGAGGGTGCGATCGAGCCTGCCGCGCTGCTGACCCAGCCTTGCGACGTTCTGGTGCCGGCCGCCATCGAGCGGGTCATCACGGAGAAGAATGCCGGCGATCTCAAATGCCGCATCCTGGCCGAGGGCGCCAACGGCCCGACCACGCCGGAAGCCGACGCGATTCTCGATCAGCGCCCCGACATCGCCATCATCCCCGACATACTCTGCAATTCCGGCGGCGTGATCGTGTCCTATTTCGAATGGGTGCAGGACCTGCAGCAGCTGTTCTGGACCGAAGGTGAGGTCAATGGCCGACTCGAGCATCTGCTGGACCGCGCCCACGGCCAGGTGATGAGGCGCGCTGCCGATGACGGCGTGAGCACCCGCATCGCCGCCAACTCGATCGGCGTCGAGCGGGTCCGCTCGGGCAAGCAGGTCCGCGGCCTCTTTCCTTGATCTCTGCGGGATCTGCGCTAGCCTCATGCGGTCTCCCGCACAGGATTTGTCATGTCGCCTTCCGCCGTCACCAGCCTCGCACCGCGCCTCGGCGCGCCGCCGCCGCGCCTGCCCGAGCGGCTCGTTCCGCTGCTCGAAGCGGAGGTGCCGCGCTTCTCCAAGCCCGAGATCGCCCGGCGCCGCCGCGCCGTCGCCGAGGCGCTCGCCGAGGCGGGCGCGGCGCACGGCCTGCTGCTCGGCGGCGACCGCCGCGCCTCGCCGCTGCAATGGATCACCGGCTGGCCCGCAAGCGGCAACAATATGGCCGTCTTTTCGGACGGCGCCGGCGATTTGCTGCTGGTGCCCTATCCGAACCATGCGCCGCTCGCCCGCATCCTGGCCGAAGATGCCGAGGTGCGCTGGGGTCCGGAAGGGTCGCAGGCGCTGGCCATCCAGGAGCTCGTGAAACGCGGCGCCAAAGGCAACAAGGTCGGCGTGGTCGGCGGCATGAGCCATGCGCTGTATGAGCGGCTCGCAGCATCCGGCATGGAGGGCATCGATCTGTCGCGCGCCTATACGCGGCTGCGCCTGATCAAGTCCGAGGAGGAGCTCGACTGGCTGCGCATCGGCTGCGCGCTGTCCGACCTCGGTGTCGAGGCGCTCGGCCGCGACAGCGCGCCCGGCATGAACGAGCATGAGCTGCAGACCATCATCGAGCGCGCCTATATGCCCTGGGGCGGCCTCACGCAGATCCATTTCGTCGGGCTGACGCCGATGGCCGATCCCGATTGCATCGTGCCCTTCCAGATCCCGCGCAGCCGCCTGGCCAAGGCGGGTGACATCATCTTCACCGAGATCGCCGCCGGCTTTTGGGGCTATCCCGGCCAGGTGCTGCGCAGCTTCACCCTCGCCGCCGAGCCGACGCCGCTCTATCGCGACCTCCACGCCGTCGCCGAAGAGTGCTTCAACGCGGTTCTGAAGGTCTTGCGCGCCGGCGCGCAAGCGACGGAGGTTCTCGATGCCGCCGCCTGCATCGCGCGCAGCGGCTTTGCCGTGTGCGACGATCTTCTGCATGGCTATGGCGGCGGCTACCTGCCGCCGATCCTCGGCACGCATGAGCGCCCCTCGGGCCCGCTGCCCGATTTTCCGTTCGCCGAGAACATGACGGTGGTGGTGCAGCCCTCCATCGTTACCAAGGACGGCAAGGCGGGCGTGCAATGCGGCGAGCTGGTGCGCATCACCAAGACCGGCGTGGAGCGGCTGCACCAGGCGCCCTGGGGCTTCCGGCGCATCGGGTAAGGAGAAAAGAATGATCAGGCGAACGCTTCTGACTCTCGCTTTGCTGCTGGTCGGCAGCGGCTTGGCCCATGCCGAGTTCACGCTCCAAGGTCGCACCGTGACGCTCTATGTGGCGGGCGGGGTCGGCGGCGGCGTCGATGCCTATGCCCGCAGCTTCGCGCCGCATCTGGCGCATTACCTGCCGGGCGAGCCCACCATCGTCGTCAGCAACATGCCGGGTGCCGGCGGCATCCAGGCCCTGCAATATCAATACAATGTGGCGGCCAAGGACGGGACCTCGATCGGCACCACCAATGCCGGACCGGTGGCCGAACCGGTCATGGGCGACAAGAACGTCAAATATGATCTCTTGAAGTTCGGCTGGTTCGGCAGTCTCGCCAAGGGCGACACAGTCTGCGGCGTCTGGGAGAGCTCGCCCATCAAGACCATCGCCGACGCCCGCACGCATGAGATGACCATCTCCTCGACCGGCGCGCTTTCGGCACCGACGCGCACGGCACTCCTGCTCAACGCCTTGCTCGGCACGAAGATCAAGCCGATTCCTGGCTATGACGGTGGCACCTCGCTGCTCGCGGTCGAGCGCGGCGAGGTCGACGGCACCTGCGTCACGCTTGATTCGCTGCGCGCGACGCGGCCGCAATGGTTCAGCGACAAGAAGCTGCGCCTCCTCGTGCAATGCTCGCTCGACAAGGATCCCGACTTCCCCGACGTGCCGCGCGCCTACGATCTGATATCAGACGAGTCCGGCCGCCGCATGCTGGAATTCTTCCTGACGCCTTACGAGGTGCAGAATCCCTTCTACCTCGCTCCCGGCTTTAAGCCGGAAATGCTCGCCGCCTATCGCACCGCCTTCGACAAGGCCGTCGCCGATCCCGCCTTCCGTACGGAAGCGCGGGCGCGCCGCTTGAAGATCGAATCGCGCAACGGCGCCCAGGTCGAGGCGGTGATCAAGAAGATGCTGAATACGCCCGAGGACGTCCAGCGCAAGACGCGCGCGGTGACCGATCCGAAGACAGCGAAGTAGCGGAATAGCCCCTCTCCCATGGGCGAGGGAGGGACCCATCGCGAAGCGATGGGAGGGCGAGGGGCACGGTACGTAGATTTAGCTGCGCGCTTTCGGCTTGGTTCCCTTCAGCCTCCCATTTGGCGAGGGGCTGTCAAACGCCGCCGCATGCGCCTCGCCGCGCGAATCGACCCAGACGCGCTCCGATTGCATGGGCTTGCCGGCGATGCGCTCGAGCAGCCAGTCGGCGATCAGCGTGTTCTTCTCCTCGCCATTCTCGACGCTCGGCGCGTCGCCCACCGAATGGTTGGCGCCCTCGAAGATGATGAGGCGCTTCGGCGCGGTGATGCGGCGGAAGAGATCCTCGGTGTGGGCAAGCGGCGAGAGCTGGTCATTCTCCCCGGCGATGACCATGTAGGGCGCCGTGATCTTGGGCGCGAAGGGACGCAGATCGATCTTCTTGCGAAATCGGTCGAACGCGGCTTCGTCGTCATAGCCCGACATGAACATGAAGCGCGCCTTGAAGGTCGGCGAAGCCGTCTCGAAGATGGTGTGGCAGCCCGGCTCCTGACAGACGCCCGTCGCGGCGAAGCCCTTGATGCGGTCACCGAGCCCGGCCGCCGCGACCGTGCCGAAATAGCTGCCGAAGCTGACGCCGCGCATCACCACGCGGCTGGCATCGATGGCGGCGTGGCGGCTGAGGAAATCGAAGGCGGCCAGGCCGGCTTCGGCGAAATTGCCGTGGCTGAAGAAGATGCCGCGCGTCACCGATTCGGCCTGGCCCGGCCCGTCCAGCGCCAGGCAGGCGAAACCGCGCGAAAGCAGCCGGTCGCCATAGAGCGACACGAGGCTCTCCTTGGTCGAATCCATGCCGCCGACCAGGATGCAGGCCGGAAAGCGCTCGCCCTTGGCAGGCGCCCGGGGCAAATGGAGATAGGCGGGCATCCGCCTCTTGCCGAGCGGAATGTCGACCCGCGCAATCGGATGGGGTGCGTGCCGGATCAGACCGGCATAGCAGCTATTGGTCCGCTCCTCGTAATGATGCAGCGTCGCGTTGGCCTCGAAGATCGGCCAGGCGGCGGTCGTCCACAGCAGCGCCGCGGCCATGTAGCTCTCGCCTGCCGCGACGAAGCGACCCGCTTCCTCGAGCGTGCGGGCGCGCGCCTCGCGCTTGCGCGCGGCAGCGGCGAACTCGCGATGAATATCGGCGAATTTCCGCACCTTTCGCGCAGCGGTGCGGAAATCGCCTTCCGCCTCGAGCCCGGCGGCACGGATCTTCGAGCCGAGACGCGGCTGGTCCCATTCGACGCCCACCGTCCGGATCGCCGTATCGAGCAGCCAGCGCTGCTCCTGCATGCGCCGCGTGCGGCGCGTGCCGTGCTCGCTCACGCGAACGCCTTCTTATGGAAGGAAAGGTCGACATACTTCATCGGATCGGCGAGCGTCTTTTTTGGCTTGGCGTAGTCGCTGCGCAAAGCCATCGCCGTGCGGATCCCCTCGATATTGAGCTCGGCCCGGCGATTGAGCCCGCCCTTGTCGCCGGCGAGACCGGCATAGACCTCGGCGACATCCGCATCCGACAGGCTTTTCAGATGGCGGCTGAGACAGTCGATGGCCGACGTGCGATCGGAACGGACCAGGTCATGGGCCGCGGCAATGGCGCGGATGAAGGCGAGGATCGCGGGCGTGTGCGCCGCGGCCCAGCCGCGCCGCGCCGCATAGATGCTGCCCTGATAGGTGCCGACGGCGACGGAAGCGTCTTCGGCGAGGATGCGATAGCCCTGACGACGCGCATCGAGGTTGCTGGGCGCCGCCATCACCGCCGCGACCGCCGCGCCCTTCTGCAGCGCGTCCAACCGCTCGGGGCCGCCGCCGACCGAGATGGCGCGATAATCGCGATCGAGCACGAGGCCGTGATCGGCCAGGATGCGGAACAGGAGAAAGGCGTAGCCGGTGCCCAGCGCATCGACGGCGACGGTCTTGCCCTTGATGTCCTGATAGCGCTCGATCTCCGGCCGGGCGACGACGCTGTTCAGGCCGGAATGGACGCCGGCAAAAGCGAAGAGATCAAAATCCTCGAGCGGTATGTCGCCCTGGCCTTCCGTATAGGCCATGACATTGTCGATCGAGGTGGCGGCGAGCTGGTACTTGCCGGCCATCATGTTCTGCATCTGAGGAATCGAGCCTTTGGTCGCGGCGAGCGTGATCTCGAGCCCTTCGCGGGCAAACAGGCCGCGCTCCTGCGCGAGCCAGATCGGCAGGTTGCTCGCCCCGCCGAAGGTGACCATATCGATCGTGGTGAGCGCCGCGCCGGCGCCGGTTTGCACAGCCATCCCCGTCCCCCGTTATTCGCGAAGCACCATCGGCGGCGATGGGGGGAGATGGCAAGAGCGTCCTTCGCGTTGGAAGGGCGCAAAATATAGGCCGGAACAGCGGAGCGGCCCTTGGGGGCCGCTCCGCATCCGGCTAAAGCGTTAGGCCGCGGTCAGGTTGCAGGCCGCCATCTTGCCCGAGCGCTGATCCTTCTCGAGATCGAAATTGACCCGCTGCCCTTCCTGCAGGCTGCGCATACCCGCGCGTTCCACGGCCGAGATGTGCACGAACACATCCTTCGAGCCGTCCTCGGGCTGGATGAAGCCGTAGCCCTTTTGCATGTTGAACCACTTCACGGTTCCGGTAGCCATGTGACCTTCCAAGTACGTTAGGTGCCGTTCTGCGACGCCGCAGGACGGATCGAGCTGTAAACGGGGGGATCGGAAAGCAGGTCCGGCGCTCTATGGAGCCTAGAAAAGCAAGCCGAACCACACGGAGTCGACCCCACCACCATAAGATCTGGGGCTGGCGCTGCCAAGAGCCAAGCGCCTGCCCCTGTACGCAGCGCAAGCTGGACCAGCGCGGCCGGCGATTGCACGAGCCCGGCCGCGCCGCCCATCCGGTGCCTATCGTGCCCCGCTGCCGCTCGGCCGCGCGCCGCTGCTGCCCGAGCTCGTCGTCGCCGGCGCGCCTGCCGTAGCCGGCGGCCCGAGCTTGCTCTGGGTGTCTTGCGCCATCTTGAGATGCTGCTGAATCATCGGCAGCGTATCGGATGCGAAGCTTTTCAGCTGCGCATTCTTGCCGGCGCTGATCTGCTTCTGGAACTGCGAGGCGTCCTCCTGATGGTCCTTGACCATCTCGGCGATGTATTCGCGATCGAACTGAGCGCCGCTCAGCTTCGACAGCCGGTCCACCGTGTCCTTGTGCTTCTGGTCGAGCGCGCTCGGCAAGGTCAGCTTCAGATCCTTGGCGACGGCGGTCAGCTTGTCATTGGCCTTGCTGTGCTCGTCGACCATGTGCTTGCCGAAATCCTTCACGGCCTGATTCTGACCCTTGCTCTCCGCTGTCTTGCCCATATCGACCTCGAAACGGCCGCCGATCGCCGCGTCCTTGGCGAAATCGGCATCCTGCTGATCGAGCGCCTGGGCCGAGGCGGCAGTGTTGGCCGTGCCCGTCGTGGTCGGTCTAGTGGCCTGCGCCCAGGCGGGTGCAGCCGCGAGGAGCGCTAATACGGCCGTGGTGGCGAGAAGACGCGTCATGCATCGACCTCCTGCTTTGCAATGGTGCAGCGCCGATGGGCGCTCCACTTGCAAAAACGGGCCGGCGCGCGGGAAGTGCGGTCTTCAGCGCGGCCGGCGGCACAGCTTTGTCACGGCCGCGTTCGGTGCCGCGGACTGGAAACCGCCGCAGTCTGGCGCGTTGCTCATCACAGGATCTTTCTCCTTCCCCAAAAATGATGTCATTGCCGCGCATACTCACGCTCTCGCTTGCCCTCGCTCTCCTGGCGCTCGCTCCGCACCGTGCGGGGGCAGCGCCGCCGCAGGCGCAGACCGCCGCCGCCGTGCCGCAGCCGCTGACGCCGCAAGAGGCGCAGCATGCGATTGCCGTGCTCGAGGACGACAACAAGCGCGCCGAGCTGCTGCAGACGCTGCATGCGATTGCGCAGGCAGCGTCGACCGCACCCGCCGCCGGCGACCAGGGAGCGGGAGACGCCGCGCAGGGAACGGCACCGGCGCCGGCAGCGCAGGAAAAGCCGAAGGACTCCCCGATTCCGCTGACCTCCGGCGGCCTCATCTCCCAGCTCATGGGGGCCGGGTCGAGCTGGTTCGCCGGCCTGTCGAGCGAGCTCATCGAGACCGCGCAATCGGCCACCCACATCGATGTCTTCATGCGCTGGACCGGCCGTATCGCGCGCGATTCCGACGATCGCCGGGCGGTGGTGAGCGGCGTCTGGCGCCTGGCGCTGGCGCTGGCCGTGGCATTCGCCGCCGAATGGCTGGCGCGGCGCGCGCTGCGTGGCCCCTTCTCGGGGCGGCGCCCGCTTCACATGGCGCCGCCGCATAACCCGCCGCCGCCAGCACATCTGCTGCACCGTCTGCCGCTCGCCGTCGCTCGCATGGTGCTGGATCTGCTGCCGGTCGCCGCCTTCGCCGCGATCGGCAATTTCCTGGTGGCCCTGCTCGGCAGCGACGGCCGGACGGCGAGCGTGCTGGAGACGGCGATCAATGCCTATGCCATCTGGCGCGCCATCGCGGTGCTCACCCATTCGCTGGTGTCGCCCGACAATCCGCAGCTGCGCCTGTTCGCGATCGGCGACGATGTCGCCGATTATCTCGAGCGCTGGGTGTCGCGGCTGGCGGGCGTCGCCGTGTTCGGCCTGGCCCTCGTGTCGATCGCCGGCACGGTCGGTCTCTATCCCGCCGCCTATCGCACGCTCAACAATCTCGTCCTTCTGATCGTGCATGCCATGCTGGTGGTCGTCGTCATCCAGAGCCGGCACCGGGTCGCCGGCTGGATCCGCGCCCCGCAAGGCGCGAGTGGCGGGCTGGCGCTGATCCGCAATCGGCTGGCCCCCATCTGGCACGTCATCGCCATCTTCTTCATCATGGGCTCCTGGATCGTCGATGCGGTCGAGATCCAGAACGGCTATGTCCGGCTGATGCGCTTCCTGTTCTTGAGCGCGCTCGTGCTGCTCGGCGCGCGGATCCTGTCGATCCTGGTCCTCGGCACCATCGACCGCGCCATGGGCATCGTGCCCGCGCCGCACCATCCGGCACAGCCGGCCAAGCCATCGACCCGCCTGTCGCTCAGCCTGCATCGTGGCGCGCGCGTCGCGATCGCCGGGATCACGCTTGTCATGCTCCTCGAGATCTGGGGCGTCGACGCGCTGACCTGGTTCGCATCGGGCGCTATCGGCCGGCGCCTGCTGTCGGCCGTGGCCACCATCGCCTTCGCGGTGCTGGCGGGAATGGCCTTCTGGGAATGGGCGAATGCGGCGATCGAGCGCCATCTGCAGAAGCTCGCCCAGGCCAGCGACCATACGCGGCTCGCGCGTATGCGCACGCTTCTGCCGATGCTGCGCACCACCCTCTTCGTGGCCTTGCTGCTGGTCATCGGCCTGACCGCGCTCAGCGAGCTCGGCGTCAATATTGCGCCGCTCCTCGCCGGCGCCGGCATCGTCGGCATCGCGGTCGGCTTCGGCTCGCAGAAGCTGGTGCAGGATCTCATCACCGGTATTTTCCTGCTGGTGGAGAACGCCTTCCAGGTCGGCGACTGGGTGACCGTCGCGGGTCTCTCGGGCAGCGTCGAGCATCTGTCGATCCGCAGCGTACGGCTGCGCTCGGTGGACGGCGCGGTCCATATCGTGCCCTTCTCCTCGGTGTCGAGCGTGACCAATGCCAGCCGCGACATAGGCGTGGCGCTGCTCAGCGTAACAGTGCCCCCCGAGGAGGATATCGACCGCGTCGGCGAGGTCTTGCGCCAGATCGCGGCGGAGATGCGGCGCGAGCCAAAATACCAGCAGGCAATCCTGAGCGATCTCGATCTATGGGGCATCGACAAGCTGGATGCGAGCGGCGCCACGATCACCAGCCAGATTCGCTGCACGGTCGAGGGACGTTGGAAAGTGCAACGCGAATTCACGCGACGCGTGAAGCATCGCTTTCAGGAGCTGGGCATGCGCCTCATCGCCGCCATGCCGACCGCGACCGGTGCGCCGGCCTGAATTCCTGTCGCCCGCTTTTACAGGCGCAGCGACATAAGCAGCATTTCCCTCAACGCAATCTCGATGCTTGAAAAGTAATTGTTCGAAATCGCGCGCGCTTGCGCAAATGTCCTTGGTTTCTTTGCTGGTTGTGAATGGCCGGATTTTGTCACGATCCTGCGGTGACTATTCATACCACCGGCACGGAACTTGCCTCTCCATTTTCGATTGACGAGTCGATCCCCTTGATGTGGAGAGGTAGTTGCACAGTGCCTAGCGACATCGCGAAATCAGCCAAGCCGCGCGGCGGCTTTTCCATCATCGAGCGCGCCATCGGCCGGCTCGACGCCGATGGCGGGGCGGCACGGCCCGATCTGCCGCCGCGACCGCAGCCTGAGCCGGTGCAGGCCATGCCGCGCCGCGAGGCCGCGCCGGCAGCACCGGCGATGCAGCCGCTGCCAGCGCCCGTGGCGCTGCCGGCCGATCGGCTTCGCGCGCGCGGCCTGCTCGCACCCGGCGCCGAGCGCAGCAAGCTCGCCGAGCAATATCGGTTGGTGAAACGGCCGCTGATCAACCGGGCGCTGGGGGCGCCGGCGGCGCGCACCGGCGGCAAGCTCATCATGGTGACCAGCGCCATGCCGCAGGAAGGCAAGACCTTCACGGCTTTCAACCTGGCCCTCAGCATCTCGAGCGAGCGCGAGATCCAGGTGGTGCTGGTCGATGCCGACCCGCATCGCGGGCAGCTGCTGGAGACGCTGGGCCTCGAGCCGCGCCTCGGCCTCATGGATTATCTCGGCGGCTCGGTCCGACGTCTCGATGAGATCCTGCTGCCGACCGAGCGGGACAATCTCTGGCTGGTGCCGTCGGGCGGCGCGCATGAGAACAGCTCGGAGCTGATGACCGGGCCGCGCATTGCGCAATTCATCACCGAATTGGAGCTCGCCCACCGGCCGCGGATCGTGCTGTTCGACACACCGCCGCTGCTCGCCAGTACCGAATCGGCGATGCTGGCACAGCATGTCGGGCAGATCGTCATGGTGGTCGAGGCGTCACGCACGACGCGGCCGCGGCTCGAGGAGGCGCTGCGCATGGTGAGCGGCTGCCCCGAGGTGAGCCTGTTGCTCAACAAGGCGCAAGACATCTATCAGTACGAGCAATATGGCGGCTACAAGGCCGCCTGACCGCCGGTCCTAAAACCCGAGCCACACCGTTTCGGTATGCTCGACCTCGGGCGGGCTGGCGAAGCAATGGCCGACGAGCTGACGCCAGGCCGCGAAATCGGCCGAGCCGCGAAAATCGACCGTGTGATTTTCCAGCGTCGCCCAGCGGATCATGAGGCGATAGCGGCTCGGCTTCTCGAGCGATTTGTGCAGCTCCATGCCGTGGCACCCCTTGGCACGCTGGAACAGGGGCTTGGCCTGGTCGACGCCGCGTTCGAACTCGGCTTCCATGCCGGGTTTCACATCGATCTGGGCGATCTCGAGAATCACGAGGGTTGCTCTCCTTGCTAGCTGCGCCAGCGGCTGAAATGATTTTCGGCCCGCCGAACGATCTCGTTGAGCAGGATCGCCATCGCCGCCAGCACGCTGACCAGCGCGAACAGCTTGGCCGGCCGGAAGCTCTGGGTGTACTGCACCGTGTAATAGCCGACCCCGGCGATCGAGACATAGAGCTCGGCCAGCAGCACGCCGAGCAGCACGGCCGTCATGCCGAGGCGCAGGCCGGTGAAGAAGCTCGGCACGAGGTTGGGGAACACGACCCAGCGCAGGATCTGGCGGCGGTTGGCGCCCATCGAGCGCGCCGCCTTGAGCAGCACCGGATCGACATTCTGCACGCCGGCCACCACCGTCACGATCATCGGGAACATGCCGTGGCTGACGCCGAAGGCGATCTTCGAGGCCGGGCCGATGCCGAAATAGAGAATGAACAGCGGCAGGATGGTGACCTGGGGAATCGAGTAGAGCAAAAGCACGATGGGAAAGACGCTGCGATGGGAGAAGCGGTGCAGCCCGACCCATAAGCCGACCGAGAGTCCGATCAGGACCGACAGGCCGAAGGCGGCGGCAACCTCGCCGAAGGTGATCTCGAAGGC
>Ga0207707_10003389_pt1 | contig 14147 bp, 11 predicted proteins | sample KBSC83BmetaG_FD_184336 | JGI IMG/M metagenome (GOLD analysis project Ga0207707, IMG submission 184336) | Corn rhizosphere microbial communities from Kellogg Biological Station, Michigan, USA - KBS C8-3B metaG (SPAdes) (version 2) | ecosystem: Host-associated > Plants > Roots > Rhizosphere ...
TGCTCGCCGAACGATCCCACCGGGAACGTGATCGACCGCGAATCTATTCTGGGGATCGCTCGATGGTTCGACGGCATGGTGATCATTGATGAGGCGTACATTCATTTTGCCGGAGTCGCATCCCTGACATGCGAGTTGCGACAATTTCCAAATCTTGTCGTTCTACAGACGTTTTCGAAAGCGTGGGGGATGGCCGGCCTGCGCGTCGGGCTGGCGATCGCCCAAACTGCGGTCATCAATCTCTTTGATAAGGTGAAGCCGCCCTATAACGTCTCGCAGCCCGCACAACACTTGGTCCTTAAGGCGCTGAAGTTGGAAAAGCGGGTCGGTGAGACGGTATCCCAAATTGTCAATGAAAGAGAACGGCTCCGATCATTAATGGCGGATCTTTCAATTGTCCGGAAAGTTTACCCGTCGGACGCGAATTTTCTGCTGGTAAAGGTCACGACGGCAAAAGCCATCTACAAATTTCTGATCGATAACGGGATCGTCGTTCGCGATCGGAGCAACGTCGAACAATGCGAGGAATGTCTACGAATAACTGTCGGAACTCCCAGTGAAAACAGGATATTGATCGAGACCTTACGACGATATGAAAAAAGTGTTGTTTATTGACCGCGACGGAACGCTCATTGAAGAGCCGGAGGACTTTCAGGTCGATTGTTTTACGAAAGTGAAACTTTTGCCTGGCATGCTCTCCAATCTAGGTCGCATTGCAACCGAGATGGACTTTGAACTGGTAATGGTCTCGAATCAGGACGGTCTGGGGACGGAATCACTTCGCGAAGAGGACTTTTATCCCGTCCATAACTTTTTGCTATCGCTGCTTGAAAGCGAAGGTGTCCGGTTCAGCAAGGTCTGTATCGACCGCTCTTTTGAACACGAGAACGAACCGACCAGAAAGCCGCGGACCGGGATGCTCACGGAATACTTAAGCAAAAGATTCGACCTCGCAAATTCATTCGTGATCGGCGACCGTGACACAGACGTGCAGCTTGCAAAAAACCTGGGGGCAAAGGCGATCTTTATCAAGAATCCGAACTTCGAACCACCACCGACAGGCTCGACGATCGCCCTTCTCGCCGAAAATTGGAAGCAGATCTATGAGTTCCTGAAATTTCGGCACCGGAAGGCTTCGCTTCGACGAACAACTAGCGAAACTGATATTTGGATCGAGCTGAACCTCGACGGCCGGGGCGAACACGATATCAAAACGGGCCTGCCTTTCTTTGATCATATGCTGGCGCAGCTTGCACGGCATGGCGGTCTCGATCTGACGCTAACCGCAAATGGCGATTTGGAAGTGTGTGACCATCACACCATCGAAGATACGGCGATCGTTCTCGGCAGCGCCTTTTCGACAGCACTCGGCGAAAAGCGTGGCATAGAACGATATGGATTTACGCTTCCAATGGACGATTGCCTTGCTCAGGTCGCGATCGACCTCGGCGGCCGGAGCTGGCTCGTCTGGGATGTGGAATTTCACCGTGAAACGATCGGCGGCGTGTCGACCGAGATGTTCTTTCATTTTTTCAAATCGTTTACCGATGAAGCCCGCCTCAATTTGAACATCCGCGCCGACGGCACTAACGAACACCATAAGATCGAATCGATCTTTAAGGCCGTCGCAAGGGCATTAAAGATGGCGGTTCGCCAGGATGTGGCCAATGCGTTGACGCCAAGTACTAAAGGAGTTTTCTAGGTATTGGAAATGATCAAACATGAATATCGCGGTCGTTAAATACAATTCCGGAAATGTTCGATCGGTCGCGAATGCGCTGAAGCGACTGGGTGTAAATGCTGTTTTAACTGACGACCCAGGTAAGTTGAGGTCCGCTGATAAGGTGATCTTTCCCGGCGTTGGCGAGGCGTCCAGCGCGATGGCATATTTGACCGAGAAAGGACTTGACCGCGTTATCAGATCGCTCAAGCAGCCGGTGCTCGCGATCTGTCTCGGGATGCAGCTTTTTATGACCCGGTCAGAGGAAAACAATACTGGCTGCCTCGACGTGATCCCTGGAGTCGCGCGTCGGTTTTCAGTTGAAGGACTGAAAGTACCGCAGATGGGTTGGAACACGATCTCGAACCTTTCCTCTACATTGTTTGACGGGATCGCGGAAGGCTCTCGCGTCTACTTTGTGCACAGCTACTTTGTCGGTGTCTCAGATGAAACCGCCGCGGTAACGAACTATGGGATAGACTTTAGCTCCGCCATCGCCCGCGCGAATTTTTACGGCGTCCAGTTTCATCCCGAAAAGTCCGGTCCCGTCGGAGCAAAAATACTAAAGAATTTCTTAGAGCTATAGATGAAGGTCATACCCGCCATCGACATTATTGACGGAAAATGCGTTCGGCTTTCGCAGGGAGATTTCACTCGTTCGGTGATATATGACGAGAGTCCTGTCGACGTTGCAAAACGGTTCGAGGATATCGGACTTAAGAGGCTTCACATGGTGGACCTCGAGGGAGCAAAGCGTGGGACGATAGCGAATATTAGAGTTCTGGAAGCTGTTGCAAGCCAGACCAATTTAACGATTGATTTTGGCGGCGGGGCGAAGACAGACGAAGACGTGCAGGCGATCTTCGCGGCCGGAGCGGCCATGGCGAGTATTGGCAGCGCCGCCGTGAAATCCCCTCAAAGATTTGCGTCATGGCTCGAAACTTTTGGTCCGGAAAGGTTTTTACTGGGAGCGGACGTTAAAAAAGGAAAGCTATCGGTCGATGGCTGGCAGACGATCACCGATCTTGACGTTGTTCCGTTTCTCGCTGAGTACCGTGCGCGCGGCTTGACCCGAGCGTTTGTGACCGATGTATCGAGTGACGGGATGCTCGAAGGACCCGCCATTGATCTGTACCGCCGGATCCTTGCCGATCTGCCGGAACTGGACCTAATTGCCAGCGGTGGTGTTCGCAGCGTTGCGGACCTTCAAGAGCTTGAGTCGATCGGATGCGGCGGGGTCATCGTCGGAAAGGCTCTCTATGAAAACCGTATCAGTCTCGAGGAACTCTCACGATATGCTGGCTAAACGAATAATCCCCTGTCTGGACGTTAAGGACGGACGCACCGTAAAGGGCACAAAATTCGTCGATCTGCGTGATGCGGGCGACGCGGTCGAGCTTGCAGGGAGATATTGCGAACAGGGTGCCGACGAACTCGTTTTCCTTGATATAACCGCGTCGAGCGAGAAGCGTAAAACACTCGCTGACCTCGTTCGGAAGGTGGCGGCGGAGATCGATATTCCTTTTACTGTGGGCGGTGGGATCAGTTCCATCGAAGATATCGAACTGCTGCTTTCGGCAGGCGCCGACAAGGTTTCGATAAATTCCGCCGCTCTTGAGAACCGATCGCTGATACGTGATGCCGCTAAGGCTTTCGGCTCACAATGCATCGTCCTGGCAATAGACGCCAAGCGGCGGTTTCGCACCTGGATCGCGTATTCGCATGGAGGACGCACACCAACCTCGAACGCGGCGGTCGATTGGGCCCGGCAAGGGGTCGAACTCGGCGCCGGCGAAATTTTGCTGACGTCCATGGACGCAGACGGTACGAAGAAAGGCTTTGATATCGAACTCACACGTGCTGTCGCTGAATCCGTCGCCGTCCCGGTGATCGCGTCGGGCGGAGGCGGGTCGCCCGACCACTTCGCGGACGTGTTTGATCGAGGCAAAGCTGATGCCGCTCTTGCGGCAAGTATCTTTCATTTCGGCGAGACAAGGATCCCGGAGCTGAAACGTTTTTTGAGTGAAAACGGATTTGAGATGCGCATATGAACGCTGACTTCAAGAAATATCCCGATGGACTCGTGCCGACGATAGTTCAGGACGCGAACACCGGGCGGGTGTTGATGCTGGGATTTATGAGCGATGAGTCTCTTCGGATCACACGTTCGACCGGCAAGGTCACCTTTTATTCCCGTTCGCGGCAGGCATTATGGACAAAGGGAGAATCCAGCAGAAATTCACTGAGCGTCAAAGAAATTTTTACAGATTGCGACAATGACACGATCCTGATCAAGGCCGAACCGTCCGGCCCGGTCTGCCATACGGGTGCCGAAACGTGCTTTGGTGAGCCAAACGATCACGCGGACTTCCTTTACACGCTTGAGAAAATAATTCGCGACAGGAAATTAAACCCTAAACCCGATTCATATACCGCCGGACTTTTTGCTTCGGGTCTTAATCGCATCGCACAAAAGGTCGGCGAAGAAGCCGTCGAACTGGTAATTGCCGCAAAGGACGATGATGGATCAGCCTTTCGATCGGAAGCGGCCGACTTGCTTTATCATTTGCTTGTCCTGGTCGTAGAAAAGAATGAGACACTGTCGAATGTGATCGAAACTCTCAGAATTCGGCATATGAGCCGGCCAGACAATTCAAAATAACACCAGGCTTATGGGTAGCAACATTAATTCATGGCTTATTTTTCGAAGACTGAGAGACGCATCCATCGGGCGCCATCGAGATTGTAGTCAATGGTCAGAGTACTTTGCTCCTGGTCTTTCCCCGAGTGCCCTCTATCGGCCCGTTTTTATCTCTTGACACTTGCCCGTAAAGTGACGATGATAATGCCGAAAGCAGCCGTGTTCATCCGCTAAACCGTCTGACGCTGCGAGGTTTGCCCCTGACCCGAGTCTATGCTCGTGATGAAAACGGCGTTCGATTCGAACCTCATTGGAGGCCCATAGATGAATACAACCCGTCGTAATTTTTTGGAAGAACTTCTTATTGCCGGTGCCATGACCGGAGCTTTAACATCGAGCAGCTTTGCCGGCCCCGCGAAGCCGTCCTTAGCCGCGCGCTTCGATCCGCAAACAGGCTCCGACGCGCATGACTTTTGGAATGAATTTTTCACGACCGTGCAGGAGCCAAACACGCGCGGCAATCCGCAGCTAACCGACCGCGATCGCAAGGTGCAGTATCTTCATTTTAATCAAGGCAGCGGCCTGCGGTACCTATCCGACGTAAAGTCGGACGAGCTGATGGACTACGATGGCGATGTGACGATCACCGCAACGCTTGGGCAGTTTCGACCCAGTGTTGCCGATCAACAAATTCTCGATAGCGTTAAATCGTCGAGCCTTCGGGTCGATTTCGTGCAGACGCGATCTTTCATGGATGTGCTTGCGCCGATGGCTTGGGCGGCACTCGCGGTTTTCGAACACGACAAGGCCAATAAGCTCCCGACCGTAAATTCGCTTGGCTATCAAAAGGAGTTTATGGACGGGCGCATCCTGTTGCCGGGCGGCACGGGAAAATTTGCACTGAATGTCTTTCCCGTCAAACCCGAGTCTACCCTGCACAAGATACTTAAAGTCGTCATTCCGGCGGCGATGGCCGTCGCACCCGTCCTGAATCTACCAGCCATCAGCGTCCCCGTTTTAAGGACGATCACGCAGATGTATCTCGGCCCCAAGGACGAAGAGAGCTATGGCAAGCCGCTGCTAAACAGCTTCCCCGTCCGCTGGAACGCGACGCAGCGCGCCTTTGCCGAATCGCTCGAGGTTGAAAAATTTCCCCTTGTCGACGGCAACTACGTCATGGTGCCGCAGGCGCACGCGGACGAGCTAGGCAAATCGTTTTCGACACTGGATTGGCAACAGGGCTTTCTGGTCTCGAAGGATGCCTCAACGAACGATTCGCCCACAACGCGCGTCATGAAATCGATCCCGGACGTTACCTACGTGACAATGAATCTAAAGGTCACGCGGGTGCCGCAGACCAACAGCACAACATCAAAGCCCGTGGCCGAGGAACCGCAGGTCCAGCCCGACACATCAGGCAAGAAACCGCCGGTAAAGAGTCCGTCACCGAAGGCAACACCGTCGCCGTCACCTCGACGACCGTAGAGACACTTTTATGCACCGATCTCGCGTTCAAAGATCTTTTCTGATCGCCGGACTGCTTCTGCTCGCGATGACGGGCGTCAGAGGACAGTCAGCCGGACAGACTGCGCCTGATCTGTACGTCCTGTCGATCGGTGTCGGTGAATATCACAACTACGGGAGCCGCGATCCGCGGTTTGCGACCAAGGACGCGAAGGATATCGCCGCGGCCGTCGCGAATATCGCAAAAAACAGATTTGCAAATGTGCATACTGAATTGCTCTTGAACGAGCAAGCAACGCAAGCGGGCATCGCCGCCGCGATGCGACGTATCATCCGCTCCGCACGCGCCCAGGACACATTCATCTTTTTTTATTCGGGCCATGGCCGATCGCTCGAGAGCAAACGGCTCGGCTCGCAATTTTATCTGATACCAAGCGGCTTTGACGTCCGCCAAGACCAGCTCGAGACAAAGGCGATCTCGGCTTCGCTGCTGCAGACGTGGTTCATGCAGGTCGAGTGTGCGCATCAGTTCGTCGCCTTTGACTCGTCGAAATCGACCGGCGGATTTCAGGATTTCAAAACCGAGATCGACCGCGAGAATAAGCGCCTGGCCGGGTTAAACCGCCGCGACATGGTCGTCATTTCGATCCGCCAATGGAGCTTTGAATTTGCGAACATGCAAAACGGCTTGCTGACCTACGTGCTTCTCCACGGGCTCGGCGGCGGAGCGGCGATGGCGACGGGTGACATCGACGCCGGATCGCTCGCACGATATGTCAACGAACAACTGCCTGTCGTCCTGAAGAAAAATGCCAACGCCAAAGCGCGTGCGATAATGCGCGGCTATCCGGGCAGCGGACGGCCGTTTGTTTACTTCTCGGGTGAGGATTTCCCGCTTGGTGCCCTCGGCGGCGAGAGTCGTGCGAGCGGAGCTCGGCCGGGCGGCCCGTCGGCAATAGGCGACCACGACCCGATTTCATATCCCGCGTCCGCAAAACGCGACACCTACAAGCAAAATCCGAAGTGTATTTACAGATCGCAGCCCTCGACCGTCGCCGGCGACCGCAAGGGCAAAGACCGTGCACTGCTGATCGCCGGTGACAATTACGAACGCTGGGACCGGCTCGTCAATCCGGTCTTCGACGCCGAGACGCTGGCCGGCCTGTTGCACGAACGCTACAACTTCGAAACCGAGGTGCTCGAAAACCCCGACAACGATTGCTTTGACGACGCGGCCGACCGCTATGCGGCAAAGGAATATGCGGCCGACAGCCAGCTCTTTATTTTTTACGCCGGCCACGGCGCGTATCTCGACCGGCGACAGGACGGATTCATCATCCCTCGCGACGCGCGGTCCGAGGACGACGATCTGTGGGGCCGCTCGTTCTTAAGCCATTCGCTTTTCCGCAAAATGATCGACGGCGTCAGATGCAACCACATCCTGCTCGTGATGGACGCCTGTCAGAGCGGCTCGATCGGCGACGACGACCGCGGCGGAGCGTCGGCGCCCGAACAGGCGTGCGCCGACGCGAGTATGTTCCGCGGCAGCACCGAAGACGATTTCATCGGTCGTCTGTTGTCGTGCAAGACGCGGCAATTCATCACCTCCGGCGACCGCGAATATGTGCCCGACGGCGTGCGCGGCAAGCACTCTCCCTTTGCGTCCCAACTGCTCGAGGCCCTCGGCCGAGACAGCGGCGGCCATTCCTTTGTGTCGATCAATGAGCTCTACCCGATCATCCAACGGGTCCCAGGCATCCTCCCCCGCCACGGCTATTGGGGTGACGACCGGGGCCGCGGCGATTTTCTATTCTTTCTCCACTAAGGCATACCAAAATGGTGTCGGTACGGTCGGGGTCGTTGCCACGGTCAGAGCGGCCTTTGTCGCGATCGGACCAGTCGGCAAATAAAGGGGGCTATTGTCGTTCTAATTTGTCAGGAGGCGTTTTATGGCAATTGATTGGAGTGACATTTACAGCAAGAGGGTTAAGGACGCGTTTCGCGAGGCGCTGAGTGATAAGCAACTGACCGATGATGAGGTCGTTGAGGTCCTTCGGACGGTGCTCTCAGACGGCGACCTGACCGGGACAGAGGTCAACGATCTGCAAAAGATAGCGCATGCGGCGGCGACGATACCGCCGCGAGGAAGGTTTTTGCTGCTGAATCTTGCAAAGGAGGTGCTGGACCACCTTAGCTATGGGCAAATAAATTTCTCGACCAGCAGACAGCAATATGCCGTCGAGATACTGTGCGACTTTCTGAAACGAAAGGGGCCGCAAAGCTTTCCGCACCTTGATCGGAGCCGCGTCGGGGTCGACCTGCTCTTGAGGGTGGCGAATCCGAATATCATTAACCAACGCCAGGCCGGCGTGTGCGGCCCGGTGGCATTTCTCTACGGGCTGGCGTTTGACTCGCCCGCGGCCTACGCCCGGATGGGCATCGACCTTTTTGAGAACGGCAGAGCAAAAGTCGGCAGAATGGATGTCTCACCCGGTTCGGATTGCCGCAACTATTCGCCTCCGGACCCGCTCAGCCACGGCGAATGGGTGACGGCGGGCAGCCTTCGCGATTCGGAAAATCTCTTTCTCGACTACGACGATGTCGACAAGAACCGCGCGGGCGGCACCGGTGCGGATGAAGTGGCCCACTGGTTCGAAAAGGCAGGCTACACCGATGTTCATTACGACCACAACCGGTTTTACAGCATGACCGAATCGGACGTCGAAAAAATTAACGGCTATTACAATAACGGCTACCGCATGGCTCTCTCGATCAACGCCAAGCTGCTGGACGCAAAGACACAGGCAGAGTCTTCGTCCAAATCAAATCATCTGGTCGTTCTGCGCTCGCCGATCCAGCTTGAGCCGACGGCCAAGATGACGATCTATACCTGGGGGAACGTGATGTTTCAGGTACCGCAGGGCGGCCCGCTGACAAAGTCGCAATTGCTCGAGCATCTGTACGGCTGGGTCGCGGCAAAACCGTTTTGAGCGTTGGCGTTTGTTAGTGTGAATTGGGAGAAAGGGAGACCGGGCCGTCAAGGGGGCAAGTCGGGACGCTGTCCCTGTCTCAGACTCGGGGCAACTCGGAAGAGCAACCTGAGCAAGAGTCGGCTTCTACCCTGGCTTACCCCAGCCTGCATTATATACTCCTGAGTCAGTACTCTGGCGTACGAAGCCTGGCCGGACATCTTGTTCGTGTCCGTCCGTGTGAATTCGTGGCTAGCGCTTTTGAAAACATAACCACGAAATAACACGAAATCTCACGAAAAATGATGAATGTGACGGATCGGCCAATGGCGAGAGGGGTCTCGGCGGGCGTGGTCAGTTGCAGCTTTGACGGAGTGAGCCGCGGTAATCGCCTTAAATTTTTGCCGCCAGGCGGTCATACGAGCCCCTGTTTGGTCGTACCACAGGGCGGGTAAAAACAACATTTTACGCCTGTGGAAAAGCTGTTCGGAAAGTGAGAAGCCCCGGCCATTTTCGACCGGCCATCTAGAACCGGTGTTCGGTGCGAGGTGGTCGGGGCTTCTCTGATCGACCGATGGATCGATCGAACGCGGTTAGCCGTGCGCGGCCATGACATGGACGTCGGCAAGACGCCGCAGCTCTTCCACAAAGGTTGGCTTGCTCTTTGCCAAAAACGCCTTGGCACCAGCATTCGCGGCCTCGGCTGCCGTGATATAGATGTCGCCCGAAACGATAATGACCGGCGTGGCAGCGTTGGTCTTGCTGTGGCGGCTGCACAGCTCGAGCCCGGAACCGTCAGGCAGATGCTCATCCATCACGACAAGGGCAAACTTGGTCGTATCGAGCAGCGCGCAGCCCTCTGCGACCGTAGGGACGCAGACGACCTCGTAGGCGGACAAGATCTCCTTTATAAGATCGCATTCGTCCTCGTTGTCCTCGACGCATAGTACCTTTACCTTGATGTTGCTTGTCATGATCCAGTGTTTCGGGGGCGGACAGAATCAAATTTGCTTATGGCTCACGCAACAACCATTCCTGTATGTATGCCGTCCGACACTGGCGGGCAAGCTAAGGCGCGGTCGGGGACGGGGGTGTGCAAAAAAGAGACGCAGAGGGCACAAAGAAAATATCCCTTTTCGGGCCCTTTCGCGTATTTCGCGGTCAAGATCTTCCAATCTTTGAAATCAGTCTATTTGCCTTCGGGAAGGAGCTCGTAGTTGCCCATCGCCCGATTGTAGGCGTCGAGCTGGCCAACATCGTCGGCTGTCGCATCGAGCATCTGCTTGGTCATGGCGATAGAGTCGGAAAGCTGTTCGAAATCGAGCAGAGAGAATTTCTCAGGGGTCGACATGGTCACGATCTCATCATTGAGATAGCTGAAGAAGTTTTCGATCGACTGGAGCTGGCCCTCGACGAGCTTAACGCTGCGCTCGATCTCGTCGAACGAGGCGATGCGGCGTTTGAGTATCTCGACGTTGGTCTGTTGTATCCGGCGGGTTTTCTCATCGCCGGAGCTTTCCGCGGCACGATAGGCCTGCGAGAGCTGATTGTGAACGGCCTGGCGATTGATCGATTTGAGATGCTGTTTACGGCGGCGATAAACATCGAGCAGATCGACGAAATCTTCCCATCGCTGGTCCAGCGTATGCAGATTCGACGGAAGCTCGCGGGCGCCGGTAAATTTTTTATAGTTGTCCTGGATCTTATCCTTGAGCCAGCGCAGATACTCGACGGCCTCACGCTCGCGCGGCGTGAAGGACTTGATCAGCTTCTCGCGTGTCGCGCGGTGCAGTTCCTTCATCCGCTGATTCTGCCGGCGGACGACCATGTGGCGATAGGACGGCAGATTGGGAACGACGACGATATAGATCGCTTCGGCGATCAGGGCAAGCAGAAGAGGGATGACACTTCCCGAGTAAGCAGCAGCGATGGCGAATCCGGCGAGGCCCCAAAAGTTATACGGCTCTTTGACGGCTTCCTTCAAATAACTTGAATTGTAGCGTTGGAGTTCCTGCTGGTATTTCGCCAAATCTGCCATAAAACACTAGATGCTTATCTAGTTAAGAGCGTTTGAAATTATTGCTGCTTGTCGCACTAACGGGCCGCCTAAAGGCGGTACTCAAAACCGGAATCACTTCGATCCGGTTGCGTCGGTCGCTTCGGTTTCGATAGCGGGTTCGAGGACGTCAGTTTCCGTCGAATTATTTCCCTGCCCGGCTCCGATCTGCTTGCTGGCCGATTGAGATCCTTCACCGAGCAATCCCATCTGCTGCTTATACTCGAGCAACTTGTCCTGAAGCTGAATGTCCATCGCCTCGCGCTCGATGTCCTGCATCTGAGCGTCGACCGATGAAGAGCCGAGCTGAAGCTTGGCCTCGGCGGCGGCAACGCGGCGGTCGATCTTTTCACGCATCTCGTTAAAGGTCGATGCATCGTCGCCGATGTTAAAGGTCTCCATGGTCTGCGCGAGCTGTTCCTGGAGCTTGGCTTGCTTGGATGCGCTGATAAGCTGCATGGCCTCGGCCGTGCGCTTTTTCATGTTGAGAACGTAATTATCGCGGGCCTTGAGCGCCTGCTTTGACGCAAGCTCAGCATGCTCGAGCTGACCGCCGGTTCTTTCGAGGTCGAGCTGCGCTTGCTGCAACTGACCGATGTAGGCGGTGGCGATATCGTCGCGGCCCATCTTGACCGAAGCCTTGATCTTGCTGTCGAGATCGACGACCTGTTTCTCAAGATTGTCTTTGTTCTTTGAAAGCAAACGCTCAGTAGCCATTACCTGCGCCACGGAATTATTAAGCTCGGGCACGCGGTCGCGCATGTCCCTGATCGTTTGCTGCAGCACCAATTCCGGATTTTCGATCTTATCGAGAGCGGCACCCGTGCTGGCCCTAAAGATCCTGGTTAGTCTCTGCCACAGTCCCATCTTTATCTGCTGTCTCCTAAATACTTATATTAAAACGCGCTTTCCGCCTTCTACACTACGACATCCGGCAAACAGAAGTTGCAAATTCCGAAATCAGTATAGCAGGAAAAAGCAATTAGTGAAGGCGGTCGGATAGGGCGTGTCCTGGGAATTCTCAAGCGGCTGATCTACAGTTGAATCGCGTCGATGCCCGGATCGGCGAGCCGCCGGTCGCAATATGCAAGATTTTCCGATTCGGGTCGTTCAAATATCAGATGAGCCCGCTGCATGGGCCTGAAATATAAAGGAGAATTCATCTCAACCGACCGGAGAGATTTAGCCCATTACAGATGAGAAAGCTGGTTTCGTGGATAGTATTATTTGCAATTTATATCGGCCTCGTTGCACCGTTTGCGGCGACAGGCCAGATCACCGCAAAAGCGATGGAAGACAAGTTGAAGGACGTACCGCCGGGTCTTGCATTTAGTCTTAGCGAGGGACAGGAAGGCGCCGAAACGCGCGTCAAGGAGACGTTGCCGTCGACCGATCCGCTGACGCAGGCGCAGGCCGCCGATCTGCTAAAGCGCCTTCCGGCGATAAAGTCTGACGCGAGCGACCAGACAGATTTTGCAAAGCGCGTTGGCACGCTGCCGCCGCCAAAGACGGGTAACAAGATTCCGGTCAAGTTCCCGTCGGACCAGGACCGCGCTCTGCCAGTCAGCGATCAGGCGAAGACGCTAGAGGTTATACGCTATTCACCTGAGGGCGAGGTTAAGCTAGCGCCCGATCTAAACGTCACATTCTCGCAGCCGATGGTTGCTGTCACCTCTCAGGAACAGGCATCTCAGTACGCACCTGTAGAACTCAGCCCGCAGGTCGACGGCCGCTGGCGGTGGCTCGGGACCAAGACGCTTATGTTCGACACGACAAAGCGTTTTCCGCAGGCGACCAAGTTCACGGTCCGCGTGCCGGCGGGGACGAAGGCTGCAAATGGCCAGGTGCTGCAAAAGGATGTTTCATGGACATTCACGACTCCGCCGCCAAAGGTCGAGCAGATGTTTCCGCAAAACGAGACCGTCCGGCGAAACGCGCTTATCTATCTTTCATTCGATCAGGACATCGACCCGGCAACCGTGTTGAAAACGACAACGGTTTCTGCTGGCGGGCGCCGAATACAAACACGCCTTGCGACCCAGGACGAGATCGATGCGGACTCAACAATCGCATATTACGTCAAGCAGGCACAGCCGCACCGATGGATGGTGCTGCGCGGCGTCGCGGCCGACGGCTCGACGGAAAACGCGCTGCCGGGCGCGTCGACGATAAACGTCACGGTCGAAAAGGGTACGCATTCGGCGGAAGGGCCGCTGACAACCGTCGCAGCGCAGGCATTCACATTTCAGACCTACGGTCCGATGAAATTTAAGGGCGGGTATTGCGGTTATCAAACGAACAAAAATTGCTCGCCGTTCGCGGATTGGTATTTGGAATTTAACAATGCGGTCGAGGCGTCAAAATTCTCGAGGGAGATGATCAAGATCGAGCCTGCCGTCGACGGACTGAACCTCTACCCCTCGGGAAATTACGTCTATATCCAGGGCTACAAAAAAGGCCGCACGTCATACAGAGTGACCGTCGACGGCAGCATTTCCGATATCTTTGGACAGCAGCTCGGGTCGCCCGCGACAGCGACGATCAACGTCGGCTCGGCCGAGGCAAGTCTCTACGCCCAGGGCGGTTATATGTCCGTAATGGACCCGACCGCCAAGCCGACATTTTCGATCTATTCGACAAATTACGGCTCGGTGAAGGTACGCCTTTATGCGGTGCAGCCGACCGATTGGTATCGGTATCAACAGTATGTTCGAAGGATAAATTACGATGACGATACAAAGCGGCCGACCATTCCCGGACGCCTCGTTTATGACGAAACTGTCTCGATCAAAAGCGTGCCCGACGAGTTGGTTGAGACCCGCATCGATGTCGGCAAGGCGCTGAATAACGGTTTCGGAAATGTGATCGTCGACATCGAGCCGATGGTAAAAAAAGATAAGTACGACCGAACGCGCATTTTCACATGGCTACAGGCGACGCAGATCGGACTTGATGCGTTTGTAGACAATCAAGAGCTGGTCGGATTTGCCACCGAGCTGAAATCGGGCAAACCGCTTGAAAGCGTTCAACTATCGATATATCCCAATGGAAAATCAATCAGTGGTTCGACCGCCGAAGTTGAGCCAGGAGTTATCGAACGCGCGTGGAACTGGCTAACAAGCTGGGGCAGCGATCAAGCCAATCAGATCGAGACGATCAACACCGACGGCTCGCCCGCACCGTCTATTGAGGTCCCGGCCGCCAGCTCAAATACGACAGCAGCCGATGGCATACTTCGCTTGCCGTTGCCCGACACCGCGTCGGACAAGGGACAGAATATGCTGATCGCGCGGCGCG
>Ga0207707_10003390_pt1 | contig 14143 bp, 15 predicted proteins | sample KBSC83BmetaG_FD_184336 | JGI IMG/M metagenome (GOLD analysis project Ga0207707, IMG submission 184336) | Corn rhizosphere microbial communities from Kellogg Biological Station, Michigan, USA - KBS C8-3B metaG (SPAdes) (version 2) | ecosystem: Host-associated > Plants > Roots > Rhizosphere ...
GGACAAAAACATCTCCGGCGTCTTCGGATCGTGGTCTTTCTTGCGCAGCACCGAGACCGGATAGCATTCGGTCTGGCCGTAGAGCTGCGAGAACACGGGACCGATCCGCTCGATGCCTTCGACGAGGCGCGACGGCGACATCGCGGATGCGCCGTAGAGCAGGAGCTCGAGCGACGAAAGGTCGGTCTTGTCGAGCGCGGGATGGTCGAGCAGCACATAGATCATGGTCGGCACGAGCAGCGTGAAATTGATCTTCTCGCGCTCGATGGTTTTCAGCACCGCCTCGGGATCGAACCCCTTCAACATGTGTACCGTGCCGCCACGCATCAGGGTCGGCAGCACTTTTGTCCCCGCGACATGGCTGATCGGCGCCACCGTGAGATAGCGCGGCGTCTCCGGGATTTCGAAGTCGGCGAGGATCGCGCCGGCGAAGCCGGAAAGCTGATGGTGATAGCGCAGCGCGCCCTTGGATCTGCCGGTGGTGCCGCCGGTGTAGCTGAGTGTCGAGAGATCGTCGGGTCCGGCGAAGCAGCGCGCTGTTGCGCTTCCGGCAGTCTCCACCGCCTGCAGCAGGTCAGCGCCGTAGTTGGCCGCGCCGAGCGTGTAGACCATCTTCAGGCCTTTTGCCTTTGCTGCAAGATCACCCCCGCGATCGCGGAAGGCGGCCGCATCGACGATCAGCATATCGGCTTCGGAATCCTCCAGCTGGAACAGCTGGTCGTCGAGCGAGCCCAGCGGGTGCAGAAAGGTGGTCGCCAGCCGCGACAGCTGTGCCGCCGCGCCCGCGCACCAGGCGTCGGCGCGGTTGGCGGTGAGGAAGGCGACGCGCGTGCCCGGCGCAAAGCCGAGTTTGGCGAATACGCCCTGCATCCGCCCGATCAGGTCGGTGGCGGCGCGATAGGTCATGGTGCCGCCGGGCCAGGAAAACGCCGTGCGCGACGGATAGCGCGCCAGCGCCCGCAGGGTCTGCTCGCCGACAACAGGAAACGCGTGGAGCGGATCGCTCATGATGTTCTCTCCCCTATCGTCATTCCAGGTTCACTCGCTGCGCTCGCGCCCCGGAATGACGGAGTTTTGTCTTTGACGTCGATCGTGCCAATCTCTGGAAGCAACGCTAGCAAGGACCAATGCCTTTGCAAACCGCCGATCCCTTGTCACGCTTTCGCGGCCGTCTCAGCCTGCCGTTGATCGCCGCGCCAATGTTTCTGGTCTCGGGCGTCGAGCTCGTCAGCGCGGCCTGCGCAAGCGGCGTGATCGGCGCGTTTCCGACGGTGAATTGCCGCTCGCCGGAAGAGCTCGACGCGTGGCTCACCGAGATCGAAACCCGTCTGCGCAATCGTAACGCGGCGCCGATCTGTCCGAACCTGATCGTGCACCGCTCCAACGCGCGGCTCGGCGAGGACTTGAAGGTGCTGCTGCGCCACAAGCCGGAGATCATCATCACCTCGGTTGGCTCGCCCGCGCCGGTGCTCAAGCCGCTGCATGAAGCGGGCGCGATCGTGCTTGCCGATGTCGCGACCATCCGCCATGCCGAGCGCGCAATAGAGGCGGGCGCAGACGGCCTCGTGCTGCTCACCGCCGGCGCCGGCGGCCAGACCGGCTGGCTCAACCCGTTCGCCTTCGTGCGCGCGGTGCGGAGATTCTTCTCAGGCCCCATCGTGCTCGCGGGCGGCGTCAGCGACGGCCAGGCGCTGCGGGCGGCCGAAGTGCTCGGCTGCGACCTCGCGTATATGGGCACCAAATTCATCGCCACGCGCGAGAGCATGGCGGACGAACGCCACAAGCGGATGCTGGTTTCGAGCAGCGCCGACGATGTGCTTCTCACGACGGCCTTCACGGGCCTGCAGACCAACATGCTCAAACCGTCGATCGTGGCTGCCGGCCTCGATCCCGACGACCTGCCGGCCCGCGGCGCGATCGACATCGGCAAGGATATCGACATCGCCGCGCGTGAGGCACGCCCGAAACGCTGGCGCGACATCTGGAGCGCGGGCCATTCGACCTCTGGCGTCACCGACGTGCCGGCGGCCGCGGAACTCGTCGCCCGCACTATTGCCGAGTACCGTGCGGCTGCACCGGATACCGCCTCCGCAATCGCACGGCCCTCGGTTTAACCCGCAATTAACCATCCAGCCCCGACAATCCCGCCCGAAGCCGGCCCGCTCAAGGCCGCGGCAATCTGGAATCGCAGGGGGTGCGGGATGGATTTCGAGACACTTTTCGCCAAGACGCCGGCCACGCTGGAGGAGATCAAGGCTCGCGTGTTCTATGCCCTGCAGCGGCATCCGCTCTGCCGCAGGGTGCAGTTCGACGTCGTCTCGACCCCCCGCACCAAGCGTGGCGCCAACTGGACGGTTAATTTGCAGTCGATCGAGCCGCGCGCCCTCTGGGAGGCGTCCGACATTGTCGCCGACATCCAGGAAGCCTATGAGTTGACAGCCTGATTTTTCTTTCTTTTCAATCGGTTAGGGTGGGGCTTGGCAAAGTTGCGCAGACGGCGCGGCTAGGCCTTAATTAACCCCCACTTTTGAGTGAAGTGCGTGTGAAGCGGTACCGTTGGGGAGAATGGTTTGTCGAAGGCGATCACCATCATCGCGCTCAGTTGTGTTTTGGTCGCGGGCGCGTCGATTACCAGCATTCTCTTCCGCGAAAGCATGGGCGCCCCGGAAGCACAGCCCGCCCCGGTGGTGAAGAGCCCGATCACCAATCGTGAAGCCAAGCAGGACCGGCTTTCGGTGATCAGCCTTGCCCAGGCGTCAGTACCGCCCGCACCAACGCGATCCCTGAGCCCGACCGATGTGCTGCGCCAGGCCTATGCGTCCTCCAGCGCCGCCGATGTCGAGGCCGCGAAGGCGGTCGAGGTGCTGGCTCGTGTCGCGCCGCAGCCTTCGACCGAGCCGCAGGTTGCGACCACGCAATCGGTGACGCCGCAGCAAGCGGCCTTGCCGGACGCCGCGCCGCCGCAGGCCGCGGCTCCGCAGCCGGCCAAGCCGAAGGCGGCGGCAAAGCCCGCGCCGCAAAAATCCTATGCGCTTTTGAGCGACGTCCAGATCGCCGGCATCAAGGAGCGTCTGAAGCTCTCGTCGTCGCAGGAATCCTACTGGCCCGGCGTCGAGACCGCACTGCACGCCATCGCGCGCAAGATCCACGCCGAGAAACTCTCCAATCCGTCCGCGACGGCGGCGCAGCTCGATCCCGACTGCGCGGAGGTGCAGCAGCTCAAATCGGCGGCCATGCCGCTGCTGTTCCAGTTGCGCGAAGACCAGAAGGACGAAGTCCGCAAGCTCGCTCGCATCATCGGGCTTGAAAAGGTCGCGTCCGCGATCTGAGGTAGCGCCCCTCTCCTCTCTTCCTGCAAGCAAGTCCTGTCGGTTCCGCGCGTTCCCGTTCCCTTGGCGTGCTCGGAACATCAGTACATGCCGAACGTTGCCGGCTATCGAAGAGGAGCCGGACCATGCGCGCATCGACGTCTTTTTTGGCGGGGGCGGGAACCGTAATCGTCGCGATGGCCATGGGGCTGGGCGGCGGACTCATGATGGGGAACATCATGAGCCCTCACGAGATGCGGACCATCAGCAAGGCCGAGCAGCGAAACGCCGCCGGACCACAACAGGCGCAGCAATCGCCGCAACCGGCGTCCCATCAGAACGGAGCCGCGACCATTACGGCCGCGGACGGACCGCAGACGCAGAGTCCCTATCTCGCGGCGACCCAGCAGGCCGCGACCGCGCCGGTCGTCGTCTCTCCCGCGCCCGCAAATCCGCCGCAGGCTGGAACGAACCACGCAGCTACCAAACCCGCGCCGCCGACGGACAACAAGACCGCATCGAGCGACCCGCCCGCGAAACCGAAGCCCGTCGAAGCTTCGGCGACTTCACAGCAGGCTACGGCACCGGCCACGCATGAGCAGAACCCTTCATCCGAAAACGCCTACGCGAAAGCGCGCGACGCCGACCTGAAGCGGTCGGACGAGAAGCGGAAGGCCGACCGCGCCGGGCGGAAGCAGCAATGGGCGGCGCGGCGTCAGCAGCAGCGCGAGCAGGAGCTGCGCGACGTCGAGGCCAGCGTCCGCGAGGACGCCGACCAGCCGCGCGAGATCATCGTGCGGCGGGATGACAGCCGCGACGATTTCCGGCGTGACGAGTTCCGGCGCGACGACACCGATCGCCCGATGCGAATGGGGTTCCCACGCTTCAACCTGTTCGATCAGGACTGATAAGGTTGCGCTGGCCGCCTCGCGCATGATCGCAAGCGAGGAGCTTTGACCAAAAGAAAACCCGCCGCGCTTCTCGCCATCGTGGCGACAGGCTGCGGCGGGCGTCTTGCGCGGCTGTCGATCAGCCGCCGTGCGATTCCACCACCTGACGGCAGGGCGTGGAAAGCTTGGCCTTGTTCTGCTCGAGGCAGGCGCGCATCTGCGGCCCCTTGCCGACGAACTGCGAGCAGAACGCCTCGGCGTCGGCGCAGCAGGCCATCTTCTCCTGCATGGTGGGGCCGTTCTCCGCGGACGCTTGCGCGATGCCCGCGATCACGAGGGCGAGGGCAAGAGCGGCGGATTTGATGGTCGTGGACTTGGTCATGGGAGCACCTTTTCGATTGGGTTGGGGTGGAAATTCGAAAGCGCGCCGAACCTCGTCCAATCACGCCCCACCGTCGATCCCATGTTCATGGTGATTGAAGCAAGATATTGAAATTACTTATATATTTTACAGATGCGGCGAACCCCCATGTCCATGGGATATTACCGGCCGCTTCCCCGGTCCATGTATCTCTTCACGACGGCCGCAGTGACCAACCGGTTCTTCGCGAGACCGCCAAACGCTTCAAACAGGAGAAGACCATGACCAAGAAATCTCATTTCGCGAGCGCCGCCTTTGCCCTTGCCACGCTGGCGACCGTTTCGTTCGCGACCGCGCCGGCCCAGGCCGCGGAAGTCGCCTGCAAGACCGGTGGTGCGGTGCAAGGTTGCGTCGCTGCCACGACTGCTCCGGTTGTTGTCGCGCCGGTTGCGACGACCACCGTCGCCCGCGCCGCCTACATCGCGCCGGCCCCGGTCGCCGTGAGCCATGCCGGTTACACCCGCGTGACCCCGTACGGTGTGCGCCATGTCGGCTACACCAGGGTGTGGCGCTAACGCGCGAAACCCGAATAATCTGCGCCGAACTTCAGAGCGCGGTGGCGATGATCGCCACCGCGTTCGGCGTTTTTGCGAGGTGTCATTCCGGGGCGCGCGCAGCGCGAACCCGGAATCTCGAGATTCTCAGGTGCGCAATTGCGCACCATAGTTCGATGCTTCGCATCGCCCCGGAATGACAGCAAGCCATACCCCATGTTCGTGGCATTTTGCCCGGGCTCGTTTGGGTCCATGTATCTCCCATGACGGCTGCGGTGATCGACCGATCCATCGCAAGACCGCCGAACGCACAAGACAGGAGAAGTCCCATGACCAGCATCGTCAAGAAATCTCGTATCGTCAGCGCTGCGATAGTCCTTGCCACGCTCGCCGGTGTTTCGCTCGCAACCGCGCCGGCGGCCAACGCGGCGGTCGTCACCCATATCGGTTACGTCAACACTGCGGCGCCGGTTGCCGTGAATCACTACGGCTACACCCGCGTCACGCCCTGGGGCGTCAAGCACGTCGGCTACACTCGCGTGTGGCGCTGAACCGCACACGACATCGGCGGATCACTTCGAACGCGGTGGCGAACTCGCCACCGCGTTCGGCGTTTTTGCGAGGTGTCATTCCGAGGCGCGCACAGCGCGAACCCGGAATCTCGAGATTCTCAGGTGCGCAATTGCGCACCATAGTTCGATGCTTCGCATCGCCCCGGAATGACAGCAAGCCATACCCCATGTTCGTGGGATTTTGCGCGGGCCTTGTCGGGCGCATGTTCTCCCCATGACGGCTGCGGTGATCGACCGATCGATCGCAAGACCGCCCAATGTTTGAAACAGGAGAATATCATGTCGAAGTCCCATACCCTTGGCGCCGCGATTGCTTTTGCCGTGCTGTCGACCGCCGCGCTCGCCACCGTGCCCGCCAATGCCGCGGTGGTCTATTGCAAGACCGCCGGCGTCCCGCAGGGCTGCGTCATGCGCACCGCGCCGGTTGTCGTCGCCCCCGTGGTGCGGCCGGTCGCGCCGATTGCCCGCGCCGCCTTCGTTGCGCCGGGCGCCACTGTGCGTCACGTCGGTTACACCCGCGTCACGCCCTATGGCGTCAGGCATGTCGGCTATACCCGCGTGCGCCGCTGATTTGCGGATGAGCGCATGCGCCGACAGAAAAGTTCAGCCGGCGGCGGTATCACCTTCAGGAAAGCGGCGAGGTAATTGCAGCCTCACCGTGGTGCCACCGCCGCCGGAGGAAAGCTCGAGCTCCGCGCCGCATCTTGCGGCGCGGTTTTTCATGTTGCGAAGGCCGCGCGAGGCCTTGCGCTGTTCGCCGTCGACCGCAAATCCCCTGCCGTCGTCGGCGACGGTGATGCAGCCATGCTCGCCCTCGGCGCCTCCGATGGTTTCGATCTTCACCGTGATGCGTCGTGCGCCGGCATGCTTTGCCGCATTGGTGACGGCCTCGTCCAGGATCCGCACGATCTGGATGACGTGCCAGGGCCGCAGCTCCGGATAGACCGGCAGGCCCGGCGGAGCCGCATGCCAGTCGAGCGCGATCTCGTGCGGGCGAAGCTGCGCGGCGGCGCGGTCGCGCCACGAGGCCAGCGCCAGCATCAGATCGCCGCCGATGTCGTCCATGGAATCGATGACGAGCCGGAGATCCTTCAGTGCCGCGCGGGCGGCGTCGCCGATGCCGCCGCTTTCGGTATTACGCTCGCTCAGCGCGACGATCGAGACGAGCTGGCCGCCGAGCCCGTCATGCAGGTCGCGCATCAGCCGCACGCGCTCCCGCGCCAGTGCCGCCGCGCGTTCGCGCTCCTGCTCGCGCGCAAAGCTCGCCTTCAGCTTTTCCTCGGCCTCGCGGAGCTGGATGACGAGATGCGCGGCAAAGCCGTCGACACGGTTGAGCGCCCGCGCGAAACGCCAGGTCAGCCCGGCGCCAATCGCGACCAGCAGGGCGGAATAGGACAGCCGCGTGAAGAAGACGCGGTCGTCGGGAATGAAGTCCAATATCTCAAGCAGGTCATGCAACAGCGAGGTCAGCACGACGGTGAGGCCGCAGCCGAACAGCAGGCTCGGCACGTCCGGCCGCCGCATCGCCGACCACGCCACGATCACGGCGATCAGCAGCATATGCAGGCCGACGGCGGGGATGCCGAAAACGACGAAGAATTGCCGCATCACGCCGGGGTTGCCGAACAGACCAGCCAGGATCAGCACCGCGCCCGGCAGGAAGATCAGTGGTCCGATCCGGCGCGGCCACTTGCGGCCAAAGAACAGGATGGTGAAGGCGAGCATGAAGCCGCTTTCGAGCGGCGCCGACGTGAGCAGCGTCGTATTCAACTCGGGATGCGCGGGCTGGTCGACGGCGCTCTGCAGGAACGCCTGGATCGCGCCGAGCGCCATGGCGGCGGCGAGTGCGCCATAGGCGGCTTCGCAGCGCCGCATCGCCCACATCACGGTCAGGATCACGGCGAGGATGCCCTGCCAGGCGGCGAACACGATCGGCAGCGTGACGAACCACAGCGTCCGCCGTTCGTAGGTGGGACGCAAGCTGTCGTCGGGGCCGGCATAGACCTTGTCGAGGAAACCGGAGATCGGTCCCCAGACGAAAAGCCGGATCGCCAGCTCATTGCTGCCGTCGCGCAGGATGGAAGCCGGGATCACCGCGATCTCGGGCGTGGCGCGATCGGCGCGGTTCGCGGACGGATTGCGCCGGCTGTCGAGGATCTCGACGCCGTTGACCGTGACCACCACGCCGTTGGTGAAGCGCGGCAGATAGATCGACCAGGCGCGGCCCGCATCGCGCGCGCTCCAGTCAAAGTGGCCTGCGAAGACCGCAGGCTCGTTGATCGCGGCACGGGAGGCCATGAAGTAGGGCAGGGTAACGGCGTGCGTGGCGCCGCGATCGCTGAGGCTGAACGACGTGACGAGCGTATCGCCCGGCGGCTCCGGCAGTGGCCGGCTCAGCACGAAGATGCAAAGTGCCGATATCACCGCCTGCAACAGGAGATATTGAACGAGCCGCGCGGCGCTGGTGCGCGCACGCGGCGCCGGCACCGGAGCCGGCTTTGCGGCGCCGTCCGTCACAGCTTGATCAGGCCCTGCTGCACGGCCTCGAACACGGCCTCGCCCCGGGTGTGCACCTCGAGCTTGCGGTAGATGCTCTTGATGTGGCCCGGGACGGTCTGCTTCGACATGCCGAGATGAGTGGCGATCTCGGCATAGCTGAATCCCTTGGCGATGCCCCAGAGGATATCGATCTCGCGCGGCGTCAGCCTGGCGGTGTTGAGCTCCGGGCCCGCCGGCGGCTCGGCCTGGGCCTGCGTCCGCCGCACGATGAAGCGCGCGATCGATGCCGAGATCGGCGAATGGCCGGCGATGAGGTCGCGCACGGTCGCTGCGATATCGGAAGGAAAAGCGTCTTTCAGGATATAGCCGGTGGCGCCGACGGTGATCGCGGAGATCACGGTCTCCTCGTCGCCGAGCGCCGAGATCACCATGATCTCGGTCGTGGGATGGCGAGCCCTCGTCTCGCGGATCAGCTCGACGCCGTGGCCGTCGGGAAGCTGCAGGTCGGTCAGCAGCACGCGGGGCACGCGCGCGGCCAGCGAAGCCCGCGCTTCGCCGAGCGTCGCGGCGGCCGCGACGTCGAAGCCCGCCTTCACCAGCGCGTCCTGCAGCCGCCACAAGGTCGGCGGGTCGTCCTCGACCAGGAGGATCGTGATCTCCTGCGCTGCTACCTGTTCCGGCGAAGTCATCTCGAGATTCCGTTGCGCCAATTGATCCGTCGCGCGGATAGCTTAAGCGAGATGCGGCAATTTGCTATCCCCATGTTCATGGGATGAGAGCCCCGCCGCAGCCTAATCGCTTCGCGTCGGGTCGCGCTTGACGCGGGGATTGATCACCACCTCGATGTCGGATTTGCGGGCGGGCCGGCCCCGCTCGTCGACCAGCATCACGGACAGCTTCTGGCCGGTCGATTTCGAACGCAGCTTGAAAGGCCCCTTGCCTTCGCCAAGCCATTTGTCGCCCCAGGCCGTCATGGCCAGGAAGGGAAGGCCGAGCGCCTCGCCCATCTCGGTCAGTCCGTATTCGGTGCGGCCGCGCTGGCCTTCCTCACGGTACTCTCGGCGCTCCATGATGCCGGTCTCGACCAGTCCGGCCAGCCGGCTGCTCAAGACGCTGCGCGGGACATCCAGATCGGCCTGAAGGTCGTCGAAGCGGCGCACGCCGTAAAGCGCCGAGCGCAGGATAAGGAGCGTCCAGCGGTCGCCGATCAGCTCGAAGGCGCGGGCGAGGTTGCAATGCTTCGCCGCGACGGGCGAGCGGCGGACTGGCGGAGGAGCGGTCATGCCGGCATCCTACCTGAGTTGCATTTCTGGAGCCAGCCTGTAAGCTAAGTCCATATATTGGACTTAAATCAAAGGAGAGACCATGGCACCCCGCGATCTCAGGCTTGACGATCCACTCGATGATTTCTCCGCTCGCCAAATCGCCATCGATGGGGTCACCAGGCGGATCCATGTGGCGGGGAAAGGGCCCGCCGTCATCGTGATGACGGAAATGCCCGGCATCAGCCCGCATGTGGCGCGCTTCGCGCGCTGGGTCCGCGATGCCGGCTTCACGGTCTACATGCCCTCGCTGTTCGGCCGCGACGGCGCTGTGCCGATGGAGGAGGAGGGCATGGCGGTCTTCCAGCGCGCCTGCGTCGGCGCCGAGTTCAATGCATTGAAGGGCGGCAGCTCGAGCCCCGTGACGCAATGGCTTCGCGCATTGGCCCGGCAGGCGCATGGCGAATGCGGCGGGCGAGGCGTCGGCGCCATCGGGATGTGCTTCACCGGCAATTTCGCGCTGACCATGATGCTCGAACCGTCGATGCTTGCGCCCGTTCTGGCGCAACCGTCCTTGCCGCTCCAGGACCCGGCGGGCCTGGAGATCGCACCCGAGGAAATTCGCGCCGTTCGCGAGCGGCTCGAGCGCGATGACCTCACCGTGCTCGCCTATCGCTTCAAGGGCGACCGGATCTGCAGGGCGGAGCGGTTTGCTGCCTATGCATCCGCGCTCGGCGACCGCTTTGTGGCCCGCGAGCTGCCTGACAGCGCCGCCAACGCCGATGTTGCGCCGTTCTTCGCGGCCCGTGTGCCGTATCCGCACAGCGTGGTGACGCAGCATCTGATCGATCAGGCCGGCCAGCCAACCATCGCCGCGCGTGACGAGATTTTGGCGTTCTTCGCCAGCCGGCTCGCTTCCTGACGCTTGCTTGAACTGCAAGGGAGGGTCGCCGACTGCCATGTTCATGGCAGTGAGCCGGCGTGCGGGCAGATGTCATCTGTTGCTTCGGCACGATCGCTCATGCATCCGTCACCCGATCCGGCGTATGTTGGCGCGGTCAAGCAAGGATGATGAACCGAATCCCGACAGGAGCCGCGCATGCCCTATCTCGTCGCCGCCGACCTTCCCTCCGAGCCCGCGGTAAAACGCTTCCGCGCGCTGGTCGGGCGCGGCGGCATTTTGCAGCTTCCCGGCGCACACAACGGCATGGCGGCGCTGCAGGCGAAGGCTGCGGGCTTCGAGGCGCTTTATCTCTCGGGCGCCGCCATGTCGGCCTCGATGGGATTGCCGGATCTCGGCATCATCACGGTGGAGGATGTGACGTTCTTTGTCCGTCAGATCGTGCGCGCCAGCGGCCTGCCCGTGCTGGTGGACGGCGACACCGGCTACGGCGAGGCGCTCAATGTCATGCACATGGTGCGCGCCTTCGAGGACGCGGGCGCCGGCGCGGTGCAGATCGAGGATCAGTTGCTGCCGAAGAAATGCGGCCACCTCAACAACAAGAAGCTCGCCGACGCCCACGACATGGCGGCCAAGATCGCGGCGGCGAACAAGGCGAGGCGCCACCTCTATATCGTCGCACGGACAGATGCGGCCGAGAGCGAAGGCATTGCGGGCATGGTGGCGCGCGCGAAACTGTATCTGCAGGCGGGCGCGGATGCGATCTTTCCGGAGGCGCTGACCTCGGCCGAGATGTTTGCCGAAGTCGCGAGGCAGCTACCCGGCGTGCCGCTGCTCGCGAACATGACCGAGTTCGGCCGGACGCCGTTCATGACGGCATCCGAGTTCGAGAAGATGGGATACCGGATGGTGATCTGGCCGGTCTCCTCGCTCCGGGTGGCGAACAAGGCGCAGGCCGAGCTTTACAAGGCGCTCAAGCGCGACGGCGATACCCACAACTCGCTCGATCGTATGCAGACCCGGGCCGAGCTCTATGATCTGATCGACCTGAAGGCGTTTGAAGCGCTCGACGCCTCGATCGTCGCCACCGTCATTCCGGTGATGCCGCGCTGAGGGCGCAGAGCGCTGGCACCGGTGCCGCTTCAGTGGACGGCTGTGACGTCCGCCACGCTCGGCCGAAGGGTTCGGCGAGCCGGCGTGAGCCGGATCAGGTTCGCTTTCAACTGATTTGCTTGGTCGCAAATTCGTGCGCCCGCTGGGCCGGAGATGCGGCGTCCCATGGCGGCTCCGGCCGCCAGGCCTCCAGCACCTCGTCGATGAAGGAACGCACTTTCGGCGACAGGTGCCGACTCGACGGATAGACCGCGCGGATCGGCGGACCGTCGGCATCGACATGTTCGAGCACCGGGACCAGTCGTCCGGTGCGCAGATCGTCGCTGATCAGGAAGGTCGCAAGCCGCGCGATGCCGTAGCCCGACAGCGTGGCATCGCGCAGCGCTTCGGCGTTGGTGGCGGCGAAGCGGCCGCCGATCGCGACCGAACGCGACTGTCCGTTCTCGCTGAAACGCCATTCCACCGGCCGCCCACCATGGACGAAGGCAAGACAACTATGCTCCGCCAGTTGCTCGATGCCCTTCGGCACGCCGCGGCTCTGCAAATAGGCGGGTGACGCGCAGGTCACGAGCCGATGCGGCGCGAGCACCCGCGTCATCAGCCGCCCGTCCTCGCTGCCGCCGATCCGGATCGCGAGATCGACGCCTTCGTCGATCAGGTCGACATAGCGGTCGTTGAAGGAGGTGCTGACCGAAATCTCCGGCCATTTGTGCATGAAGCGGTTGAGAATCGGCAGCACATGCAATCGTCCGAAGGAGACGGGGAGATCGAGGCGCAACCGCCCGCGCGGCGCTTGCGAGTGGCTGAGCATTGCCATCTCGGCCTCGTCGAGATCGGCGAGCAGCCGCACGCAGCGTTCGTGAAAGGCCGCGCCTTCGCCGGTGAGCGAGACACTTCGCGTCGTCCGCTGCAGCAGCCGCACGCCGAGACGGTCCTCGAGCCGCACGATGCTCTTGCCGACCGCCGATCGCGACAGGCCGATGCGTTCGGACGCCGCGGTAAAGCTCTTGGCTTCGGCGACATGCACGAACACGCTGATGTCCTTCATGCGATCGATCGCCATCGCACCGTGCCTCCGCGTCACCGGCCCGCTTCCAAGTGTTCGGGCCCTTCTTCCCGGCATCATGCTGGCCTTTTTCGATTGGGGCAATCAGTTCCCCAGTGAAGGGAAAAGAGCGAATATTGTGCTGCTCAAGCGCCTAGTCTAACGTTTATGCTTGCATACGATTGATGGTCGAAAGAAAATCCTGTGTACCATCAATTATATATAAGAAGGTAAAATAATAATACGGGCTGGCTCAAACGCCTGACCTGTCCAAGGGGAAGAGTGCTCGTGAAGGCTGTTCGCTATTACGGACGAAGGGACATCCGCGTCGAAACCGTGGGCGAGCCGAAGGAAATGCGGCCCGACCAGCTGCTGGTGAAGCCGCTCTGGACCGGCATTTGCGGCACCGACCTCCACGAATATATCGCCGGCCCGATCGTGACCCCGGCCACGCCGCACGTGTTCACATCCGCGACCCTGCCGCAGATTCTCGGCCACGAATTTTCCGCCGAGGTGATGGATGTCGGCCGCGACGTCACCCATGTGCGGCGCGGCGACCGCATTTCGGTGCAGCCGCTCGTGATGCCGATGAACGACTATTACAGCCGGCGCGGGCTCAACCATCTCAGCGAGAAAATGGGCTGTGTCGGCCTGAGCTGGGACTGGGGCGGCATGTCGGATCTTGCCGTCATCAACGATTACAACGCAGCCAAGGTGCCGGATTCCATCAGCGACGAAGAGGCGGCGATGATCGAGCCGGCTGCGGTTGCGCTCTATGCCGTCGATCGCGGCGGCGTGCAGGCGGGCAGCACGGTGCTGATCGCCGGTGCCGGGCCAATCGGCGCCCTGACCATTCTCTGCGCACATGCGGCAGGCGCCGCCAAAATCTTCGTCTCCGAGCCCAACGCGTCGCGGCGCCGGACCATCGAGAGCTGGGGCATCTGCGCCGGCGTCTACGATCCCGCGAGCGCTGACGTGGTGGCGCTGGTAAAGGCGCAGACCGAGGAGAATGTCGGCGTCGATATTGCCATCGAATGCGTCGGCAAGGAGAACGCGCTCAACACCTGCGTCGAGGCGGTAAGGCGCCGCGGCACCGTGGTGCAGGCCGGGCTGCACGTCGGCAAGGCTTCGACCGATCCGATGCTGTGGGCGCTGAAGGACATCACCATCGAGGCAACCTGGTGCTATCCGATCACGATATGGCCGCGCATCATCGGGCTCGTCGAATCCGGCAAGCTGCCGATCTCCAAGATTATCGATGGCCGAATCCGCGCCGAGGACGTCGTCGCCAAAGGCTTTGACGTGCTCACGGCCGCCACCAACGACAAGCTGAAGATACTGGTGTCGACGCATCTTTGAGAGGCCGTGCTCTGACGGCCGATCGACGTGTCCTGGCGCCGGAGAGCGAACGATCAAGTCGCCACGACAAAAGAGCGAGTGGACAAAGGGGAGGAACACTGGATGAGAGCGATTATCGCGAGTTGTCTGTCTCTGGCCTGCCTTGCGGCGGCTGCGCCCACGCCTGCGCAGGCGCAGTATTCCGGCGCGCCCAGGACATTCCTGTTCAATCCCGCGCTCGATGTCTGCATCCGCGACACCGCGAAATTCAAGAAGGCCCCTCCTTACGTGATCGGCTTT